>MKWU01002371.1_pt1 | contig 28562 bp, 22 predicted proteins | sample 809101 | NCBI WGS metagenome assembly MKWU01 (sample SAMN05860141, study PRJNA318959) | sponge metagenome | host: Aplysina aerophoba | place: Slovenia: Piran, Adriatic Sea, Gulf of Piran | collected 2013-05-07 | reverse complement strand
AGTGGGAACCGTGGTTCCCGGGCCCTGATGGAATCCGCGCCCGCCGTGCCTCATCTCCTCAGGGGGGGGGATGCCCATTCCCAGGAAGCAGCGCTCGCTAGATGTGGGGGACGGTCAGGCCGGGGCAAACCCACCCCGCCGCTGACGCGGCACAAAGAGGAAACGTGTTCTCCAACAGCCAAACACATGCGGGACACGTTTCCTCTTTCCCTCCCGAGAGGGGATAAAAAAGCTCTACCTCCGGCTTCGTCTTATTCCCTTGTATGTCAACTAACTGTAGGAGAGACTTGACAGCGGTAGAGAGCCACAAATTAAATTTTGCCAAAAATTATATTGCCAAAAGTATTTTTGTTGTCTATCGTGGTTTCACACTAAAATCTCCACAGGGGATTCATATATGCGTAACATCACTGGACAGGCAGTCGTCGGTGACGACCTCTATGGGAGAGATTATGAATTGGACCGTCTCTGGGAAAGGCTGGAACAGGGCGAGCATATTCTGATGCTCGCCCCCAGGCGGGTGGGCAAGACCAGCTTGATGCTGGAACTCCGCCGCGCACCCCGTGAGAATTGGGATGTTATCTACGTGGATGTTGAAAGTGGGGACGACGCGGCGGACTGCATAGCGACGATTATAGCCGCTCTTGCAGCCGAGCCCCGATATCGAAGCCGTTTCGAGGCGATTCCATTCTCGAACGCTATCAAGGATGTCTTTGAACGCCTGTCCGCCAGTGTCGATACTGGCATATTGCATGTCGAGCTCAAACAGGCGATTGGTCGTGAGTGGGAACACGCGGCGGACCAACTTGCGGCGCGTCTGACGAGCCTGCCGGACACCGGCGGGAATCTTCTGATCATCATTGATGAACTGCCATTCCTCCTTTCGCAGATGCTGCAAGCTGAGGAGCGGCAACGCAACGCCGAACTGCTGCTGTCTCGGCTTCGGTCCTGGCGCCAAGCGCCGGAATTACGCACCAGGGTCCGTACACTTGTCGGTGGATCGATCGGGCTCGAAGGGGTCCTACGGCGTGTTGGCCTTTCGGGATTGATTAACGATCTCACTCCGTTCCGTCTGGACTCCTGGGATAGGCCAACTGCCGTCGAATTTCTGAAGGGGCTGGGCAGTGACTATGGCTTTCATCTCGAAGAAGGAGCTATCGCGCATATCCTGGACCTGCTGTGGGATCCCGTTCCGTACCACGTGCAGCTCTTCTTTTCGGCGCTCCGCGATGCTTGTAGAGACGAATCTTCCCGCGTTTCGCCGGAAGTGATTGGACGATGTTTCACGGAACGGTTGACGGGAGCCAGTGGCACCGCCCATCTGGACCATTACGCAGGACGCCTCGAAATTGCATTTGACGAGAACGAACACGAAGCGGCACGCGACATCCTGAGCCGCGTCTGCCGGCGAGAGGATGGTGTGAATCTTGCGGAACTCGAAGACCTGCGGCAGCAAAACGAGCAAATGTTCCGGTCAGTGCTGCACGATCTGGAGGCAGACGGTTACGTAAAACATGAAGACAGCCGGCTGAAATTCCGCTCGAATCTCTTGCGGGAATGGTGGCGGAAATACCACGGGAGTGTCGCGTCATGATCCGCCAGCGTCTTTACAACCCGGCCCAACTGACCCCTGACGAGTTGAAGGCGTCATTCGTCGCTCGCAAAGAAACCCTTGCGGAGATGATCCGCCTGATCCGTGAACAGCCGCGCGGGCGACCGTGTCAGCACATGCTGCTCATCGGCCCACGCGGAATGGGAAAGACCACCCTGGGGTTGCGGTTTCTGCACGCGGTTGAAGAATCATCCGACCTTGCCGCACACTGGCAACCCGTCCCGTTCTATGAGGAAAGCTACGGTGTCGGCAACTTGGCGGACTTCTGGCTTACCGCCCTGCGCCATCTGACCCGTGCCGCCGGTGACTCTCAGTGGGAGGACAGAGCCGGCGCTCTCGCCCAGGACGAAAGAAACACGGAGCGGCTTGCCGCGTATGCACTCGCAGCGCTTATGGACTTTTGCCAGGCAAGCGGCAAACGATTGATCCTGTTCGTCGAGAATCTCGATACCGTCTTCGAGCAGTTACCCGATGAGCGTGAGGTTCACGCGCTACGCGCGAACCTGATCGAGCGTCCCGATATCCTACTGGTCGGATCGGCTAACACTGTCTTTGAAGCCATTCAAGGCTACGGCAAACCGCTTTACGAGTTTTTCCGGCTCTTCATTCTCGAGGGTTTGGGGCACGAAGAGACTCTCCAGATACTTGAGGCGCTTGCGAACCTTGAAGACAAGCCGGAAATTTCAGAAACCCTGCGTCGTGAGAGCGGCCGGCTGGAGACCCTGCGGCGACTGACGGGCGGCAACCCGCGTCTGCTGGTTCTTGCCTGTCGGCTATTGATCGAATCGCCGCTCGGCTCTGCCTTTGAAGACCTGGAACGGCTTATCGACGAACAGACGCCGTATTTCAAAGCCCGGATCGAGGAATTACCGGTTCAGTCCCGCAAAGTATTTCACTGTCTCGCGGAAGGATGGAAGCCGATGCTGGCGAGGGAGGTTGCCGACGGCGCGAATCTGAACTCCTCGCACGCCAGCGCCCAACTCAAGCAACTTATGGAGAAGGGCTATGCGAGGGAGGTCCGGCTACGGGGAGCAAAGCGGATACGCTATGAAGTCAGCGACCGGTTTTACAACATCTACTATCTGCTGCGTTTCTCGCGTTTGGGTCGTGACCGCTTGGAGCGGCTTGTCGCCTTCCTGCACGATCTTTTCGGTCCATCCGGAATGCGGACCATGTATCCAGCGGCCCTGTCGGCGTTACGAGCGAACGGCTCACGCGGTGGAGAAGCGTCCGATTTGCTCACCATCCTGGCCGGCTACGTGGCTGGAGATACGGACTTCAAAGGACGGGAGGACTGGCAACGCGAGGCGCTTGATCTTGCCAAGAACCTCATCGGTCCGAACGCGCCTGTTGTTGAGAGAATTCAGGAGGAGTTTGCAGGCCAAGATCAAGCGATGCTCAACCGCTTTGTTGAGAGTATCTCCGCGCTGATCAAAGCTGGACGAGCCACGGATGTGGAAGCGGTCCTTCGGAAAGCTACGGAAGCACACCCGGACAATCATCCTACCTGGCTATTTGCCTGGCTAGTGTTTGGCGTCGCGTTGGATGGGGACAAACGCTTCGAAGAAGCTATCCCCGCCTTTGATCGTATTCTGGAACATGTCAGTCAGGATGATCCGCCATATGGGCGCGTCATGACTGGTGGCGCATTATTCGGCAAGGGTAACGCTTTTTTCCAACTGAAGCGATACGAAGACGCTATCGTCAGCCTCAATCAAGTATCGGAGTATATCCGCCCGGACGACTCGATGGTATTTCGCAATGCGGCGGCCCTTGCATACGAACTCAACGGCGCTGCTCTCGCCGAACTGGACCGTCATGAAGAGGCTATCGCCGCTTGGCAACGTGTTACGGAGTACGTCCGTCCGGATGATCCTGTGGAGCCACGCCAATGGGCCGCCAAGACGCTTTGGGCTCAGGGCGACGTTCTTGCCAAGCTGGAACGAAATGAAGAAGCCGCCGCTGCTTGGGAACGGGCTTCCGAGTATGTCCGCGTGGAGGATCCAAAGGAACTGCGCTACCTGGCCTTCCGTGCGCTCAGTCGCAAAGCCACTCTCCTTTTTGAACTGAAACGGTACGAAGAAGAAGGTGCCATTGTGCGACGCAGTTCGGAGTATATCCGTCCCGACGACCCGCTGGAACCACGCCGCGTGGTCGCCATGAGGCTGGCGGCTAGCAGTCGGTTGTCGAACCTGCTCGGAAGGCACGAGGAAGCGGAAGCTAATTGCAGGAGGGCGATAGATATCGAACCGACGTATGATGAAGCCTGGTGTGTTCTGGCGACAGCGATTCTTGACCAGAATGACGACACGCGTCTGTCGGAGGCCGAGGAGTGCGCCCGCCGCGCAGTGGAACTGGCGCCGAAGAATCCGCGCGCTTTTCATACGCTCTCCGATGTCTTGGCTCATCGCGGGCAATGGACAGAAGCGCTTGACCAGATCGAAAACGCGCTACGCCTTGGCGGTGATGACTTCCAGAAACAAGAATGGCCTGGTTTAACAGAGTCGTTGATTTGGGCCGTCGCCGCCGGCCACAGCCCGCGCGTCAAGCGGATAATGGAGGAAGCCGGACTGGCCGAGCCAATGGAGCCGCTCTGGCACGCTGTACGGGCGGAGTTGGGCGAAGAACTTGAACCCCTACCAGCCGAGATCAGGGATACCGTGACAGAAATCAGACGAGAGTTTACGGAGAAACGACGTTGAATACGCCACGATCAATCCTGTCGCCATCCGACCGCTTGCCACCCTTGACCACAAACTCCACGCAGCCACCCGTCATTCCTGCGAAAGAACGGCACCCCTGTGAAAACAGGGGCCGGCTTTGATCCGGGGGCCGGCATGACGCGCGCGGACTGCCACGGCTGCAACGTAGCGTGCAACGCGCTAGTCGGTGGTCAGGGGGTTGCCGCTCAGGAACACTCTCCCCTGGTTCCGCAGCCAATCCAGTTCCTTCGGAATGCTCGTCAGTTGGTTGCCGAACAGGGACAACCACTCCAGGTGGGTCAGGCTGCCCAGTTCCTTCGGAATGCGCGTCAGTTGATTGTCGTGCAGGTCCAAATACTCCAGGTTGGTCAGCTTGCCCAGTTCCTTGGGAATGCTCGTCAGGGGGTTGTCGCTCAGGCGCAACACCTCCAGCTTGGTCAGATTGCCCAGTTCCTTCGGCAGGCTCGTCAGGTGGTTGCTGGGTAGGTCCAAACCCTTCAGGTTGGTCAGGTCGCCCAGAGCCGGGGGGAGCGCGCCGGAGAGCGATTTTTTATACAGACTCACCTCCGTCACTCGCCCTCTGCTGACCGTAACACCCTCCCACTGCGCGATAGCCACGGCTGTGCTCCAGTTCAACGACACATTTCCCGGCAGGGCGGCCTTGGTCGCCAGCAACGTGTCACAGTCGGCTACCAGGCCCGTGTCCGACCCCGCGGGGGTGGCGGCGCTCCCCGCACAGCCCTGGACTCCCGCTTGCACGGCAGGAACGCGGGGGGCGGGCAGGAGGCGCAAGCGGGACTGTATCCGATCTGTTCTCATCTGCATCACACGTCCCGAGAGGGGATAAAAAAGGGAATTACATACGAAAGTCACATGACCGACCTATATCTCGAAAAAAGGCAAGTTTAACCGGACGGCACCGCAAAGGGCCGTGCACATCGTATCTGGGTCTCTATGCGATTCCCCTGCCAGAACCGGAAACAGACCCGATAGCGCCCCGGTGGCAGGTCCCGGTGGTTGTACAGGAGCAGCGAGGGATGGAAATAGCTGTGGGGCGCAACGGTCTGAAGCCATGGGCTCCGGTAGGCGAGGGTGAACATTAATTGGACGGTCGGCGCAGCCCGCCGCCACCGCCCACCCCGGACGTGCCGTTCCACCCGTAAGTCGGTCCGCCCCGGTGCACCCGGAATCCCGTGAAAGAGAGCCACATCGGTTGCGTTCTCGACCCGCACGCAGATGCCCCCGCCCTGATGCAGTGCGGTCTCGATGCGGATCGCCCCATCGTCACCCGGATAGGAACAGGGCGCATTCGGCTCCTCACACCGGGACCCGCACACGGTCGGATTCTCGCCAGGTAAGACATCGTGCTGGGGGAGAGGGTCAGCGATGGCCTGATGCGGCCACACGACAATAAAGAGTGCAATAAGAAGCGTGAAAGGGGGCATTGCGTTGTGACACCAGGTGGGAATTATATACCGAGGTTGATATCTCTAGCCACCTCTTGAAGTAGGACATCCGGTTGGGATGTGACTTTGGTATATAAGTCCCTTTTTGAAGATTTCTTTGACTGCCTGTAATGTTGCGCCTTTCAGGTATTGCTGAGTCATTTTGACGAAAGCCTTGGTCCCTACAGCTTTGCCGCCTTCTTTCGCCGCTTCATTAATTGCTCCTAAACCCGCTATGATAAAGCAAAGTCTTTTCTCTTCCTCAATTTCGATGTTATGGCCATAAACCGTGGCGAGAGCCATGGTCATTTCAATCTGATACTTCATTGATAAAGCAGCATCAGCAGTTGCTCCGCCGAAAGTTGCTATCACTGTTCCTAATCCAGGGACCACCCCTGTCAGTGCAGTCGCGCCGCCAACAAAAGCAGAATAGTAGGAATAATTGGATATGATGTGATTGGCCACTAAAGTGTTGATTTCGTCATCCGAATTGGAGTCAGAGAATTGTCTCTGATATTGCTGCTTAAGGGCAATAGCCTCTTTTCGTATTTCCGCAGGATCGGCTAGTACGAGTTCCACCGCCTTTAGCAAGGTCGGCTTATCATCGCTGTTCTTCTGCTCATTCTGGTCAGACATTCCTCTCCTCCTGAAATTATGCGCCATCTAGGCTAGATGGCTCTAACGATATCATCTGTTGTGATCTTGTTGGAGCGTCTTATCTATCACCTGACTTGAATGGTCTGACGGGTCAGGTCTTCTACTACGTCCTTACCCAGCACAAAGCCGTTAAAAACTCGAAATAGAGGCTCAACGGCTCGATTTACGAACTCTCCCAGCGCAGATAAGGGCGTTTCAAGAGGGACTTCGACAAAGACAAAAACCTCATCTTGACGGGCTGGCCCCTGAGGTGGAATATAGCGCGCTGGTTCCACCAAAGAGGCAAGTCGCCGTCCTTGCAATTTTGTCCATCGAAAACCAAATACAAGCTGGGTTTTTTCTGGGCCGCAACCCATCGCTTTTGCGAAAGCGAGCCCAACAGCGATAGCTTCTGCTACTCCCCTTATGGGTGGAGTGAAGTCGAGATATTCTATCGGCTCCAGGTTTTGCTCTCGTATATCCTCATCGAATACCCGTCGAAGGTAGAATTGGCCTGTGGGGTCTAGTCTCATAAAATCAATATGATTGAGCCAGTGTGGGATTCTGATATCAATGGAAGCTTCCCAAGCGTCTTCAAAGGGATATGGTTTTGCGTTTTCAGAAGCGAAGTTTCTGCTGTCGACCCATATAGGCCAGCCAGTGCAACGAGGATTACTGGAATTCAGCAGATTCAAAAAGTCTTGATCTGCCGAGTGTAGGGGGATGTCGTCTCCAATGAATAATAACCCGACTTCCCATGCACCATGAGAAGGCAGTTGAGCTCCCTGTTTCTCGACAACTGTGGAGTACCGTTCTCTACTCTCTTGAAGATATCTTTGTAGACGATCCTTGATTGTCACTTCTGGTTGTAAACCACTGGTTATCGATCCTAAGAATTCTTGTACGACTTCCGGGGGTAGTCCACCGATATGGCGTCTCAGGAAACGGCCAATATCAGCCTCACGATTGTCGAAACACACTTCGAGGATGCCTGGCCAATCTTTCCAGGTGGCTTTTGTCGTACTTGGCGTGTTGTTGGAGCTGAGAGAACGTAGGTAGACATCGTGCATGCCTATGAGTGCTCTTGCAGACCGAAGATCAGCCTTCACTGCCACTGGAGTTTTGACCCCTGGAGGAATGCTGATTACGGGATAGGGTTGACCTTCACGTTCTGGAAATTCTACGGATACCTCAAACGGTTCAGAAGCATACTTAGAGATCAAAGCCTGAATTTTGTCTATATGAAAGGCTACCTTGACATCTTGAGGAACGTTTTCTTGGTCTGGTTCGTGAGTGTGGTCATCAAATCCGATGACGAGATAACCACCTCCATGGTTTCTTAAGGCGAGGGCCGTCTTCACGATCTTTGCTGCACCCTCTGGCTGGTCAGGGTCAATCCATCGCTTCAGCTCAATCGAGAGGCTCTCAGTCGGTCTGTCTACTAATGCTTGAATCTGTGAGAAATCTCTATCGCTCATGGTAAACTTCTTTATTCCTCGGTAACTGCCGTTTCTAACAGATTATCAGGCGCTTCATTGAAAGACTCTCGAAAGGTCTTGTCATCAAAATCAGTGTGTCCACTATTGCCTTTATACTCCACATCACGGTTTGATACCCGCCGTCCGTATAAACCCAGAGTCCTGTGCGGCAGCGGACGCATCCGGTAAGGCTGACCACATGAGGGGAATACTATACTTTGACGAACCAAGTGAGAGCCGCATTTCCTTCAATGAGACTGTTCGCTGTGAAACTATGCGGTTTGGCTTCAAATGAGGACAGTCCCTAGTCCCTTTCACCCACATAGCCCATTGGACGGCCACCCCCCAACAAAATACGAGCCCGTCGGGTGTGACTTTTCCAGCGGTGAACAGTTGCCCCATGCTACCCGCCCTTGATACAGACATCCCGCGCTGCTCGGTACAGCACCATACGCTGCGCCCGCTTTTTTCCGCGTACCAGGGGAAGCAGCCGCTCTCTCGTTTCATCCAGGGCCGACATCACGAATGTCTCCAGCAATGCGTGCAAATCAGAAGAGCGACCGCCCGGCGCGTGCATCCGTGCCTGCAAGCAGGGCGTGACTACATACCGCTCGATTTCTTCGATATACATACTGCTCTGCGCAAACACCCACGTCGGCAGGAGTACTCCCATAATACACAGCACCTTACTTATCATGAGCCGCCCTCCGAACCGCTCAATTCCGTTCTGACTGGCCTTCTCGGCGCTATGTCGGCCGTGCTGGCGTCGCAACCATTCGATGATGCCATGCCGGTAGCCGTCGCCAACGAGGCAATTCCGGCATGGTTTACAAAACAATTCATAATTATGTCTCTTTGATTCCGTACTTGGTCCTCCAGGCTTGCACGCGCTCCTGCCAATCTGGTGCGCCTGGTTCATATTCCTTACCTGCTAGTTGGTTGAATTGCTTGTTTAGCACTCTCAACTCTTCTACAGCACTCATTACACATTCTCCTTTCTTCTTTCCGTTTGGTTAGTTGTGTTGCCAGCCACTCGTTTTGGTAGTGTCTCATAATGTTGACCAGGAAAAACGTCGAAGACTGCTCTCGGCGCCCGTGTGTGACGCTGACGCCTGCACGGAACGTTCCGTTTCCCTACCACACCGGGCGAGCGCTTGTCCCTATCAAATGATAGGAAAATGGCCCCGCTCCGCCCTGGCGACCGGCCGGGGCGCTCCTGGCGCGAGCAGGGCGCCCCGCGCACCGCCGCCGCGCGAACGGGGGAAAGGACGGGGCGGAAGCGGCGAAGAACAATTTCAAACCGCTACGACCATGAATGCGTGCCAGCGCGTTTCACGCTCAGTTGTCGCCGTGCCAGTCCGCGCTCGTCGGGAAGGATACGGGCCTGCCCCACACGGCCAGGGAGGGGATAGGGGGGCTCCCCGCCTGGGAGGGCGGCCATCCTGGCCGCCATGCGGGCTTCCAGCCCACACTCCTCAAGGAGGAGAGAGACGCGCTACACAGCAGCGTGATTTGCGCTAGAGCGTTTCACACCAAGCTGTAGCCATGTCGTTCCGCGCTCGTCATGCCGGACGTGATCCGGCATCCAGAGGCCGGGGTTGAGGGGCTGGATTCCGGCTCCTGTTTGCACAAGGGTGACGTTCTTTTGCAGGAATGACGGGTGGCTATACGGAAGCGTGAAACGCTCCAGCATACCGGAGTGGCATCCGGGGTCACGCTTGCTCACAAATTTTTCGGGCTTCCGCGCGGACTTTATCTCTGAACGACTCCGGGCTGATGACCCGCACCCCGCTGCCGAAATGCAACACCCAGCCGACCAACTCGCGGGTGTCCGCGGCGCAAATCGTCATGGCCGGGCGGCCGTCTTTTTGTTCCGTGGTCTGCTGGCTCGGGTGCCACTGACGGCCTTTGACCCAGGCACTCGTGGGTTGGTCGAACAGCAGTTCAACCTCAATCGGTGTCCCGCGCATGACGACCAGGGCATCTTTCACGTAGGCGTCCAGGTCGAAATCGAGCGGCATCTGGCAGGGACGACTGGTCGGCGTCAGAGAGCGAATCCGGTCCACCGCAAACATACGCACCCCCTGGCGCAGGTGACAGTACCCGATCAGATACAGCCCGCCGTCGGCATACCACAGGTGGTAGGGGTCCACCTCACGCCGGCCGGTCCGGTCGCGTGAGGCCGTGTAGTAGCGCATCTGCACGGTGCGCGTCTGGGTAATGGCCCGCTGGAGTCGGTCTATGGTCTGTCGATGCTGTCGGTAGGTCTTGTGGGCACCCAGCCCAACGGAAAAATGACCCCGGAAAGGACCTGACGATAGCCGTCCAGCAGCCGCCAGCGGGTCTGCCCGTTGAAACGATAACAATCAGCCTGTCCGAGTCAAGCGGCCGTGTCGGGCTACGCCTGCGGCTCGCCTGTACGAGACTGAAATTTCATTTTGCGTGAAATTTCAGCTTGTATGAAATATGGAAACGCTCATCGTTTTTTGGCGGTTCTCACCGCAGGCGTCTGGTTCCGGATGTAGGCCGCGTCAAAACACCCCCGGTCATCCGACCACGAAACCGCCCAAAAACCCCTCAAACACTGTTCCATAATCAGAAATTAGGCGCCATTTAAACGTGAAATAAACCTGAAACCGCGTGAAATTTTCATTTTTCGTGAAATCCTCCTAACTATCTTATTTTGTTTGACTTTCTTGGGAAATCACGAAAATGTCGTGTGAAATATTTCACGATTTCTCACATCTCAGGGGAGAGTGACCCCGACTTTACCGCCCCGACACTCCCCCCGGACAAAATCTATACCTGGGATATTCGCCTCAATTGGGCAGCGGGAAGCACGGAAGCAGCAGAGTAGCGTTGACGCGCTGTCACCGCCTTGATAGGCCCGCTACGGGGTACAAAGAGTAAACGTGTCCGGCTTTTTGTCTCTTTGGAGGACACGTTTACTCTTCACGGAAGGAGGACCTGTTATGCACGGCTTGGAAGGTGTTCGCGTATTGGAACTCGGCAATATGGTGTCTGCGGCGTATGCCACAAAGCTGCTGGCAGACCTTGGCGCCGATGTGATCAAAGTCGAAGAACCGGGTGGTGACTTGGCGCGAACCCGAGGCCCCTTTCCTCAAGGGCAGCCCGACCCGGAGCAGAGTGGCCTCTTTTTGTATCTGAATACCAATAAGCGCGGCGTGACCCTCGATATCCGCCAGGATGCTGAACGTCTGCGCACCCTGATTGCGCAGACCGATGTGCTCATTCACAATTATGCTCCGCCGGCTATGGCCGAGCTCGGCCTCTCCTACTCGACATTTCAGCAGGCGAATCCCAGCTTGGTGATGTGCTCGATCACCCCGTTTGGGCTGACCGGCCCGTATAAAGATTATAGAGCCTATGAGCTGAACCTAGCCCACGGGGGCGGCTGGGCCTGGCTGAGCCCTGGAGCCTCAGACTGGCCGGACTTGCCTCCGCTCAAGGCTGCCGGCCACCAGGCCGACTTTCAGGGCGGACTGGCTGCGGCTATGACGAGTCTGGCCGCCTATGGCAAAGCCTACGAAACCGGCCAAGGTGAGCATATCGATCTTTCGATTCAGGAGTTTGTCGCCTCCTTCCTGGAACAAAACTTTGTCTACTACTCCTATATGGGTCAGGTGGCGTCTCGGCTGGGCCGCCGCCTGATCTATCCCTGGGGTATGTATCAGTGTCAGGACGGCCTGATCTTTGTGGTGACGGTGGAGCAGGATCAATGGGAGCGCCTGGTTGATCTCATGGGGAATCCAGAGTGGGCGAGTTGGGAAATATTCAAAGACCCCTTTGTCCGCGCCGAGAATTGGGACGTGCTCAAGACCTATCTCGACGAGTGGATGCAGGGCTGGACAGTCCAGGACCTCTTCGAGGCCGGCCAGGAGCGTCGGATCTGTTTTGCCCCTGTATTGTCCATGGAAACCATGGCCCAACAGGAACAGCTCAAAGCCCGCAATTTTTTTGTTGACGTGACCCACCCGAAGGCCGGGACACTGACCCATCTGGGCCCGCCCTACCAGCTCAAAGAGCCGTGGTGGGACATTCGCCGCCCGGCTCCCCTGCTGGGCGAGCATAATGACGATGTTCTGCGCGAATCAGCCCCCCCGACTCCGTCTCCCCAACCCCCAACCCCCAACACCGGCCTTCCCCTGGAAGGTCTGCGCGTTGTCGATTTCAGTTGGGCCTGGGCCGGACCCTACTGCGCCTTACAGCTGGCCCATCTGGGGGCAGAGGTCATTCGGGTTGAATCTCAGGTGCGTCCCGACCTCGGACGGCGCGTTCCGATTTATCCAAGCGGCATGGAGCCAAGTCTCAATCGTTCGGGCTATTTCAACCAATGGCATCAGGGCAAAAAGAGTACCCTGCTCAACCTGAGCAAACCGGAAGCCATTCCCATAGTCACCGCCTTGATCGAGAAATCCGACATTGTGGTGGAGAACTTTGCAACCGGAGTGATGGAGCGTTTGGGTCTGGGCTATGAGGAGCTGGCAAAACGGAATCCGGCGCTGATCATGGCCTCCATCTCCGGCTATGGACATAGCGGACCACAGAAAAACTATATGGGCTACGGTCCGGCCATCGTACCGTTGACCGGCCTGTCTTCGCTGACTGGCTATCCCGGAAGCGGTCCCCAGGAAGTCGGTATTTCGTACGGCGACCCGAACGGCGGTCTGAACGCCGCCGTAGCCATTACTGCGGCCGTGACCGCGCGAAAACGGACGGGCAAGGGGCAGCATATTGATGCCTCCTTATGGGAAACCATGGCAGCATTACTGGCGGAAGGCTGGATGGACTACGCCATGAATGCAACCCAACCGCCTCGCAGCGGCAATCGGGATGCGTGGATGGCGCCGCATAACTGCTTCCGCTGTGCCGGTCAGGAGGCCGACCAGGATGAATGGGTCACCATCGTCTGCGGGACGGATAAAGAGTGGCAGGCGTTGTGCCAGGCCATCGGCCACACCCACCTCAGTCAGGACTCACGCTTTCGCACCGCGGTAGGCCGCAAGGCCAACGAAGACGAACTCGAGCGCCTCCTGACGGAGTGGACCAAAGAGCGAACGAAATGGGAGGTAACGGAAGCGCTCCAGGCCGTGGGAGTGGCTGCCTTTCCGTCAATGAATAGTAAAGACCTGAGTGAGGACCCGCATTTGAACGCGCGTGGCTTTTTTGCCCGATTACCGCACGCCGAGGTTGAGATGCAGACCCATATCGGCATTCCGTGGCGGCTCACCGCCGCGCCAAACGGCGTCCGCTCCTCCGCTCCACTCATGGGCCAGGACACCGCATATGTGATGAAGGATCTGCTGGGATATACCGACGAAGAGATCTCCCAACTCACAGCCGCAGAGGTGTTGTATTAAACAGATGTCAGGCGCTTTTCACTGAGGATGACGATGCAATACCGCATCCTGGGCCGGACCGGCCTGCGCGTCAGCGCCGTGAGCATGGGCACGTGGAAGGCGTTCGATGTGCAGGGAGAGCGGGCGATCGAGCAGGTCGGACGGCTGGTGACCGAAGCCCTGGCCTGTGGGGTGAATCTGTTTGACACCGCGCCCATGTATGGTGAGGCGGAAAGCGTGCTAGGCCGGGCGCTGCGAGGCCGACGCGAGGACGTGCTTATCGCAACCAAGGTCCTGGCGACGGATCGTGCCTCCGCTCAGCGCCGCATCGAGGTGTCCTTTCAGAAACTTCAGGTCGAAGTTATCGACCTCATGCAGGTGCATAATATGGCGGCCTGGCGCGCCGTTGCTCCGCTCCTTGAAGAATACAAGGCAGCGGGCCGCATTCGGTTTCTGGGTATTACCGACTATCGAACCAGCATGTTCCCGGAAATGACGGCGGCCATGCAAACCGGCATCTTTGATACGATCCAGATTCCGTACAATATCGGAGAGCGAGAAGCCGAACGCGTCATCCTCCCCTTGGCCCAGCAGTGCAATATGGGTGTCTTAATCATGACGCCGCTGTGTCCGATCTTTCATCGCTCCCAACTGCTTCAGGTCTTGCACCAGCACGATCTCTCATTCCTAGAGTCCTATGGGGTAACAACTCCGGGGCAGGCGCTGCTCGCCTACCTCCTGGCAAAATCCGAAGACGCGATTCTGCTGCCCGCCACCTCGCGCCTGGAACGGGTCCGGGAAAATGCAGCCGCCGGAGGGATCGCGGCATTACCCCGGCAGGCAGTGAGGCAACTTGAAGCATTCTTTACCCCTCAGCATTGATCGATCGAACGCCCTCTGGCATACTACCGCCCCTCACAAGATGAGCATGCATCCTGGGCATAATCATAACCCTGGCCGGCATAGTTCCCGGCCAGGTAACAACACAAGGGAGATGGTGTGGAGTCTTTAGGTGATTGGCAGCGAAGCTGCTATTGCGGGGAACCCCGTGTGACCCAAGTCGGACAGCCGCTGACCGTGATGGGTTGGGTGCATTCCCGGCGCGATCATGGCGGCGTGACCTTTGTCGATGTCCGCGACCGTTCCGGCTTGGTCCAAATTGTCTGTAACCCGCAAGTCAGCCCCGCCGCCCATACGCAGGCGAAAGAGCTGCGCCTGGAGTATGTGGTGGCTGCAAGAGGAAGGCTGGAACGGCGCTCGCAGGAGACAATCAATCCGAATATCCCAACCGGAGGAGTCGAACTCGTTGTGGAAGAGCTGCGAGTGCTCAATGCCTCGCGGACACCGCCGTTTCCGATTGATGCCGACACCGAGCCCGCAGAGAACACCCGCTTGCGCTATCGCTATCTTGATCTCCGTCGGCCCAAGATGTTCGAGAACTTACGCTTACGGCATCGGCTGGCCAAAGTGGTCCGTGATTATCTTGACGGTGAGGAGTTTCTTGAGGTTGAAACCCCGGTCCTGACCCGGAGTACCCCGGAAGGCGCGCGCGACTATCTTGTTCCGAGTCGGGTCATTCCAGGCGGATTTTTTGCCCTGCCACAGTCGCCGCAGCTCTTCAAGCAACTCCTGATGGTGAGCGGGATGGAAAAATACTTCCAGATCGTGCGCTGCTTTCGGGATGAAGACTTACGGGCCGACCGTCAACCCGAGTTCACCCAGATTGACATTGAGATGTCGTTTGTCCGACCGGACGATGTGTTCCAGCTTATTGAAGGTATGATGGTCCGGTTGTGTAAGGAAGTGAAAGGCATCGACATCCCCACCCCGTTTCCCCGGATGCCCTACAGCCAGGCCATGGCCCGCTTCGGGAACGATAAACCCGACATTCGGTTTGACCTGGAAATCCAGGAGCTGTCGGCGCTATTCAGCCAAACCGACATCAAGGTCTTTCGCCAGATCGTTGCCGACGGGGGCGTTGTGCGCGGACTGATTGTGTCGGACGATCCGTTCTCACGCAAAGAACTCGATGATTTGATTCCGCTGGCCCAGGATTTCGGGGCGAAAGGACTGGCCTGGATTCGCCTGACCGAGGACGGATGGCAGTCGCCGTTAGCAAAATTCGTGAGTGACGACCGGAAAAAGGAAATTGAAGCCGCCCTCGGGCTCAAACCAAAAGACTTGTTGCTCATGGTGGCCGATCAGGAGCAGGTAGCGTGCGAGGTGCTGTCACGCTTGCGTCTCTATCTTGGCGACAAACTCGGGCTGATTGCCAAAGATGACATGCGTTTCCTGTGGGTGACGGATTTTCCGCTGGTCGAATACGATGCGGACGAGGGACGCTATATGGCCAAGCATCACCCGTTTACCGCGCCCAACGATCAGGATATGGCCCTGCTTGAGACCGACCCAGGCAAGGTACGGGCGTTTGCCTACGATGTTGTGCTGAACGGGGTCGAATTGGGTGGTGGCAGTATCAGAATTCACCTCCAGGACGTGCAGCAAAAGATTTTCAGCCTGCTGGGCATCGGTGAGGCTGAGGCCCAGGAGAAGTTTGGGTTTCTGCTAGAAGCCCTGTCGTATGGCGCTCCTCCCCACGGTGGGATTGCTCTGGGATTTGACCGGCTGGCCATGTTGTTTGCCGGTATGGATTCGCTGCGTGAAGTCATTGCCTTTCCCAAGACGGCCCGCGCCCAGTGCCTGATGACGCAAGCGCCGGGCGGGGTCGATACCAAACAGTTGCGCGAGTTGAGCATTAAAGTCGATTTATAATTGGGGGTTCGGGATTCGGGGTTCGGGATCAGGGCAACCACAGGGGGTTGCCCCTACGGTAACCCCCAATCCCTCCTTAACTATGCTGAGGACATGTGGTCGGCGCCTTGCCACGCTCGTATTGCTCTGGCACTGTTTCGCTCCGCTTCCGTCGCCGGCTGCGGAGACATGTGGCACCATTCGCACAAGCTATAATCCGACTACCGCTCTCCGGTCTGACGCTTTTACCTTAGCGCCCGACGGTCCGCGCTGGTCCGCGTTTCTCGAATGGGCTAAAGCGAAAAAGCTCTACACCTTTCAGATCATCGGACTGAGCCAAGGGCCGGGAGAAGACGCGCCGTCCGGCATTCTCTTTCGCTGGGCCAAAGACACGCTCTGGCAAAAGGATGTGGTTCTCCCTTTTGGACAGGCGCTGGGACATATGATTGCCGAACGCCGCTGGCGAGATGCTGACTTTCCGGAGTTTTTTTCCTCTCGCGGCGGCATATTCGGCGTTGATCTGGCCGAGCGCCTGTCTGGCGTGGATACGCAGACGCTAGGTCCCTGGCAAGACTTCTTCCAGAGCGTCACCGCACCTAAAAGCCCGGCGCGGCCCCGGATCAATGCCCGGCTGCTCGACCTTGCCTCGGACGGACGGTCGGCCTCGATTGCCCTTGGACAAGATCGCATAACGATATATCTGGCAGACCGCCTGCGGAGCGACCTGGCCTTATTTCTGACGGATTGCGCCATTGCTGAATTTTTTCAGGAGTACGATAAATCGAAGGCAGCGACTCCTGGCGAAAGACCTGAGACGACCGCTGAGGGGTCAGCCCCGGAGCAAAGAGGAAACGTGTCCTCCAATCAGACAGAGATGCTGGACACGTTTCCTCTTCGGGGCAAAGCCATCTACACCAGTCAGTGTAGCGGCTGTCACGGCGAGGCTGGTGATGGGCAGGGCATACTTACGCTGAGCTGGCTGCCGCGACCGCGTAACTTCGTGCGCGGCTCATTCCGGTATCGTTCAACACCCACCGGGAGTCCACCAACCAACGCGGACCTGTTCCGAACCGTATCAAAGGGGCTGGCCGGGAGTGGGATGCCGGCGTTTGAGGCCATCCTCAGTGAGCGGGAGCGGCAGGATGTGGTCGCTTATATCAAACAGTTCTCACAGCGTTTTGCCTCTGGGTCAGAGCCTCCGTCCACTTCAGTTTCGACGCCGCCCCAGGTGACGAAGAAACACATCGCCCGAGGTGCGTCGCTCTACGTGGATTCCGGCTGTCCGAGCTGTCATGGAGCAGAGGGTAGAGGGGACGGACGCTCGGGTCAGGACTTGAAAACCGCGGAGGGCGATCCGATCATACCCCGCGATTTAACCCATAAATGGAGTTTCCGTGGCGGCCATACGCCGAGCGATATCTATCGACGCATCGCCAACGGCATGGACGGCTCTTCTATGGCGGCATACGAAGAGGTATTGGAGCCAAATGATCTGTGGGACCTAGTCTTTTACGTGCTCTCACTCTCTCCGGAGCAGCGGCCGCAAGCGGAAGCCGGCTATAGAGCAGAAAACAAATAAGGAGGAAAACATGGGCAAACTGGATGGAAAAGTCGCGTTGATTACGGGTGGGGCCAGCGGTATTGGAGCTGCAACCGTCCGCCTGTTCGCCACAGAAGGGGCCCGGGTTGTAGTCGCTGATATGCAGGATGACAAGGGCCAGGAGATGGCGCGCGAGCTGGGAGACCAGGGCGCTTTTGTTCAGGTGAACGTGACCCAGGAGGCCGCGGTCAAAGCGGCCATTGAGGCCGCGGTCGAACGCTGGGGGCGGTTGGACTGTATCTACAATAACGCCGGGTTTGGCGGCGCGCTGGGGCCGATCGAGAGTATCAGTGTGGAAGACTACGATATGACCTTTGATGTACTGCTCAAAGGTGTGTTTCTCGGCATCAAGCACGCCGCGCCCATCATGAAAAAACAGCAGTCCGGCAGCATTATCAGCACCTCCAGCGCGGCCGGCGTAGAAGCCGGCATGGCGACCCACCTCTACAGTGTGGCAAAGGCGGGGGTGATTCATCTGACCAAGTCGGTCGCCCTGGAACTGGGTGAGTTCAATATTCGAGCGAACTGCATCTGTCCGGGTGCGATTGTGACGCCCCTGGCCGTTGGCCGACCGTCGCCAACGGACAAACAGGTTGCCGGTCTGCGCAGAGGCGCGGCCCACCTGCATCCGCTCGGTCGGGTCGGTGAACCTGAAGAGATCGCCAAGGCCGCCTTATGGCTGGCCAGTGATGATTCGAGTTTTGTGACAGGTCAGGCCCTGGCCGTAGACGGCGGGATCACCGCAGGCCGCCCCTGGCGCGACCTGCCCGAATTCCACCGCACGCCCCATCCGATCCGCATGTACCGCGTCCCCGGAAAGTAAAGAATCCGGGAGTTGGGGAAGGCATAATGTAGGGGCAACCCCCCGTGGTTGCCCTTCCTAATTTCCCAGAAAATCCCCTCCAAGGAGGGGTGGCCAAAGGCCGGGGTGGGTTCCGTCCTATGACAACGCTTCAATAACTTCAGCCGGAGCCTGTACCAACTCGATCAACACGCCCTCACCACACAGCGGGAACTCCGCATTGCCCTTGGGGTGGATGAAACACACATCATAGCCGGACGCGCCCTTGCGTATGCCACCCGGCGTGAACCGTACGCCCTGCTCTGCCAGCCATTTCTCAGCCGCATGCAGGTCATCGATCCACAGGCCAATATGGTTCAGCGGCGGGTCCTGGACCTTGGGTCGTTTCTCCGGGTCGATAGGCTGCATTAAATCCACTTCCAGTTTGAGTGGTCCCGAGCCAATCACCGCAATGTCCTCATCTACATTCTCGTTCTCACTGCGATAGTTGCCGCTCAGGCTCAGCCCCAGGGTATCGACCCAGAACTTCCGCAACGGATTCTTATCCAGCCCACCCACAGCGATTTGTTGAATTCCCAGCACTCTAAACGGTCTCTCACTCATTGTTTACTTTCCTCGTATGTCAGCACTATGGGGAGTTGTATCGGTTCCGGGAGGGGGGGACAATTGGGGAGGAGATTCAGTCTATCCATGGAAGCTATAGAGGTCTTACTATGCTGACGCGGAGACGCTTTCTGACCGTTGCGACCCAGGCGAGTGCCAGTCTGATGATAGCCCCGGCCATATTCCCCCGGCAACTTGGCGCTAATGCTTCTGTGCTGGTCAACGATATCCACTCGCAACTGAACCCGACCTATGTGAGCGAGATAGTCAGGCCAGAGAGCCAGGCTGACCTCCAGGCTGCCGTGCAGCGGGGCGTTCAGACGGACGGGACAATCAGTATCGCGGGTGGGAGACATGCCATGGGGGGCCAACAGTTCGGGGCTGATACCCTGCTGCTCGACACCCGCTCAATGAATCGAGTTCTCGCCTTCGACAGCGCGCGTGGATTGGTCGAGGTCGAGGCGGGTATACAGTGGCCGGAGTTGATCGACCATTTGATCACAATACAGACAGGAGAAACGCAGCAGTGGGGAATCATCCAGAAGCAGACCGGCGCGGATCGGCTCTGTCTGGGCGGGGCACTAGGCGCAAATGTTCACGGTCGCGGCCTGACGTTCAAACCGATCATCGACGATGTTGAGTCCTTTCGGCTCGTGAATGCGAGTGGAGAGGTAAAAGTGTGTAGCCGCTCTGAAAACAGTGAGCTGTTCGCACTTGCGATAGGGGGATATGGACTCTTTGGCGCGATTGCAAGTGTCACCCTGCGCTTGATGCCTCGCCGGAAGCTTCGACGGGTGGTCGAGATCATCGACATAGACAAGCTCATCCCTGCCTTTGAGCAACGCATCGCAGACGGATATCTCTACGGCGATTGTCAGTTCTCCATTGATCCAGAATCCGACGGATTTCTGAAGAAAGGCGTGTTTTCTTGCTATCAGCCGGTTGAGACGTCCACCCCAATTGCTTCCGAGCAGAAGCGCTTAGAGCCAGACAACTGGCGTAAACTCAATTTCCTGGCACATACGGACCCGAGCCGGGCCTTTGATATTTATTCGTCGTACTATCTTTCTACCAGTGGCCAGCTCTACTGGTCCGACACGCACCAACTCAGTACATATCTTGACGACTACCACAAGGCGGTTGACCGACGGACCGGTGCGCACTGGCCTGGGACTGAGATGATCACCGAGGTGTATGTTCCCCGGCCAGCACTGGCCGCCTTCCTTGGCACCCTTGCTTCTGACTTTCGCCGTGACAAGGCCAAGGTCATCTATGGCACAATCCGTCTCATTGAAAAGGATGCGGAGGCTTTCCTCCCCTGGGCGAAGGAGTCTTACGCCTGCATCGTGATGAACCTTCATATACCCCACAGTCCCCAGGGGATAGTGAAAGCGGCGAATGACTTTCGTCGTATTATAGAGAGGGCCATTGAGCAGGGCGGGAGCTACTTCCTGACCTACCACCGGTGGGCCACTCGCGGGCAACTAAACGCCTGCTATCCGCAATTTTCAGCGTTTCTGAAACTTAAGCGTCAGTATGATCCGAATGAGGTCTTTCAGAGTGACTGGTATCGCCATTACCGGCGCATGTTTGCCGGCTTGGCGTCTGGCGCTTCCTCACTCACACCCACTTAAAAATCCGGGCGGCCTTGAGCGTATCCGCGTACTCTTCGATCTTGGCGATTTTGCCGTCGCGACACTGATACACCCAGCAGTATTCGTTATCGTACTGCTCGCCGTCTTTGGACTTGGCAGAGATGGCGTGCTGAACCACCGCGGTGTCTCCGTCGGCGAGGATACGGTGGATGGTCAGACGGAAGGTTTTCATATCGAATATTCTTTTGGGGGTGTCGCCGCCCAGTTCGGCGGCCACCGCCTCCGGACCTTCAATCACCCCAATCGGTGCACTCTGGGGTGGATACCAGACAATGTCTTCGGTAAACAGCGACGCCAGCTTTTTCCGGTCTCCAGTCGGTAGTGTTTCGTAATAGGTCTTGATTAAGGTCCGGGTTTCTTCTGTTTGCATGCGTTCGCCCTCCTCATGATGCGTTTGTATGCCGCGGCCAACTTGTTTTCGCCGTCACGGTCGGTTACCGTCCGAAGCATTCTTCTGTATGCCCTGAGCTTTTGATCCGCTCTCGACATCGAATAGGAAGAGACCATAATATAGGCGCAATCGTATGGCGCAATATGTAGGCATTTTAACCAGCGGTGGAGACTGTCCCGGACTCAACGCGGCCATTCGCGCGGTCGGCAAGGCTTGTTTGGAAGCCTATGACATCCGGATTATCGGTTTTCAAAACGGTTTTCGCGGATTGGTGCAGAATCAAACCCTGGAGTTAGACAGAAAAGCGCTCTCGGGCATTCTGACCGACGGCGGGACCATTCTCGGCACCAGTCGGGATAAGCCGCACCGGATGTCCATTGGGGGCAGAGTCCACGATATGACAGATGCTATCGTTGATACCTACCGGCGGCATCATCTGGATGCGCTGGTCTGTCTGGGCGGGGGTGGCACGCAGAAAAACGCGCTACGTCTCAAAAAGGCCGGGATGAATATCATTACCCTGCCCAAAACTATTGACAACGATATTGCCAAGACCGACGTCACGTTCGGGTTTAATACCGCGGTGGGCATTGCGACCGAGGCCATAGACCGGCTGCATTCAACCGCGACCAGCCATGACCGGATTATCGTGGTCGAAGTGATGGGCCACAGAGCGGGCTGGTTGGCTCTTCAAGCCGGAACGGCCGGTGGGGCGGATGTCATTCTTATCCCGGAAATCCCCTATCATATTGAGCATGTTGCCCAGACTATCTGGGAACGGACCAGGCAGGGCAAACACTTCAGCATTGTCGTGGTCGCAGAAGGCGCGCTGTCTCTCAGTGAAGCCGAAAAGGTCGGGGAACTCGTGCACCAAAAACGGGAGGCCAAAGACAGAGAAGAAAAGGAAAAGGCCTCGGCTAAACTGGAAAAATTCCATAAGGAGCACGTTGGCCATACGATTCACCTCACCCAGGAGTTGGAGCGCCTGACGGGCCAGGAATCGCGCCTGACCATTCTTGGCCATCTGCAACGTGGGGGAACACCCTCGGCCACGGACCGTGTCCTTGCCACCTGGCTGGGCACACGCTGCGCTCAGTTGCTGCGCGAAGGTCACGACGGCTTTATGCTGGCCGTGCAGGACCAAGAGCTCCGGCCCGTGCCTTTGGAAGAAGTCGCAGGGAAAAAGAAGCTGGTCTCTCCGGACCATCCCCTCGTTGAAGCGGCTCGTCTGGTCGGAACCAGCTTTGGCGATTAATATGCTTCGGCCTGTCCACAACAGAGGGAGCCACTATGAAAACGGAAGAGATCCTCGCCCATAGCCCAAAGGTCCTCACCCAGGAGCAGCGTGAGTTTTATTTCGATCAGGGATATCTGCTGCTGGAGAAATTCATCTCTGACGACTGGCTGGATACCCTCTGGGCAACGACCAACGCGTTCATTGAGCAGAGCCGGGTAGAAACTCCGTCCAAAGAACTCTTTGACGTGGAACCGAGTCATACCCCGAGCAGTCCCCGCCTGCGGCGTCTCCTTAGCCCGGTCGATACGCATCCGGTCTATCGCGAGTTTGCGTTTGAAGGACCGCTGGCCGACCTCGCCCAAGACCTGCTCGGTCCGAACGTGAAATACCACCACTCAAAACTCAACTTCAAATGGTCGGACGGAGGCGAAGAGGTGAAGTGGCATCAGGATATTCAGTACTGGCCGCACACCAATTATTCACCCCTCACGATTGGCGTCTACCTGAGTGATGTGGACGAGGAGATGGGTCCGATGGGAGTGGTTCCTGAAAGCCATAAGGGACCACTGTTTGATCTGTACAACGAGAACAATGAGTGGACCGGCGCCCTCAACGATCAGGATGTGGCCCGTGTCGGCCCACACAATGCCGTGTGGCTGAAGGGCCCGAGAGGCTCGGTGACCGTCCATAACTGCCGTATGGTCCACGGGTCGATGCCCAATCACTCACCGCGTATGCGCCCGCTCCTTCTCCAGACGTACGCGGCGGCCGATGCCATTACGCTCACAAACCTGACAGACCGGTTCCCGCACTCGAATCGTATTATCCGTGGCGAGGCCGCGAAGTGGATCGATTTCGACCCGCGCCCATGCCTCATGCCACCCGACTGGTCTGCCGGCTACCGTTCCATCTTTGCCGTGCAGCAGATGGAAGAGGGTGCCGGCAGCCGGACGGTCGCTGGGAACGCGGGCATGATGTAAGCAACGAGTCGAATAGTCTCTGAGCCGACCTTGATTCCCTTCAGGAAAAGCACCCAAACGGCAGGCATGATGAGGAAATCGGGCGGCTAGTCTTACGCGCCGCCTTCGAGCATCCCGGTCGGGCGTGGGTTCCTGAAAACACCTGGATGGCTCTTCCCTCAGTAAGGAGGAAGTATGAAATTCGGTATCGTCCCGATTAACCTGCGTGAATTCACAGACCCGGAAATGGTCATTCCGTTTGTCCAAAAAGCCGAAGCGTTCGGCTACGAGTCCGTTTGGACCGCAGAGCATGTGATTATTCCCAAGCAGTATGACTCGGTGTATCCCTACAACCCGGACGGAAAACTGCCGTTCAAACCCGACGCGCCGATCATCGACCCCTTGGTTGCCCTGACCTTCATCGCCTCGGCCACCACGACACTCCGGCTGGGCACCGGGGTCAATATTCTGCCCCAGATGAGCCCGCTCTATTTGGCCAAATGGGCCTCGTCGATTGACCACCTGTCCCAAGGACGCTTGATGCTCGGCCTGGGCATAGGCTGGCTGCGTGAGGAGTTTGCTGCTATCGGCGTGCCGTTTGAGCGCCGGGGCAAACGGGCCAACGAATATCTCGAAGCACTCAAGACAGTCTGGACTGGCGAGGAGATTGATTTCCGCGGCGAGTTTGTCAACTGGCAGGGGTTTACCATGCGCCCCAAACCCGCCCAGGCAGGAGGGGTACCGCTGGTCATTGGGGGTATAACGGCATCTGCGATCCGGCGCACGGTCAAATATGGCGACGGCTGGTATGTGATTGGCAAAGACCTGGACGACTACCGGGCACATATGCAGGCGCTGGCCGAAGAATGTGACCGCCAGGGCCGTAACAGACAGGAGCTCGAAATCACCGCCTACTGGAATTACTACGGGGAAGGGCTGGACAGCCTGGCGGTGTACGAAGACCTCGGCGTGCACCGCCTCTTGGTCAATATGCACGCGCTGCGGGCTGGCGATGTTACCACTGCCATGGAGCGTTTTGCCGATGAGGTCGTAGCCAAACACAGCTAGTCAAGGATACGGAAGATGAGCCACGTCACGTTCGGGACAACCTTGGGCGGGTTTGGGGGCGGGCTGGTTTCCGGCCCGACGCTGTGTCGCTGGGCAGAGGAGATCGAACAGCTTGGCTATGACATTCTTTTCTACCGCGACCATGTGCTGTGGCACAGTCCGGTGCTGGACCCGTTCACCATGCTGGGTGCATTTGCGGCAAGAACAACGAAGATCAAACTCGGCACCGGGGTGCTGCTCCTCCCGCTACGCAATCCGACCCTGGTCGCCAAAATGATAGGCAGCCTGGACTGGCTGTCCGGTGGACGGTCCATTCTCGGCGTGGGCGTTGGGGGCGAGTTTCAAAAAGAATATGAAGCTTGCGGCATTTCCTTGAGGGAACGGGGCCGGCGTGCCACTGAAGGGCTGCGCGTGATTAAGGAACTCTGGACTAATCCGTCAGCGACGTGTGACGACCAATTTCTGCAATTTGAGGCCGCCCAGATGACTCCGCGCCCGCTTCAGCAACCACATCCCCCTATCTGGGTCGGCGGCCGAGTTGACGCGGCGCTGAAACGGGCCGGGACGTATGGGGACGGCTGGTTTGCGTATTTTGTGACACCGGAGCGTTTTCGTACCAGTCTGGACAAGGCGCTGGAGCACTGGCACCAACGCGAGGCTTCCTCACGGACCATGTTTACCGGGGGCGTGGTCCTGTATTTCTGCATCGCGCCCACGTACGAAGCAGCGCGAGCGAATGCCATGCACACCTTGTCAACGGAGTATAATCAGTCGTTTGACAGGATTATCGATAAATATAGCGCGCTCGGTCCGGCCTCGGAGTGCGCGGCCGCGATTCAACGTTATATTGACGCCGGGGCACAGAATATGACGCTGCTGCCGGCGGTTCCCGCCGCCGCGACCATGGACCAACTCCGGCACTTGGCGACGGACGTATTGCCGCACTTGCATTCCTCGCCGTCCCCATAGCTGGGAAGAAAGGTTAAGAGTTTGTCAATTACCAATTTTTCTCTTTCTTCCAGCATCTCCCGGTCGTCATCAGTCATCCGGGGGATGAAGTTGTGAAGGTGTTTCGGGTATAATCGTGTTGACCGATGAAAGGGGGGCATGATGGCCAGCGCTGGGCAACTCAAAGCTCTTGTCACTTCTCACGTTGAAGGTGATGAAGACCGCTTCTATTCCGTTGCCATGCAGGTTGCCGCCCACGAAGCCAGACACGGCCACGGCAAGCTCGCGGAAGACTTGCGTGCCCTGATTGACAGCGCGAAGAGTCAGCGCGGCACCGTGTCACCAGTGCCAATCAATCGTCCGCGAGGCGAATTAGCGAGCCTGCTAGACGTGTCATACCCGAAAGCCCGGCTGGGAGAGATGATACTTGGCGGTACCCTCGCGCATCAGATCCAACGTATCATCCGCGAGCAGCGTCACGCTGGTCAGATACTGGAACACGGACTCTCACCCAGACGCAAGCTCCTGCTGGTTGGCCCGCCCGGTACAGGTAAGACACTGACGGCCTCCGTCTTGGCTGGGGAACTCGGGCTTCCTCTTTTCCAAGTTCGACTCGATGGGCTCCTCACCAAATATATGGGAGAGACAGCGGCTAAGCTCAGGCAGGTCTTCGACGCTACGAGTCGGACCCGGGGCCTCTATTTCTTCGACGAGTTCGACGCCATCGGCTCGCAGCGCGGGCTCGCCAACGACGTAGGTGAGATCCGCCGAGTGCTGAACAGCTTTCTGCTGATGATTGAGCAGGATCACTCTCACAGCCTCGTCGTTGCGGCAACCAACCATCCCGATATCCTTGACCACGCACTTTTCCGTCGCTTCGATGATGTCCTGCATTACGACCTGCCGGACAAAGCGCAGATTTCACAACTGCTGAAGACGCGCCTTGCGGGAACCGCTCTCAAAAAAACCCGCTGGGGGACTCTCGCTGCCGTGGCTGTTGGATTGAATTACGCGGAGATCACACGTGCCGCGAATGATGTTCTGAAAGATGCGCTTATCCATCAGCGCAAGCGGGTCAATGAAGCAGGCATTCGAGAAATGCTCGCGGAGCGTAGAAGCATCACTCACAAGCTGGGTGAACAGGCGTAGCGGAGGGAACACAATCTCGACATGGCAGAAGGAACCGACGGACGACATCCACACTTCGTCCTTGAAGGTATCACCGAGACGGAAGGGTATCGTTCCCCGCAGAGTGGCGGAAAGCGTTCACATATACCGGAGCGAAATAGAGCCCAGCATGGCGGAGCGTTACAACAGCAGATCAACGAAATTCGTACGGGAGCGGGCGCTGCCCGAGAAGCCCAGCGGGCAGCGGGGATCGAAGAGAAAGGGCTGGGGCTTCAGGTCGAGTTCGAGAGCTTCCCCGATATTGAACTGGCATTCGAGAGCTTGGCGCGAGAGCATTGGGGGATCGAGCTACTAAACGTTCGTCATGAGGATAAGCGAATCCTGGCCACGGTCTTCGTACCCGATGGAAAGCTTGATCATTTCGAAAACCTCATACGAGCCTATTTGGAAGAAAGACGAGACAGAAATGGCCGGGCACGCGACCACAGGAAGTTAATTGACGCGATCCAACGTATCCGGGCAGCAAGTCTACGGGCGCTATGGACAGATTCCGAAGAGGCATTTCCCACCGAGAATGGAGAGCGGTTCTGGTGGGAGGTGTGGTTACCCGTTCGAGGAAATAGTGATGCCACTGCGGCTAACGTTCAAGAGACTACGACCAGCTTTCAAGAGCGAGCCGAGGCTCAGGATATACGCATAGCTCCCGGGAAGCTGGTTTTCCCGGAACGCACAGTACTGTTGGCCTTTGCTTCGGTCGATCAGATGCAGCATTCCATGGTTACGCTCAACACTATCGCCGAGTTACGGCGTGCGAAGGAGACAGCCGACTTCTTTGATTCCCAGAGTCCAGATGAACAGCGAGAATGGCTCGAAGATCTATTGGCTCGAACCGAATATACGTCCAACAGCGAAGGAGTCCCCTATATCTGCCTCCTCGACACAGGCGTCAATCGAGGCCACCAACTGCTTGCCCCCGCACTCGCGGCCAATGATCTGCATACCGTTGAACCCGGTTGGGGAACTGACGATGCCGATGGTCACGGAACACAAATGGCAGGGCTATCTCTTGCAGGAGATTTGACACCGCTCCTCGCAGGCAACAACCCCGTGGAGATCAACCATCGTCTCGAATCCGTGAAACTGCTGCCTCAAGAAGGTGCAACGGGAACGGACCCTAGGCACCATGGATATCTGACGGCGGAAGCAGTGGCGCGGCCCGAGATTGCCGCTCCATCTCGGGCCAGAGTTTTCGGGATGGCCGTCACGACCCGTGACAATCGCCACCAGGGACGGCCGTCTGCGTGGTCAGCCACGCTCGACGCACTAGCGGTTGATGCTGACGGATATGGAGCAAATCCACGCCTGCTGATCGTATCCGCCGGAAATATCAACGACAACACCGCGTGGTCCAACTACCCTGACAGCAATGACACGGACGGAGTTCATGACCCTGCCCAAGCATGGAATGTGCTTACCGCTGGGGCTTATACAGACTTGGTGCGGATTACCGAGACCGATGCAAACGGTTATACACCGATAGCCTCCAGAGGTGGCTTGAGCCCGTTCAGCACGACCTCACTGACATGGCAACCAAGCTGGCCACTTAAACCCGATATCGTACTTGAAGGCGGAAACGCTGCGAAGGATTCTCTGGGCGCAGTCTGGATGCCCAGTCTCAGCCTGCTGACAACCCATCATCAACCAGCAAATCAATTCTTCACAACAGCCAACGCCACGAGCGCAGCCACGGCGCTCGCGTCTCGCCTGGCGGCCCAGGTTATGGCCGTCTATCCTGACCTGTGGCCAGAGACGGTCCGCGCCCTGCTCGTACACTCGGCGGAATGGACCGATACTATGAAGCAGTCGTTTCTGCCAAATAGCCCTTCGAAGAATGACTACCAACGCTTGCTGCGGCGATGTGGGTTCGGGGTGCCAGATATCAACCGTGCGCTCTGGAGCGTCTCGAACTCCCTGACCATGGTCGTCCAGGAAAGTCTACACCCCTTTCAGCGAGAGACAGGTACACAGCCTACCCTGCGCGATATGCACCTCCACAGCCTTCCATGGCCTCGTGACGTTTTGGAAAGCCTAGGGGAAACAGAGGTCGAGATGCGCGTGACGCTGTCCTATTTCATTGAACCCAATCCGTCGCAACGGGGTCGTTCACGTTATCGATACGAATCTCAC
>MKWU01002370.1_pt1 | contig 28565 bp, 28 predicted proteins | sample 809101 | NCBI WGS metagenome assembly MKWU01 (sample SAMN05860141, study PRJNA318959) | sponge metagenome | host: Aplysina aerophoba | place: Slovenia: Piran, Adriatic Sea, Gulf of Piran | collected 2013-05-07 | reverse complement strand
CGGCGTCGATGTGGCGGTCAAATGCCTCGGCGGCCTTGAGCGTGTCGCCGAGGCACAAGATCAAGGCGTGAGGCATGGTCCCAGTCGCCTCAATGCCGGCGAGCGCTGCCCCTTGTGGAGTGGCGCATCCAGCGCACCCCCCGACGATGGCCGCGTATTCCATCCGGGCGCTGACCTCCGGGTGGATGTGCCGAGCACCAAAGCTGATGATCGGCACCCCGTCAGCCGCAGCCACGCATTCCGCCGCGGCCGTGGCCCACCCCGTCTCGCTGCTGAGCATCCCCAACAGCGCCGTCTCGTACAAACCGAACTGCCGGTAGGGCGCGCGGATCCGCAATACGACTTCACGCGGCTCGATCCAATCCCCCTCATCCAAGCTCCACACCTCCGCCTCCTCGCTGAGCACCTGCCGCAAGAGGGCCTGCGCCTCGTGCATACCGCAGAGCAGGGCGCGCCGCCGAGTAAACACCTCCATCGCCACGACCGGATTGAGCTGTTCGGCCGCGAGGATGTCGCAACTGCGGCGGAAGTAAATATCCGCATTGTCGCCCGCCAGCGTCGCAGCCGAGGGCGCGTATAGATCGCGCTCTACCATCAGCGGTTGGTAACCTGTGCCCCGAGAATTTTCTCTATATGCCCCAAAGCCCATTCGTGCTGTTGGGGATCAAAGCTGGCCACGCAATCGGCCGGGACCTCGACCGGATAGTCGCGGTTGCGCAGCCCAGCCACGGTATGCAGGACGCAAATATCCGTGCAATCGCCCATCACCACGACCTTGTCCGGCGCTAACTCATCCAACATCGCGGCCAACTCGGTCTCAAAGAAAGCACTGTAACGCCGCTTTTTGACGATCTGCGCGTCTTGGGCCAACGGCGCTAGTTCGTCAATGATATGCTCCTCCTCGCTACCTTCGATGCAGTGCGGAGGAAACATTTCGAACTCGCGGTCGTTTGCAGTGTGGCTGTCTTGGGTAAAAAACAACGAGGCCCCAGCGGCCCTTTCGCGCTCGACCCGTGCGGCGATTCGCGGGATGATCTCCCGCGCGTGGTCCCCGCAGTAGAGCGTCCCATCTGGGCGCATAAAGCCGTTCTGCATATCCACGACAATCACGGCATTAGCCATCGCCTAGTCCTCCGGTTATAAGGTACCGCCCTACACGACAGTCATCCAATGGATGTTACGCATGAGCATCATAGGTATTAAGATGCTTCGACTCCGCTTTGCTGCGCTCAGCATGACACGGAAAGCAGCGTACCAACACCTGTCATGCTGAGCGCAGCAAAGCATCTCATACCGCTTCTACTGTCGTGTACGCAGATGCCAGTTCTATCCGCAAAAATACAATCCGCACGGAGCAATTCAAACCGGTTCAAGCCGATCCCCCACCAGCCGCCGGTAGTAACACCCCAACCGCGCCCGACCGGCAGCGTCCACGGTGTGACACGCCCCCTCCCCTTTGAGCCGCACGCGATACAGCAGCGAATTTTGCTCGCAGTTGACGCGGATTTCGACCAGTTCGAGCACATTGCCCGAGGTCGCGCCTTTGACCCACAACTCGTTGCGCGACGTGCTCCAAAACGCGGCCACGCCCTCGCGCCGCGTATAGTCGAGCGCCTCTTCATTGGCGTATCCCACGATCAACACCTCGCCGCTATCCACGTCCTGCGCTACCACCGGCACCAAGCCCTCGCCACAGGCCGCAGCCCGTTGCAACTTGCCAAAATCCAAGGCCAACTGCTGCCCTTCCTCCACTTCCTCATGCGTCATATTCGCTCGTTCAACCACGACGATCTCCCATTGTCAAACTCCTTTTAACTAGACCTTGCCTCCCTCTCCAAGTCAAGCCTATATTCCCCGCCCGAAAGGACAAAACCCTATGCTGCTCGACACTGCCTACGAAATCGCCACCTCCAACATCCGCTTCGGCCCTGGCACCACCAAGGAGATCGGCATGGACCTAAAGGACCGGGGCCTGCAGCGGGTCATGGTATTGACCGACCCAAACTTGCGCGAGCAAGCCCCAGTGCAGACGGCCTTAGCGGCCATTGCAGAGGCGGGCGTCGAGTACGCGCTGTTCGACCAAGTGCGCGTCGAGCCGACCGACGCCTCGTTCAAGGCGGCGATTGCATTCGCCGAACAAGGGTTTGACGGGTTCGTCGCCATCGGCGGCGGATCGGTGATGGACACGGCTAAAGCAGCCAACGTGTACACCACGTACCCGGCTGATTTCCTCACCTACGTCAACGCACCCATTGGCCGAGGAGAGCCAGTGCCCGGCCCGCTCAAACCGCTGATCGCCGTTCCCACCACTGCTGGCACCGGCAGCGAGACCACGGGCGTGGCAATCTTCGATCTCGTCGAGATGAAGGCCAAGACCGGCATGGCCCACCGCTACATGCGCCCGACCTTGGGCATCGTCGATCCAGACAACACGCGCTCCATGCCCCCGCAAGTGGCCGCATCAACCGGCCTCGACGTGCTCTCGCACGCCTTGGAGTCCTACACAGCCCTGCCATTCGACCAGCGACCCCGACCCGACCGGCCCCAACTGCGACCGACCTACCAAGGCTCAAATCCCGTCAGTGACTTGTGGGCGTTGGAGGCTTTGCGGTTGGTGGAGCAATTCCTGCCCCGCGCCGTGGCCGACCCCAGCGACGACGAGGCCCGCAGCGCCATGTGCTTGGCCGCGGCCCTAGCCGGCATTGGCTTTGGCAACGCCGGCGTCCACTTGCCGCACGGCATGTCCTATCCGGTGGCTGGCATGGTAGAAAGCTATGTGCCCGAGGGATACGCTATCGATTACCCGCTGGTGCCGCACGGGTTTGCCGTGATCGTCAACTCGCCGGCGGTCTTCCGCTTTACCGCGCCAACTTGCCCCCAGCGGCATCTGCGGGCGGCCGAAGTCTTGGGAGCCGATTGCAACGGAGCGAAAGACGAGAACGCGGGCGCGATCTTAGCCGACCGCATCGTCTCGCTGATGCGCCAACTCGGCGCACCTAACGGCCTCAGCGCCCTCGGCTACAGCAACCAACACATCCCGGCGCTAGTCGAAGGCACGCTGCCGCAGCACCGAGTGACCAAGCTCTCGCCGCGAGCGGCTGACGCTGAGGAACTGGCGGGGATTTTTGCGGACGCGCTGAGTTACTGGTAGGAAGCCGCCAAGCAGAGAGTGGCCCACATTCTGTTCATTGTCGAATCTCCTCGGCATGTTAGTATATTATGTGAAAAATCCCGATTTAAAGCTAGGAGGCAATCCGGCATGAACAGTGTTTTCATTTATTGGGACAACTCCAACATCTTTCACGAGGCACAACGGTTGGCGGAAGAACGACGCGAAGGTGCCAATGCCCGTTACCGCGTGCGCGTCAACTTCGACAATATACTGCGCCTAGCGCACGCCGATCGCCCGCTGAAGAAGGCACTTGCCACCGGCTCTGTGCCGCCAGAAATGCGCCAGTTGTGGAATCGCATGGAAGGTAAGGGGGTAGAAGTCCAACTGTTTGACCGAGGCAGCACCGGGCGTGGTGAACAGGAAATGCCCGACCGGGTATTGCAGTTGCGTATGCTGGAAGATGCGCTGGATTACAACGGCAATCCCGGCATCGTAGTGTTGCTGACCGGTGACGGTGCCGGCTATCTCGAAGGCGCGGGTTTTCACAGCACTTTAGAGCGCATGCACAAGCGCGGCTGGCGGGTGGAAATCCTGTCATGGGCGCATTCTTGCAACCAGCGGATGCGCCAATGGGCGCAAGAAAATGGCATATTCGTCGCGTTAGACGACTTCTACGAGGCCATTACGTTCATGGAACCGTCCAGGCCGGGAGCGGAGCTTGCGTCCGCACGCGACTCCGCGGAACTAGACCTGTCGCAGAGGCCGACGGCCTGATTGGCGGCACTGCATTCCTCTGCGATCTATAGCATGGTCCCCAGCGTACCAATCCTAAAGACCTTTGATCGCTTGTGAGTGCGTTGAAGCCGCGAAAGTTCCGCATCTGCAAGCGCTTCAACATAGCTTTCACTCCTCGCTTATAATTTGACCCGATCGGGAACCCATCCTGCGATTTATTCAACAAATTCGTTGACAACTACTCTGTTGAATACCATCTTATTCAACAAATTCGTTGACAACTACTCTGTTGAATAAGGGAGAAGCCATGAGATCATCAACCGGCCGCTGGGTAAGCGGCAACGACTTTTTCAATCGCGAGCGCGAGTTGCGGATACTGGAGATGCGGATTCGTGACCACAACCACGTATTGCTGACCGGACAGCGGCGCATGGGAAAGACCAGTATTGCTCAAGAACTCGGGCGACGGCTTGAGGCTGAAGGTTGGGTCTTCCTATTCGCCTATGTCGAGGAAGCGACCTGTGCGGAGGATGCGATCGCGGATATCGTCCAAGCAGCCCACTCGGTTCGCCCAATCATGTCGCGTTTCGCTACCACGATGAAGCGCTTGGTCGGCAGTGTCGAAGAGATCGGCGCACACGATTTTCGCGTGAAGCTCCGCGCTGGTCTGAATGCCGAGAACTGGCGGCGTCACGGGGAAGATCTACTCCGGCATTGTGCCTCACACGAACAACCAGTGCTCCTCGTCATCGACGAGCTGCCGATTCTCCTCAAGCGAATGCTTGATGGTGACGACGGTGCCAGACAGGTCGACGAGTTTCTGAGCTGGTTGCGCGGTGTGCTTCAAGCTCTTGGAGACGATTCCCTAGCCCTCATCGTATCCGGCAGTATCGGGCTTGCACCTCTCGTAAAGCGACTGGGCATACCCGACCGCATCAATCATCTCGACCCCTTTCGCTTGGGGCCGTGGGACCGTAATACCAGTATCGATTGTTTTCAACGTCTCGCAGAGAGTTGCGGCTTGCGAGTTGAGGACGGCGTAGCAGAAGCGGTGTACGATGAACTCGGCGTCGGTATTCCCCACCATGTGCAGTCCTTCTTCGCACGGTTGCGGGACCACGCCACTATGCAGGGCCAAGAGCAAGTGACGGTAGAGGACGTCGGGGAGGTCTATCGCACCGAACTTCTCGGTCCTTCAGGACAGAATGATCTTGTACACTACGAGATGCGCCTCAAGGAGGCGTTGGAAGATGAGAGCCACACCATCGCCATGGAGATTCTCGCCGAGGCAGCTACCCAAGAGGTATTCACGCCAAGCGCACGGCGTTGCCTCGAACGGCTGTACGCCAAAGTGGTTGACGATGCACCTGGCCGTATTGCGGATACACTTGAAATTCTGATGCACGACGGCTATCTCGAAGCTGGCGACGATGGTCATCGCTTCCCGTCGCGTTTGCTGAAAGACTGGTGGTCGGCGCGTTTCCGCGACCACCATAGGCCCCTCAAAGGCCGCCGTTCTGAGGCCGAATCCCCGGGAGACGCGCCATGAACAAATCTGATCGACCAATCCGCAAGTTCAATCCGGGGACGTTCCAATCAGACGAGGAGGTAATAGAGCAGTTTGTGGTCAGGAAACACGAACTCGACATCGTACTTGAGGTCCTCCGTGGGAACATTGATTCACCATCGTGCCAACACGTTTTAGTCATCGCGCCTCGCGGTCGGGGAAAGACCATGCTGCTAGCTCGCGTCGCGGCGGAGTTGCGTACCGACCACGAATTTTCTAGACACCTGTTTCCTGTCCGGTTCACGGAAGAGAGCCACGAGATATTTAATCTCGCAGATTTCTGGCTCGACACCTTGTTCCACCTTGCGCGAGAGAGCGCCAAGCACGATCCCGATCTCGCACGGAGGTTACGCGAGACGCACACCAACCTAGCCGCTCGCTGGCACGAGGAAACGCTCGCGGATCGCGTCCGTGCCGCTGTCCTAGAGACGGCGGACCGACTCGGCAAAAAACTCGTCCTCATGGTCGAGAACCTACAGGCCCTGTGCGGAAATGTGGACAAACATTTCGGCTGGAAACTGCGCGGCTCGTTGCAATCAGAACCCCAGATCATGCTGCTTGCCACTGCCACGAGTCGCTTTGAGGGCCTAGACGACGCGGAGCAGCCGTTCTTCGAGCTATTCCGAATCGTCGCTCTGGAACCGCTGGCCACCGAAGAATGTCGTCGCCTGTGGCAGGTCGTCAGCGGCGACGCGGTGAGCGAGCGCGAGATTAGGCCGCTTGAAATCCTGACCGGCGGCAGCCCCCGCCTCCTAGTTATCGTCGCCGAGTTCGCACGGCACCACTCCTTGCACCAGTTGATGGAAGAACTGGTGGAATTGATTGACGATCACACCGAGTACTTCCGTGGTCATTTAGAGGTATTGGCTAAGGGCGAACGCCGCGTGTATATCTCGGTGATTGACCTTTGGCAACCATCGGGTACGGGCGAGGTCGCGGCGCGAGCGCGCATGGATGTTCGGGCCGTATCGACCCTGCTCGGGCGACTCGTCGAACGGGGTGCTGTCATTGCGGAAGGGAGTGGTAAGAAGCGGCGGTACGCTGCAGCGGAACGTCTCTACAGCATCTACTACAAGCTGCGACGCGAGCGCGACGAGGCGGCTGTTGTAGAAAACCTGATCCGTTTCATGGTGGCATTTTACGGGACGGGCGAATTGTACCAGATGTCCGGGCGGCAGACTTCGGAGACAGCGAAATCGCAAGTCGTTCGCGAGGAAATAGAACGTCCGGCCACCATGGACGCGTTCCGCTCCGCGTATGCCGCGTTCCTACCTAACAACGAAATTACGATGCACGAGATACTACGGCTTGTGCCTAACTTGATCGCAACCGGTGTCTCGGCGCGTGACCTTGTCGAGATTCTGGCGAGCGACAAGGCAAAATCCGAAGCGTTGGTCCCCCTCATCGTTGCCCTGCGCCAGCATACCGGCGAGGTGGTTCGTGCGCCTGTGGAAGTTCTTGAAGTCGCGGCGGATATACGCGAGCGCATCGAGGCAAGAGCGGCGCAAAGTGCTCCCGTGGCTTCCTGACCGCCTCAGCCGGTCCGTAAGCACTTTGGTCAGTTCGCAGGTGGCAGCGACTCGGTTGCAGCTATCGTTTGTAGAAAATCGCGGACAGAGTTGAAGACACTGTGATTCAAATCCCAGTAGTCATTCTTTGCTGCCACACCTACGGAAAAGTGAGGGTTGGGCTTTGTGGTCAGATAGGCATGGGCGCGGGCCTTGTCGGCTCTCTCGATGGACACGTCCGGCAACGATTCGACACACTTGAAAAAGTCATCGATACACTCCTCTACCGGATCATCCGCAAAGCTCTCGCAAAGTAGCGTCTCAAGCATCCCTTGGCGATTATCGCCGGGCAGTATCAGCACCGCCACCGCCGGGCTGGTGTCAGTGCGTTCTGCGGGGCTGTCCGGCATGGGTAGTGCGGCATTGCTCAGTGCCGACCGAACGCTTTGGAACGCCCCTCCGGCGGACGTTTCCGCATCCCGAATAATGCCGAGACTCTGAACAGTCTGAAAACCTGGCGCGTTCACAAGCGCACGTAGAAAACCACCCAACTCACTCACACCGCCGAAGTTCTGAATCTGGATATTTGCAAGCGATAGATGCTCGACAAACGCTTCAAAGAAATTACGCGGATCATTGCCCTCAACGAGAAGCTGGATTGCCGATTTGATTTCTTCTGCTCTTGGCATACCTATCGAACCTCAAGATTGTGTCGGAGAGCGGCATCGATTGCATTCGGTTCGTAGGTAACACAGCGATTCTCTGTATCGCTGGCTTCAAGCCGGTGTAGGAGAAAACCGTCAGGGCCAAGGGCTTGATGCGCCGCTTCTATACATTCAAAACTATGCGTGGTCGCAAATATCTGCGTACCGAATTGATTCGCTGCTTCGTCAATGGCTCGCCAGACATCGGGCAGTACCGAATGGTGAATGCCGTTTTCAACCTCATCTACCAAAACGACGCCATCCGGTACGGAAGCAAGGAGCAAAACGAGCCGAGCGATTTGGGTCATGCCTTCGCCCATTACAGATAAGGGTACCAGTTCCGACAGTCCGATATCTCCCCAGATCATAGGTGTGCCGCTGGAGGAATTTTCCTCAATGCTTTGCAATCTTGGCTCAATGACCTGTAGTGCTTTTAAGAGCAAATCGTCCTGTTTCTGTCTTCTCAATTGTCCCAGCCTCGTGGCATCTTCATAGGTATTCCTAGTCCGAGACAAGACAATTGCTGCAGAGAATAGGATATCTATAGGAGGTTGAGTCCCCTCAAGCCCTTCTTCCTTCATACGTATATAGCTTTCAACTAATTTACCTGAAGGACCTTTATAGCGGAATATGAGCGAACGTTCGTCAAAGAGGCTCGTCACCGAAATTTTGTCTGCATGATCAAGAGGAATCTCAGTGGTGGGTTGTTGCTCCGATGCGATCTCCAACGCCAATTGACCATGAGACGTATGCTCTCCCTCAATTTCAATGGGCCGTTTTATATCCAAATTGAAGAAGAGCTGCTTCCAGAAAGGATCACTCACCTGATCGCTATCGCTATTTGGTTCTATGCCGCGAATAACATTGGTATTTATGGCCATTTTCGCGTTTCCGCCTCCAGCGAGCAGAAAAATCGCCTCAAGTAAACTAGTCTTGCCGGAATTATTTTTGCCAGCAATGAGATTAATGCCGCTCAATTGGTCGATTTCAAGCGCGTTGAAGCCGCGAAAATTCCGTATCTGCAAGCGTTTCAACATGTCTTTGACTCCTTGCCTAGCCCAGCCGCTCAAAGCAGCAATTCACAAATTGCGACAGTGTACCCTTCCACGGCTCGCAGCCATTCAAGCGTACGCCGTGAAACAATGCGGCGAATGCAATCTCTTTTGAGGGACCAATGCTGATGGTAAGCATCACATTTCGGTTGATGACCCAATCGAAATCCACTTCGCCATGTGGAGTGGCAGCGACATCTGGCCTGCCGATATGAGGTGGGAATTCGTCGATAAGTTTTTGGGCGATATCTACTGTCTCTGAAGCAAGTGCAAGAGCGCCTTCCCCATCCCAATTTTCAGTTCCGGCTTCCTCAAGCAGACTGCGAACTTCGCGCTTGAGTGAAACTCGCTCCTCATTCGGGTGATTAGATAGGACTTCCATGTTTCACTCCTTCTGGTTAATGTTAATCGTCCCCCCACACTCGCCCAATCGCCGCCCGAACCTTCCCCTCCATCCGCTCCACTAATTCCCGATTAGCAGCGACAAGAGACTGCTCGGCTTCGATTTCGGCGACGAGTGACTGCTGAGTTGTCAAGGGAGGGAGCGGGATCTCGAAGTCCCGTATCTGATGCGTCGTGAGATTCTTGAATACAGCACCTACCGACTGTGAACCATGAATTTCATGTCGTGATAGAAGATCAAAATATAAATACTCTGGTAGGACTAAGTCGCTCTTTAGATTGCGTAGTCCAACAAATCCGTCGTGGATGCAAGCATCCTTAGCGAGGATAGTCGGGAGGCCAGGGTTGCCCCTCACGGTAATAATTACGTCACCTTTCTTCATAGGACGACTTTTCTTTGCTCCTTCATGTGTTAGAGAATCAATCTGAGGCGTAACATACATCCCATCCCGTGTAATATCTGCAACCATGAGTCTTGGAATTGGACCACCATAATAGTCAGGATCGCCTTTCGGTCGGGGCGAACTGCCTCTAACGATCTCAGCAAGCGAACCGACTTTCACCATCGGCCATTCAGGATCGACCACAATCTGCGGCCGGTAGTTGCCAATCACCGCCCGCGCCCCGTCTATCACCCGCTGATACCCCTCTATCTCCGCCACAATCTCCCGCTGCACTTCCAGCGGCGGCAGAGGGATTTGGATTTCTGACAACTGTCCTTTTGTGACACCTTGTATTGTTGAACCCTGACTAACTTTTTTAAAATTTTCGACTCTATCCTTGAGAACGTACACAAGGTAATCTGCATTAACCGCATCTTTCAAAATTAGTCCTTGAGAATCTTGGCTTATGCAAACGTCGAAATCATTCCTGAATAATTTTCCCAGTCCAACTCTTGTTACAACTATGACATTCCCTTTTTTGATTAAGTTAGTGGCCGATTCTCTGATGGCTTCTTCTGTGATGTATTTCCGCGGTTTTGCTGTCTTGACATTCACGATGTCTGCACTTGTAATCCATGGAATATCGCCATTCCAATAGACTTCATTCTTTGTTGAAGGTGTACCTCCGCTCAAAATATCATCGCAAACATCCCCCAATTCCACCATCGGCCATTTCATACTGGCGTAATTAATCGTTTCCCGATACCGCTCCCCACTCAGATTATACTCCCCACCCTCCGCAATCTTCTCCTTCTCAGCAATCAGCCCAAGCTCGGTCGTGTAATCCACCCTAGATTCCGCCACCCCATCGCTCGACACCGACTCCCCCGCCCGCAGCCGCCCCAGATACTCCCCAAGCTCCTCCCTCACCTTCGGCAAGTCATTCTCCGCAATCTCCCGCCGCTGCGCCCCCAAATCAAACCCATCATTCTCCACCTTAAAGAAGGCAACGCGATCCGTCTTTTGCGCCAGCGCCTTGTCCAGCAGCAGAATGGAAGTCTTAACCCCCGAATAAGGCTGGAATACGCCCGCTGGCAGCGAGATAACAGCCACCAGATAATTCTCCACCAGCATCTTGCGTAGCTGCTTATGGGCAGTCTGGCTCTGAAAGATAATGCCCTCCGGCACAATAATACCGGCGCGCCCCGTAGGCGTCAGATGCTCGGCTATGTAATCGACAAACAGCACTTCGCTACGTTTAGACTGCACCGAAAAGCGGCGATGCGGACGGATGCCGCCCTTCGGCGACATAAACGGCGGATTGGCCAAAATCACGTCGGCATAATCATTCCAGCGCTCCTCGCTGGTCAGGGTGTCGTATTCGGAGATACTTGGGTCAACAAAGCCGTGCAGATACAAATTCACCAGCGACAGCCGCACCATATCAGGCGAAATGTCATAGCCCTTGAAGTTAGCCGCGAGTGTCCCTTTCTCGTCCGGCGTCAGCGTACTGTTGCCCTCGTCGTCGATATTGCCCTTGAGAATGTGCTTGTACGACGAAATCAAGAACCCAGCCGTGCCGCAGGCCGGATCGAGAATGGTTTCGTCTTTCTTCGGGTCAACGACGGCGACAATGAAGTCGATGATATGGCGCGGAGTGCGGAACTGCCCGGCGTCTCCCTGCGAACCAAGGACCGAGAGCAGATATTCAAAGGCATCGCCCAGCCGCTCGCTGTGATCGTACGTAAACTCGTCAATAACCTTCAGGAAGGCGCGCAAAGTCTCCGGGTCGCGGTAGGGCAAATAGGCGTTGTTGAAGATGTCGCGGAACAGCGGCGGAATGCCCGGATTTTCCGGCATCCGGGTGATCGCTTCAGCGTACAGATTCAAAGTCTCGTGGCCGCCCAAGCCAGCGCGCACCAGTTGAGGCCAGCCATAGCGAGCAAAGTCACCGGCAAAAAACGTGCGCTGCCCGCCCATCTCCTCACTATCAGCGTCAATGTCGTCCATAAACTTGTAGATCAGGGCGATAGTAATCTGCTCTACTTGGCTCTTCGGATCGGGCACCTTGCCGACGAGAATGTCGCGGGCCGTGTCAATTCGGCGTTTGGTTGCGGTATCGAGCATATTGTCCAGACTGTGAGTTACGGAATTTTGGGTAATCTGATTAATCCATTCACGCTATATCGTCAAATATCCGTGAATGAACCAGCAAAAATGGGTGCCATTCACGCTATATTGTCAAATATCCGTGAATGAACCAGTAAAAATAGGTACCATTCACGGTTTTTTTGGATGAATGCGTTAATCGCGGATGAGAAGGCCGGGTTGATTGCCAGCCTCTATGTCATGGTGGGACATGGCGGTATCTAGCTAGAGCTCAAAAATCCGCCTCTTTTGACAAAGAACTCGGTTCAGTGTCTAGGCCGCTTCAAGAACAAAACCGGCTCACCATAGTCTCCCTCACCCACTTGGTCGAGATCTTGGTGTCCGATGTCTTCCAGTTGTCCGAGTTTGCTCGTCCATGTTCCATCCGCAAGCTGCCGCGCAGCGTGTGTCGGACTGCTATATAGAGCGAAAATGGCCACTTTTTCCACTCCCACTTCAAAGGTAGCATCTTGACACACTTCAAATCCGAGCTTTTGGAAGACTTCGGCGTATACTTCCACTGTATACTCTCTAGGCACACCTTCGGGCCAATAGTACTGACCAAAAGGATCTGGTTCCCACCAACGGAAATTATCTCCTGCGGCCCAAGCGATACAGTTGTAATCCGCTTGCGCCGGGCTGGTGATCTTGTATGTGGCATCACTAAGCCTTGGGAACAAGCGTTCCAGATTCACCAGCGCAACCCTTTCCTCCGCCCCCACTTCAGCCAATCTTGGGTCATCTCTGCGACAACGCCCCGATGCTTGGGAAGCACGGGATCTTCTCGTGCAATCGACCTAAGTGCCCAAAACCAGTGTTCCGGCTTGTGTTCGAGTTCTCTAAGAATCAACGGCAGCGCTGGCGGCCCCATGCCTATGATCTGCTGGTACGCAGGATGTAGAACGACCTCTCGTACTGAGGAAAGATGAGCGCATTCCTCACGTACAATTTCTGCGAGATGGTGGAATTGTTCTGGCAAAACATCTGGATGGGGCTGTAGGGATTCCGTGCTCAAAGCTTCACTCCCATGTCAAAAAGGCTCGGTAGCTGAATTCTCGGATAGAAAATCCTACTCATTTAGTAAATTGGGCAAACTTTCTACCTAAAAAACCGATGTCTCCTCGTCCAAGAAGCCTGTTAGGTCCAACGTATCGTATCCTCTGAAACCCGTCAAGCTCCACGGCTCGAACGTCGTGTACCTTTTCTAAGCGGCAAACTGGTTCAAAGACACGTAATCCTTGACATACTCGGGAACAAGCCTGCGATATGGCTCCGGCACCGCACGAAAGTCGCTGGAGGAAAAAGCCGGATTAGTCGCCAATGCGGCAAAGCGCCGATTCTCAATAATGTCTCGGGTCTGTCCGCTGGTCAGGTACGCCTTGAAGTACGCCCTAATCGCCGCAAAGGACTCGGCCTCGTCGGGCTTGTGATCGGCGACGAATTTGGCGAACTCCTCTTCAAGCAGCTCGTCCCTAGACTTAAAACGCGGGATGAGGTCAAAAACTTTCTCCAATATCTCGCGCAAGGTTACGCGACGATCCACCGCAGCGGCTTGGCGCAACTTGGCGAGGGTGTAGTACTCCTCGGGCTTGTCGAAAACTTCCTGATTCACATAGTCGATGGCGCGATCCCATTGGCCCACCTCGATAGCTTGGGCAATGAAGTCGTTTTCGCGCACCTCGTCGGCAAAGCGGTCGAAGAACATCCGATCAATTCTCATCCCCTCGGAGCCGATCTGCTCTTGTTCGATCGTCGAGAGAAAGTCGCTTCCCAAGTGCTCGTACGTGCCGGCATATACAACCGGCTTCGGGTCGTCCCCTTCCCTATCACTTCTATCTCGCAGCCGAGGCAATTCCAATACCTCGTCGTAGTTGAACTCATTCTCGAAGTATTGGCAGTTGCCGAAGAAGTCGAACAGCTTGAAGGTAGTCTTCTCCGGATCGGCGACCACGTCTGTAGGGCGGCCCCCTATCATCTGGTCGAGGAAGTTGTGCTTTCTGGTGCCGCGCCCCTTGATCTGGACGAAATCCGTCGGCGAGAATATCGGCCTAAACAGGCCCAAGTTGAGAATGTCAGTGCAGTCGTAGCCAGTGGTCATCATGCCGACGGTTACGCATACCCGCGCCTTACTCGTCCGATATTCACGCATAAAGTTGCCAGACCCCCGGAGGTTATTGTTGGCAAAGTTGATCGTGAATTGCTGGGCATCCATCACATGCGACGTAACTTGCACCGCAAAGTCCGACTGGTACTTGCCCGGAAACATGCGGTCGGCGATCTCGTTGAAGAACTGCGTTAGCTTGGCCGCGTGCTCCTGACTCACCGCAAAGACGATGGACTTCCCAATCTCCCCGCTGATCGGATCACGGAGCGCATTCTCCAAGAAGGTCCGGCAGAAGACCGCGTTGGTGGCCTCCGAGAAAAACTCCCGCTCAAAATCGCGCCTTTTGAACGCCTCCTCCTGCTGCTCTCCTTCATCATCGGTAAAAGACACCACAAAGCCCTCGTCCGCGAGAAGCTGGGTGGTCACCTCCGTTCGTGCGTCAACGACCCGAGGGTTGATCAGATACCCGCCGCGTACCCCGTCGAGCAACGAGTAGCGAAACGTCGGCTCGCCACTCTCGCAGCCGAAGGTGCGGTACGTGTCGAGCAACAACCGGCGCTCCACCTCGCGCGGATCGCGCACATGCGGGCCGCGCGCATGGGTGCCTCTGAGGTAGTCCCGGGGCGTCGCGGTCAGCCCCAGCTTGTAGCCGACGAAGTAATCGAATACGGCGCGGGCGTTGCCGCTGATGGACCGGTGCGCCTCGTCCGAAATCACCAAGTCGAAGTCCGTGGGCGAAAACAGCGACTGGTACTTGTTGTTGAACAGCAGCGACTGAACAGTCGTGACCACAATATGCGCCCGACGCCAGTCGTCGCGTTTTTCCTTGTAGATGACCGTGTCAAAGTCGTTCGCCAAGTACGGGACAAACGACTTGTTCGCCGCTTGGTCTTCCAACTCCAGCCGATCTACCAAGAAGAGGACGCGGCGGGCGTTGCCGGTGCGGAGAAACAGCTTGATAACAGCGGCGGCCACTAGCGTCTTGCCGGTGCCGGTAGCCATCTCGAACAGAAATCGGTCGCGTCCGTCTCGGACTGCCCGCTGCAAACCGCGGATCGCTCGTAGCTGGTAATCGCGCAAAAATCGCAAGCCGTGCGTCTGGATATAGCCGGAACGCTCGGCCTCGTTGCGCCACCCGGCCTCCGCCGCATAGTTGGGCCGCTGCGTGAGGACGATGTAGTCGTCGCCAACCCGTTCATCAATCAGACGCTGCGGGTTAGGCGCAACCTGTTTGTACCCCTCCACCGAGTCTGGCGACGGGAACGCCGTAATGATATGCGGATTGCCGCGCTCTAGGTCCCAGAAGTAGTGCAGATTGCCGTTGGAGAGGATGACGAAGCGGCAGTTCAGCGAGCGGGCGTAGCGGCGGGCCTGCTCCTTGCCAACCAGTGGGTTCTTGTCCTCAGACTTGGCCTCCAACACGATCAACGGAAAACCCCGGTCGTCGATGAGCAGGAAATCGACAAATCCTCGACCGGAACGCTCAAAATTATCGCCTAAGCTATCGAGGTCGTCGCGTTTGAGGGCGACGTGCGCCTCCAAGCGGATATTGGCCGGTCCATTGTCGTCGCCGAAGAATCGCCAACCAGCGTTTTCGAGCAATTGGTCGATTTTATGCCGAGCAGCAGCCTCGCTCATCCCCCACCCTCCACCAACACCGGTTCCCGCTCTAACCGAATCCCAAACGTCTGTTCCACCGCGTCCCGAATCTCACCGGCCAAAGCGAGCACTTCGCGCGTCGTCCCACCGCGATTGACCAAGGCCAGCGCGTGTCGCTCTGAGATGCCAGCGCCGCCCCTTCGCAGCCCCTTGTGAAATCCCGCTTGCTCAACCAGCCAAGCAGCCGGCACCTTGACGCCGGCCGAATCGGGAAAGCTCGGGACATTGGGATAGCGATCCTTTAATTCAGCAAAAGCCTCCGTATCAATGACCGGATTCAAGAAGAAAGAGCCGACCGAGCGGGAGTTGGGGTCTTGCGGGTCAATGACCATAGACTTGCCGCGGCGGAGCGCCAGCACCGTGTCGCGCACAGTAGCCAAAGTCGGATGGTCGTCATCCACGTGCCGACGCAGTTCTGGGTAACGGATTTGCGGCTGGCCACCATCATCCAAGCGATACGTCACCGAGGTCACAATAAAGCGGTCGCGGTCGGCTCTCTTAAAACGGCTCTGACGGTAGGCAAAGCCGCATTCAGCGGGAGCAAATGCGATTTCCTCCAAGGTCTGCCGGTCGAGCGCCCGCACTTCCACAATGGTGTCTTTTACTTCTTGGCCATACGCGCCCACATTCTGAATCGGCGTCGCTCCCACCGACCCAGGGATGCCCGAAAGACACTCCACGCCAGCTAAGCCGCGCTCCACGCAGCACTGCACAAAACCATCCCAATCCTCCCCAGCCGCTACTTCGACAGTCGCGCCATTGAACACCACGCCGCTAAGTCCCACTTTTAGCACTAAGCCACTGTATCCCGCGTCGGCAAACAGCACGTTGCTGCCGCCGCCGAGCACTTGCACAGGCAAACCCTCAGCCGCCGCCCACGTAAAACAGGCGCGCATCTCGTCTAGGGAAGTACACTCGGCCAAATAGCGCGCAGGGCCGCCGAGGCCCATAGTAGTGAGGGGAGCGAGTAGGATATTCTCGCGGAGGATTTGCATGAGACGCCTCTGAGCATTTGCGTTGTTGGTTATTATTAACTGACGTTACGCATCTGCGCCGAAGCGATAGATGTAGGGGCGTCCCTTGTGGGCGCCCAGGCAACAGCCAGCCAGACCTACGAGGGCAACCACAAGGGTTGCCCCTACCATGCGTAATATCAGTTATTCAATATAGCCAAATAGCCAAACCGGAGCGCATTGATGAAAAAGACCCTGTATCTCGCCAGCCCGTATGGATTTTCGACCCAATGGAAGGAGCGGCTCCTGCCGCAGTTCGTCTCGGCCTTAGAGGCATTGGGAGCTGAGGTCTGGGAGCCTTTTGCCCGCAACAACCAAGTCGATTTTTCCGCGCCGGGCTGGGCCTACCAAGTCGGTCAGGATGACTTGCGCGACGTGGTCGAGGCCGACGCGATCTTCGCCATTGTCAATGGGACGCCCCCGGACGAAGGGGTGATGGTCGAGTTGGGCGCGGCCATTGCCCTCGGCAAGCCGACCTTTCTCTTCCGCGACGACTTCCGCCGCTGCACGGATTCCGAGAACTACCCCCTAAACCTGATGCTGTTCACCGGCCTGCCAGAAGACGGCTGGGAAGCCTACTACTACACATCGCTCGCAGAAATTAGCGCACCCGACAAGGCCCTCGCGCGCTGGCTGCGGGACGAACTGAGCTGACCTATGCGCACGACCATTCCCCCCCATCTGCTCCAAGACCCAGAAGTCGAGGCGTCCGAAAAGGTCTTGCGCGCCTGCGTCCACTGCGGCTTTTGCAATGCCACCTGCCCCACCTACCTGCTCACCGGCAACGAACTCGAAGGGCCGCGCGGCCGCATTTACCTCATCAAAGGCGTACTTGAAGAGGACGTCCCCCCGACCCGCCAAACGGTCGAGCACATCGACAACTGCCTCGGCTGCCTCGCGTGCGAGACCACCTGCCCGAGCGGCGTGGATTATTCGCTCCTCTTGGAGACGGCCCGGCCACGGCTAGATCAGCTCGTCAAGCGGCCATTGATGGATCGCCTGCTGCGCGCCATGCTGACGCGGATGCTGCCCTACCCCGGCCGCACGCGCTTGGCGCTCAGAATGTCTAAGGTAGGCCGTGCGTTCTCCTTCCTGATGCCCCGCGTCATACGGCCGCTGTTAGCTATGGCGCCCAAGCGATTGCCGCGACCGGCTGCTGTAGCCCAGCCCGGCGTCGTGCCCGCCGAAGGCACGCGTCGGCTGCGCGTGGCTCTGCTCACCGGGTGCGTCCAACAGGTGTTGGGGCCGCAGATCAACGACGCGACCGTGCGGCTGCTGACTCGGTTGGGTGCCGAGGTGGTCATTCCACCGGATATGGGCTGTTGCGGCGCGCTGACTTTCCACATGGGCGAGCGCAAGCACAGCCTCAAGCTAATGCAGCACACCATTGAGGTTTGGCATCGCGAGTTGGAAGCGGGCTTAGACGCGATTGTGCTCAACACGTCGGGGTGCGGCACGGCCATCAAAGAATACGATCACATCTTCCGCCACGACCCACAGTGGGCCGACAAGGCCAAGGCGGTAGTGGAGCGAGTGCGGGACGTTTCCGAGGTAGTGGCGCAATTGGGGTTGGGCGCGGCCAATCGCGCGCCGGCCCTAAAGGTGGCGTATCACGACGCCTGCTCCCTCCAACACGGCCAGCACGTCACCGAGCCACCGAGGCAACTGCTGCAGGCCGCGGGCTTTGAGGTCGTCGAGGTGCCCGAGGGCCATATCTGCTGCGGCAGCGCGGGCACGTACAACATGCTGCGCCCCGACTTGGCACAACAGCTACAAGCGCGCAAAGTAGAACACATCGCCAGCGTTGCGCCGCAAATCGTGGCGGCGGGCAACATCGGCTGCATGGAACAAATCGCCGCCCGTGCCGAAGTACCGGTCGTCCACACCGTCGAACTGTTGGATTGGGCGACGGGTGGGCCAATGCCGGCGGGAGTGCCTTCAGAAGCTGCCGAGCACTAGACGACGCTGGGTCGTTTCAACCCATTCCCTGAACTTATCCCCTACTGAATACGACTCCATTGACAAGAAGAGGCGTGTACTTTAATATGGTCATATAAAATGACTATATAGTCAGGAGTTGAGACCATGCAAATGTCCATCAGCGAATTCAAAGCCAAATGCACCCAAGTCGTGCGCGAAGTCGGCACCAAATACCAAACCGTGGAGTTGACCAACCGAGGCAAGGTCGTCGCGCAAGTCGTCCCTCCTGAGCCGGAGGCCAAACCCGATCCCCAAGCCTTCTTCGGCTCGCTCCGCGGTACGGTCGCGTACCAGCCTGGTTGGGATGAGCCGCTCGGCGAGGATGATTGGGAAGCCTGCCAGTGAAATACTTGCTCGACACTAATGCGTGGATCTGGGCTTTGGAGGCACCGGAAAAACTGCCCGATCCTATAAGGAAGATGCTGCTGGAGCCGGATCACCTGCCCTTTGGGCTAGCGGCGATTAGCCCTTGGGAAGTGGCGAAAAAGGAGTCCAAGGGGCTTTTGCAATTATCTATGCCTGTGCGCCAGTGGGTCGCGCACGCCACCCAAGCCCCGTTTATAGAGCTTTTGCCCCTTTCAGTGGATATAGCCCTCGAATCGGCGCATTTGCCTAATCCCTTCCACAAAGACCCAGCCGACCAAATGATCGTCGCCACGGCGCGGGTACACAGCCTAGTGCTGATCAGCGCCGACCAACGGCTGCGCTCCTATCCACACGTGCAAACAAAGTGGAAATAACCAACAGTACCTTTCCGGTACCCTTCGTCCGAAAGACATCGCAAGAAGGCGGCTTGATCTCGCCTCTTCACCGCTGTCGCGAGACTGATTAGACGACTTTCTCCTGATTCAAGTCGTCTTTAAGGCGTCCGATCTCCGCCTTGAGTTTCTTGATTTCCACACCCAATCCCGCCACAAGGGCCAAGATGATCCAATTGAGAACTTCGTTCATACCCATATGTCCACTCCCTTGTTTAAAAATTATTCAATTTATTCGACAAACTTTTGCTTGAGTGCTCCCCAACTCTCGGCGGCTACCGCGCTAGCCGGGCTATATATCTCGGTGAGGCGGGCGATTTGGGTGTTCGTAGTCGGCGGGAGGGCACCGCTGGCGAAAGTCTGCTTAGTCTCTACCACCATGGCGACGGCCCCAATCCCACGGGCATACCAAGCATAGGCGTCTATCTCGGCTGTCACTTCACCCAGAGACGCGAGCTGATCGTTGCCCGTGAAGGTAACAACGCCGGTGCCGGTCTGGTGGACGCGCAGACACTCAAAGGTGCCCGCCGGTAGCCGAATCTCACCCCACGCATCAACCTCGTACTGATAGTCGTACAGGCCGGAACTTGTGATCCCTGGGGCTATGGTCTGGTCCAAAGAGAAGTTTTCAACGGTCCAGCTTTTGCCAAATTCCAGCGGCCAAGGCGTTCCCATATCGATAAGCGGAAAGGAGACTTGGCCGGCCGGGCCTTCGGCACCGATGAGGACATCGCCTGCGGGACTGCGCTGGAAATAGTGGTACGTCTCGATCTCGTCCGTTCCACCCGTGGCGTTGGGCACAGTAGCAATGTTATAGACGGCGTAATCGGCGTCGGAGAAGCTAGCGGCGTCGGGGACCTGCTCCAGCGGGATGACCGAACTGCGGATAAAGGCAAGTATGCTGTTAGCAATGGATCCAGTGAGGTCTGAGGACTGATCGGCACCAGCAGAGCCGATGTCGAAGTTAGTGTCCTCTAGGCTGCTAAGGACTGTGGCGATTTCTTGTTCCCAAGCCATGCCCAAGGATAGGCGCAAATCGTCGGGAGAAAGGGTAATCTGGGCTGTAGCAGAAAGAGGGAGGAAGACAAAGACGATTGATGCTAATACACGGACGACGAACATGGTGGTACCCCTTCTAGCGATGAGAGTATAGAACTGTGCAATTAAATCAGTGGCGATTGCCCCATGACGATCTCAGCGATTTCGCCAAACCGAACGCGAGTCCACTCCATCACGTCCCTTCCACCTTTGCCAACTCCCGTCGAACCTGTCCAAGCAACGCTTCGACGAGTGCGAGCGCACCCTTGCGATTGATCGGCTCAGTACTCGAATCAACACCCTCATAGCGAAACTCGACGGCGTACGGCGTGTACCCGGTCAGCTTGCGGAAAGGCTTCTTATCGATCCCCTGAGCGGCGAGCAGATTCAGCAACGCCTCGAGATTGTGGGTGAGAGGGTACGTCTCGCCCAGCAGTGCGAGCCAAGCCTTGAAGGACTTTTCCGCCGCTTGCTGCACGTGAAATCCAAACGACTCTTCCGGCACACCAGCCGTCATGCCCCGGAGCGTGAGGAGGTCGCGCTCGGCCGCTTGCAACATTGCCCTCGCGCACTTAACGTCGCTCATAGAGCACCTTTCCTTCCCGCAGCGCCCGCGCCAGAACGTGGTTGAGGGAGTCGCGCCAGTAGGCGACGTCTTCATGGGAATAGACCAAGACATCGGCCGGGACGAGAAACCCCGCCAGCGCATGGTAGAGCCGGACCATTTCTTTGTGGCGACTTCGCTCCGGCCCGAAGGGCTCGCATTCTACGACGATCAGATCGACATCCGAATCTTCTCGTGCGTCGCCGCGAGCGCGGGAGCCGAAGAGGATTACTTGTTCGGGATCAACTTCGGCGACGATGGCCTGAACCCTCTGGTCGAGGAGTGCGTCGGTGACCGGGGTCATTGCCTACCTCTGAGCTGTGGCAGAAAATCGCTCACGGCTTCTCAGGCCCGCTGCCAGCGGCTGGGATTCACGCCCGGTGCCTCGCTTGCCATATTATCGGGTTTGTTGGGCACGTCAAAGTCCCAGTGTCGCGTATTGGGATCGGCAAAAAAAGGACGCACCGACTCGGGCAGCCCGGCCAGATCCTCCTCGTCCCAGTTCTCGACCTCGGCAATGGGGCCGGCCCAGGACGGGCGGTACGCAATCGCCAGCACCGAGCGCGTGTGCTCGGGGCTGAGCAGGTCGGGAATGACCAGATAGCCTTCGAGCTCGACGTGGCGGATGCGCTCGCCCAGCGTGAGGGCGGACCAGTCGCGGTCGTCAATGGTGGCTTTTTGCATGGCAGACTCTCCTCGGTTGAGATTTACCTCTTCTACACCTTGCGTCAATTGTCGATCTGCACCTTTGCGCCACTTTCCGCGCTCGCGTAAATCGCGTCTAGCAACTTCATGAAGGTCAGCGCCTCGGCGGGAGAGACATCGGGCGGCTGAACACCGCGAATCGCGCCGGCAAAATCGCGGATCTCCGCGTTGAAGTCGCCGTCGCCGTGTTCCACAAATTCACCAGCAGAATCGTCGCCTTCCGCGTAGATGGCACCCAGCAACCGACGCGTCCCCGAACGTCTCTTGCCCTCGGGCAGCGAAGCGGATTCCACCTCAATCGTGCCATTCGTACCGAGGACGCGCAAGCGCAAATCCCATGCCCGATCCGCCCAAGTGGAAATGACCGAGGAAGTATCCATCTGAATTGTCATACCGCCGGCGCAGCCCACCAGAAAACTCATATAATCCTCGGAATGACGCTCTACTTCTAGGGTCGTTGGAAACGCGCTGTGGCTGACGGCAAAGGCCCATTCGGGCTGCGGACAACCCAGTAAAAACCAGGCCTGATCGAGGTAGTGCGAACCGTGTTGGCCCAAGGCACCGCCCTTAAAACCCCACCGATATAGCCAGCTCCTGCCCGGCGGCGGCTCGTAATTGGCTCCGTGTTCGCGATGGTGGTAGTGGACGCGTGCGTGGTACGCGCGTCCAATCCTTCCAGCGGCGATCATTTGCCGGCTCTCTTTGTTCTCCGCCTGGTGCCGCATGAAGTAGGAGTACACGAGCGTTTTCCCCGTGCTCGCAGCAACGGCGTTGATCTCCGCGACATCGGCGGCATTGCGACCGTGCGGCTTCTGCACCAACACGTGCTTTCCCGCCTCCAACGCCTCAATGACCATCGGCTTCCGCACATCGGGTGCAGTGGCGACTCCAACGGCTTCAACCTCGTCATCGGCGAGCAGTTCTCGATAGTCGCCATAGACTCTGGGGACCTCGTTGTCCTCGGCGACCTGTCGAGCCAAATCTCGATTCAGATCGGCGACCGCCCAAGCGATGGTATCTGCGCCGGCTCGGGCACCGGCCACCCAAGTCCTGCCAACTCGGCAGCCGATTACGCCCATTTTAATTTTGTCCATCATAATCACCGCCTTTCAACCGCTTGAGCTTTGTCTGCAACTCGGGCTTTTCCAGCACCTCCCTGTTGACCACGTGCTCGGGAATTTCGCCGCGCCCAATGCGCGCCACCTGCCGAAGTCTGCCCCGCCAGGCCTGCATGTAGTACTCGTCGGTGTGGCACAGGGAGTGCGGCGCGACCACGACGTTGTCCATTTTGAGGAGGGGATTGTCCGCATCGACGGGCTCCTGCTCGAATACATCTAGCCCAGCGCCGCGAATGCGCCCGCTCTGCAGGACCTGTATCAGGGCTTGCTCATCGACGACGGGGCCGCGCGAAGTATTGATCAGGTACGCCGTCGGCTTCATCAAGTTCAATTCCCGCTCGCCGATCAGGTGGCGCGTCTGCTCGCTGAGCGGGACGCTGATGCTGACGAAATCGGACTCGGCCAGCAGGGTGTCCATATCGACCAGTTCCACATCTACATCGGCCACATCCTCCTCGCTCAGCTTGGGATCGCAGCCCAAATGCCGCATGCCAAAGGGCCTAGCCAGCAGGAACATCTCGTGCCCGATATTGCCCACGCCAATAGAACCGAGCGTCTTGCCGGTCAGCCCTTCGCCGCGGTAGAGGCGCTGGTCGGCCCAACGCCCCTCGCGGGTGATCCGATCCTTGTTGATCAGGCGCGTGGCCAAGGCCAGAATAAAGGTGATGATGGTGCAGGCCATGGGCCGGCGCACAGCGTCGGGAGCTGTGCAGAGCATTACATTGGCCCGGGTCAGAGCCTCGACATCGATGTGGTCGTACCCGACGCCGGTGAAGAGCACGGCCACGAGCTGATCGTTGCCAACCAAGGAGCGCTCGCTCCAGCGGGACCCGGCCGAGATGACCGCGTCGCAGCCGCGCACTTGCTCGGGGGCTATTTCCGCGCTCCGCTCGGCCAATATCCGGTACTGGACCTCGGGCATTTCAGCGAACAGTTCCAGCCCAGGCCCAGGCAAGTCGAAATTCCCCTCCGCGTCGAAGAAATCCCGGGTGATCCCAACCGCAACTTTAGTGGTCATCTGCATCCTCTCGGTACATGGAAAAAGCCTACACCGCGCCGTCGCGGAGCAGGTCGTATTCGCTGTATATCAATCCATTCCTGCAAAGCGGCGCAACACGTTCTCGGTGATACGGGAGACATTGTTGTCGCCGTGGTTGTGCGAAAGGCAACTGCACCAACTGATAGAGCCTACCGAAAATACCGCACCGCCCTTGGGGCCTTCAAAGTACACCATGTCGGACCGCACTAGGGAATTCTGGCTGCCGCCGGTATTGGGAGCCGAGACCAACTGGTCTTCAATGGCCACCTGGTACAGATCGGTGAAGCCCTCGGCCGAAGCGAGCAAGAGGGCGTGGTCGGGCGTGCCCTGGCCGTGGTCGAGCCGGTCAATCTCAAAGCCGCTGGCACCGTGTTCCAAGACTAGGGCGGGAAAGTCGCCGATCAATTCCTCGGGATCTAGGCCCTCAAAAATAAAGGCCGCTCTCGGGTCCAAACTGTCCGGCTGTCGTCTATAGGGGCGGTTGCGGCCGCCGCCTTGGGAGGTAAAACCAACGCCGACCATTTTTTGCGGCGCTCGGTTGCGAAAGCGCCAGAGACCACCCATCTCGCCAGTCGTACTGTGAAAGCACTCGCCGGGAGCGGCCTCCCAGACGCGCGAGCCCCGCCAGCGCCTGACTTCGACGATGTGCGGACGCTGGGGGTCGAAGGAAGCAATCCAGTAGAAGCCGTTGCCGCCTAGGTACATCAGACGACCGCCCCCCGCCTGGTACGATTCCAGTCCTTTGAGCATGGACGCCGTCCAGTACTCTGGGTGAGTGCCGGTGAGGATCACCTGGTACGGCTCCAATAACTCGCTGCCTTCGCAGTGCAACTCGTCGTCGGTGATCACATCGTAGGCAAAGCCCTTGGTGTCTAGCCAGTCGAGCAGATGGAGATCGGCGTTGAGCAGGCGGGGCCAATGCGCGGCCAGGGAGCGGGAAGGCATGCGGTACAGGGGACGAAAATTGAGGATCGGCCGGCGGCGCGACGAGTAGCAGACACCCGTGCCGTCGCTGTGCAGGTCGTAACAACTCAAGAGCCGCTGGTCCTGCATGTACTGGTCTTGCGGGGCGGCATCGCTGCTTTCGCGCAGATCCAGCATGGCGCGGATTGGATCGTTAAAGCGCTGGTTGGCATAGACCAGGTACGTGAGCGTGGGCGCGAGGAAGGCGATGCGGGCTTGGGCCTTTGCGGGGACGACGATAAAGGGCAGATAATCCTCGGCGTCGGCGCTGGCCAAGTGAGCCGCGTACACGCCGCTCGGCCAGTCTGAAGGCACGGTCCACTCAAAGGCAGCATCCCATTGGGCGTCTTCGAGATCGTCGTCGTGGAAGTGAATGGCCCCGTACTGGCTAGGGGCGACTTTGAAATCTGACTCGTCGCCGCTCCAGTTGTGCCCGGTCGCGGCCCGGGTCGGCAGGTTGACCGTGCGACCGTGGAGTTGGTTGGCCCCGGTGTCGCGCACTGTTTCCGCACCGATATCGAGGGAAAAGTCCCAGTTGGCAATCGGAGTGTCAGCGTCGGCTTCCGCTATAGAGAGGTCGCGGTCGTAGAGCCGCGGATTGTCGATCTTGCCATTGAAGTGGTGGGTGGCCACCGGTCCCGATGCGGCGGCCATCAGCAAATCTCCCTCGTTTTCTCCCACAGCTAGAGGACTGATGGTTTTGCAGACCTTTGCTCGGGCGCGGGGCACCGGCCAGTTGGACTGCAACTCCTGATAGAGGCAGACTGCGCCCGTGGCCGCGTCGTAGCTGGCGGTGATACAGTGCCATTGCGCTGTGTGCAGAGGCACGCCAGTGCTCACTTTTTCCAGCCGCGTCCCATCGCCGATCCACAGGGCCAGCGACCCGTCCTCATCGATAAAGAGGCCATAGCCCGATTGGCCGGACAACTTGGTCAACAGCCCTTGCAGGCCCTTTTGCGGCGTGGTGGGATAAATCCACGCCCGCAGGGTAAACCCATCGGAGCAATTCAACAAAGGGTGGTGCGGCACGGCCGCGTACGAGCCGCTGTGGATGGCTTGATACCGACCCGGGTACTCGCCGTTGATCGAAGATGCGAGCGCTTCTATTTTGCAGCCGGGGCCCTCGGGATTGGCGTCCGTATGCCGCAGGCGCACGAGTTGGGCGCGGTACGCAGGCGCTTCGCTACTGACCAGAAAGCGTATGGTCTGCCCGGGCCGCACGCTGAAACGGTCGCTGTACCCGACGATTTTCATTGATTTCTCCACGCCACTAGGGCCGTGCAACGCCCCAGCAATCAAGACTGGGGACAGTCCGCAATGGTCTCTGGCGCGCAAGAATAGTGGAACGCGGAAAGTGTGTCAATTTCGCGGGCATCGGCCCGGGCCATAATACTCGAACGATTCGAGAAGCGGATCGTCTTGTTTCTACTATTCTGCGTCTATCTGCGGATACAAAACTCAACTACGCCAGTTGCTCGTCAGAAGCAATCCGACCGTCGTGGATGCGAATCATCCGCTCGGCCTGTAGGGCAATGACGGGATCGTGGGTCACCAAAAGCACGGTGTTGCCCTCCGCGTGCAAGGTATCGAAGAGAATCATAATCTCCTCGCCGGTGCTGGAGTCGAGATTGCCAGTCGGCTCGTCGGCGAGAAGCAGCGACGGCCCGTTGGCTAAAGCGCGGGCAATAGCCACCCGCTGACATTGGCCGCCAGACAGCTCGGTCGGGCGGTGCGTCATGCGGTCGGCCAAACCAACTCTTTCTAGTGCCTGAATTGCCCGTTCACGGCGCACCTTGCGGCGCTGGCCATTGTAAATCAGCGGTAGCTCGACGTTTTGCAAAGCCGACGCGCGCGGCAGCAAATTGAAGGTCTGGAAGATGAAGCCAATGCGACTGTTGCGCACTTCGGCCAGCTCGTTGGCGTTCATGCCCGACACATCCGTACCGGCCAAGCGGTACGTTCCATCCGTCGGCGAGTCCAAGCAGCCGAGGATGTTCATCAGCGTGGATTTGCCCGAGCCAGAAGGCCCCATCAGCGCGACGTATTCGTTGTCCTCAATTGCCAAATCCACCTCCCGCAAGGCATGAACTTCCTCGGTGCCGCGCACATATACCTTGCTAATGCCATTCAGTTCGATCAGCACGAGATCACTCCGAGCGCAACGCATCCACCGGATCGAGGCGCGAGGCGCGAGCCGCCGGATAGATGCCAAAGAAAAGACCAATCGCAATAGACAAGGCCAGTACGAACAGCGTGGCCTCCGGCGAAACAATACTGGGGAAGTTCAATTCGCTGTAATGGGAAATGACGCGCGCAATGCCCTCGCCCAACCCATAGCCCGCCGCCACCCCGAGCGCTCCCCCCGTCAAGCTCAAGGCCATCGCCTCGATCACGAATTGCCACAACAGCGTCACCGGCTTGGCACCGAGAGCCTTGCGGATGCCAATCTCGCGGGTGCGCTCGGCCACCGACACCAGCAAAATGTTCATAATGCCAATGCCGCCAACTAACAGCGAAATCCCCGCAATCCCACCCACGACCAACTTCAATAGCAAGATGGTCTGCTCAACCTGCTCTAGGATACTGCGGCCGCTGACGATCTGATAGCTCGCTTCCGGGCCGTGGCGCTTTTTGAGCGCCTTTTCAATGGCAACAGTAACGTCGGGAACGTCTTCTTGCTCTTTGGCGTGGGCTACCATGGCTTGGATGTACTTGTTGCCGGCGAGGCGTCGCTGGGCCGTCGTCACCGGTACCAGCACTTGATCCCCCCAGTCCTCGCCAAATATCTGGCGATCTTCCATGAGGCCTACTACTGTAAAGCGCTGGCCGTTGAGCTTGAGCTCACGGCCCAAAAAGGGGGCCAAGCCAAACACCTCCTCGCGCACCTTTTTCCCAATCACGCAGACCCGGCGCAGCTTGTCCAAGTCGGCGTTGAGCAGAAAGCGGCCCTCGGCCACCTCCCAGTTGTACACCTCGGAAAACTCGGGCAAGGTCCCGGCCGCCCTGCTCTGGTAGCTGGCCTTGCGATAGCGCAAATTGGCACCACTGTTCATAGAAGGCAGAACCGCGGCCAAGCGGTCAGAGGATTGCTCGACCACGGACAGGTCGTCCATAGTCAAGGGCTTAGAGCGGGGATTGGGCACCCAGCGGCCGTCCTTGAGCTGCATGAATTGCGGCGAGATCATCACGAACTGCGCCCCACCTAACTTGCCAAACTCGTCGATGACGAACTGCCGCATCCCCTCGCCAATGGACACAATGCCTACTACCGCGCCGACCCCAATCATCATGCCCAGCAGGGTCAGCGCCGTGCGCAGCTTGTTGACCCATATTTGCCCGAGGGCAATGCGGATGGATTCGAGGAAAATCACGTGCGACGCAGCGCTTCTACCGGATCGAGCCGGGCAGCGCGAAAGGCGGGATAGACGCCGAAGAAGATGCCAACAGCCGATGAAAAGCCGACGGCCCAGAGCACGGACTCAGCCGAGACAATGCTGGTAAAAGGCGCGCCGGGCGCGAGTTGCTGAATGACGAAGGCCGCCCCCAAGCCGAAACCGAAGCCGGTGAGGATGCCCAACAGGCCGCCGACCATGCTCAAGACCACGGACTCGGCGAGGAACTGGCCGAGGATGTGGCGCGGCTTGGCGCCGAGGGCCTTGCGGATGCCAATCTCGCGGGTGCGCTCGGCCACCGATACCAGCAAGATGTTCATAATGCCAATCCCGCCGACCAACAGCGAAATCCCCGCAATCCCACCACCCACCTGCTGCAAGACGCGGAAGAACTCATTGGCATCGTCTATCTGATCCTCGCTGGTTTCCACCTCAAACTCGTCGCCGTGCTCGTGGTGCCGCCGGAGGACGCGGCGCACCGCAGCGACAACCAGATCGACAGCATCCAAATCCTCGACGAAGAGCGTGAGTCCCGAGAAGTGATCCTCTCCTCGCAACCGCTTTTGGGCCGTGGTGTACGG
>MKWU01002369.1_pt1 | contig 28566 bp, 27 predicted proteins | sample 809101 | NCBI WGS metagenome assembly MKWU01 (sample SAMN05860141, study PRJNA318959) | sponge metagenome | host: Aplysina aerophoba | place: Slovenia: Piran, Adriatic Sea, Gulf of Piran | collected 2013-05-07 | reverse complement strand
TGGGGTTGGTTTCGGTGGTTTGGGGCGTGTGGGGTTGGGGTGGGGCTGATTGTTCGGGGTTAGCGGGGCTGTTCGGGGTGGGTCAGCAGAGTTGGGGGAGGCCGCGGAGGTTAGCGAGGGTGGTCTGGTAGGCGGTGGCCCAGGGCCATCGGGCGGGTAGACGCAGGATGGGGCGTCCGCCGTGGTTGACGAGACGTCCGGGCACCCCGAACAGTCGGGTCCGGATGGTGCGCCCGCATACGAGTTGGGCGGACGGCTGGGTTTGTCCGAGGATGGCGATCTGCCGGTAGAGGTTGTGGGCTAGGGCGGCGCACAGCAGCCAGGCGGCGTTCGCGTTGAAGACACCGGATGGTAGATGGGCTAGACCCCCTGAGCCTTTGAGGTCGCGTATGGCGAGTTCGCACACCGCGTGGCGGCGGTGGTACCGGTCCGATTCGACCAACCGACGGCTAGCCTCGGTGCCGGTGCCGGTGCCGGTGTGGGTGTTCTCCTCGGTGTGAGTGTGGTGTCGGTAGGTGTCGGTTGGGGACGCGTCGAGGTTGGTGACGAACGCGTGGTGCCGCCAGTTCTTCCAGAACTCTGGTTGGGGTCCGACGAGGCGGGTGCGGCGCACCACAAGACGTACCTCGCGCCGTTGTGACCGTTTCTTCGAGTTGATCATCTCGAGTACGGTTTCCGCGACTTGTGCTTCGCCGCCGTCGGGGTAGGCGATAGCCGTCCAGGCTTGTTGGCCGATCGCGGCGATTATGGCTCTGACCTTGGCGTTTTGGGGGACGGTGACCGACCAGCCCACCCCGAGTTGGTCCAAGGCTGCGAGCATGGCGTAGGACCAGAACCCGGAATCGGCCCGCACATTGATCGGGCTCTTTGCCCCGGCCCGCCGAGCGCGGCGTATGGTCTCTTTAGCGAAATGGACCACACCTCGCTGTGATGCCCCTTCCCGCAGGCGGGCGCCGACCACTTCGCCGGTGTCCGCCCGGAACGCCGACAGAGGGTGATAGCCCAACACGCTCGTATACCCATAGGAGGCGCCCGCCTTCGCCTTGCCTGACACTTCCCAGATCGTCGAGTCGAAATCAACGGTCACACCCGTCTTGGGGGGACCGGCCCCCGCCCGCCACGCCCGACCCAGCGACAGGGTCAACACCTTCACCCGACTGGCGTACATGACCCCGGGTAAACGAACGCAGAAACGTTCCCACGGTGGAGGGGGCCATCACCTGAAACGGCAACACCCGCCCCGTCGAGCCGGCCCGCAACTGATCCACATGGTCGATATGAGAACCACCCGCCAGCATCGCCCCCACCACCGTCAGCACCTTACGACCCGAATTCGCGCCGCCCACTCGACCCCCCAGCCGGACCACCCGATCGATATTCTGCAATAATCCACTCACAGGAAGTGCCTCCCAACTCCGGGCCAAACTGCGGTTCCTAACAGCTATTGTCCCAGATCAGAGGCACTTTCCTGTGTCAATCCACCCCCGCTACACCGGTGGATTCAGGCTAAGTGGCGCCTTGCCGGCGAGCGCTATCACCCAAGGAACGAGGTTCGAATGTCCGCCATGAGTAAGAGACCAACGGTCCTTGCCCGTCTTTCCTGGAAGTTCAGCCATCATCCGGAAACCGTCGCTACCGAGGCGTTGAGCCACATCCTGACCGGGTCGGCTGCAGCAAGGGAGGCGCTCGGGGGCTTTCTGCAATCACACGGGGCCGAGGTCGGTCCCATTGCCAGTGTGCAGACCGAGGTCACCGGCGACGAGGGCGACAGACCTGACCTGGCCTGCTTTGACCAATCCGGTGCCACGAGGTTGCTGATCGAGAGCAAGTTCTGGGCTGGCCTGACGATTCACCAGCCGGTCACCTACCTCAAGCGGCTACCGGAGGATGAGCCGTCAGCGCTTATGGTCGTGGCTCCATCTCTAAGGATCGAGACCCTTTGGCCGGAACTCAAACGACGTGTACGCACGGAAATGAAGGTCGACCTTGGTGACACGAAAGACGGGTCGAATGTCCGCCGGGCTGCAGTAGGCACGCGTCGCTTGCTCATACTGGCGTCTTGGCGGGCGTTGCTGGAGGCCTTGGCCTCCAGAGTCGGCGCGAGCGACGCACAGGCTGTCGACGACATTCACCAGTTGTTGGGACTTGCTGATCTGCAGGATTCAAGAGAGGCATTCCTTCCGCTGCGTCCGGAGCAACTGGACCCTGAGATCGGGCGCCTGATTTCGAACCTGCACCGAGTTGTAGAGGACGTGTGCACGCGTATCTTGCGCACGGATTGGGCGGATGGGAGCGGCTTTATGTTCTCGCGGACTGGCGGATACATCCGGTACATGAGGTTGGGCGGATGCGCAGTTTGGTTCGGCCTCAAATACGACCCGTGGTCAAGACTCGAGCGAACCCCTATCTGGCTTGGATTCCAGACGTCGGCACGACACGACGGTATACCTCGAAAGCTGATACGGCACTGGGGAGAGAACCCGCCCGAATCACTCGCGACGGAGAGCCTGGTTCCGATCCGTCTGCTCACGGGTTGCGAGTACCAGGAGGTTCTTGACGATGTGGTCAGGCAACTCCAGGACCTCGCCAGTGCGTTCCAGGAGATCTACACCGCCGACGTCGGAACTCGGCCTGACGCAGGCGAGTAGCTCCTTCGTAGAGGATAGATTCTTCCTTTGGTGCGGTACCCAACGTCTAGTTGTGCTCGGCGACCTTGGACGCTCTCGAAGGCGCCGGTGTCGCTTCCGATGCACGATGGATAGCGGGGGAGTTCCACCGGTGTAGATTGGGGAGTCCCCGCCCCCGGGGACCTGAACGCCGAACCTGGAAGGTGTATTGATGACCGTGTTCCCTAGCGTGACCGACGCGCGCCGCATGGCGATGTTCGCCGACTGCCCCGGTCCGGTCCGGGTGTTGATCGACGCCGATGCCGCCAACGAGATCGATGACCAGTTCGCCATCGCTTGGGCGATGCTCTCTCCCGATCGCATGGATGTCGAGGCGATCGTGGCGGAGCCTTACGGTCACCTCCACATGCGGGAAGAACTGGTCGCCACGGTGAAGGCCCGGCAAGAGAACACCAGCACCGACCTGGCCGAGGACAAGCACGAAGCCTGGGCCTTACACCTGATCGCCAACGGTATCGATCCGGCGACGATGGAACTGACAGGTCCGGCGGAAGGGATGGAACGCTCCTACGAGGAGATCATCACCGTTCTTGACAAGATGGGTATCGCTGCTTCGGGTCTCGCGTACCGCGGGTCCGACCGTTACATGCCCGCGGCCGATGTTCCTGTGGAGAGCGAGGGCGCAGGGCGGATCATCGAGGCGGCCCTGTCGGCCGACGATCGGGTTCTGTTCGTGGTGGCGATCGGTGCGGTCACCAACATCGCCTCGGCTCTTCTGATGGCACCCGAGATCGCCGAGCGTATGGTGGTCACCTGGACCTCCGGGTATCCGACCTGGACCGACCTGAGCAACCGGCCGTCGCTCAACCTGGTTCAGGATCCCCACGCCTCGAGACTCCTGTTCTCGTCGGGAGTGCCGCTGGTGTACCTGCCCGGGTTCCACATCGGGGCGCAACTCCGCTTCTCGCTTCCCGAGATGGAGACCTGGATCAGGGGCCGAGGGGAGATCGGCGACTACCTCTTCCACCTCTACACGCACAACCCGATCCGTATCCAGCGCGGTATCACTCCGTTCCCCGGGCAGTCCTGGATCATCTGGGACCTCATCAATGTGGCCTGGTTGATAGATCGGAGTTGGGTGCCGACGAGGGCAACACCCACGCCCCGTCTCGACGGGGGCCTCTACTGGCGGGCAACACCGGACGGGCCGCTGATGCTCGAAGCCGTGGGCATCGATCGGGATGCCATCTACTACGACCTGATCACCAAACTCGACGCCCGAGAGCGGATCCTGTCGGACCGGGCGGCGGGTCCGGTTGGTTCCTGAAAGGAAGGATGGAGATGAAGGCAGCAGTACTGCTTCCCGAGGGCGGTCTCGAGATCGAGGACCGTCGGGTTCCCGCACCGGGTCCCGACCAGATCCTCGTCGCGCCCCGCTTCGTTGGGATATGCGGCTCCGACCTCCACTACTACAAGGACGGGCGCATTGGGGACTGGCGGATCCTGCAACGCCACGTCCTGGGTCACGAATTCGCGGGCGTGGTGGCCGAGGTGGGCTCCGGGGTCGACAACGTGGAGGTCGGGGATCACATCGCCATAGAACCCATCATCCCCTGCGAAGCCTGCGACGCGTGCCGGCGCGGAATCTACAACGTCTGCCCGAACATCCGGTTCACCGGCTCACCCCATACGGACGGGGCTCTCCAGGAACTGGTGGCGGTGCGGGCCGGCAGTGCACATCGCCTGCCCGATGGGATGCCCTTCGAGTTGGGCGCCCTGGTCGAACCGACGTCGATAGCGGTCCACGCGGTTCGGAGAAGCGGCCTCCGCGAGGGGGAGTCCGCAATGATCGTCGGTGCCGGTCCCATCGGTCTTCTGATCCTGGCAGTGGCCCGCGCCTACGGGGCCGGAGCTGTGTACTGCACCGACCTCAGCCTGGGTCGGCTGGACCTGGCCGAACAGCTCGGAGCTACCGGCGCCCTGCACGTGGGAGGGCTGGAAGCCGGCGAGATCCTGGAACGCACCGACCCGGCCGGGTTCGACGTCGCCTTCGAGGCGGTGGGCACCCCTGGCACCCTTGAGACAGCCATGCGGATGGTCAGGCCGGGTGGGAGGGTCGTGGCGGTGGGCGTGAACATCGCGGAGCGGATCCCGTTCAACATGATGCTGGCCCAGTCGAAGGAATCGACGGTGATCCCCGTCTACCTTGGTAGGAACGCCTTCCCCGAGTCCATCGAACTCCTCGCGTCGGGACGCATCGACGGAAACCTGCTGATCAGCCACCGCTTCCCGCTCGAGCGGACCGCCGAGGCGATGGAAACCTCCCTCGGCGCCAACACAGGCGCCGTAAAGGTCATGGTCGAAGCCGCCACCAAGAGCACGGACGGCTTCTAGTGGCCCGGATGTTCTTCGACGACGACGCTGACGTCCGTCACGTCCAGGGTCAGACCGCATGCATCGTCGGGTACGGCAACCAGGGCCGCTCCCAGGCTCTCAATCTCCGGGACAGCGGAGTGGAAGTCATCGTGGGGAGCCGCCGGGATGACTCCTACGAGACCGCCCGGATGGACGGTTTCGAAGTGGTAGCGGTTCGCGAGGCGGCTGAACGAGCAGACATCGTCTTCTTCCTGGTTCCCGACGAAGTCATGCCCCAGGTGTTCGAGGAGGAAATACACCCGGTACTCCGGTCGGGCGACATGCTGGTCTTCGCCAGCGGCTACAACATCGCGTTCGAACTTCTAGAACCCCCACCGGATGTCGATGTGGTGTTGATCGCCCCTCGGATGATCGGCGCGGGAGTGCGCGATACCTACTTGAGCGGGGAGGGGTTTCCCAGCCTCGTCGCGGTTCACCAAGACGCCAGCGGGGCAGCCTGGCAGCGGACGCTGGCCCTGTGCAAGGGGATCGGCTCCACCCGGATGGGCGTGATCGAGTCCAGTTTCCTCGAGGAGGCAACCGTCGACCTCTTCGCAGAGCAGGTGGGTTACCTCTACGCGGTCCGCCGCTACTGCGAGGTCCTCGTCGAGGCCGGATGCAGTCCCGAAGCGGCAATGCTGGAGTTCTACGCCTCGGGCGAAGGCATCGAGACCGCCAAGGCGTACCGCGACTTTGGGCTTTGGGACCAGATAACGCTACATTCCCGCACGAGCCAGTACGGGCAGGAGGTGACCGCCCGGCTCTCCCCCGAGGAGGAGGAGACCGAGAGGACACGGCTCAGAGCGATCATCTCCCACATCCAGGATGGTTCTTTCGCCCGGGAGTGGGCGGCGGAGCAGGGGGCCGGATTCCGCGAGTTCGGCCGGATCCGGGACTTGAACATGTCCCACAAGATGAGGATGGCCGAACGGAGGCTGTACAAGGTGCTGGGGCGGGTTCCCGATGGAGGTCCTTCATGAACAATGCAGGGAGCACGTAGCGGCGAGAGGCCGTGCCTGGGGATCCGGATGTCCTACCGGTAGCTCCCCCGCCCGATGATCGGGCGGGGGAGCTACCGGTAGAGCCACGAAGGCAAAACGAGACAACGAACAACAAAGGAGGACGCCGGCCTATGCGCTCGACTACAAACATCAAAGGACTGCTGCGCCTCGGGGCGTTGCTGTCGGTCCTTGCTCTCGTGGCCGCGGCCTGCGGTAGCGAGGACGCCACGCCGGAGACCATAGTTGTCACATCGATCGTGACAGAGGAAGTCGTGGTCACCGAGGAAGTCGTGGTCACCGAGGAAGTGGTGGTCACATCGATCGTGACAGAGACCGTCACTGAGACGGTAGAGGTCGAGGTCGAGGTTCCGGTCGAGGCCGAGCCGATGGGACCCTCCGGGCCAGGGCTACTGGACCTGAGTGACTCCGGACTCGCCGGCAAGTCATGGGACGAGATCGTGGCCGAGGCGGACGGCACCCGGCTGAACTGGTTCATGTGGGGCGGTAGCGCAGTCATCAACGCCTACATCAACGGCTGGGTCAAGGAGCAGGCGGCGGAGCGCTACGGGATCGACCTCAACCAGGTGCGCATAACCGACACCGTCAACGCGGTGGACACGGTCATCAGCGAAACCGAGGCCGGCGAGTTCGCCAGCGGTTCGGTGGACATGATCTGGATCAACGGCGAGAACTTCAAGACGATGAAGAACGCCGGACTGCTGTTCTGCGGCTACTGGGACATCATGCCCAGCATGGCCAATGTCGACCAGCAAGCCGGACCCATCGCCTTCGACTTCGGCACCCCGGTGGACCAGTGCGAGGTTCCGTGGAACCAGGCCCAGTCGGCCGTGTTCTACAACAGCGCCCTCGTGCCCGAGCCTCCGGCCGACATGGACGCCCTGCTGGCCCATGCTTGCGAGAACCCGGGAACGTTCACGTACCCGGCCCCGCCTGACTTCACCGGCAGCGTGTTCGTGCGCCACGTGTTCTACAACGAGGCAGACAAGATCCTGCCCGGCGGGCATGCCGACATGGTCGGTATCCCGTTCAACCAGGAACTCTACGACCAGGTGGCCACTGCCACGTGGGCGACCCTGAACGCGGTCGAGCCTTGCCTGTGGCGCGGTGGGGAGACCTACCCGGTCGACCAGCCCGCCCTCGAGCAGCTGTACGCCAACCAAGAGGTGTCCCACTTCCTGGCCTACGGCCCGGCAGCGGCCGGTTCCAAGGTGGACAGCGGGTTGTTCCCCGAGTCAACCCGTACCTACGGTTTGAGCAGCGGCCAGATCGGTAACACCAACTTCGTGACCATCCCCTACAACTCGCCCAACAAGGCGGCGGCGTTGGTGGTGGCCGACCTGTTGCTGAGCATCGACGGTCAGCTTGAGAAGGCCTATCCCGACGTCTGGGGCCAGATCAACGTGCTCAACGCGGCGTCGCAGTCGCACTTCGCGGATGTGCCCCGCCACCCGTCGGTGGTCGATCCGGGGGAGATCATCTCGTTGGGTGAACTCCTCGGTGACTGGGTTCCGGCTATCGAGGAAGGTTGGAATACCAACGTAGCCGAGCAATAGACCAGCGGTTCAGCGGTTCGGAGACGGGGGGCCGGCGGTGCTAACGCCTCGCCGGCCCCCCGTCCAGCCCGGACCCTGGTACCACCCGTCCGCTGACGTGGAGAGAGGAGGCGCGCCGTGCATCATGGAGCATGAAATGGCAGAAGCGGATGTCTAGGACACGTCGGCTGAGGAGTGGCAGCCTGTCCGAGAAGGCCGCGCAGCGCCTTACCATCACGCTGCTCCTGACGCCTGCCATCCTGGTGATCCTGCTCCTGTTCATGGGGGGCCTGATCACAGGCTTCCTGCGTAGTCTGGGCTATTTCCCTCTGATCGGACTCAACGACTTCAACTTCGACGCCTACACCTCCATATTCACCGACAACGGGTTCATCCGGAGCTTCATCCTCACCTTCCACATCGCCTTCACCTCTACCCTCATCGCCAGCATCCTGGCGGTGGCTTCCGCGATGCTCCTCCGGCCCGCCTTCCAGGGAAAGCGCTTCGTCCAGTTCATCTTCTCCCTCAACCTCACCATCCCGCATCTGGTGGGGGCGGTGGGCGTCCTCTACCTGTTCTCGGGTAGCGGCCTCGTGTCCCGCCTGGCCACCGGGGCCGGCCTGATCGACAGCCCGGCCGGTTTCCCGGCCATGGTCAACGATCCCTGGGCGATCGGCATCATCATCCAGTACGTGTGGAAGGAGATCCCGTTCATCGGGGTGATAGTCCTGGCGATCCTGCTATCGGTGGGAGAGGACTACGAGTCGGTGGCCCGTTCGCTGGGCGCCAACCGATGGCAGGCCTTCCGCAACGTGACCCTGCCGCTGATCATGCCCGGAGTGGTGTCCGCCTCGGTGATCGTCTTCGCCTTCACCTTCGGCGCATTCGAGATCCCCTGGTTGCTCGGCTCCACTTTCCCCAAGGCCCTTCCGGTGCTGGCCTACGAGAGCTACACCGACGTGGATCTGGCGGCCCGACCGCAAGCGATGGCGATGGCGATGGTCATCGCGGTTATGAGCAGCCTCATGATCCTGGCGTACATGAACGTGTCTCGCCGGTACGTGCGGAGCTAGGTCGATGGCGGACACCAGGACCGAACCGACCGGCGCCGGGGCGGGTGCTGTTGCGCTGGCAGCCTCGGAGCGCCGCTTCAGCTGGCGGATCACCGGTCGGTGGGTGGGCATCACCGGCCTGCTGGCTTTTCTGATAGCGCCCATAGTCCCCCTGTTCATATGGTCGATCAGTTTCCGGTGGTTCTACCCGGCAATCCTCCCCACCGAGTACAGCGCTCGCGCCTGGACGGAGGTGATCACGCCTCACAACGATGTGCTGGGCGTGGCGTGGAACACCACCCTCATCGCCCTGGTGGTGACGGCCTTCTCGATCCTGTTGGGCGTCCCGGCCGGCAGGGCGTTGGGCCTGTACGAGTTCCGGGGCAAACGGCTGGTGGAGTGGATGATCCTGGCCCCGATCATCGTCCCGGGACTGGCCGTCGTGCTCGGTATCCACGTGCTGTTCATCCGGGCCGGCGTGTCCAACACCATCCCGGGCGTCATCCTCGTCCACCTGGTACCCACCCTCCCGTACATGACGCTTGTCATGTCGGGGGTGTTCGCCAACTACGACACCGACTTCGAACTGCAGGCGCGTTCCCTGGGGGCGAGCCGCTGGGCCACCCAGCGACACATCACCTTGCCGGCCATCTTCCCGGGGGTCGTGGTGGGAGCCCTGTTCGCGTTCATAATCTCGTGGAGCCAGTACGTACTGACGCTGCTGATCGGGGGTGGGCAGGTCCAGACCCTGCCGCTGCTGCTGTTCGGATTCGTCCGCTCGGACCCGGCCATCGCCGGTGCCCTGAGCGTGGTCTTCATCCTGCCGGCGGTGCTGGTCCTCTTGCTGAGCTCCCGCTACCTGTCCGGAGACAACGCCGCCGTAGGAGGTATCGGAAACATATGACCCAGGTAACCCTCAGCGCGCTGACCAAGATCTTCGACGAGAAGTCCCCCCCGGCGGTCGACCATCTCGATCTGGAGATCGAATCCGGGAAACTCACCGCTCTTCTCGGACCGTCCGGATGCGGCAAGACCACCACCATGAAGATGATCGCCGGGCTGCTGCGGCCCACCTCGGGCGACATCAGCTTCGACGGTGAGTCGATCCTGAGCATCCCTCCCGAGGACCGGGGAGCGGTAATGGTGTTCCAGAACTACTTGCTGTTCCCGTACATGACCATCGCCGAGAACATCGGCTTCGGTCTCAAGATGCGAAAGGTGGACCGCAAGGAGATCACGTCCCGGGTGAAGGACATGCTCGACCTCGTCCAGCTTCCCGGTTTCGAGGATCGCAAACCCCGGCAGCTCTCCGGCGGGCAGCAGCAACGCATCGCCCTCGCCCGGGCATTGATCGTGGAACCCAACGTTCTCCTGCTCGACGAGCCCCTCAGCAACCTCGACGCCCACCTGCGGGACGAGATGCGGGAACTGATCCGCCGCATCCAGACCGAGATGGGGATCACCACCGTCTTCGTCACCCACGACCAGGAAGAGGCCGTGGTCCTAGCCGACCGGATCGCCCTGCTCTTCGACGGACGGCTCCAGCAGTTCGACGTGCCCGATGCATTCTTCGACAGACCTGGAAGCGTTGCCATCGCCAAGTTCTTCGGCGGGACGAACTTCATTCCCGGCCGTTACGAAAACGGTTCGATCACCACCGGCATAGGCAGGTTCCGGGCCCCCCACTCCGCCGTTGGCGGTGGCGACGCGGTGCTGAGCATCCGTCCCGAGGCCATAGACCTAGGCGCTAGAGGCAGGAACAGCGTCAACGGTGTCGTCCAGTCCCATGTCTACGTTGGACGCTATGCGCGCTTCCGGGTCGCGATCGGGGAGGTGGACATCGAGGCGATAACCGATCCGGGACAGGTCAAGGAATTCAACGACGGGGACGAGGTCACGGTGAAGTTCGATCCCAACAAGATCTGGGTCATCGGAGCCTCGCAATCCGACCAGCAGGACGGCGGTTGATCCCCGGACCTTCTCCGGCTGCATCCGAATCCGGTACTCGATGGGGGCTGATCGCGTCGGCGTGGTCGGTCTACGCGCTCTACTACCTGGGCAGGGTCAACTTTTCGGTGGCGGTGCCGCGCCTCGGCGACGAGGCCGGCCTGGAAGCCACCGAGATCGGCGCGCTGGCCGCAGGGTTCTTCTGGGTCTACTCCATCTCGGCCGTACCGGTCGGGCGGCTGGCGGACCGGTACGGAGCACGCGTGCTGGTGGGACTCGGCCTAGTCGGCAGCGGCATCATGAACGTCCTGTTCGTTGTCCTGTCCGACCACTTCGCGGCGGCGCTCGTCGTGTGGTCGGCGAACGGCGTCTTCCAGGCCATGGGATGGACGCCGCTGGCAGGCGGGTTGGGTCGCTGGGTGAGCGAGCAGAGAGCGCCACGGGTCATAGCTTCCTTCGGATCCTGTTTCGTGGCCGGAACGGCCCTCACGTTCGCAATCGGTGGTTTGATAGTCGACAGAGCAGGAGTCGACGCCGTGTTCTTGGCCGCCTGCGCGGTCCTCGTACCGATCGGGGTGGTCTGGTGGATCGGGGTGCGCGATCCGGTAACGCTCGAGAAGAAAGATGAGGGTGCCACGGGGTCCATTACCCGGGTCCTTTGGTTGCTGCCGCCATCGGCCGCCATCGGGGTTCCCTACGTGGCGCTCATCGTCTGGACTCCCGCCTATTTCGTCCAGGTGCACGGCCTCTCGGTCGGCCGTTCGGGTCTGCTGTCCGCCGCCTTGCCCGCGACATCGATCGCGGCGATCCTTCTGCTGGGCCGCTGGTTCCGTTCGTCCGGTGGCCCTTCGGCTGCCCTGAAGGGAGGGATCGTCCTGACCGTGACTTCCGCCATGCTCCTCTCGGTGAGCCGTGCCCCCAACCTGGCGACCGGATTCGTGACGATCGCTCTTTCGACCGCTCTGGTCGGGGGATCCTCTTCGCTCGTGCTGGGCCTGTTCCCCCGCATGACCGCCCCGGGGCGGGTGGCCCTGGCGAGCGGAATCTTCGCCCTGGCATTCAACCTCGGTGGTAGTGCCGGGTCGCCGTTCGTGGGTAGCCTCATCGGGAGGGAGGCCTGGGATCTGGTCTTCGTCTTCCTGGCAGTCTGCGTGCTGGCGGGGGGACTCTGGAGCTACGGCTGGTACGCGAGGGCCCGCCGTGAACCTCGACCCGGATGGAGCGTGCCTTGAGCAAGCAGCGGGCCGTGATGGATCTGGGCGCAGCCGAGTGGCGGGCTGCCCTGGGGTTGGCTGAGTCGGACATCCCGCAGGCGGTGATCATGGAAGGGTCGTGGTGGCGGGAGCAACGCACGGCCTGGCGCTTGAGCCTGCTCGACAATGTGCGGGAACTAGCCTTTCCGGACATGTTCCATGGCCGATGGCAGGGGCTTCCCGTCGTCTACTCGTGCGTGTACGGTGCTCCACGGGCGGTGGAGTTGGCCCACCTGTTCGGCGTGCTCGGAACGCCGCGTATGGTGATGATCGGCACGTGCGGCGCCCTCGACCCGGCACTCGCCCCAGGGGACGTAGTCGTACCGTCCGTTGCAGTGCCCCGAGAAGGCGTCGCCCACCTCTACGGATCCTCCGATACGGTGGAAGCCGATCATGAACTGGCCGAACTCGGCCGATCAGCCCTAGAGGCCAGAGGCATCAGCACCTCAGATGTCCTGCACCTCACCTGGAGTTCGATATTCGCCCAGAGCGGCGCCATGGTCGAGGAGTGGCGGAGGACGGGGTACGGGTCCGTGGACATGGAAGCCGCCACACTGTATGCAGTGGCTCAGTACTTCGGCTTCAGGGCGACGTCACTCCTGGCCGTGTGGGACCAACTCGACGCCGACCGTAGTTTCCTGGATCCTCTCAGCACCCACGAACAAGCCGCTCTCGACGCCGCCAACGCAGCGGTCTTCGAAGTGGCCCTGGAAATCACCTTGGAACGCTCGACCTGAGGACAACCGGTGTCATTGTTCCGCCATGAGGACAGCGGGGCTTTGCGGTGGTCGGCGCGGTCGAGTCACTCCTACGGCTCGGTGGCATCTCGTCGAGTAGATCCTCGACCCATCGCCGCCGCCCATCACCAAGGGTTCTCCGGGGGAGACCGGCTCGACCAGGCGAATGTCGGACCGGCCTGTCTGGAGGAGGAGGCGCCGGGTGTCAGGCATGTCGAAGGAGCGCGCCGCCCTCACCTTCATGCCGCCGGCCGGCCTGTCCCTGGCGGGTTATTCCCTGACTCTTCATGCCCGGGATTCTTTGCGAGCGGAGGGTAGCCGTTTGCCGGATCCCGATCTGGGCAACGGTGGACTCAACGCGCCCTTTGCCTTGATCGTGACCTTCACCCGGACGGTGCAAGTCGATGACCGTATCCAACTCACAGTCAGGAAGTCGCCCTCGTTATCGAGGATGTTTGGCAACCGTCACTATCGGTGTATATCCAAAGGTTAGGTTACACACGGACCAATCCTACCTATCGCATCCGGTGGTTGTGGCGTGTGGCAAGGGCCGCTGATAGCTGTAGTCACTGTCCATGGCTATATAGTGCCCGGTCAAGAGGTTTCGGCATGTCGAATGGCAACCGGCGTCAAAGGACGATCCCGGCAGGCGAGTTCAAGAACAGGTGTCTGGCCCTCATGGACGAAGTGAACGAGACCGGCGAGGAGATAGTGATCACCAAGCATGGCAGGCCAGTGTCGCGCCTGGTCCCGGCAAGGAAGCGCAAGCCCTTGGTCGGGATGTTTCGAGACCGGCGGAGAATCGCCGGTGACATCATGTCGCCTGCTACGCCTGCCGAGGAGTGGGAGTCCATGACTAACCCTGATCGGGTGCTGGATCCTGACGTCCCGTCCGGGCAGTGATCGTGCTCGACACCCACGTGTTGGTGTGGTCGGTGTTGGATTCCCCTCGCCTCGGCCAGCGATTCACCGCTTCTCTCGAGTCATCGTGGGCTGAGGGTGCGGTAGCCGTTTCGTCGATTCGTCTTCTGGGAGATTGCCCTATTGCAGGAGAAAGGAAGGCTTGAAGGCCTCCTCCCCACACGGTCCTTTCGCAACGTACTGCGAGCGAACGGTTTGCACATCAGTCCGGTCGACGACGAGATCGCTATCCGGGCCGCTGAACTGGGGGACGAAGGGTTCCTTCCTGATCCTGCAGATCGCATCATCACCGCGACCGCGATAGTCGCCGGCTTCCGGCTGGCAACCGCTGACAGCAAGATCACCGGCTGGGCCGACCGCTCCCGCCGGGTCTCGGTACTCGATCCGAGGCACTGAGCAAACCCAAGCACTCCAGCCTTCCATCGGCGCCCATGACCGTGTCCGGTCTCCGGACGCGCAGCCTGGTTGAAAGTAACAGCCTCAGCACCCTCGTAGAGTCCGGCCTGATGCGCGGGCGCGTGTCCATGCTCTGCTGCGACTACGAAGCCCGGACAGAACGCGTCCGACCCGGTCCGGGCCCGACCCTAGCCTTGATTCTTCTTCATGTTTCCAGACACACCCACGGCAACAGGCCACATCAACCACATGATCGTGACTGGGCCTGGCTTCACCCGACGGGTGAAGGTCCCACCGGGCCGAGACGGGATTGTGGAAATGGCCGTAGTCCCTGGTCAGAAGCTCATATCCCGCACTCTGCTCAGCACCCTCCTAGCACAAACCCCCGCATCAAAATCGGGGCTAGGGATCAGAGCGCGGAGATGCGCGCCAGGTAGCTCAGGACAGCGGGATAGGTGTCGATGGCGACCGTGACCACAAGGATCGCCCCCAGCATCCGGAAGATGATCAGGACCCTCACGCTCTCGAAGAACCTCCGAACCGTTGGCGTGTAGTCGGCGATCACAACCAGAACGATCACCACCCACATCGTCCCCAGCAGGTAAAGGGCCAGACCGGCTAGGCCGGGCCACGGGTTTCGCGTAGCAGCGGTGAGGACCGTCCCGAGTTCCCTGCCGACACAGGGAAGCCAGGTTGCGCCGGCGAAACCTCCGACCAGGCCCACGCCCACCATGCTCAGCCAGGCCGGCACGTTGCTCCCGAATGTGTGCCATCCGGCTAGGACCAGCCCGGCGAGCAGACCGATGGTTCCGGCGAGGCGGCCGTCCAGCAGCGGGTTGACACCGACGAACGGGATCCACGCGAACACGGTGGTTGCCGCGTAGAAAGCCCCGAGAGCCGGTAGCCGCGGACGCGGCCCCCGGAGGCCCAGAACCACTACGGCCAGGATCAAGAGCGAGTATGAGCAGGGTTGGAGCGCGGCCCGGAATGCCTCGCCGAGGAGGCTCACACGCTTTCGGTCAGCAGGTAGCCGACAACCTGATCCAATTTCTCGTAAGCACCCTCACCTATGTGATCGAAGCGGATGCGACCCTGCTTGTCGAGCACGTAGGTGCGTGGCCAGTAGGCGGGGCGGCCTTGCCACTCACGGAAGGTTCGCCGGTCGGTGTCGAGCGCCACCGGCCATGTAACACCCAGATCGACTATCGCCTGCTCGATGTTGGCGACGTCGCGTTCGTAGTTGAACTCGGGCGAGTGGATACCGACGATCTCCATGCCCTGATCCTTGTACTTGGCGTAGAGGTCCTGGGTGTAGGGAATGCGGTTCTTGCAGTTGTAGCAGGCGAAGGTCCAGAACTCGACTACGACCACCGATCCTCTCAACTCCTCCAACGAAGTCACGTCGGAAGCCAGCCAGCCGTCGATGTCCACCAGAGGGGGAGTGTCCTCGCGCAGTACCGGAGGCGGATCGATCGTCGGGACAGGAGCCGCTGTCGTGGTGGAGGCGACCGTCGTGACCGTGGCCGGCGTCGTGGTATCGACCGTCGTGACGGTGGCAGCAGTGGTGGTAGCGACCATCGGGGTCGTAGTGGTTGGAGGGGCCACGCTGGAAGTGGTGCCCTCTGATACGGCCGGTTGCTCGACCGGACCACGCTCCGAGTCTCCACAGGCCGCAGCCATGACCAGGAGGAGAGCGAAGCACGCTAGCAATCCCGAACGTTTCAACGAGGATTCCCTGGAATTCACAGGCCGCAACTCTACCGCCATTCATCGGATAGGTCGCCTGCTGCCGAGTGGAGCCGGACGGAGAGAAAGGACCTGACCTGCAGGTTCTCGACCCGGGCGCCCAGAACTGTTGTCTCACCGAACTGTTCGCTAACGTTGCTGCCCGTAGATCACTCCGAGGTTGGACCCCATAGTCGAAGAAGCTTCAAATCCGAGCCTCCCGTTTCCGGACATAACCCGGAACCTGTTCGACCTCACGGGCTACTGCAGCATCGTCACCGGCGCCGGCCAGGGAATAGGCAGGGCCCTGGCTACGGGCTTCGCCCATGCCGGAAGTGATCTGGTCCTCGTGGACCTCAAGCCGTCCGTGCTTGAGGAGACGGCTGCACGGATAGCGGAGGTCGGGCACCGGGTTGCCACGGTGGTCACGGATGTGGCCGCCTTGGACGCCCCGGAGCGTATCGTGAGCACCGCACTCGACCTGAGCGGCCGGATCGACGTGTTGGTCAACAATGCCGGGATCATGGGATACGCCGACATCATCGGGATCACCGACGAGCAGTGGGACCGGATGTACGGCATCAACCTCAAGGCCCCCATGCGGATCATGCGGGAAGTGCTCAAGCAGATGGTGACCGCTGGACGGGGAAGCGTGATCAACATCGGCAGTTCCTGGTCGTCGAGGGCGTCGGTGTTCAACCAGGATGGCGGCGGCGTCGACTACTGCTCCGCCAAGGCCGCCCTACAGTCGCTGAGCAGGGCGGCGGCCTAGGACGTGGCGCCCTCCGGCGTACGCGTCAACGCCTTAGCCCCCGGAGCGGTCGACACGCCGATGCATGCCCACCATCGCGACTATCTCTTCGAGTACGAGAAGTACATCCCGCTAGGCCGGATGGAGGTGGCCGAGGATCTCGTGGGTCCCGCCATCTTCCTGGCCTCAGACGCCGGCGCCTACGTAACCGGTCAGACCATCCATGTCAACGGCGGCCTGATCATGGTCGACTGAAGAGCATGGTCGGCTGAAGGGAGCAGGAACAGCGATGTTCACGAGGGATCAGGTCTTGAAGCGGCTCAGGGCGACCCTGGCCGGGGGCAGCCCCATCATCGGTGCGGGGGCCGGCACCGGCATCTCGGCCAAGTTCGCGGAGGCGGGCGGCGCCGACCTCATCCTCATCTACAACTCGGGCAAGTACCGGATGGCCGGGCACGGCTCCAACGCCGGGCTGCTACCGATCGGGGACGCCAATGCCATCGTCATGGAAATGGGGGAGAGGGAAGTACTGCCGGTCGTCGAGGACACGCCGGTCATCGCCGGGGTGAACGGCACCGACCCCACCCGGGTGATGGACCGGTTCCTGGCCGGGGTGGAGGCCATGGGCTTCTCCGGGGTCATCAACTTCCCGTCCATCGGATACACGGACGGACGCTGGAGGGAAAGCCTGGAAGCCACCGGGTTCGGCTTGTACCGGGAAGTCGAGATGCTCGCCAAAGCGTCTGCGCAGGGTATGTTCACCATGTCCTACTGCTACGAATCCCACGAAGCTGCGGCCTTCGCCGAAGCCGGCGTCGACGTCATGGTCGCCCACCTCGGACTCACCACGGGCGGCAGCATCGGCGCGACCGACTCATTCACGATGTCCCTGGATGCCTGCATCGAGCAGGCCATCGAGACCCGGGAGGTCTCCACGGCCATCAACCCCGACATCCTCGTAGTCCTGCACGGGGGCCCGCTGGAAGGCCCGGCAGAGGTTGCGACGGTCATGCGCGCCTCCGGCTGCTACGGCTTCATTGGGGCCTCCACGATGGAACGCCTTCCGACCGAAGCAGCCATCGAGGAGACCGTGCGGTCTTTCAAGAGCGTGGCCCTGTGAGAGCTGTCATCCACCGATCGTGAGGATTCGGCCGGCAATGGGTCGGATAGTCATCACTGGGACCTTCGACACGAAGGCCGAGCCACTCAGGCTGCTTGCTCGGATGCTGGAGAGCTTGGGGTCACCTCCGATCACCATCGACACGGGCGTGTTCGGTGGCGATCACGGCTGTGACTATCCGGCCGAGTCGGTTGCGGAGGCAGCCGGACACTCGCTGGAAGAACTGCCCCCGCTCGGCAGGTCCGGCGCCGTTTCGCTCATGACCCGGGGAGCCTCCCGGATCCTCGACCGGCTCGAACAGCAGGGGGAAGTAGGAGCTCTCGTCTGTATGGGAGGCTCCAACGCGGCCGCGGTGTTCGCCCGCCTGGTTCCGGTCCTGCCCATCGGGATCCCCAAGATCCTGATGGCGACATCGGTAGCGGGCGAGACCCGCACCCTGGTCGGCGGAAGCGACGTCACGATGCTTTACCCGATACTCGACATCGAAGGCGACAACAGCATCCTGCGGAATATGATGGCCCGGCTCGCCCGAGTCGCGGTGGCCCTGCTGGAGTCAGGCCCGCTCCAGCAGAGGCGCAACCCGGAGAACTCGGTCGGCCTGACCATGTATGGCGTGACCAACACCTGCGTGTCCCACTGCAGGCGCCTGCTCTCCTCATATGGCCGTGAGTCGCTGGTGTTCCATGCCAACGGAACCGGCGGACGGTCGTTCGAGTCGTTCATCCGCCAAGGCCTGGTGGCATCGGCGATCGACGTCACTATCAGCGAGGTGACCGACGAACTGTTCGGCGGTCTGTGGCCCGCGGGACCGGATCGCCTGACAGCAGCTTCGAACGCCGGCGTTCCCCAGGTCGTGGCGCCAGGAGCGATCGACATGATTTGCCTGGGTCCCCCGGCGAGTCTCCCGGATGAGTTCCGGGCCCGAACCTACCAGGCCCATAACGATCTGGTGACCCTGATCCGTACCACCCCAGAGGAGAACTACACCCTCGGCCAGACCGTTGCGGAACGCATCGGAACCCCTAGAGCCGTCGCATCGGTACTTGTGCCCATGCACGGCGTCTCGGAACTAGACATCGCAGGAGGTCCATTCCATGACCCTGAAGCCGTAGAGGCATTCGTGGATGGCGTGCAATCACGGCTAGCCATCGAGTCGCCGTTGTCCCTGACTAGGCTGGACTATCACATCAACGATCTGGAGTTTGCCGAGGCAATGGTAGCGACGGTCTTGGCTTCGACATAGTAGAGCGTACGAGTCTACCAAGTCCGCTGGGAATGCTGATATAGTTACCGGATGGTGTACATCATCCCGTTTCGGGGTCCACGCTTTGTATACAAAGACTACCTCTACTTTCTACGTCACGTTGAGCAGGCGATAGACCGTGGTGAGAATGAGATGGAAGCCAACTTCTATTCGGTCGAGTTCTGCATGCCGGATGGCATGGCTCCCTTCGTAGCGACTGTCAGTCACCTAGTCAAGTCGGGATACCACGTTGATATTGTCAAGCCACGAAAGGAGGAGTTAGTTGACTATTGGAAGTTAGCTGGTTGGCTCGACGGTATCGTCGGTACTGGACATGTCCCTAGCCAAGGTTCCACTTATGTTCCACTTACTCCATACACAGAAGCTGACGAGATCCACAGTTTCTTAAATCGAGCACTTGATATTGTTGCAAGAACACAGGCTTTCTCGGAAGGAGTACTTACTGCATTTGAGTGGTCGTTTTATGAGATGTCAGATAACGTTCTCCTACATTCCGGCTTATCAGAACCAGCATGGCTACAGATGACAAGCCTGCCAGAAAAGCAACAGGTAGAATTCGTTGTTGTAGATAATGGTAGAGGGATACGGGCCTCTCTATCCGAGTACTTCCCAGACCTTAATTCTGATCTAGAGGCTGTAGAACTGGCAGTGAAGAGGGGCACTACACGAAATCGTGATATTGGCCAGGGTAATGGTCTCAGTGGAACCCTACGGATAGCATCTGCCGCTAGCGGGTGGATGAATCTACACTCTGGTCGTGGCCAACTGCGTTGGCTAGAGGATAATCGTTACGCATCCACGGCTCACAATCATCCCGGGACGCTTGTGACTGTGACACTGCCTACACATAAGCCTATCGATCTATCCCGGGCGTTATGGGGTTACGTACCGACGACTAGTTTTGAGAGCCGATACGTAACAGGAAGTGGGATACTCTTTGTGATAAAGGAAGAAGCTTCCAACTTCGGAAATCGGTCAACTGGCGAGAGACTTCGTCTCAAACTAAGTAATCTCGCGCAGCTTCATCCGGATGAAGCTGTCATAATAGACTTCGAAGGTGTTGAGGTGCTCAGTGCTTCGTTCGCAGATGAGTTCGTTGCGAAGCTTGTAAAGGAATTAGGTGTGATGCGGTTTTTTGGGAGATTCCGATTTAAGGGGCTGTCTCAATTCGCAGCTACGACGGTTGACAACGTGATTGCACAGCGGCTGTCTGTCGAATAGTCGCACAGTAGGTTGACTGTTCATGGCCTTCGAGAACCTGTTACGCCCCGGTCGCATCAACACGATGTACATGCGCAACCGGCTCATCGTCGGCCCGATGGAGAAGTCGCTGGCCAACCTCGACGGGAGCCTGAACGAGCGATACATCGCCTACGCTCGCCGCCGGGCGTCGGGCGGCGCGGCGCTCATCCAGCTGGAATCGACCTATGTGTCTCCGGAGGGTCGGGGCAATCCCTTCCAGGTCGGATGCCACGGAGATCACGTCCTTCCGGCCCTCGAGCGGATGTCAGCCGAGATACACCGTCACGGCGCCAAGCTGGCAATGGAACTGCACCACGGGGGTCGCCAGGCGTCGATCACCGCCCACCACCGGACCCCCGTCGCTCCGTCGGCGATTCCTTCTACGTTCATGGATCCTGGAACTGTTCCGCGGGCGATGAACGAGGCCGATATCCACCGGGTGATCGGCGACTTCGCCCGCGCTGCCCGCAGATGCTTGGAGGCAGGGGTCGACATGATCCACCTGCACGGAGCCCATGGTTACCTGCTCGGTCAGTTTCTATCCCCGCAGTCCAACCGGCGGACCGACGGCTACGGGGGTTCGTTGGCAAGCCGGGCCCGCTTCCCGCTGGAGGTGTTGGCGTCCGTCAGAGAGGTCGTAGGCCCCGACTACCCGATCGGGTACCGGATATCGGCTGTGGAGTACGTTGACGGGGGTCTGCAAGCGGAAGAGGCGACCCGCTTCGCGGTCATGCTGACCGACGCCGGGATCGATCTGATCGACGTCGCAGGCGGCACGTACGAATCGATGTCCAAGATCTTCCAGGGACCCGACACGCCCAAGGGCGGCTTCGTCGCAGAGGCGGCCCTGATCCGCCGGGCCGTCGGTGACCGGGTACCGGTCAGCGTGGCACAGCGCATGAACGACCCGGTGTTTGCCGACCGGGTCATGGGAAGGGAGGGGTTCGCTTACGTGACTCTCGCCCGGGCCTTCCACGCGGACCCGGACTACGTGCGGAAGCTGGGGGAAGGCCGGACCGAGGAGATCCTGCCGTGCATCGGCTGTAACACCTGCGTGAACCTCACGGTGGCTCGCAGGCCGGCCGGATGTGCGGCCAATCCCTCCAGTACCTTCGAACTGTCACGGACCGGCTGGGACCCGGCGCGGACCCGGCTTCGGGTACTGGTAGCCGGCGGAGGCATCGCAGGCCTGAACGCTGCCCGATTCCTGGGCTTGCAGGGTCATGATGTGGCGCTGTTAGAGGCTGCCGGAAGGCTGGGCGGCCAACTCCACTACCTGCGGGAGGCGCTTCCCGAGTACGGGACGCTCGTCGACTGGCTGGTCCTCGAGTTGGAGCGACTGGGGTCCGGGTGGAAACGGATCGCCACGTAACGGTCGCCGACTTTCAAGGCATGGATCCCGATGTCGTGGTGGTTGCCACCGGTGCCCGAGGCGGATACGTCTGGGCTGACGTGAGGGACCTGAGGGTTCCGGTCTTCGACGTGCTATCCGCTCTGGCGAGACCGGTCGAACAGTGGGAGACCGAGGTTGCCGTCCTCGGCGGGGACCTCGCGGCATGTACGGTCGTGCAGCATCTGCGCCGCGCCGGTGCCGTCGTTCATCTCACCGAGGAGAGCCCTTCGCTGGCTTCGGACGGGGGGTTCAACGGTCTGCTGGTCGAGATGGACCTCGACGCGGATGAGGGAGTGATCATCCACCGTGAGACCACCGCCGAAGCCATCACGGGCAACCGGGTGGTGACCAGAACGAGAGGCAACAAGGGTACCTTGGAGGTCGGCTCGGTAGTGATCGGGGGGCGGGTGTCCAACAACGAACTCTCCGACGCACTCCGTAGGGCAGACCTCAGGGCCACCGTGTACACCATCGGTGACGCGGTACGAGCCAGGGACCTCTACACGGCTGGGCAGGAGGCAGCCGACGTAGCCGAGAGCGTGGCTCTCGCTTCCGGCGCCCGCGTAGTCAGTTCCGTTCCCAGGAGGCAAGCAGCTTCCGGTTGAGCTTTCCGGTAGTCGTCTTGGGAAGCCGGTCGACGTACTGAACGATCCGCGGGTACTTGTATGCGGCCAGCTGCGTCTTGACCTGCGCCTGTAACTCGGCGGTCAGATCGTCGGTGCCCCTGCACCCGTCGGCGAGCACCACCACCGCCTTCACCACCTGGCCCCTGATCGGATCCGACGATGGTATGACCGCCACCTCCGCGACATTGGAGTGGCGGACCAGGCATTCCTCTACTTCGGCCGGACCGATGCGGTAGCCGGCGCTGGAGATCATGTCGTCGTCGCGTCCGAGAAAGCGTATGTATCCGTCTTCGTCGGTGGTGCCCTGGTCACCGGTCATGATCCATCCGTTCCGGTACTGGCCCTGGGTCGCAGCGGGGTTTCCCCAGTACTCGATCATCTGGGTGGGGTCACCGGGCCGGACCGCGATCTCACCGATCTCCCCGGGAGCGATCGGGTTTCCGTCACGATCGAGCAGACCCACGATGCGACCGGGATAGGGAACCCCCATCCAGCCGGGCACACCTGGCCACAGAGCTTCGCAGCCTCCCACCAGGTGATTGACCTCGGTAAGTCCGTAGAACTCGTTGATGACGGCTCCCAGGTCGCGCTCGTTCCACCTGTGGAGTTCGTCTGCCACCGACTCACCGCCACTTGCTATAACCCTCAAGTCAAGGTCGTATCTGCTGGCCGGGTCCGGGACCTGGGCCATCATCTTGAGCGCGGTCGGAGTCAGGAACGCATGAGTTATGCCGTTGCGGGCAATGACCTCGAAGGCTCGTTCAGCCGAGAAGCGCTGCTGATCCGCCACTACCGGATGACCGAACACGAGGGCCGGCAGGAGGATGTCGAGCAGTCCCCCGACCCAGGCCCAGTCGGAAGGGGTGTAGAACACGGTCGATTCATCGAACTCGACATTGAAGAAGAGCTTGAAGGTGAGGAGGTAGCCCTCGATGATGCGGTGCCCGTGCAGCGCGCCCTTCGGATGTCCGGTGCTGCCGGAAGTGTAGAGCAGCATGGCGGGATCCATCGACGAGGTGTCCACCGGCTCGAATTCGGGTGGGAAGGCTGCCGCCTCGGACAGGGACCGCTCACCGTCCGCCGGCCGGCCGAAGATGACCAGTGTTGCGAGATCGGGGAGGTCGTCCTTGACCGCGCGGATACGGTCGGCGAAGTCCTCCGCCACGACCACCGTGCCGGTAGCGGAATCCGAGAGGATGTGGCGGTAGGAGTCGGGACCGTACAGGCTCGACATGGGTAGCACGGTGGCGCCCAGCGAGTACACAGCGAGGTGTAGCGCCGCGACTTCTGCACTCTGGGGCATCACCAGCGAAACCCGGTCCCCGCGACCGACCCCCAACGAGTCCAGGAAGTTGGCGTAGCGCTTCGCCACACGGACCAGTTCCCAGTAGGACCAGACGTCCCGGCGACCATCGGAACGTTCCACCACAAGCGCGATACGGCGGCGGTCCTCGCTCCAACGGTCGAAGATCTCGGAGGCGATGTTCATCCGCTCGGGAACGTCCCACTCGAAACCTTCTACCAGAGCCTGGTAGCTTCCAAAAGCTAGCAAGTCGGTGTCGAACAATCTCACGGCCAGCGGATTCTAGGGCGCGTTCACCCTAAGCCTGAATCCACCGACGGGGTTTGGTGTGGATAGACGCGGAAAGTGCCTCTGATCTGGGAAAATAACTGTTAGTAGCAGCAGTCTTGGCCCGGAGTTGGGAGGCACTTCCTGAGAGTGGAGTGCAGAATATTGATCGTCTGGGTTTGGAGGAGTTGGTGGATCGGGTGGTGCGGCTCCGAGACCGGGTAGCCGGCGCGAGTCCGGGTCGTAAGACCTTGACGTTGGTCTCCGCGATGCTGGCGGGCGGTTCCCATATCGACCATTTGAACCAGTTGCGGGCGGGGGCCGGTCCCCCCAAGAGGGGAATGACACTGGATTTGGACTCGACGATCTGTCCGGTGTCGAGCAAGACCAAACAGGGGGGCCGCTTTTCGGTTACACCAAAGAGTCGGGTTATCACCCTCTGTTGGCGTTCCTGGCGGACACAGGGGAAGTGGTCGGAGCCCGGCTGCGGGAAGGGGGATCACAGCGGGGTGTGGTGCATTTCGCGAAGGAAACCGTACGCCGTGCTCGGCGGGCCGGAGCCGGAAGCCAGATCAGGGTGCGGGCCGATTCCCTGGGTTCTGGTCCTACGCCATGCTGGGGGGCTTGGACCAACTGAGGGTGGGCTGGTCGATCACCGCCCGCCTGAACGCCAACGTCAGAGCCACGATCGCCGCTATCGACGAAGAGGCCTGGGCGGCTATCGACTATCCCGAGGGCGGCGAAGCGCAAGTCGCGGAAACCGTACTGGAGATGACCAACCCAAAAGAAACGGTCACAGCGGCGCAAGGTTCGCCTCGTAGTACGCCGCACCCGCCTAACCGGATCCCAAGAAGAGTTCTGGCCCAATTGGCGGCACCACGCGTTCGTCACCAACCTCGACGCGTCAGCGACCGACACCACCAACCCCACACCAGAGAAAACGACACCGACACCGACACCGACAGTAGCCGTCGGCTGGTCGAAGCTGACCGGGTACCCACCGCAGCCACGCGGTGTGTGAACTTCGCCATCCGCGACCTCAAAGGAAGCCGCCGGTCTAGCCCATCTACCATCCGGTATCTTTCACCGTGAACGCCGCCTGGCTGCTCTGCGCCGCCCTGGCCCACAACCTCTACCGGCAGATAGCCATCCTCGGGGAAACCCAGCCGGCGGGGGCGGCTGGTATGCGGACGCACCATCCGGACCCGACTGTTCGGGGTGCCCGGACGCCTCGTCAACCACAGCGGCCGCCCCATCCTGCGTCTAGCGGCCCGATGGCCCTGGGCGAAGGCCTACCTAACCACCCTCGCTAACCTCCGTGGCCTCCCCCAACTCTGCTGACCCACCCCCAACAGCCCCACTAAAACCAAACAATCAGCCCCACCCCAACCCCACACACCCCAAACAACCGAAACCAACCACCACCGCTCGCCCACCCGAACCACACCCACGACAACCAACCAGCCCACACCCCCCGAACCACCCCAACCCCCGGCCCCCCGAGCGGGAAACCCTCGGTGGATTCAGGCTAAGAGCGGGCACTCGGGATAATCTGAACCCCCCGACCTGGCCCTCGGCAAAGGGGCTAACCAGCGGAGGGGTAGACCGCTGCCACCAGCGGCACACAGCCAGCTAACCAGTGATCCGGGACCGGAAGAGTGGCCACGTCCCACGATTAGTACCACGTTCCACCGGAGCGCATCCGACAATTGTCCCTCTCGGACACCCATCGACCCGGCGCCGAAACGAAGACGTGGTCCCTCTGGTGATCGCCAACACCTCTCTCCGCCACCCCTCGCTGCCGGTCACCCCAGCACGTCCGTCGCAGTTGCGAATGGTATGTCCATCTCCTGGCCTCTCCCGGATGATCCGTCAAGACATCGCTTGGCCAGCGGCTGATGTTAGGACTCCGCACCGGGACAGTCGACGGGCGGACGGTCCGATGGTTCGTAGCTCTTGTGGGCGTACCCGTGGGGAGGGTTGGCCTCCTGGTTCCCCAGCGGTGCAAGGCTGACCTGAGCACACGTTTGCGGCCGCTAGTGTCTTGGCTATGGTGTTTCCCTTCTCGGATGGCTCACTCGAACGGCTGAGTAAGGACCTCGAGTCTGATCGGGTCGAGCGCAAGCGCTCGGCGGCTGACCGTCACAAGATACGTCGCAACGTCTGTGCGTTCGCGAACGACCTGCCGAATCATGAGCAACCGGGCGTAGTGTTCATTGGGATTGAGGATGATGGCACCTGCTCGGGCATTGTGATTAGCGATCAACTACTCCGTACTCTGGCGGATATGCGGGATGACGGCAACATCATTCCTTTGCCTTCGCTCACGGTCGAAAAGCGGGAGCTAGGTGGTTGTGAGGTGGCTGTGGTAGTTGTACAACCGTCCCGGAGCCCACCGGTCCGCTACAACGGACGGGTTTGGGTGAAGATAGGCCCCACCGTTAGACAGGCGACACCCGAGGAAGAACAGCGCTTAGCGGAACGCCGTAGGGCCGGTGATCTCCCCTTCGACTCACGCCCCGCGTCCGACGCAGTGATCCAGGACCTCGATCTCACGTATGTGACAACGCAGTATCTCCCTCGCTCTGTTGCCCAAGATGTGCTCGATCAGAACCAGCGACCATTACCCCACCAGCTTCGTTCGTTAAGGTTGCTTGTGGGAGACACCCCGACTTGGGGAGCCCTTCTTAGCCTCAGTCCAGATCCGCTGGCCTGGCTTCCAGGCGCCTATGTGCAGATGTTGCGTATAGATGGCACCGAGATCACTGATCCTATTTTGGCAGAGTACAGACTGACAGGCCGACTGGAAGACGTGCTGAGGCGCTTGGGCGACCTATTGCAGTTGAACATCCGGACACGAGTCGATGTCACGACTCACCTGAGGGAGATCAGGCAGCCTGACTACCCGCTAGTCGCTCTGCGCCAGTTAGCATTCAACGCGGTTATGCATCGCAGATATGATGGCACCAACGCGCCGATTCGTATTCATTGGTACACTAACCGAGTTGAAATCACCAGCCCGGGTGGTCTATATGGCCAGGTAACATCCGAGAATTTCGGAACCGGTACTACAGACTACCGTAATCCGCTGGTTGCAGAGATGATGCACGGTCTGGGCTTCGCCCAGCGTTTCGGTATGGGAATACCACTAGCTCGTAAGGAGTTAGAACAGAACGGGAACCCTCCACCAGACTTTGGCCTAGCTCCAGCTAATGTGACAGTTACGGTTAGGCAACCGCTATGAAGACTATCGCCTTCTTTAATAACAAGGGTGGGGTAGGGACAACCTCATTAATATACCATCTTGCCTGGATGTATGCAGACCGAGGTCAGAGTGTTGTGGCTGCTGATCTTGATCCACAGGCCAACCTCACCAGTATGTTCATTGCCGACGAGCGACTCGAGTGGCTATGGGAGCAGGACGAACGACGCACGATTTATGGCACACTTGAGCCATTATTGGAAGGAACAGGCGATATAGCCTCTCCATACCTTGAGACACCACGACCCGGCCTAGATGTTGTAGTAGGTGACCTGAAACTAGCCGCAGCCGAAGACGAGATATCCCGACAATGGCCAGACTGCTTGGATCGCAAGCCAAGGGCATTCCGTGTGGTATCAGCTCTCTGGCGTGTATTGCAGTGTGCTGCAGCCCAGGCCGAAGCTGAGCTAGTTCTGGTAGACGTCGGGCCAAACCTCGGTGCACTCAACCGAGCAGCGCTGGTAACGGCTGACTATGTCGTAGTTCCGCTCGCGCCGGATCTCTACTCCTTACAAGGACTTCGTAACCTTGGTCCTACCTTGCGTAACTGGCGGGAACAGTGGGCAGAACGCCGCGCCCGTAACCCCGTCAGCGACCTCACATTGCCAGAAGGGTCGATGCAGCCGATCGGATATGTGGTTATGCAACACGCGATTCGTCTTGATCGTCCCGTCAAGGCCTATGCGCGTTGGATCGATCGTATCCCAGGGGTCTACTCGCGGGAAGTGCGTGATGAACAATCTAACACGACCCTAACCATCAATGAAGACCCGAACTGCCTCGCCACCCTCAAGCACTTTCGCAGCCTCATGCCAATGGCCCAAGAGGCACGCAAACCTATGTTTGCACTCAGGCCAGCAGACGGGGCAATCGGCGGCCACACCAGGGCAGTTCAGGACTGCTATTACGATTTCCAAGCCCTCGCCGATGCTATCTCTGGGGCGACCAGCACAGGTGTGTGACCGTGGTGGCCGGTCACAGCGACTCTGAGGAGCTCGTCCAAACGATTCGAGGAACCCCTTGGGCCTACAACTCAAATCTGGCTTAGAGCGTGCGCGGATTGCTAGTTGGTGGGGTTCCAGCGGTTTCTCCAGTTGATGAGCTTGATCGTGATGATGAATACTATGGCGAGGGCGAGTTGCGCTAGCCGGTGGTGAGTACGACGGTCGGTGTTGCGGCGTAGTTGCCCATAGTTCGACAGCCACGAATTAGTGCGTTCGACGGTCCATCGCATGCCCAGGGGTGTGGGTAGTTTGGTGTGCTTCGCTTGGCCTCGTGGCCGCTTCTTCGCGCAGATGACGTCGGTGATCCCGACGGCTTCGCAGAAAGCTCGCACTCCTTTGCTGTCATACCCGAATTTGGCGGGTGTTTCGCGTTTTACCTGGTCAGATGGGGTTTGGGTGTGACGTGTTTCCACTACATTGCCGGTGTGGGGGGCTGGTGGGGGTTAGGTGATGGTGGCTTTGTTCCAGGTGCGGGTGTCTGTTCCGATGGCGGTGAGGGTGCGGGCTTGTAGGGGGCTGCGTCGGGTGGTGAGTGTGATTCGGCGGCTGTTGGCGCTGAGTTGGTGGCGGCGGATACGGTTGAGGTCGCGCAGGGCTCGAGCGGCGGTGAGGTGTTGGTTGCCGATGTCGGGGTCGCGGATGTCGGCTTGGGTGAGGGCGTGGTTGATGAGCGTTTCGACTAGGGCGGCGTAGACGCAGACAGCGAC
>MKWU01002368.1_pt1 | contig 28566 bp, 23 predicted proteins | sample 809101 | NCBI WGS metagenome assembly MKWU01 (sample SAMN05860141, study PRJNA318959) | sponge metagenome | host: Aplysina aerophoba | place: Slovenia: Piran, Adriatic Sea, Gulf of Piran | collected 2013-05-07 | reverse complement strand
TCGGCCGGGGCGTGCGGCCATGGCCGGGCGCCCCGGGCTGCTGGCCCCGCTTGCGCTTCGAGGCCTCCCCGCGACGCTTCTCGCTCTTGCTGCCGAACATCGACTTCGACATCGACGACCTGCTCGAGCGAAGCTCCTCGTTCCGCGCCTCGAGCGCCGCGACCCTGTCGCGCAGCCTCCGCACTTCGGCCTTCAGGGCGGCGTTCTCCATGCGCAGGGACACAACCGTGGAGCGCTTCCGCGCATCGACGCCGGCCTCCGCGAGAAGCCTGCCCAGCCGCGCAGCCTCCCTCTCCAGCGCAACGGCCCGCTTCGCCGTCCGGCGAACCTCCCGGACCTCCTCGCGGGCGGCCTTCAGCTTCGCCCGGTTGCTCTTGCCAACGGCCTCCAGGCTGCTTGCGCGCTGCCGGGCCCGCACCTCCCGCCAGCGCAGCTCCTCGCAGCGCGCCTCCGCGGCGTCCGCGCGGGCCTCCGCGTCCACGGCCCGGACCCGCTCGCGCTCGCAAATGAATTTCCAGTCGACCGGACCGGCAGCCGACGCCTCCGACAGCTGCCCGTCGGCGGCGACGCGCGGAACCGGCGGCGTCCAGATATCCTCGATGCGAATCTCCATGCGCAGCCAAATAGCACGCCGGAAAATTTGTTACCAGCCCTAATTTCGCAGTGACCGAAATGACGCCGCGAAGGGCTGTCGCCACCGCTCGACCGAACGCTTACGTTCTGCCTACATCGCCTCGTCCTCCGAGGGATTCGCCCCGATTCCGCCGAGCAGGCGCAGGGCGCGCTCATGTTCCGGCGTGGCCAGCGTCGTCAACTCGAACGTCACCGCAGCTCCCTTCGCCGGGGCGGCCCGGGTCCGGCAGGTGTTCCGGACCACGGTCTCCAGATTCTCGATCAGCGTGCGGAAGCTGTGGGCGGCGGTTCCGTCCGGCAGCCTTTTCGTCGACGCCTTGCGCTTTGCCGCCGCGGACTTCTCGCTCGGAGCGACGGGTGGAATGGCCCGGCACCGGCTCTAGCTTTCAAACGCGGCAAGACTCTCAATTAAACTTTGAATTCATTCCGTATTTCCTCAAGTTGCCTTGATACCAACATAGTATGCTGTTATAATCGCCCGGACTTAATCCATGCCAGCCTTGGAGGCAGGGCATTGGTTTTTAAATTCGGGAGGAATTACGATATGGATTCATCAGGCCCATACGATCCGACACTCGATTATCCGGAAGGGCCCGCAATTGCTGAGATTGCAGGCGGAGGCGACATCAAGCCATGGCGCCCCCTGCACGTGTCGCGTCGAAATTTCCTGCGGGGAGTTGTGTGCTCCGGCATAGTTGTCGGCGGAGCGTCCTATCTGTTCTCGACAGCTACGCCGGCCCGTGCGGATGCGCGAGGTGTCGAGCGCATGATGTCGCTTATGGTGAATGGAAAGACTCACCATGTAGACGTGGCGCCGAACGAGACGCTTGGATATACGGTCCGCTACCGTTTGGGGCTTACCGGAACCAAGATTGGATGCAATCAGGCGGAATGCGGTGCCTGCACCGTGATGGCCGATGGAAGAACAATCTACTCGTGCTCGACGCTCACGCACAGGATGCGCGGCAAAGATATAGTCACTGTGGAGGGAATTGCTTCCGCGGACGGAACGCTGCACCCCGTGCAGCAAGCGTTCATCGACGAGCTTGCCCCTCAGTGCGGCTTCTGCACGCCGGGACAGGTCGTGGCCGGGGTCGCTCTGTTAAACGCCAACCCGAACCCGACGGAAGAAGAAGCCCGAGTGGCAATGTCCGGAAATCTTTGCCGATGCGGCGCGTATGAGCATTACTTGCGCGGCGTCATGAAGGCAGCGAGGGAGGTATAGATCATGGCTTACAGACTAATCGGAAAAGATTTCACGCCGCCGGATATCGAGGCGAAGGTCACGGGGTCGGCGAAATATGCAGAGGATTTCCGTGCCGACGGCATGGTCCATGTCAAGTTTTACAGCTCTCCAATGCCCCACGCGAAGGTGAAATCCATCGACGCGGACGATGCCATGAAGATACCGGGCTTCGTCGCGGTGCTGCTGCCCGACGAAATCAAGCAGCCGGATGTCACCGGGTTTCCAATCCTGACGTCGGAGCCGAAATACTACGGCCAGCCGATTGTCGCCGTTGCGGCTGAGACCGAACAGGCGGCCGCAGATGCCGTTGCCGCGCTCAAGGTTGACTTGGAAATGCTTCCATTCGTCGTCGACCCTCTCGACAGCCTCAGGCCGGGCGGGAACAACGCGCTTGAGGGCGGAAACGTCTCGGGTCGCGGAGTCGACTTTCAGGAACTGAAGTGGACGGGCAAGGACTTCGCCGCAGCGGCCGAAGACGAGCTGCCAAGAGGAGCCGCGCCCGTCGAATGGAGCTTTGGCGATGTCGATGCGGGATTCGCCGAAGCCGCGGTTGTAATCGAAGATTCCTTCGTCCATGCCACTAATTCCCACCATGCCATGGAGCCTCGCTCCGCCGCCGCATACTGGGAAAACGGCAAGTGCCATCTCTGGGGATCGACGCAGTCGACATCATTCGCCCAGCCCGGCCTCGCGCGAATGATCGGAATTGAACTGAAGGACCTCGTGTTCGTCGCCGAGTACTGCGGCGGCGGGTTCGGCGGCAAGGGGGCGTCGTATCCGCTGATGGCCCTTCCCGCGCTGATGTCGAAAAAACTCGGCGGCAGACCCTGCCACATGCGCGTGTCGCGCGCCGAGGAGTACGCCAACGGAATGGCGCGATCCGGTTTCCAAGGCTGGACAAAGCTAGGATTCGCATCCGACGGCCGAATCACCGCGGCGGACATATTCGTGGTGCAGGATTTGGGGCCGACGACCGGATTCCCGGATTTCGGCAACGTCGGCAATGCGTTCAGCATCGTCTTCCAGCCGCCAAGCATGCGGTTCCGCGCCGTGCCCGTGCTGACCAACACGGTTCCTAAGGGACCGCAGCGAGGGCCCGGCGAGAACCAGACGGCCAACATGTTCGAACCGCTAATCGACAAGGCCGCGAAGGAGCTTGGAATCGACCGCGTGGCAATCCGCGAGGTGAATGCGCCCGGCAACGGCGGGGTCGGCGCAAAGATCGGATCCAAACAGGGGCCGCTGACTTCGGCATTCCTCAAGGAAGCTCTGGTGCAGGGCGCCGAGACCTTTGGCTGGTCCGAACGCGCGGCCAATTCCGGAATGCGTACGGGGCCCAAGGCGCGCGGATATGGCGTCGCGTCAGCCTACCATTCAGCTGGCTCCAGCGGTTTCGACGGCCTATTAAGGATCACGCCCGACGGGATACTGCACGTTCATACCGGCGTTGGAAACCTCGGCACCTACTCCTACGGGTCTACGTCCCGAGTTGCGGCCGAGGTGCTAGGCTACGATTGGGACCACGTTGTCATAGAGCGCGGCGGCACGTCCAAGCACATTCCGTACAATCTCGGCCAGTTCGGTTCAAATACCAGCTTCACGATGTCCAGAACCAACTATGTCGCTGCAATGGATGCAAAGGCCAAGCTCCTTGAGATTGCCGCTTCCTCGCACGGCGGCATCGCGGACGATTATGAACTTGGCGACGAGATGATCGTCAGGAAGTCCGACATGGGCGCAGTGATGACGTTTGCCGAAGCGGCTCAGGCGGCCATTGAAATGGGCGACAAATTCGCGGGGCATGTCCTTCCCGAGGACATACACGAAATGACGCGCGCCTCGGCGAAGGCGATCGCCGGAACCGGTCTCATCGGAGTTGCGAAGGACACGCTTCCCAAGGACGGCACGGCTCCGGCCTTGACCGCCTCGTTCGTCGAAGTGGATGTCGACCTGGAAACCGGCGCTGTCGAAATCCTCGACTTTCTCACGGTCTCCGACTGCGGGATTGTCAACCACCCGACCGGACTTGCCGCGCAGTCCCGCGGGGGAGCGGTCATGGGATTCGGCCTCGCGTTAACGGAGCGCCATATCTACGATCCGGCGTACGGAATTCCCAACGCTGTTTCATTCTACCACGGCAAGCCGCTGTCTTACCTCGATGTGCCGATGCATACGCAATGGGGCGCCGTGGATCAGCCGGATCCGCAAAATCCAATGGGAATCAGAGGGGTCGGAGAGCCTTTGCAGGGATCGGCTTCGGCCGCGCTGCTCGGCGCGATTTCCGATGCGCTCGGCGGCCATCTGTTCAATCGGATTCCGATTGTTACCGACATGATCGTGAATGCCGCAGCAGGCCAACCGCAATCGCACAAGCCGCTTGCGACCAACACGGTGTAAGGGGCGGGAGGAAAAACTATGTCAGATGTAATGCACAATTTCGAACTCTACCAACCTGATTCAGTTCAGGGGGCGGCGGACCTGCTGGACGAGTTCGAAGATGCCTGGGTCATCGCAGGCGCGAAGGACAGCCTCGGCTGGTTCAAGGACCGTGTGATCCAGCCTTCCGTGGTCGTGGACATCGGAGGTATCGCGGAACTCAGCGGTATAGAAGAAACCGACGACGGCGGCCTATACATCGGTGCGACGACAACCCTAACCGACGTTGTCGAAAGCCCTCTGGTCAAGGAGCGATATCCGATACTGTCGCTGGCCGCTTCGAAGGTCGCTTCGCCGCAGATCCGCAATGCCGGAACGATCGGCGGCAACATTTCGCAGGACACCCGCTGCGTCTATTACCGCAGCGGCTTTCCGTGCTATCGCGCCGGCGGCAACACCTGCTATGCCAACACGCCCACGGCGATGAACCGCGATCATGCGCTATTCGAAGTGAGCCGGTGCGTCGCGGTCACCCCTTCGGACACCGCGCCGGCCATGGTCGCGCTTGACGCAACCATGGTCATTCGCAGCAAAGGCGAAGATATCGAGGTGCCGGCCAGCGAGTACTTCATCGGCCCGGAGATCGATATCACCCGCATGACCGCCCTCGAACACGGCGATATCCTGCTCGGCATACGCCTTCCGGGAGCCTGGGCCAACGCTCGGCATTATTTCGAGAAGGCAGCCGACAGAAACACCTGGGATTTCGCGCTCGTCAGCATCACCATGGTAGCGAAAATGGCAGGCGGCGCGATCGAAGACGTGTCCATGGTCTGCGGAGGCGTGCAGTGCACGCCGCGCAAGCTTACAGAGGTCGAAGACGTAATCAGGGGCGAAGTTCCGAATTCGGATGTGGAGACTCTTGTTCGTCGAGTAGCTTCAAGAGGCGCCCAGCCGTTGAATTTCAACCACTTCAAAATTCCTCTGATGGAGAGCCTCGCGGCCAGGGCGGTTCGTTCGCTGGCCTGATCCCGTGGACTTGTTTCGCTTCACCAAGGACATGTTCGGCCGGGAAATGCTGGTAGGCGTCAACTGGGAGCTACTTTGGCTCCCGGTTTCCGCCGCAGCAGTCGTCATCTTGGCGCATTTGCTCATTTGTGCGATTCGCAGGAAGAGCTGAGCCCGATTGCAGCGGCTTCGAGCAACTGCAATCGGGACAACGACTGGGTTCGATGACCGGCGTAATGGAGATTGAATGGCTGATTCCCGGAGAACGTCGGGAGTGAGGCACCAGCTAAGCGACAGGTTGTTTCACTGGGTCATGGCCGCGTGCATTATCCTGCTTGGCGGAACGGCATTCCTGCCCATCATTGGAATAAAGTTCAACTGGCTCCCGATTCACTGGTGGACAGGAGTAGCTCTTGTCGCCGCCATATTGTTTCATCTCTACAGAGTGTTTGCCGTCCATGGCATCGGCAAGATGCTGCCAATGGCAGACGATGCTAGAGAAACCGTCCGGATCGCCTTGAACCGAAGCAAAGAAGGCCTGAAACCGGCAAAATACGACGCATTCCAGAAATCCTACCACTGGGCCGCCGCCATCTCGGTTCTGGCGACTGCGGCGACCGGCCTGATTATGCTGGCGAAGATCGACACCACCTTCTGGAAGCGCGATCCCTCAATTCTCTCGGAGTCAGCCTGGGGCGTGATTTACGTAATTCACGGGCTCGGCGCGATGCTTCTGCTTTTCCTGGTCATTCTCCACATCTACTTTTCATTCATTCCCAGCCATCGCGCCTACCTGGTTTCGATGATTCGGGGGCGCGGACCTGAACTCGCGCGAAAGGACTAGCAACCATGCTCGACGATTCAGCCGCCGCCCGAATGCGCAATGCATTCGACATCATTGAGGAGGCCTACGAATTCATGCTCGCCTATGCGGCGCAGGGTCGGAAGTCGGAGGAAAGCAAAAGCTCCGGACCGAGCCAGATTCGCCAATTCCTCTTGCGCTTCCGCACCGCGACGCAGGAGCTGGTGGACATGATGGAGGATCTGAAGGATGATAATGCCGGCGCTGAATTTCTCCGGCGATGGCTCGACGACGCCCGTTGCATTCAGTCGGTGATCGGCCTGCTGCTGGCACAGCCGTCGATCAATTCAGAAATGATTGACAATACAAACGGCCTGCTCGTGATGAGGTCTTTCCTCACCGATATATTTTTCGCCGATCAAGTCATGCTGCCGGGACGGTGACGCGAGCGGCGCAGGCCTGCCCGCCGCCATGGAAATCGAAAAATTCTCGGGCATGGCCCAAGCGATGCCGCTTGGAAGGGCGTTATGCCGTTCGTCCATAATTTAGGTCCTTGCTTTCGCGTCGGTCGGAGTAGCATGCCGAGGCGCGAATTCGCGGGAGAACCGCGATGCCGGGGAGGATGCATTGAACAGAAGCCGAACTAGATTGAGCGTGCGCGCGCTGGCGACCGCGCTCGCACTTGCATTAGGATCGGAATCCGCCGTTGCCGACCGACATTGCGCGCCGGTAATCGAGGCCTATTGGCGGGCAAGAACGTTTCTGTTGCAGGAGAACACATCATGTTCCGATGCTCTTCGCCTGAGCACGCCTGATTTTCACGAAGCCGCGGCACAAGCCAAGATATGCGGATATATGCCGCTTCATGAACGATTGAATTCTCTATTCTTCGGAAGTTCTCCCGAGACCGAACAGGATTGCAAGGGAAAGGTGGAGCGAATTCTCGACTTCAGTACGGAATTGCGAAATACAATTGAAGCCTACCATTATTAGGTTTTGATCCGGAACTCCCGGTCAGGCGCGCCAACTTGGCGCCGAGCGCAAGGCCGGCGCGGAAAACCGGCCGGGTTGCGAGAAAGTGCTGCGGAAGATTATCGAGCGGGCGGTTCGAGGCCGGAAATTATTCACGTAGAGTTGCGCAATTCCTCAATCATTCTATCGCGCATAACGAATTTCTTTGGCTTGCCGGAAATCGTCAGCGGAAGCTCGCGAACTATTCGGAAGTGCCGAGGCACCTTGAAGTGCGAAATTTGCCCGTCGCAATAATTACGCAAATCGATTGCCGTAAGCCGAACGCCTGGATTCGCAACAACCCAGGCGCAAACCTCCTCCCCGTATTTTTCATCGGGAATCCCAAATACTTGCGCCTCGCTCACCTTCGGATGCCGGAATAGGAATTCCTCGACCTCGCGCGGATAAATGTTCTCGCCGCCACGAATAATCACGTCTTTGACGCGTCCGGTTATCGAACAGTATCCTTCAATGTCGAGGACTGCTAGATCGCCTGTGTGCATCCAACCGTCGCGCACGGCGGCGGATGTCTTTGCTTCATCGTTCCAATAGCCTTTCATTACGGCGTAGCCGCGCGTGCAAAGCTCGCCCTGCTCGCCGACCGGAACCATATTACCCTCCGCATCTATGATCTTGACTTCCAGGTGCGGATGAACTCGACCGACAGTCTCGCATCGCTTTTTCGTAGGATCGTCAACGAAGCTTTGAAACGAAACGGGCGAAGTTTCAGTCATTCCGTAGCAAATGGTGATTTCGTTCAGATTCATGTCTCGGTTTACGCGCTGCATAACCTCAACGGGACAAGGCGCGCCGGCCATTATTCCGGTCCGCAGACACGACAAATCGAGGTTTCGGGATTCAAGCTCGTGCAACATGGCGACGAACATGGTCGGCACGCCGTAAACGGCAGTGCATCTTTCCTTGTTCAACGCGTCAAGCGTCCCTACAGGGTCGAATCCTTCGCCGGGAAACACCAGGGCCGCTCCCTTGCTAACTGCGCCTAGGACTCCCATGACCATTCCGAAACAATGATAGAGAGGAACTGGAATCGCTAGCCGGTCGAGTTCGGTTAGCTGAATGCGGTCGGTTACAAAGCGAGCATTGTTCACGATGTTAAAATGCGAGAGCGTAGCGCCCTTTGGACTTCCAGTCGTGCCGGATGTGAACTGGATGTTGATTGCATCGTTCGGCGAAAGCTCGCTGTCAATCTCCAATAGTCGCAATTGCTGCTCGCGACCGCCCATTTTGCGAACTTCGTTGAAATTCCAGGCGCCGGGAGCATCGCTGTCGTCCAAAACAATAACATGTCGAAGATGCGGAAGCCGTTCGGAATTCAGGCATCCCGGTTCGGAATCCTCCAGTTCAGGAGCAAGCGACCGGATCATGCCGGCATAATCGGAACCCTTGAAGGATCGCGCCAATACTAGAGCGCGGCAGCCGGAATTATTCAATGCGTATTCGAGTTCGGAAACACGATAGGCGGGGTTGATGTTCACGAGCAGAACGCCAATTCGAGCGGTTGCGAACTGCGTGAGCACCCATTCAAAGCGATTTGGCGACCAGATGCCGAGCCGATCGCCCTTGCCGAGGCCAAGCGCAAGCAAACCAGTAGCAAGCTGTTCAACCGCCCGGTCGAGCTGGCGATACGTAAGCCTGATTCCCTGTTCGCAAAACACGACCGCCTCTCGCGCGCCAAATCGAGACGCGGCCTCTGCAAGAAGACCGGATATCGTAATTCGTACAAGTGGTTTATCAATCGGCCCGAGTACGAGAGACATTCCGTCATGCGGCGCGTAGCATTCATGAGCCAAGTCAAAGGACGCCCCCTTCCCGGAAATGTTGTCGGCAGAATTCCCGCACGGAATACTCATGATCAGATACCCCTCCTTTAGCGAAAGCCGATCATCGCTCTTGCATACGGCGACCGATTCCTATTCGCAAATCAAGTATGCGCTTCAACTGCGTAAATTAAATCGACCGCTGCCGATGGCGGAGTAAAAGAACGGAATCCAGGCGATTCGCGGCGTTCCTGCAAAATTGTTCGTGCTCCCTGCTGCTTGAATCCCAGTGTCGCCGTTGTCCACTTCCTTGTCTCTCGTCCGCAATCGACGGCCACCGCACGGGCGGCTGCCCGTCGGCGGCCTGCGCCGTCACGAGGTTTAATCCAAACCTCCGAACCCTTGACCATGATTTATGCGAAGAACGGATCGAAGCGCGTTCTGCTTGGCGATGTCGCGCGGGAGTTGCTAGCCAGCCTCGCGAATATTGACCGGGGTGCGGATGTTACTTGCAAAAAAGCGAGGCGGGCGGTTGACCAACAATCAACTTCACTTTTTCTGGACCGCCGTGCGCAAATTAGCCGAGATCGTGGCGGATGCACGGCTTTATAATCCGCCGCATGCGCATTCTTGGCACACGGGTATTAACAGCGAACTCTTGCATGTCGAGGGATGCCTGCTCGGGCACCGGCGGGCGAGCACAACCAACCGGCACGTCCATTTCGACGACACGGCCCGGCGCCATCCAGCCGTCGAGCGCGAACGCCGCGCGGCCCCCTTCGCGGATCTGCCCGGAAGCCTCGGCGACGTGAAGGCTCATCGGTCCGGAATTGGCCTAGTCGCAGACGCGGCCGGACGAGGTTCCGCAATCTTTTCTGCCATCGACGCCCGCAATCAATCGGGAGCAGAGAAATGGAGATTATCGCGTCGAGCATCCTTGGGAATCGTTAATCGAATGACCTTGGGTCGCAGATGAATCAGAATCTCAGGCAATGACATTACCGTCGCGCTTTCGCGGTTCAGCCGAATGCGGAATTCGCGCACGAGTGTTCGCAATCAATGGGTAAACGCTATTGTCGCCGAGTTTTTCGCTCGCGAAGGCGAGTGCAGCCCGTTGAAACCGGAGGGAAGGGATCGGCATTTTCGAACATCGCCGGTTTTTACGCTAGGCGCAGCGCAATTGCGGCCTCAAGCAAGCGGGCAAGCTCACTGGAACTTCGCGCGCTGCCGAATATGTACCTATCCGGCCTTAGAAATACCGCGCGCGCACCAAGTTCGGCGAGGCAGTCGCCGATATCCGGCGATGCATCGGCATTGATCACTTGCAGACCGGGTGCGATTTCGGATGCCGTTTCGGCAAAATCGCGTTGCGCCAGAAGCACGCATCTGTAGCCGACAACATCGTCGAGCAATTCTCCTCGAATAGTTTTCGGCTGAGGAAACAGTCGTCCGGAATGTTCGCAAAACCGGGATGCAAGGCCGGGGTCCAAGCGAATCGACAGGCTCTTCATGCGCTTTGTTCCGCTTGATCCCGTCCCCGCCTCGGAAGCCAATCCCGCGCCGGTCCCGTTAATCAAGCCGCCAAGTTCTACGGCCGTTTCAATGTATTTGCGAACATGCGCCTTTCTTTCGGTTTCGTATGAGTCGAGCAGTTCCGCGCAATATCCGTGCCTAGCGCATAAGGCTAGCTTCCAGGCCAAGTTTGAAGCGTCCCGAATTCCGGCGCACATCCCCTGCCCCATGAACGGAGGAGTTAAATGAGCTGCGTCGCCCGCCAAAAGAATTCTGCCAATGTGCCATTTTCGAGCGACCGCGGACCGGAATTCATAGACGGAGCAGCGTTCGATTTCCGCATCGCGGGGAGAAATCCACTTTTCGAGAAATTTCCAAGCCGAGTCCGGATCCGCGAAGTCGTCCGGCGATTCCGTGTCCAGAAGCGAAATCTCCCATCTCCGCCTGTCGCCAACATTCCGGCAGTAGGTGGCGGGGCGGACCGGGTCGCAAAACTGAATCGAGAAGTCTCCCAGCTCCGGCTTAGGACGCGTGAGGAGCGCGTCGACGACTAGCCATCTCTCGCGAAATCCCAAGTCTTCGTAATCGGCCTCCGACTGGTTCCTTACGGTTGAATTCGCGCCGTCGCAGCCTACGACGAATTTCGATCTTGCGCAAAAGTCCGCGTTCGCGCCCGCCAAATGAAAAACGGTCTCGACGGAGTCGCCTAGGTCGGCAACAGTCTTGACGTTCGCGCCTAGCATCGCCGTAACCTTGGGAATGGTGGCAACGTGCCGCCGCAAAACTCTTTCCAGTGCGGGCTGATGGAATCGGTAGCTTGCGTGCCATCCCTGGCATCCTTTCTCGCGCGGCCTCGGCCAGTTAAGCAGCAAGCTTCCGTCAGGCGCCACGAATTTCATCCCGGGATTAACCCGCGTGCAATCGGATAAGCCGCTTGCGAATCCGGCAGCCTGAAACACGCGAATAGTTTCGTCGTCGAAGTGAACGGCGCGCGGCAAATCGTAGATTTCCGTCTGCCTTTCCAGCAAGAGTACGGAAAGCCCGGATCGAGCGAGCAGGCATGCAAGCGTGCCTCCGGTCGGCCCGTACCCTACGACCGCGACATCAAATTCGTTCGCAAGATCAATCGGCTTGTTCACGGTACTGCCGCCAATCCGACATCGGCGTCCACGAAGCCGCTGCAGATGCCGTCGCGCCTGCGGGATCGAAAGCCGGCGCAGGTCGCGCGAGCGCAATTCATGTTCCGGCGATCTCCGAATAAAGCCAGGGGCATTGCGAAATTGGCGGCCCCCTGACGCCGCGCGCCGCCGCGTCCAGTCTCATTCTTCGCAGCTTGCCGCGGGTCTGTTCCGGAAGGTAAAGCCTTTCATGCCCCCAGAAACTCGGGCCGTCAAATGTTTCATGCGGCTCCCACTCGTCCGGATCGATCACCCTGCCGCCCCAGCCGTTCTCGACGAAGAATCCCGACGGCGAATTGGCGTAGAAGCCGGTCATGAAATCGTTCGTATGCCGTCCCAGAGTATAGGCGATGAGACCTTCTTCGTGCTGAGCGAGGTCGTAGCCCTGGCCGACATCGTCAAGATTTTGGTATTCGACCATGAAATGATGAAACCCGGCGCCGCCCGAACCTACGAGCGCAAAGCTGTGATGCCTCCCGTTGACGTGGAAAAAATAAAGTGGATAGGGCGTCAAGCCATAGTCGGTTAAATTGAAATCCAGCAAATCCGTATAGAATTTAACGCAAGGCGCCGGGTCGCGAACGTGCAAAACGGCGTGACCCATTCCTAAAGGACCGGTCTTGAAGCCGGATATCGGGCGTCCCGGGCGAAACGGCTCGGTATCGACTATCGGATTCCAGCACAATTCAACCCGGTTGCCTTCCGGATCCCGAAAACAAACTAGAGCTTCGACGCACCGGCGGTCGGCGAGCGCCCTTGAACCTTCGGCAACCTCTATTCCGGTGTTTTCAAGCCGGTTCGCATACATCGTCAAATCGTCGCAGCTATCAACTTCCCATCCCATGAAGGCTAGCGTATCGCCAGCCTCTCCTGAAATCGCGAGTCGCTGCTTCCGGTCGTCCATGCGAAACGTCAGCGATTTTCCGCCTCGGTCGACTTGCTGCATTCCTAGCAGCCGACCCGCGAATTCAGACCATTCCTCGCATTTGTCGGAACCGACCCCTAAATAGGCAAGTGCTGATACGCTCATAGCTGGCTCGCTCCTTCACAGATCGCCCCCCGGAATCCCTAGCGATTCCCGGTTGGCGAATACGGCATCGCCGCCCGATTTTCTCTGATCGTTCGAAAAATGCAATCCCTGCGGCTAGACTCCGCGCCGCGACGGCGACACGGCGAGGCGCGCTGCGAATGCTGCCGAAAACTTTTCCCGAAGCCGGCGAAGGAACTGATCGGGCAAGCGATTTGTTTGACTATACCGCATCTTGCGCATAACTTGTATGTTTCAAGCGAACCGGCTGTTCGCGGCAATTCCGGAGAAAATCATGAAGAAACTTGCAAAAAGGGCTGCATCGGCGACTATCGCCGCCGCTCTATGCGCCTCCGTCGCGGCGGCGGACGCAGAATACACGCTGACTATCGCTAGCTGGGCTCCGCCTTCGCATGGCATCAACGCGATGGCATGGCCGAATTTCATCAAGGCCATTGAAGAAGCCACCGATGGGCGCGTAACGGCCGAGGTCAAGTATAATCTCGCTCCGCCGCCCGCGATGATGGACCTTGTATTGGATGGAGCGGCCGATTTGACGTGGATTTTTCACGGGTATTCGCCCGGACGCTTCGTTGCCACGAAACTTATTGAGCTTCCGGGATATTCAGGCAGCGCCGAAGCGGCATCGGTCGCATACTGGCGAGTTCACAATGCGCATCTCGCGGCCCTGGACGAGCATCGGGGCGTCAAGCTGATCGGGTTGTCGACGCACGGGCCCGGGCAGTTCCACTCGAATGCGGAAATCAATGGGCTCGAAGACATGGCCGGTAAAAAGACGCGCCTGGGCGGCGGATTAATGAGCGATGTCGGAGCGGAGCTCGGGCTGGTTGGAATCCAGGTTCCCGCGCCCAAGGTCTACGAGACGCTGGCGTCGGGCGCAGCTGACGCAGTCATGATGCCGCTGGAGTCGCGAAAAGGTTTCAAGCTTACCGAAGTCGTCAAGAATATCTACTTGATGCCGGGCGGATTTTACCGCGGTTCGTTCGCGATGCTCATGAGCCAGGAAACATTCGACGGTCTGCCCGAGGACATTCGGCAGGCGCTTGATGAAAAGGTATTCGGCGAAACGCTGAGCCGCGAATTCGGCAAGGTTTGGCAGCATATCGACGATGAAGGCCTGGCCGTAACAGAGGCCGCTGACGACAATGCGATTATGGACGCTTCGGAAGAAGCCGTGGCCGCGTTCCGGCCGATCGCAGAAAAAATGAAAGCAAAGGTTCTGTCGGAACTCGGCGACAAGGGCGTGGATTCCGATGCGGCCTATGAAATGATCAAGGCGGAGCTGGCTGGATACTAGCGCTTTCGTCATCTTGAATGGGGGATTTCTGCGCGTGGTCGATACCCGGTCCTCGAGGCCGGGGCGACACTTCGACGGGATCCGAATCCGGTGCTGCAGGCGGCGCGACGAGCTTCGCCTGCATTGCGTGAAATATTGATCCCAATCGAAAACCCGGCGAATTGAGGATATGAATGGCGGGCCTTGTTGAAATCTCCCGACGGCTGTCTCGCCTCCCGATATTGCTTGCTTCCGCTTCGCTATTTGCCCTAATGGTCATGACGTTTGCGGACGTGGTGCTGCGCTCCGCCTTCAATTCCCCTATTGAAGCCGCAACGGAATTGACCCGGATCCTCATGGCCGTGATGGTTTTTTCGGTGCTTCCGGTTCTTTCGGTTGCCAAGGACCATATCGAGGTCGACCTAGCCGAGCCGCTCTTCAGCAGCGAGTTGTCAAAGCGGATTCGGACGGGGCTGATATTCCTTGCGTGCGGGGGCATGCTCATACTTCCGGCCGGCAAGGTGATCTCTTTGGCCGAGCGGGCGCGCTCCTACGGCGATCTGACCGAATATCTGAATATTCCGCAGTTTTACGTCGCGTGGTTTATCGCGATCATGGCGCACTTGACCGCCGCGGTACTTATCCTGCGCGGCTGTCTTGTTCTTCTCGGCTGCTTTAAACCGAATTCCGCCCGTGACTGAATCCATCGCAGGTTTCGTCGCGGTCCTGATCCTGGTTCTGCTTCGAGTGCCCATCGCCTTCGCAATGGGCCTCGTCGGCATGGTCGGCTACATGCTGGAGACCAGCTACCGCGGCGCCATTTCCATGGTCGCGCGATTGCTGATCGACGCAAGCCAGGATTACGGGCTCAGCGTCGTGCCGCTGTTCATTCTTATGGGACTATTCATCAACAAGGGCGGAATCAGCCGCGAACTCTACCAGGCCTCGTACGCATTCCTGGGTCATTTTCGCGGCGGGCTCGCTATGGCCACAATACTGGCGTGCGGCGGCTTCGCCGCGATTTGCGGCTCGTCGCTGGCGACGGCCGCGACTATGTCGAAAGTCGCCATGCCGCAAATGCGGCGATTCGGATACGGCGACAGCCTTTCGACGGCATCGATCGCCGCTGGCGGAACATTGGGAATCCTTATCCCTCCCTCGGTCATTCTCGTCATCTACGGATTGCTCACGGAGACTTCGATCGGCAAGCTTTTCATTGCGGGCATAGTTCCCGGGATAGTCGGCATCGTTTTCTACATACTCGCCGTTCGCTACACGATCTGGCGCAATCCATCTTCCGGACCGCCGGGCGAGCGCACCGGCTGGAAAGACAGGCTCGACGCTCTAAAGTCGATCTGGGCGGTATTGCTGCTGTTTTTTCTCGTAATCGGAGGTCTTTACGGAGCTCTTGACATCTGGCCGATATATCTCAGGTTTTCGCCGACCGAGGCGGCCGGAATGGGCGCGGCGGGCGCGTTCCTGATCGCCATCGCCCGCAGGAAGCTCGATCTTCGCTCTACGCTTGAAGTCTTGAAGGAAACGGCATTCACGGCGGCTGCGCTGTTCAGCGTGCTCATCGGCGCCTGGATCTTTTCCAATTTCGTCAATTTGGCGGGACTGCCCGAAGCTCTCCTGGAAGCAGTACGCGCCTGGTCTCTGTCGCCTTGGCTGATCCTGTGCCTGATTCTCCTAATTTACATTGCGCTGGGCTGCGTTTTCGAGAGCCTGTCCATGCTGCTTCTGACCGTTCCGATATTTTTTCCGCTGGTTCGGGATCTGGGGTTCGACCCGGTCTGGTTCGGAATTCTTGTCGTCGTCGTTACGGAAATTAGCTTGATAACGCCGCCGGTCGGCCTCAATGTTTTCGTATTGCGCGGCGTGGTCGGAGACGTGTCCACCGCGACCATATTCCGGGGCGTAACGCCTTTCTGGATCGCCGACATTTTTCGGCTCGCCTTGCTGGCGGCGTTCCCGGGGATCGCACTGTATCTAACCTGGCAAATGCACTAGGCAAGCGACGTATTTCTTGCGGCCATGCCTTGCGAACAATACTTCATGGCCGTTAACAGGCTGTGCCGGAACGGCTTGAACCAGACAGCCGAGCGGTCGAAAAACGGCGGACGATGCAATTCCCTCACACGGAGCGACAAATGAATCTCTACAATCTGGAAACATCCATCGAATCGGCATGGAACGCGCGAGACGAAATCAACCCCGCAACCCAGGGCGAATATCGCAATGCGATCGAAGCGACGCTCGAAGCCCTGGACGGGGGCGGCCTTAGAGTCGCGGAAAGGCAGCCGGACGGCTCGTGGCATGTCAATCAATGGGCCAAGAAAGCGGTATTGCTGGGATTCAGGCTAAGGGACATGGAGCCGCACGACGGCGGGCCGCAAGGATCGGGATGGTGGGACAAGGTCGACTCCAAGTTCAGGGGCTGGAAACCGGAGGATTGGAGAAAAGCCGGATTCAGAGCCGTGCCGAACTGCGTAGTTCGCAAATCCGCATATATAGCGCCGGGCGCGATCCTAATGCCGTCCTTCGTGAACCTCGGGGCCTATGTCGGCGAGGGCACCATGGTCGACACCTGGGCGACGGTCGGTTCGTGCGCGCAGATTGGAAGCAAGGTTCATCTGTCGGGCGGCGTCGGCATCGGAGGCGTTTTGGAGCCCATGCAAGCGGGGCCGACGATTATAGAGGACAATTGCTTTATCGGAGCCCGTTCGGAAGTCGTGGAAGGCGTTATCGTGCGCGAGGGATCTGTGCTGGGGATGGGAGTATTCATAGGCCAGTCGACAAAAATTTTCGATCGCGAAACCGGCACTGTAACCTATGGCGAAGTGCCCGCGTATTCAGTCGTCGTTTCCGGCTCCCTCCCTTCAAGGAACGGGGTCAATCTTTACTGCGCCGTCATTGTCAAACGGGTTGATTCCGGAACCCGCGCCAAGACCGCTGTCAACGAGCTCCTAAGAGACTGAGCCCGGAGAGGCCGTCGCGGATGCCGCCGATATTGACGATCGGCATCGATTCCGACAAATTCTACATAGGATACGCTTCTGCTGAACGCGATGAATGTAGCAATCGACCCGCTAAAGCTCGCCTCTGAACTCGTCAGATGCGCATCGGTTACGCCCGAGGAGGGCGGAGCGATACGGCTACTGGAATCGACGCTGTTGGAAGCGGGCTTCCGGTGCGTTCGCGCGGATAGGAACGGCATCGCCAACTTGTTTGCGCGCTGGGACGGGCCTGCGGACCGTCCGACGATTGGTTTCAACGGACATACCGATGTCGTGCCGCCGGGCGACGTTTCGTCCTGGGCGCACGATCCTTTCGGCGGGAAGGTCAGCGACGGCCAGCTTTGGGGCCGCGGCGCCGCCGACATGAAATCGGCCGTTGCGGCATTCGTTTCGGCTGCGGTCGAGTTTACGCGAGCCTTTCCGGAGGCGGGATCGATCGCTATCGCCATTACTGGCGACGAAGAAGGAGCGGCACGAGACGGAACAGTCGCGATTCTGGACATGATGGCGGAATGCGGCGAAAGAATGGACGCATGCATTGTAGGCGAGCCGACATGCAGGGAAAAGTTCGGCGATACCGTCAAGATCGGACGACGCGGATCAATGACGGCGGAATTCGCGGCGAAGGGCGTGCAAGGCCATGCCGCATATCCGCACTTGGCTAGGAACCCGCTTCCCGCCATTGCCTGCCTGGCTTCCCGGCTCTCGTCGCTGGAGCTGGACAATGGATCGGAATACTTCGATCCTTCAACTCTTGCGCTGACGTCTATCGAAACGAACAATGACGCAAAAAACGTAATTCCGGATTCCTGCCGCTGCTCCGCGAATTTAAGGTTCAACGACCTTCATTCCTCCGCCGGTCTGAAAAAACTCCTGACCGCCGAAATGCATAAGGTCGCCGCCAGGACGGGGATAGACTTTTCGCTTGAAGTTGAAGTTTCCGGCGAAAGCTTCATTGTCCACCCCGGCCCTCTAGCCCGGATGGTCGCAGACGCTATCGAGGAGGAAACCGGTATCATGCCGGAGTTCTCCACAAGCGGCGGCACGTCCGACGCGCGCTTCATCAAAGACCATTGCCCGGTAATCGAATTCGGCCTCGTCGGCAAGACCATGCACCAGATCGACGAATGCGCCTCTGTCGCGGAAATCCACAAGTTGAAGTCGACCTACGCTCGAATACTGAGGAAGTTCTTTGGATAAAAATCGCGCAGGCCGGCGGCTTGTCATTTTTGCGAGGGAACCGCGGGCCGGCGAAACCAAGACCCGCCTTGCGCGGCATTCCGGCGTCGTGGCCGCGGCATCATGGCAAAGGCGGCAGAATAATTTTCTAATTCGGCGCATCGGCTTCGACCGAAGATGGAAGACCATTATCGCCGCGAATCGGCCGAGGGAGGGAATTCCGGGACGCTGCTGGCCGGAATCGATCGATTTGATTCCGCAAGGCCGAGGCGACCTCGGCGATCGCATGAAGCGGGTTTTTTTAGAATCGCCTCCCGGTCCCGTCATAATCGTCGGAAGCGACATCCCCGAATTGTCCGCCGCTTCGGTCGAAAGAGCTTTCAGGGAACTCCAAAGGGGAGACGCAGTGTTCGGACCCTCGCCCGACGGCGGCTTTTGGCTCGTCGGGTTCAAAAGAATTCGGAAGATTCATCCCGCCGTATTCGAAAACGTACGGTGGTCGACCGAATACGCGCTGGAAGATTCCGTTGCTACGCTTCCAGAATTGAAAATCGTCTATGCCGACACGCTGGAAGACATGGATGCGACCAGAGATATCAGGCGGGCGGCGGCACAAAGGAAATCGATCGGAAACTGGATTTAGCGTCTGGGATTCGTTTCCCCGCACGGACGCATGTCTACTCCCGTTTCATGTGGCGGCGGAGTTCCCGCAATCGGGAATTCGACAACACTAGCATCGAACATCTGCCTCTTCGCGAATCGGGCGCCATGATCGCCGTCGAATTCACCGGTTCGTTCAAGTCCGCGCCCGGCCTTGCCCCATTTTTGGCCCAGGCATCGACAAGGTCGACGTTTCGGTGCCGTTCGAGGATGGAGACGCGCCAAATCTCGCAAAAGGAAAAAGAGCGCGCTCCGCCGCCGGCATTCAAGCCGTCCGCCATTATTGCATTTCGAGCCGACGAAGCCCGGGAAATCCTTGAAAACCGCTTGAAACCGCATCATGCGCCGCTGCGCCGGCGGACCGCCGAATCACATGGCGATGCGACTAGGAACGGCCGGTCCTTGAATCCTTCGATATTGCGCGAATTTTTTACTAGATCGCCAGCTTCCTGCACTCGTCCATATAGATTTCCCTTAGCCGGGCGGTGACGGGACCTGGCTTTCCGGAGCCGATATCAACGCCGTCTACGGAAACAACCGACTTCGCGAAATTAGTCGCCGAAGTTATGAAAGCTTCGGACGCGTTTTGCGCTTCTTCAATCGAAAACGGACGTTCCTCGACCTGCATCTGCGCTTCGCGCGCGAGCCTAAGAACCGCGGCTCGCGTTACGCCGTGCAATATATCGTTGGACAGCTGCCGCGTTACTATCGCGCCGGACTTCGTAACGATATAGGCATTGTTGGAGGTACCCTCGGTAACCAATCCGTCCTGGATCAGCCAAGCGTCGTCGGCGCCCGCTTTCCTGGCCATCATTTTGCACATGGACGGATAGAGAAGCTGCACGGTTTTTATATCCCGGCGAGCCCATCGCAAATCGTCGACCGAGATTACACGAATGCCTACGGGCCTATCAATCATCTCCTGGAGCGGCGAATGCTGAGTAAACAATACGATCGTCTGCTCGCAGTTTTCCGGGTACGCAAAATCCCGATCCGCGGCGCCGCGGGAAATCTGCATGTAGACGAGGCCTTCCACAATCCCGTTCAAGCGAACAAGTTCCCGGTGGATTTCGAGGATTTCGTCTTTTGAGGCGGGCAAATCGATTTCAAGCTCTCCCGAGGAGCGAACCAGCCTTCCATAGTGACCGTCAAAGTCAACGAGGCGGCTGTCGACCACCGACGTTACCTCGTAAATTGCATCGGCGAAAAGAAATCCCCGATCGAATATCGAAATTTTAGCATCTTCTTCGGCCAGATACTCGCCGTTTACATATACCGTCCTGCTCATTTCACTTCTCCGAATTGCGCCGGCGAGCCCCGTCATCCCCACAATCGCCGTTCGGGAGCATAAACCTTGCAGTCATGGTAGGCCAGCGCCGGCTCCCTGTCGGAGGCGATAAACAGCGGGGCGTCCAAGTCGACGATATCGGCTTCCTGGGCCGCCAATACCGCAGGCGCCGTTCCCAGCGACGTTCCGATCATGCACCCAAGCATGATCTTGAAACCATCAAGTTTCGCTCTTCTGATCAGCGCGAATGCCTCCGTGAGGCCTCCGGCCTTGTCCAACTTGACGTTGACCATCGTATATTTGCCGGAAAGCTCCGGCAGGCAACTTCGCGTGTGGCAGCTTTCGTCGGCGCAAATGTCGAACGGGCATTCCATTCCACGCAGCTCGTCGTCCGCACCGGCCGGCAGGGGCTGCTCGACCATGTCGATGCCCAGCTCTTCCAAATGCGGCACCATCTCCTTGAATTGCGCGAAATTCCAGCCTTCGTTCGCATCTACTATTATCGATGACCGAGGGGCGCCGCTTCGGACCTCCTTCAGCCTTTCGACGTCGCCGGAGCCTCCAAGCTTGACTTTCAGAAGCGGACGATAGGCGTTTGCTTCGGCCGAACGCTTCATTTTCGCGGGAGTATCCAGCGATAAAGTGTACGCCGTGGCAAGTGGCCTCGGTTCCGGAATGCCCGCCAGCTGCCAGACCCTTTTGCCCAGCCGTTTCGCCTCCCAGTCCCACATGGCGCAATCCACGGCGTTGCGCGCGGCGCCCGCCGGCAGCGCCTCCTGAAGCTCGCCGCGAGTCAATGGCACCGGCAACCCGGAAATCGCGTTCAATACGCTCTCTAGAGTTTCCCCGTAGCGCCTGTAGGGCACGCATTCGCCGCGGCCGGAAAAGCCATCCGAATCTATTTCGACGGCGACAACCTTGGCGGACGTGCGCGATCCCCGCGAAATTGCAAACGCGCCCTTCAGCCGGAATTCATTTATCTCCGCCGAAATTCGCATTGAACCGCGCTTTGAGAATAGAATTTTCGACTCAAATTTTTGCCAACTCGTCAACCAGTCGCCTCGCGCCGTTGCGCACCGGGTCAACAGCGGGATGCCCGACCAGCTCCTCGACTTCGGCAGCATAGTCGGATGCCTCCTGCTCCGACAGCGACGAAGTATTCAGCGCAACGCCGACAACGCGTGAACTCGGATTGGCCTGCCAGGCCATTTTTAGAGCCGTCTCCCGCAATTCCTCCAGCGAGCGGACATCGTAGTCGTCCAGGCCCCGCATTTTCACACGCGACGGGTCGTGGCAAAGGATAAGAGCATCCGGCTGCCCGCCATGAACAAGCGCAAGGGTTATTCCGGAATAGGAGATATGGAACAAGGAGCCCTGTCCCTCGATTATGTCCCAGTGATCCACGTCGTTGTCCGGAGTCAGCTGCTCGACCGCTCCCGACATGAAGTCGGCGACGACAGCATCAAGCGGGATGCCGCTGCCTTCGATGAGGATGCCGGTTTGGCCGGTCGCGCGAAACGTCGCCTTCATGCCTCGCGATTTCATTTCGCGATGGACCGCGAGCGCCGTGAACATTTTCCCTATCGATACGTCCGTTCCCACCGCCAGGAGCCGCTTTCCCGTTCTCTTTCTTCCATTCGCGATCGGAAATTTGCCCGAAGGAATCCTTACGTCATGCAAGCTCCTCCCCTTTCGACGCGCCGCCTCGGCGATGTCGGGCACATCGCGCAAATGGCTATGCAGTCCGCTGGCGAGGTCGAAGCCGAGGTCGATCGCCTCGACCAGCACTTGCTTCCACTCGTCCGAAATAACGCCGCCTCGGTTGGCGACGCTTACGACTAGCGTCTTTGCGCCGTCTTCCATCGCTTCGCCCAGCGAGTAGTCCCTAATGCCTAGATCGGCGCCGCACCCTTCCAGCCTGATCTGTCCGACAACATCGCCCGGCCGCCAATGATTGATGCCATGGCCAACTTTCGCCGCAAGTTGATCCTTGGCATCGCCCAGGAACAAGAGGTAGGGTTTAAGTATCATGCAACGAATCCCCCATTTTTCAAGCTCACTTCCGAAAAGACTGCGGCTGCATGAACTACCGCAAATCCCCCGGACTCAAGCTCTTACGAATTTGCAAATGCACTTGCAAATCAAAACTGATGGCAGTGTGTAAACCAATCAGTTTGAAACGGCGATGCGGCAAAGATTGCTAAGGAAGACCGCCTCTCTTGAGAATTGCCCTTCGCGAAACTTTCGACTCTGCTTGCCGGCGCTGGCGCGGACGGAATCGACCGGAGAATACGGTCGGCGCCGCGCTCGGCATCGAGCGAGAGAAATCGGCATGGCAAGGAAAAGCAAAGAGGCGGGCTGCCGCCTTCCCGAAGCCGTAGAGTTTCTGGCGAACCTTTCCGAGGAGGAGGCAGCGGCGCAATCGCCGGAGGTTCTGCTGAAGCGGGACGACGGCGGCTACGCGCGGTACTGGCGCGAAGGCGGCGAAGTGCTCTGTCGCGACGCGGACTCCGCCGGCATCGAGCGCCGGCCGGACGCGCTCGAGGAGCTGCTCGAATCGGGGAGGAGGAATTTCGAGGAGCTGCTTCCGAAGCTTGCGGCGGAGCTGCTCGGGCCGTCGCCCGACCTGGACATCGTCGAGACGGCGTTCCGCGACGGGCTGCTCGGCAGCGGCACGGTGGCCCTTGGGGCGCTTTTTGAGGCGGTGGACCGCGAGCCGCCGGCCGGTTCCGGCCTGTAGGAGCTGCTGCGCGGCGATGCAGCGCCACCAGCGAAAATCCAAGCGGGTCACCGACCCGGATCGGCCCGGTTGAGGTCGAGCGAACCTACTTTCGATGCCCTGACTGCGGCTGCGGCCATTTTCCCTTCGACCGCGCGCTCGGGATCAAGGGGGTGGGGGGAGCCACAAGCCGGGAGCGGCGCTTCATCGCGGACGCGGTGGTCGACCGCAGCTACGAGGCCTCGAGCCGCAAGCTCGCGAAACTCGCCGGCGTGTCGAAGGATCGGCAGGCAGCTCCGGCGATTCGAGCGCGAGGCCGTCGAAGCGGGCGACCCTCCGGCGGCAAGGACCTACCTGTCGACCGACGGCACGGGGGTTCCGGTGCGCATGGAGGAGGCGGAGGGCGTTCGCGGCAAGGGCGAGGACGGCGAGGCGGAGGTATTCGTCGTCCATTCGGCCGAGACGAGGCACCCGGAGACCGGCGAGCCGGAAAATGTCCCCGGCAGTGAGACCTGGAGCGGCAGCATCGACAGCGCCGCCGCCATCGGCGGCGTGAGTCGCAAATCGGACTTCGCTGCGCGGCTGGAGCGAGAAGCCATAAGAACCGGACTGCGCGAGGCCGATGAGCTGGTGGTGATTTTGGACGGAGCCTCCTGGATCCTCAACGTGTGCGAGGAGCTGTTCGCCGGCCAAAAGGTGACCTGCATTCTCGATTTCTGGCACGCGACTGAATACTCGGGCAAGGCGAAGCGAGAGAAGCGATTAAAGGAGCTCAAGTCCGGGTTGAAGGCCGGAGGCGTCGCCTCGATCATCGGCGAACTCGAGCCGCATCGCGACAGGGACGAAGCCGTGGCGAAGTGCATCGACTATTTCAAAGGGAACAGGGAGCGCTTGCGCTACGACAGCTACCGGAAGCGCGGCATGCAGATCGGCTCCGGAGTGGTCGAAAGCTCGTGCCGGCACATCGTCGGGCTTCGCCTCAAGCGCCCCGGAAGCCGCTGGACGCTCAAGGGGTCGAACGCCATGCTGGCAATCAAATGCGCGCTTGCGAACATGCGCTGGGTGGACTTCATGGACTGGAAAGTCGGATTGTCGCAGGCGGCATAATCAAAAAATTTGACCTACACCCCCTCCCCCGCCGGACACATCTAAATATAACTATTATAAAGGCTACGATATTCTTATATTCTGGAAGTGCTTCAATAGCTTGGCGCAACCGAATTTCCAACCCTGGAACAGATCATGAGGAACGAAATCCTACGCTATGCGTTTCAGACCCATTTTGCTCACGACAACAACTTGTGTGCCGACAATCTCGCCTTCCGCTGCAGGAGCCCTTTCCGGCCTGTTCTTAAAACCGCCGTTTCCAATACAGTCTTGTTCGCAGATAAAGTGGGTTCAGCCCGATGATTGCAGGCTGGTTACAAATAATCCGGGTTCATTCGCAATTAATTCGGGTCTCACCCCATCGATAGACGCACTTAATTCGGGCAGAAAATCACGATGATTGCAAGCCAAAGCGATTATAATTGCAGGTCGCCACATCTGCCGCCATGTCGACCCGCAGGGAAATCTCCGCGACCACGGAAAACGCGTTCTCGGCTCCTGAAAGCCGCGACACGGCGTGCTCTCTCGGGTCGTTTATGGGCAGATGCCCGCGCATTTTGCCCTGAAGGCGATGAAATCGGCCCTTGGAGAGGCCGGGATGACAAGAAAACGGGCCTGAAACGCTTAGCGTAGGATTTCGCCCCCTACCGCAAACGACCCCGTACTGGACAAGAGCACCCTCGACGGCTACTGACCGAAAAGTCGTGCGAGCCGAGCTTGCTCGAACTCGGTTCTTCAGGGTAGGAAAATTTGACCGAGGGTTCCAGAAGCCGGAAATGGTCAAGCGCCGCCTGTGTGTCGTAGTGTCACCCAAATTCAAGACCCGTCCCGGACCGTGCACCGTAGTTCCCCTGAGCCAGTCCGCGCCCGACCCTGTGATGCCGTACCATTACGAGTTGCAGATACCCTTCGAGATGCCGCGAAGCTGGGGAAATTCGGAACGGTGGGCAAAGTGCGACATGATCTGCGCCGTCGGCTTCCATCGTCTGGAATGGTTGCGCCTGGGAAAGGACAGGAAAGGAACGCGGCAATATCAACGAACTCCCCTGTCTAACGCGCACTTGCGCAACATCGGCAACTGCGTGCTTGCCGGTTTGGGCATCCCGCCTTTGACAGACTGAGACAGGATTGCAATATACCTGTTGTGGCGGCTCTGCTTCGGCACCCGTTTTGAAGACCCTGCCAAGGGCCACTGGCCACTGAAACGATAGCAAGTTTCCGGTCAGTGCTGTGAGGCTCCTTCGGTGCAAGCCGTGGGAGCCTTTGCATTTTCCTCTGACGGAAGGCTTACCGCCCAGCGGTCCTCGAGAAGCGGTTAAGAGAATGCGGCGGACGGAGCGGGAGCTGGCGGATCTTTCCATCCTTCGGCGGCGCCGGGAGCTGGAAGCGGAGATCAAGGCGGCGCGGGAAAGCCTGGAGATCCTCCAGTTGGAACTGAAGGCCCTGCCTGCGGCGATGCCGGCCGGCCGGGAAGACGCGGCGCTGGCATCACATCGCGGTCTGGAACCCCTCCTCCGGCCCCGAAGGGCTGAAGGCGCGGGCGGAATGGCCGAAGGACGTGCCGGCATTGGAGGCGGACCGCGAGATCCGGAACTGGGGCCTGGCCGGCCATATCGACATGGTCGAAGGGCGGGCTGCGGAGCCCGAGCCCGGGGAGATCTCCGAACCGGAGCCAGAGGAGCCGCGGGATGACGACCCCTCGCCCGATCCGTTCTGAACCCACTTTATCTGCGAACAAGACTGTATTGGAAACGGCCGTTTAGCGGACACCTTCCGGACCGCCTGAAAATTGCCTAAAACCGTTCAAAGTCCTGTTCGGAAAAGTTGTCCCGCATCCCGTGTCCCGATACATTGGCCCCGTAGACCTTTTCCGAACAGGCGGACACCATGCTGGCTTGATATGCACGCGTCTCGACGCTCGACCAGAACCCGGAGCTGCAGCTCGATGCGCTCAGTGCCGCCGGATGCGAGAGGATATTCGAGGATCGGGCCTCCGGCGCGCGCGCCGACCGGCTTGGCCTTGCCCAAGCGCTCGGCTGGCTGCGGAAGGGAGATACCCTAGTCGTCTGGAGGCTGGACCGGCTGGGGCGAAGCCTGCCGCAGCTGGTGGCGAAGGTTCGTGAGCTCAAGGAGAAGGGGTTTGGCTTCCGCTCGCTCGCCGAGGGAATCGACACCACCATCGCCAGCGGCACGCTGGTCTTCCATGTCTTCGGGGCACTGGCTCAGTTCGAGCGGAATCTCATCAGGGAGCGGACCATGGCCGGCCTAGCCGCGGCCCCGGACCGGCGGGCGGCCGAGCAAGCTCACGCCGCAGCAGCGCCGACAGGCCGAGGCGATGCTGAGGGATACTCCTTCGTCAGCGACGTGATTCGCAACCTCTCGATTGGGCGCACGGCCTTCTACCACCACTTTCCGAAGGAGCGGATCCGAGAGATCAGGCGGTGACGGCAGGGCCACCCTCGCTTTTCATTCCGATGGCCTAGAGTCGATCAATGTTACTGTTCCCGAAAGGCGGATTGATCCCCGGAATTTTTTTCAAGTGCACCGGAATCTGTATCATCCTTTCCGCTTTAGATTGCATTGTTTCCCTGAGGACAATATTCTTCCTTTCGGGCAATGAAGATTTGGTGCCTGCAAGACTATCTGTTCGAAGAGAAAGAAGCTGAGGCCTAGGCAGAATGCAGATCGATCGCCTGAAACTACGGAATTTCAGAGGATTCTCCGAGCTGGATCAAGGTCTGAACGGCCGCTTTACCCTGATCGTCGGAAACAATGGCGTGGGCAAGTCTAGCCTGCTTGACGCCCTGTCCGTCGCCTTTAGCTCTTTCCTTCTGGGTATTCCCGTGGCTACCGCGCGCCACATTCAACAAAATGAGGTGCGCGAATTCGAACAGGATTTTGACGGCACGCCAGAGTTCAACAAGGCCTATCCGGTCGTTGTGGAAGCTGAGGGCAGGATAACGCATCCGCTAACTGCCAAGGTTACAGATATACGCTGGAAACGCTCACTGAGCAAAGAAACGGGGCGCAGTACGATCAAGGATGCGCGTGCGCTGTCGTCTATCGCGGTTGAAGCCTACCAGGCTGTGAAAGATCGGGCCAATCCTACGCTGCCTCTCTTGTCCTACTACGGAACCGGTCGCTTGTGGGCCGAGCCCAGAAATGTCGAGAAAGGGCGACGGCGATCACGGTTCGATGCCTACCGCAACAGTCACGAGCCACGTGTATCGGCGGCGGATTTGCTCGATTGGTTACACCGAGAGAGGTTGAAGGAATTCGAAACCGAACACTCATCGCGGCTGCTTGCCGCCTGGAACAAAGCTGTCGAAGCCTGTTTCGAAGAAAATGTCGAAATTACATACTCCCCTTCTCGCGAGCGCCTCGAAGTCCGGTTTATCCCCCGCCAGCAAACCGTTGCTTATGAGAATCTGAGCCACGGACAACGCAACATCCTGTCCATGATTGGCGATATCGCTTTCAAGGCGATCATTCTCAACCCGCACCTCGGAGATGAGGCGGTGACCGCGGTGAAGGGGATCGTCTTGATCGACGAAATCGATCTACATCTGCATCCACGCTGGCAACGCGTCATCGTGCCGGCCCTGCTGCAAGCTTTCCCGCAACTGCAGTTCGTCGCCACAACACATTCGCCCTTCATCATACAGTCACTGAGCGAAGGCGTATTGCTAGATCTGAACGATATGGAACTTGATAACCAAGTTCACAATCTGCCGCTCCGCGATATCGTCGAGGGCGTGCAGAAGGTCGAGACAAGTGATCGCTCCGCACCATACATGCAGAAGATGCGCAGAGCGGAAGACTATCTGAGCCTTGTCGAGAAACTCGCCACTCTTACCGACCCTGCAGAGCGGGCAAAACTGGAGGAAAGACTAAAATCGATGGAAGCGCAGATTCAGGACCCCGGTCTTGAGGCAATGATGAAAATCGAACGCCTGGCCAAGTCGAGGGACTATTGATGCGGCCGGTCGCGAAAGGCCTGCCCCCGCAAATTGAATATGCCCATTACCGGGACGCGCTTGACGACTTGGCGGGCCAAATCGGTTTATTCTGCAGCTATTGCGAACAACCGATTCAGCACGCGCCCGAAATCGAGCATGTGCAACCGAAGAGCCTGGAACCCCACCTTGAGCGAAGCTGGAACAACCTCCTCCTTGGCTGCACGAACTGCAACAAGACCAAAAGCGACAATCCAGTGGACCGCACTCAGGTGGCCTTTCCGGACACAGACAATACATTTCGAGGGCTTGTGTTTCTTGAAGACGGCAAAATTACGGTGTCTCGCCATTTGACTGGTGAGCAGACCGAGTTGATAAGGCAGGTCGTCGGACTCGTGAGGCTGGACCGACATCCCGATGCCGAGGAAAGGGATGACCGACCGACCGCTCGGGACAAGCGCGCATATTTGCGACGCGATGTCTGGGCCTTGGCAAAACGATGTCTAGGGCACATCGAGCAGCCAGAAAATAATCCTTCGATTCGCAGCATAGTCGCTGAGGTTCTTGCGCCTTCAAAGGGTTTCTTCTCGCTTGTTGACAGAAACTAAAAAGCGCGGCCATTTGATTATTTGGGGCGCGTTTTCGGCCTGCTTGGAAAAAGATGCGAGTGGCGTGTTTTCGGTTCCCGTCCGGTGCTTTTGGAGCCTAGGTTCGGTCTTTGGCGCGGCCTGCTCTTCTTTCCAAGTAGCCCTGGCCGCCGCGCCGCGCGCGC
>MKWU01002367.1_pt1 | contig 28588 bp, 24 predicted proteins | sample 809101 | NCBI WGS metagenome assembly MKWU01 (sample SAMN05860141, study PRJNA318959) | sponge metagenome | host: Aplysina aerophoba | place: Slovenia: Piran, Adriatic Sea, Gulf of Piran | collected 2013-05-07 | reverse complement strand
GACCTGGATTGTGACCGGGAAATCATCCTGGAACACGGACACTGGCGCGTCAGGGAGATTTAAGTGGTTTTACTCTGCGCCGATACACTTCCGGTACAAAGATGGGTAATACCATAGTCGTAATAGGCGCCCAGTGGGGTGATGAGGGCAAGGGCAAGATCGTCGATCTGCTGGCTGAACAGGTGCAGGCCGTGGTCAGGTTCCAGGGCGGACACAATGCCGGTCATACGCTTGTCATCGACGGAGAGGAAACGATCCTGCACCTGGTCCCATCCGGGATTCTGCATAAAGGGGTGCGCTGCTTTATCGGCAACGGGGTGGTGTTGTCGCCGCGTGCCTTGCTCGATGAAATTAACATGCTGGAACGGAAAGGGATACCGGCGCAGGATAAACTGCATGTCAGTGAAGGCTGTGTGCTGTTGCTGCCGCACCATATCCTGCTGGACCATGCGCGTGAACAGGCCCGCGGCGCGGCAGCCATCGGCACGACGGGCCGCGGCATCGGGCCTGCATACGAGGACAAGGTGGCGAGGCGGGCGTTGCGACTCTGTGATCTTGCCGACAGGGATGCTTTTGCGGACAAGTTGAAGGAGACCCTCGATCTCCACAACTTCATGCTGAAAAACTACTACCGTTCCGACACGGCGGATTACGCACAGACCCTGGATGAAATCCTGGGGCTGGCCGAGCAAATCAGTCCGATGGCAGCGGATGTAACCGGCATGTTGTATGAGATAAGGCAAAGCGGCGGCAACATACTGTTTGAAGGCGCACAGGGGACGTTGCTTGACGTGGACCACGGTACTTACCCGTTCGTCACCTCTTCGAATACCACCACAGGCAGCGCTGCGACCGGCTCAGGCGTCGCCCCCGGCAACTTTGATTACGTACTGGGAATCACCAAAGCTTATACAACCCGGGTCGGCTCCGGCCCGTTCCCGACCGAGTTGACCGGGACGGACGGTGCGCTGTTGCGGGAGAAAGGGCAGGAATTCGGTGCAACGACCGGCCGCCCCCGGCGCTGCGGATGGTTCGATGCCGTGGCATCGAAACGTTCGGTGCAACTGAACGGCCTGTCGGGTATCTGTATTACCAAACTCGACGTACTGGATGGCCTGGACCGCGTGAAGATATGCAGCGGATACCGGGTTAACGGCAAAACCCGTACCGTACCCGTTGCCGGCGAAATGGAGCATTGCGAACCGGTTTACGAGGAAATGCCCGGATGGCAGGACGTGACGAGAGGGATGACGGACTTTAGTGCTCTCCCGGCAAACGCCAGGGCCTACCTGAAGCGCATAGAAGATCTGTGTGAGGCGCCCATCGCCATGGTATCCACGGGACCGGACCGTTCGGAGACAATTATGATGGAGAACCCCCTTGTGCAATCAATTACGAATTAGGAATTAGGAATTAGGGATTGTGAAAAAATTAACCGTTTAATTCGAAATTCTTAATTCCTAATTCCTAATTCGTAATTATTACCCAATCTGGTGCCGAGGAAAGGACTTGAACCTTCACGGGGTTGCCCCCACTAGCACCTGAAGCTAGCGCGTCTACCAATTCCGCCACCTCGGCATGGGCGAGACCCGGTGTTTTAAACCAGGCTGACAGTCATTTACGTGTACAATCGGTTTTTTACCAGGATGACGGACTTTACCGCTACAGGTATGTAGTGTCAAATAGATATGGCAAAGAAAAAAAGAAAACAGGATTACCAGGTGTCGATTCCCGAACGGAGTGAGATCAGCGATTTTTTGCACCGTTCGGAAGCGCCGCGGCAGCTAGCCGAGATAGCGCGTGAACTGGGCATCACCAGTTCTGCAGGACGGGAGGCGCTGGACAAGCGACTCAAGGCCATGTTGCGTGATGGCGAGATCATCCGCAACCGCCGCGCAGGCTACGGCCCGCTTGAGAAGATGGACCTGGTGGCCGGACGGGTAATCGGTCACGCGGACGGTTACGGTTTTTTTCGTCCGGACCGGGGCGGCGAGGACCTGTACCTGTCGTGGAAACAGATGCGCACCGTGATGCACGGCGATCACGTCGTGGTGCGTTACGGCAGACTGGACCGTAGAAACCGCCGGGAAGCAGTAATCGTGGAAGTACTGGAGCGTGTCAACCGGCAGGTAGTGGGGCGCTTTCACAAGGAGGGCAGCGTGGCGTTCGTAGTGCCTGACAACAAGCACCTCAACCAGGACGTTCTCATCCCGCCACACCACAGGAAAAAGGCAAATTCCGGCAACTATGTCGTCACGGAGATCATCCGGCAACCGGATGGGCACACCCAGCCGTTGGGCAAAATTACTGAAGTGCTTGGGGATTCCGGCGCCGTTGACATGGCTACGGAAATAGCAATCCGAGCCTACCAGATCCCCCACCAGTGGCCCGCGGATGCCGAACGGGAACTGGCCCTGTTGAAGAAAACGGGACGGGATAAAACCAGGAAGGATTTACGCAACCTGCCGCTGGTGACAATAGATGGCGAGGATGCCAGGGACTTCGACGATGCGGTCTATTGCGAAAAGCAAGGTGGCGAATGGCGTCTCGTAGTCGCAATTGCCGATGTCTCACACTATGTCAGGCCCGGTACGGCGCTTGATAAAGCCGCCCTGGAACGGGGCAACTCCGTGTATTTCCCCGACCGTGTCGTACCCATGCTGCCGGAATTGCTGTCCAACGACCTGTGCTCTCTCAAACCGGACCAGGATCGGCTGGCCATGGTGTGCGATATGCGTATCAACCGGCTGGGCCGCATTAAACAATACCATTTATATCCCGCTGTCATTAAATCCAGGGCCAGGCTGACGTACGGCCTGGTAGCCGACATTCTTGCAGGCGCAAAAGGTCACAAGAAATACACGCACATTGTCCCTCATATAAAGAATTTGCATGAGTTGTTCAATATCATGCACCGGAACCGGAAAAAGCACGGGGTACTGGATTTTTCATCTACCGACGTCAGGCTGAAATTCGATGAACAGGGCAAGGTATCCGATATCAGAACCGTTGAGCGCAACGACGCCCACAGGATGATCGAGGAATTCATGCTCGCAGCCAATGTCTCTGTAGCTGAATTCCTTTTGAAAAAGAAAATACCGTGTATTTTCCGCAACCATGCCGCACCTGACGAGGAGAAGATCAACGATCTGCACCAGTTCCTGGCTGATTTCGGTCTGCAGCTTGAAGGCAGCCTGGACCCTGCAACAAAAGACCTGGCCCGGGTCCTGGAACAGGTGAAAGCCAGGGAAGACCGGCACCTGATCGAGACGGTGTTGCTGCGCAGCATGACAATGGCGGTGTATGAGGGCAGGAATAACGGTCATTTCGGCCTCGCTTTTGATCACTACACGCATTTCACTTCGCCGATACGGCGTTACCCCGACCTGCTGATCCACCGCGCCATCAGGCATGTCCTGGAGAATGTGGGCTATGAACAACACAACAGTGAAGATATGCACCAGCTCGGTGTGCATTGTTCTATGACAGAGCGCCGGGCTGAAGAAGCTGTCAGGGACGTGGTTGCGCGCATGAAATGTGAGTACATGCAGGACAAGACAGGCCAGGTCTATGAAGGAATTGTCTCCGGCGTTACCGGGTTCGGCCTGTTCGTCGAACTGGTTAACATATACGTCGAAGGCCTGGTACATATATCCGCGTTGCCGGCTGATTACTATCACTTTGACCCCGTATCCCATTCACTTTCAGGGGAGAGAGCAGGCAGGAAATATTTTCTTGGCGACCGGATTAAAATTGAGGTGCTGGGAGTCAACGTGGATGAGCGGAAAATCGACTTTGATTTCATCGAATAATGCCGGGCAGGAATATTGAAATCATCTGCGGTTACCACGCAGTGAGACATGTCCTGTCCGAACGGCCGCATGATGTGCTGGATATTTTTATTGCACAGAACCGGAAACAATCAGCCAGGGTGGATGCCCTGCAAGCTGCCTGCAACGATGCTTCAATTCCGGTCCAGCATATCTCACCCGTGAAACTGAACAGGCTGGCGGACATCAAGAATCACCAGGGCATTGCCGCCAGGTGCCGGAAGATCAGGGATAACATGCGGACGTCAGTGGCAGACCTGTGCGCCGGGAATCGGGAAACTGATTCGATCATCCTCGTGCTTGACAGGGTCATGGACCCGCACAACCTGGGCGCCTGTATCAGGACCGCCGATGCGGCCGGCGCGCACGCAGTTATCATACCCAGGGACCACTCGGCCCCGTTGAATGCGACTGTAAAAAAAGCGGCAAGCGGCGCGACCGAGACTATTGATGTCATCACGGTAACGAATATTGCGCGTAGCCTGCGGCAACTGCGGGACTCGGGTTATGCAATAATCGGGACAGCCGGTGATGCCGATAACAGCATTTACGAAACCGAGGTGACGTTCCCGCTGGTTCTGGTCATGGGTCCGGAACAGAAAGGCCTGCGGCACAACACGCGCGAGCACTGCGACAGGCTGGTTAACATCCCCATGCACGGATCCGTTGAAAGCCTGAACCTCTCCGTGGCCGCCGGGATCTGTCTTTACGAGATAAGAAGGCGGGTCAAGACAACGGGGAAATAGCAAGCAGATCAAAATACCGGCATTTCATACATCTTGCCTGTTGCATTTCGTTGTGAGACTATTTCACGGACACGGCAACTTAAAGGGGGAAAATCATGAGTGAACCACAATGTCCGCAAAAATATCCTTACGGGTTGGAGCTTGAGGCCGGCGTTTATTTCTGGTGCAAGTGCGGCGCTTCAGCCAACCAGCCTTTTTGTGACGGCTCACATTCCGGCAGCGACTTTGCCCCGGTACGGTTTGAGCTGAAAGAAACGGAAACAATATGGTTGTGCGGTTGCAAGCGCAGCGGTAATGCGCACCTGTGTGACGGCAGCCACAAAAAACTCTGACCCCAAACTCTCATGATCAGGTCTCTGCACACCCCGACAGCATGTAACTCAGCTTGCTGGGGACAGAATTAATTCTGTCCCCGAATTTACACAGCAAATATTTCAGTAGCGCCCGGCCGTGGCGCGTTGCGCGCCGTAGGGCAGTTGTTGTACGCCCCTGTTGGTATGGGAACAAAGTATGCGCCAGGCGCTGATTAACACATCCGGGCCGAACAGGCGCTCCCTGTGCCAGCCTCCTTCAGCAGAATAGAAATCATCCATAGCCTCGCGGGCAAACATGTCCTCGTTGTTGAATTTTTGCGGGACGAAATCTCGCCAGAGATATTTCATTTCATCGAAGAATGCTTTTTCTTCCTGTTCGTTCGTGACTTTTGAGCCCCAGCTTATCATGTACCTGTGAGTTCTTTCCGTTACCGGCACATACCACTCGAAATGGACAATGTGGGGAGCCGGAAAAGGGTCGACGCGTAATACGCCCGGCATCCAGATTCCTACTTCGGGGATCATTCCCTGCATTACCCCGGGCTCATCGGGCAGATATTGCGCCGATATTGTTTTGCCGGCAACCACGTCCACTTCCCAGACGGGTGTGCCGGCGCCGCGGATCAACCTGACACCGGAGGGTCCGCTGTCCTCACGCCTGCCGTTGATGACTTCCATGCCCTTGTTGTTATCCAGACCCGTGTCGCCCAGCACCGTGGGGACCTTGAAACCCCGCACCAGGGGGGAGTTCCTGTGCATGTAGGCATGGGCCGGGTCAAACCCGTTCTCCGCGCCCAGGCGCCAGTTGCAGTTCACTTCCTTTGCCCAGCCTTCCGGGTACATGATGAGGTCTTCGTCAAGGAATCCCGCCGGCACATCGTCTTCCAGAGCTGCCGGTTCCCGGTCGCCGATGAATACGAACACCAGGCCCTGGGTTTCCCTGACAGGGTAGGTCCTGATGTTATGGCGGCCGATGAGCGAACTCTGCGGATCGGTGACGATATTGATCAGCGCGCCGGTTTTCAGGTCGTAAGTGAAACCGTGATACCAGCAGGTAATCGTCCCGCCGGTGTAACACTCAGGCTTCTTTGACAGGGGAACGCCTTTATGGATGCACTGGTCGTGAACGGCATGGACCTGCCCGTCGACCCTGCGGAACAGGATCCTCTCTCCAAGGATTACCTCGCAGCGAAAGTTCCCGACCGGCTCTCCATTGCCTGTGCTGGTGTCCGCCTCCTTGAGTTCATGGCTGAAGAAGGCGGGATACCAGTGGTTGCGAAAACCCAGTCCGGCAGCCAGGTAATCCTGCCAGGGCGATGTCTTCCCGTCACTCATTGCGTCTATGCAAGCGCGAGCAACTCCCTGGTGAACTGGCCCGTGGCCGAGGCCATGGGCACGTGGTCGGTCGCGAAGCTAACGACTTTCTCGCAGGGCATGCTTTGCAGCATCTTGCGCTGGTATTCAATGGGGATGGCCTTGTCTTCCAGGGCCTCGAAGTATACCCGTGGAACCCGGCCGAAATTCTCAGCGCTCAGCCGTAACGGTGTCCCCAACGGTTTACGCGCCATCGGGCGTTGCAGTTCCATGGCTTTCTTCACCGCCGCGGCAGGAGAAGTGTTATAGATAATATCGGCAATATGCTTTTTCCTGAACGTCACAACGCCATCATCCGAGACGTCACAATGGCTGATAACCGGTGACGGGATCGACTGTTTCCCCCAGAAATGTTTGGGTGAACTGCCATTCGGCAAAAGAAACGCAGCCACATAGACCAGGACCTTGATTTTATCGGGGCGGGACTCGGCGGCCTGGGAAATGGAAATGCCGGCCAGGCTGTGGCCGGCCAGGACAACGGGTCCCGTTTGCCGGTCCAGGACTTCGATTACCCGATCGCGGTAGCTGTCCAGGGTGATTTCCGACAACGGCGTCTGATCATTTCCCTGGCTGGGCAAATCTGGAGTTATAACCTCATGTCCTGCCTGTTCCACAGGCTCTCTCACGGGATCCCAGTTCCATCCGCCGCCGAACGCCCCATGAACTAAAACAAATGTTGCCATATTTGCCCTCCTGTCGTTACATATATCATCATCTGGGTATTCATTATAATATCTGTCCGGTGAAAATGCTTCTTGTGGTACGTCCATGGTCAGGCCGTCAGCGCCGCAGAAACGCAATCCAGCGGTAGAAGTTGAGCAGACTTGACAGGGAAGCAGCGACGTAGGTCAACGCAGCGGCGGTCAGGATCCTGCGCACTATGGGTTCCGCGCTTACCGGCAGGTAGCGGCCTTCTATCAGCAAGGGCAGGGCGCGGTTGAAACTGGCGTCCCACTCGACCGGCAGTGTTACCAGGTGAAAAACCACGGGTAAAAACAGGATAAGGATGCCTGAGGCGAACATCAGGATGCCGACGAGAGGCGATTTAACGAGTAACATGACAAACGGGAAACTGACCAGGATGAACGATGCTGTTTTTTCGGTTAACGCGATATACCTGGCAAGTTTCCAGCGCAGGTAAAGGGGCCTGAAACCGGTGTTATGCTGTAACGCGTGACCGATTTCGTGCGCGGCAATGGCAGCCGAGGTAAGGGACTTGCGTTCATAGACACCCTGGGACAGGCAAACGGTCTTGTTTTCCGGGTTGTAGTGATCGCCGCCGCTTTCAAGCGCCTCGACGTTATAACCGGTCAGCTCCAGGCGGGTAATCAGATGCCGGGCCAGTTCACCACCGGTGCCGGGCAACTCGTCCAGCAACGTGTCATAGCGTTTGAATACGTGTTTCGTCCAGAGTTGAGGACCCAGGACCAGAACGAGCAACAAAATGAAGCCTGCTATACCCAGTAACATAATTAGGAATTACGAATTAGGAATTACGAATTGGGAGATTTAATTCCTAATTCGTAATTTTTAATTCTTAATTTTAACTGAAAATGACTCCTTTACAGCGCTATCAATCAGATATAGAACAAAACAGGATAATACCTGATTCAGCCCAACGGGAGGTCGTTAATCGTACCCAGGCGCTGTATGAAGAACTGCTTGATTCCGTATCCGGCAACTCCATGAGGCGTTTTGTTGCCCGTTTTTTCACACGGCGGACGCAGACTGTGAAAGGCTTATACCTCTGGGGGGGAGTCGGCAGCGGCAAGACTTACATAGCCGACACGTTATTCGACTGCCTTCCCTTCAATGCCAAACTGCGTGTGCATTTTCATCGCTATATGCAATGGGTGCATGCAGAATTAAAACAGATCGAAGACGTTGAGGAACCGCTGAGACTGATCGCGCATAAACTGGCCAGGGATACCTCCGTAATCTGTTTTGACGAGTTTCATGTATCCGATATTACCGACGCAATGCTGTTAAGCGGCCTGTTCCATGAACTGTTTGCCCGGGGTGTGACCCTGGTCGCAACCTCGAATGAACACCCGGACCAGCTCTACCGGGGCGGATTGCAACGGGAAAGGTTTCTGCCGGCAATAGAACTGCTGAAACGTTACACCAGCGTGGTCAACCTGGACACGGGTGTCGACTACCGTTTACGTTACCTGGACAAGGCCAGAACCTACCACCACCCGCTGAATTCAGCCAGCGGGGAAAAATTTGCCGGGAGCTTTGCAATGATTGCCATGGACAGCACCGGAACGAATTCACTGATCGAGATTGCAGGACGGGAAATAAAGGTGAAACGACTCGCTTCCGGTATTGCCTGGTTTGAATTTCACGACATATGTGACGGGCCGCGCGGTACGGCTGATTACATAGAGATAGCCCGGCAGTTCCAGACTGTGTTTATCGAAGGCATAACGCAAATGGATGACCTCGATAATGACCGGGCCAGACGTTTTATCACCATGGTGGACGAATTCTATGACCGTAACGTCAAGTTGATTGTCAGTGCGGAAACTGCAGCGGTTGAGTTGTATAAGGGGAAGCGGCTGGCGCGGCAGTATGAACGCACGGCCAGCAGGCTCATTGAGATGCAGTCCCGTGAATACCTGGGGAAAGCGCACCTGCCGGTTTGATCACGGACAGCATTTGATATGGCCGCACCGAGGCGCTGCGATGTTATGTTATTATGCTGCTGGTCCTGAGGAACAATAACAAGATAGAGGAGGTGTCATTGGTGTCCTATTCGACTGAAAATATCCGCAATATCGCCATCACGGGCCACAGTGGTTCCGGCAAGACTACGCTGGTCGAGACCCTGTTGCACAGCGCCGGTGCGATTAACCAGAAAGGGTCGGTAACGCGGGGAACAACGGTATGTGACTTTGACCCACAGGAAAAAACACACCAGCATTCACTGGACAGCGCCATATCCAGCCTGGACCACGGCGGCAGCCACGTTAACCTTATCGATACACCGGGATACCCTGATTTTATCGGGCGCGCATTGTCTGTCCTGCCTGCCGTGGAAACCTGTGCAGTAGTCGTCAATGCCCAGTCAGGGGTCGAAATGGTCACCCGCAAGATGATGGAGCAGGCAGCGGACAGGGGCATGGACCGCCTGCTCATCGTAAATAAAATTGATGCTGAAGACGTTGACCTCGAGGCCACCCTGCAACAACTGAGGGAAGCTTACGGGAGCGAATGTCTGCCGCTGAACTTGCCGGCTGATGGCGGAAAAGAGGTGGTCGACTGCTTTTTTCAGAATGACGGCAAAGAAACAGACTTTCTTTCCGTAGAAGAGTCGCATGTCAATATTGTTGACCAGGTCGTCGAACTCGATGAAGAACTGATGGAACAATACCTGGAACAGGGGGAAGATTTCAGCCCGGAGCAGTTACACGAACCATTTGAGCGGGCATTACGCGAAGGTCATTTCATTCCCGTCTGCTTTGTATCGGCCGAAACGGGCGCCGGGGTTGCGGAATTACTGGACGTTTTTGCCCGGTTGATGCCGAACCCGGGCGAGGGCAACCCGCCCCAGTTGTTCAGGGGTGAAGGCGATGCCGCAGAACAGATCCGTATTGAACCTGAACCGGGCGGGAATGCAATAGCCCACGTGTTTAAACTCCATATCGACCCGTTTGTCGGCAGACTGGGCGCGTTCAGGATACACCGGGGTACGGTGACCAAGGACAGCCAGTTGTTTATCGGTGATAGCCGCAAACCGTTCAAGGTCGGACACCTGTTGAAACTGCAGGGCAAGGACCATATCGAAATCGACCGGGGCGTGCCGGGCGACATATGTGCCGTAGCAAAAATTGACGAGATCCGTTTCGACGCGCTATTGCATGATTCCCATGATGATGACCAGGTCTACGTGCAGCCGATCGATATTCCCGCCCCCATGTACGGCCTGGCGATACAGGCCAAGAGCAGGGGGGATGAGCAAAAGATATCGGACGCATTACACAAACTCGAAGCGGAGGACCAAAGTTTTATCGTTGAACATAATGCAGCTACAAATGAAACGGTCATTCGCGGCATGGGGGAATTCCACCTGCGCATCATGCTGGAAAAACTGAAGGACCGCCACAACGTGGAGGTCACCACCCGGCCCCCGAAGATAGCCTACAAGGAAACCATTACGGCCAAGGCAGAAGGCCATCACCGGCACAAGAAGCAAACGGGAGGAGCGGGGCAGTTCGGCGAGGTGTTCCTGAGAGTTGAACCGATGACCCGCGGTTCAGGTTTTGAGTTTGTCGACGCCGTAGTCGGCGGCGTGATTCCCAAACCCCTGATCCCGGCAGTGGAGAAAGGCATCCGGCAGGCGCTTGCCGGCGGCGCGCTGTCCGGCAACACCATGCAGGACATCAGGGTGACGGTACATGACGGCAAGCATCACCCGGTTGACTCCAAGGAGGTGGCGTTTGTCACCGCCGGGAAGAAGGCCTTTCTTGACGCATTCCACAAGGCCAGGCCGGTAGTGCTGGAACCTATTGTGGATATCAATGTAACCGCGCCGAATGGGGCCATGGGCGACATTAACGCAGACATCTCCGGCAAGCGGGGGCGTATCAGCAATACCATGGCGCTGTCCGGCGGCATGACGACGATAACCGCCAGTGTGCCGCTGAGTGAACTGGACAGCTACCAGTCCCAGCTCAAGTCCATGACCGGAGGGGCAGGCTCCTATTCCCTGACCTTCAGCCATTATGACCCCGTGCCGGCAAAAACACAGAAAGAACTGATTGCTGCGCATAAACCCAAGGAAGACGACGAGTGATCCGAAAACAAATTAGGAATTACGAATTAGAGATGTCAGATCCCTATGTGGCTTGTTGTTGCTCGTCAAAAGCGGCAACTCATCAAAAACAACCGCCGTCACCGGCGGCACATTCATTCCTAATTCCTAATTATATCTTTTTGTCATATATATAGTCTAACTAAGCACTTTTCTGCATAAGCCTTCCCTGCTATCCTAGTTCGCCGATTTCTCTGAGAGTTGTTATCAGCAGTTATGTACCAATACGATCAATACGATCAGCAGATAGTAAATGAACGGGTAGCCCAGTTTCGCGACCAGACACGCCGCTACCTGGCCGGCGAACTCAGCGAGGATGAGTACCGGCCGCTGCGTCTGATGAACGGACTGTACATCCAGAGACATGCGCCTATGTTGCGCGTGTCGATCCCCTATGGACTGTTGTCGTCCACCCAGTTGCGCATGCTGGCGCATATTGCGGAGAAATACGACAAGGGCTACGGTCATTTCAGCACCAGGCAGAATATCCAGTTCAACTGGCCCAGCCTGGAATCCGTGCCGGATATACTGGCCGACCTTGCAAGCGTACAGATGCACGCAATACAGACCAGCGGAAACTGCATACGCAATATCACTTCCGACCACTTTGCCGGTATTGCCGGGGATGAGCTGGAAGACCCCCGTCCTTATTGCGAGATCATACGCCAGTGGTCTACGTTCCATCCGGAATTTTCTTTCCTGCCGCGCAAGTTCAAGATCGCCGTATCCGGGGCGGAAAATGACCGGGCTGCCGTGCAAATCCATGACATCGGCATCTACCTGGTCAGGGGGAATGAAGGTGAAGTCGGCTTCAGGATACTGGTAGGCGGGGGCCTTGGCCGTACCCCGTTCATCGGTACCTGCATACGGGAGTACCTGGAAAAACGGCACCTGCTGTCCTACCTGGAAGCGATCCTGCGCGTTTATAACCAGTTGGGCCGGCGCGACAACATGCACAAGGCCAGGATAAAGATCCTGGTGAACGCGGCAGGTGCGGAAAAATTCACCGATATGGTCGAAACCGAGTGGCAGCGTATCAAGGATTCGGCATTAACGCTTGACCAGGCGGAGATAGATCGCGTCAAGGGGTATTTCAGCGAACCGGAATATGCTTCCCATGCCGCTGCCGCTGCCGATGCTACCCAGGCAAAACGCCTGGTATTGCAAAAAGATTTTAAACTGTGGGTAGAACGTAATGTGAAGGCACATAAAACGCCGGGATATCGCGCCGTCTACCTGTCACTCAAACATCCCGCTACGGCGCCGGGCGATGCGACGGCAGCCCAGATGAACTTTATCGCAGATATGGCGGACAGGTTCAGCCATTCGGAAATACGGGTGACCCATGACCAGAACCTGATCCTGTCTCATGTCAGGCAGGCGGATCTGTATCCACTCTGGAATGCGTTGAAAAAGGAGCGGCTGGCAACGCCGAACATCGGCCTGCTGACTGACATGATATGTTGTCCGGGACTGGATTTCTGCAACCTGGCAAATGCCGGTTCCATAGATATTGCCAAACAGATCAATGACAGGTTTGACGAACTGGATTACCTGCACGACATCGGTGACTTCCAGATAAAGATGTCCGGCTGCATGAATGCCTGCGGTCACCATCACGTAGGCAACATCGGCATCCTCGGGGTAGACAAGAAAGGCAAGGAGTTCTACCAGTTGACGCTTGGCGGCGCAGCCGGGAATCAGGCGCGGCTGGGAGACCGGTTAGGGCCCGCAATCGCGAAAGACGATGTGGCTGAGACGATAGATAAAGTCCTGCAGGTGTACCTTGAACAGCGGGAAGGAGATGAGCAATTCCAGGAAACGTATCTGCGCGTGGGGATCGAACCGTTCAAGACAAGAGTCTATGCTGAAGACACCAGTAAACAACCGGAGATGAAAGCCGTTGCGGGTTATTAAGGCAGGCAAGGTGCTGGAAGATAACTGGCAAAGGATCGCCTCCCTGGAACAGGAGCATGTGCTGGAAGACGGCGACTGGATAGTTCCACTCGACTACTGGCGCGTTAACCGGGAGCGGCTGCTCCGTCATAACGGCAGGGTCGGAGTGTGCCTGAATGGAGACGACGACCTGGAACATATAGCCGAAGCGCTGGGCCAGTTGGAACTTATTGCCCTGGAGTTTCCCGGGTTTACGGATGGGAGGAGTTATTCCCATGCCAGGATACTGCGTGATCGTTTCCGTTACCGGGGAGAATTACGCGCCGTGGGAGATGTACTCAGGGATCAGCTGTTTTTCATGCAGCGTTGCGGGATCGATTCATTCCAGGTCCGGGAAGACAAGGATGCGGAAGATGCTGTAAAGGGATTGTCCGACTTTAGCGTCAAATACCAGACGGCTGCTGATGGTTCACCGCCCGTTTATAGATTCAGACAACAGGCCGGAAAATAAAGCACTCAGTTCTTGAGTGAACTAATCCCCGTCTCCAGATCATCGTGGATGGTAAACAGGTTTACCAGGCCGCTGATTTCAAAAATCTTCATGATATTTTCGTTCAGGGAACAAACTGCAAACGATCCTGAATTCTTGGCGAAACTTTTTGTCGCGAAAATAAGGACGCGCAAGCCGGCGCTGGAGATGTAATTAACTTCCGAAAAATTAATGATCATCTTGTTACAACCTTCTTTGATTTCTTCCATGACTTTATCGTGGACCTGTCCTGAGTTGGTCGCGTCGACTCGTCCCTTCAGATTAAGAATGACAATACCATCCTGATTGACTGTTTGGATCTCGCTCATTATTTTTCTCGTGCTTTATTAAGTATGCCGGACGATCTTAAACCGGCAGCATTGTAACGGTCTTGGAGTGTAATTGTCTACTCATTTATTCCTGCAACCTGCTAATAATATATATTATATAATCCCAGGTGACAAATTTATATCATAATGGTATAATTTGGTGAAGTATTCAGGTAGTTGATCATGGCTTTTCGTTGAGGGATATATATGAGAAAAAAAGACGATACTTTCAAATGGGAGTTGTCCGAGCTATCTGATCTGGCGAGTTTTTCCGACGATTTCAGGTCTTACTGCGAAGAAAAAAAACTGGATGAAGGCAAGATCTTTGAACTTGAACTATCCATGGAAGAACTGATTGTGAACTCCTTTACCCACGGATACCAGGAAGGCGGGAAAGAGGGGACCGTAATCGTGGAAGTCGAAGACACCGGTCCTGATGTCAGGATCAGCTTACGGGATCAGGCGCCGCCGTTTGACTTGGTCAGGGATGCGCCCGCACCGCGGCTTGGCGGGGAAGATCCCAAGCCGGAACCAGGACAGGAACCGGAACCGGTACTTGACCCGGAATCTGAACCGGAGCCAAAACAGGAAAAAGTAGGGGGGTTGGGGATTCACCTGGTAAAAAGCCTGAATGACCGCGTTGAATACTATGGTTCACAGGACGGCAACATAGTAATCATCATCAAGTCGAAAGAGTAATCACGTTACCTGCCCGGCGCGGCATTCCCGCTACGGACAATGGCATGCGGCGCCGGTTAAAGACCGGTGTACTGGAATGACAGTATGGTGATGTCGTCGAATTGATCAGCCCGTCCGATAAAACGCACAACACTTCTGAACACGGCATTCGTCAGGTCTTCCGCGGCTTCAAATTCGTTTTTATCCAGCAATTCCTCTAACCGGTCATCTTCATAAAACTCGTCCCTGATATTCTGGGCCTCAGTCACGCCGTCGGTGTAAAACAGCACCATATCACCCTTCTCCATTTCGATGGACTGCTGTTCAAATTCAATGCCTTCAAACGTGCCTACCAGAGGCCCCTGGATCTGTTCGAGGCAGATAAGTTCCCCGGTGCTCTTTTTGATAAACGGCAGGTTATGCCCGCCATTGGTTATGAGCAACCGGCCGGTTTTCAGGTCCACGATACCCAGCACCAGGGTTACAAACATATTGCTGTCGTTATTCAGGGACAGTTCCCGGTTGACCCTGGTAACGATGTCTTTCGTCTGGTCGGTCTGATCCAGTATCTTGGTGAGCAGTGCCTTGGTAACGGACATGAACAGGGACGCCGGTATGCCTTTCCCGGAAACATCCCCCACGCAAAAGTAGACTTTATCATCCTGTAACATGGAAAAGTCGTAAAAATCCCCCGATACACTTTGCGCCGGCTTCAGGAAGGCTTCCAGGTTGAACCCCTCGCCCTTGATTGGGTCGGGCAACATGTCCATCTGCACCTTCTGGCCAATCCTCAGGTCCTGGGCGAGCTTGTCATTATGTGACTTGATTGTCTTGAAGGCGGCCTTCATCTTCTCGTTGGCCCTGGCAACATTGGTTCGGCTCCAGATGGACATCAGGGTCAGGGCCAGTATCAGTCCTGCCGTAATCCCGCTTCCCGCAAGGGCCTGGTTCGAGTAGGCCCTGAAGGTTGCAAAGGCATCCCGGCTCTTGAACTCATTGATGATGCCGAAACCATAGGTATTATCCCAGCTCCAGTATCCCACCACCTCGTCTCCGAGGTAGTTCTCATATTCGTCCAGTTCTCCTCCGGCCTCTCCCGCTACCACACTCCGCACGGAGAGGGGCAGATTGGCTGTCCCTGCCGCTTTTCCATGTTGGCTGACGCTCATTCCCACCACTGAAGGAACGTCGGCGCCCACCCAGCCCTCGTCGTACATTTCCTCTTTCCAACGCGGTTCACTGACAAATCGTCCCTCAGCGTCGACCATATAAATCTCACCGTAATTCCCGGAGTATCCTCTTCTCAGGATTTTGGCCAGAATGCGCCGGGGCGAGGCCATAATGAGAACAGCCCCCTTGTTTCCGTCAATCAGGGAACCGAAAACGATATTCTGCGACAACAGTTCATCCTTTGCATGCCTGTCAGGAAAATTGATAACCGTCTTGCGGGTCGACATCCGTTCCATGAAGCCCTCGGGATAGGCAAAATATTTCCCGATCAGGTCTGCGCGGTTACTGGAGAGCACGATGCCCTTGCGGTCGATAATCATGTAATTTTCAAACAGATCAGGATTGGCAATATTCGTATCCGCCCCAAACTTTCTCAGCCCTTCTTCAAGTGCGAAAGATTCCAGAACCTCCGTGCCGGTAATTATCGAAGCTGCAAACTCACCGTGCAGCATATGTTCCGGTTGTTCCTTAATCAGTTGCAGGGTTTCATTGGAAACTTGGCGGCCTACCGCTTCGGCAAACTTGGAAGTGTCCTGGCTGATCTGGTTCAACCAGTCATTGACTGCGCTATGGGTGGCATCCAGGGTGAACTTCAACTCGTCCCTTACCTTGGCGTATGATTGAATTTTGTTTTCACTCAGAAACCACCAGGACAGGGCCAGTGTCATAAAGGTAATGACGACGGCTGCCACAAAAAGCGGCCAGCTATTCCAGAAATTCCTGAGGAAAAACACCAGGGAGGATGTCTCCGCGGTTGTTTCCTGGCCTGCTTTTTCGGTGGCGGCAACAGACGCGGACTGTCTCCCTGCCAGCATGTCCCGTGGCGATCCCTTGCCTCCCGCACCAGGTGAAGGATACCCGCTGGCGGCCAGACGCTGCGCCAGTCGCGACTTGCCGCTATCCGTCCCTTTCTTTTTCAGGGACGCCCACCCCAGGACAAGGGAAATCGACGCCAGCAAGGCGCTCAGGCCGAGGGTCAGCATCAGGACCAGGTTCACCCGGCGTTGCTTGTCGCGGTAGACTGCAACTTCGCCCGATGTCCTGTGGTCGATGGCTTCGAAAAAATCCTCCAGAGGCATCATTATTTTTTCCTTGGCCTGGTGATACTCGTCACCGTGTAACAGATTGCGGGCCAGTTCCCTGTCGGGTCGACCCTGGGTGTAGCGTCCCGTACCGTCTTCAAAGAGACCCACCATGGCATTCATAGCCCGGTTTTCCAGGTTCACAAGTTCGTTTGATTCATTTTCCGTTTCCCGCAACAGGGCGAATTCGGTTTCCGTGAATTCTTCTTGTTTCATCAAGTCTTTCAACGCTATTGCCTGCGTATTTATCCTGGGCGGTAGTCCTGTAGCGGCAATGAAATCCCAGTAGATATTGTGATAATCCGCAGGCCGTGGCGCTTCTCCGCCCCTTATAGCCAGGATTTGGTCGAAATAGTTTTTGTACTTGTCGTCGCCGGTTACCGTATAAGTCCGCGCCATGCGGGTGAGGTCGTCCGAGCTTTGCCGCAATTCATCGGCAAGCAGGTATGATTGATACCTTTTTTCAGCTGACTCATGAATTTTTGCTTCGTTTTCAAGTACTTCGGTATACAGCACCAATGAAACCACCATCAGCGTCACGATCGACGCAAAAATAATCAGGAAGTTTTTTGTTATGTCCATAGTGCGTGAAACCCGTAGGGTATGAGCATTTATGTCTGATTGTCAGGCATGCCGCGGCATGAAACTGCCGCGGCACATACTGTAGAACAGGTACTGAAGAAGGACGCTTCAGAAGGGAATATCGTCATCAACGAATTCACCACCATCACCGGTTGTGCTTCCCTGCGGTACTGGAGCGTTTGCGCCGGCCGGGTTACGCGCGGGGGCGGCTGCCGGGGCAGGTTCCCGGGGGGCAGTCCTGCCATCCAGCATTTGCATCTCATTGGCCACGACTTCCGTTGTATACCTGTCATTTCCGTCACGGTCCTGCCATTTGCGGGTCTGCAAACGTCCTTCGACGTAGATCTTCGAGCCTTTACGCAAATACTCGGACACTATTTCCGCCAGGCGGCTGAAGAACACGACCCTGTGCCATTCCGTGCGTTCCTGCATGTCACCCGTTTCCTTATCACGCCACGCTTCCGATGTCGCAAGATTGACATTGGCAATGGGCGAGCCTCCGGACGTATACCTCACATCCGGATCGTTACCTAAATTTCCAATAAGAATGACTTTGTTTATTCCTCTGGCCATGATTTCACTCCTTTATGTGACAATAATTGAAAAACATACATCCTTGCACGGCTTTTTTTCAGCCGGTTGTAAAACCGGGTTGGACTCTTGCAAGGCATCCCTTATATTAGCAGGTTAAAATTAATTCGGCCAAACTAATACTGACATCGTGGACACTATCCGGATCAGGGGTGCAAGGACCCATAATCTGAAGAACATCAACCTGAATATTCCCAGGGATCAAATGATTGTGATCACCGGATTGTCGGGTTCCGGGAAATCGTCCCTGGCGTTTGATACGATTTATGCAGACGGTCAGCGCCGCTACGTGGAATCCCTGTCCGCCTATGCCAGGCAATTCCTGTCAATGATGGAAAAACCGGACGTGGACCATATCGAGGGGCTGTCTCCCGCCATCAGTATCGAACAGAAATCCACTTCCCATAACCCGCGCTCCACGGTAGGCACCATTACCGAGATTTATGATTACCTGCGCCTGTTGTTCGCCCGGGTTGGAGAACCGCACTGTCCGCAACACCGGACCCTGCTGGCTGCCCAGACCATAAGCCAGATGGTCGACCTGATACTGGAACAGCCGGAAGGAAGCCGGTTGATGCTGTTGGCGCCCGTGGTGCAGGACAGGAAAGGCGAGCATATACAACAGATTGAACGAATCAGGGCTGAGGGCTTCGTGCGCGCACGCATCGATGGAAAAGTGGTGGAGATCGATAATATTGAAACACTGGACCTGCGCAGAAGACATACCATCGAGGTAGTGGTGGATCGTTTCCGGGTCCGTGCGGATATCGGTTTGCGCTTGGCTGAATCACTGGAAACCGCAGTGCGCCTGTCTGACGGTCTGGCCATTATCTCATCGATGGGCGATGCCGAAGCGGATGAAATTGTATTTTCAACCCGGTTTGCCTGTCCTGAATGCGGTTACAGCCTGAGTGAACTTGAGCCCCGGTTATTTTCCTTCAACAATCCGGCCGGAGCCTGCGACCGCTGTGACGGCCTTGGCGTCATCCAGTATTTTGATGCCGACAAGATAGTACTGGACAGGTCGCTGAGCCTGGCGGACGGCGCCATACGCGGCTGGGACCGGCGTAACGCCTATTACTTCCAGTTGATTAAATCACTGTCCGGGCACTACAGGTTTGCCATAGATACGCCGTATGCCGATCTGGATGAACGGGTGCGCGAGGTTGTCCTGTACGGCAGCGGCGAGGAGCAAATAGAGTTCGAATACCTGCACAGCAAGCGCGGGATCGCCCATCGGACCCACACCTTTGAAGGTGTGATCCCGAATATGCAGCGCCGTTACCTGGAAACCGAATCAGTCATGATCAGGGAGGAACTGAACAAATACCAGAGCAGCCAGCCTTGTCCGTCCTGCGCCGGGCAGCGGCTTAACGAGGCAGCCCGCAATGTATTCGTAAACGATATAAACCTGCCGGCGATCAGCGCCATGCCCGTAATGCAGGCGCAGATGTTTTTCAAATCCCTGGCGATACCGGGGCGGCGCGGGGAAATCGCGACGCGCATAGTAAAGGAAGTGGATGACCGGTTGCGTTTCCTGGTCAACGTGGGTCTGGACTACCTGACCCTGGACAGGAGTGCGGAAACCCTGTCAGGCGGCGAAGCGCAGCGGATACGCCTGGCAAGCCAGATCGGCGCAGGGCTGGTCGGCGTCATGTACGTTCTCGACGAGCCTTCCATTGGTTTGCACCAGCGTGACAACAAGAGGCTGCTTGCGACCCTGCAGCAACTGCGCGACCTGGGCAACACGGTTATCGTGGTCGAACATGACGAAGAGGCCATCAATTCCGCCGACCACGTTATCGACATGGGCCCGGGCGCAGGAGTACACGGCGGCAAGGTGGTTGTACAGGGATACCCGGAAGATATTGCCCAGTGTCCTGATTCACTGACCGGCGCGTACCTGTCCGGACGCAAGCGTATTGATTTGCCGCCGCAACGCGTCATGCCGGATCCGGAACGGGTAGTAATACTGAGCGGCGCAACGGGCAACAATCTCAAGTCCATCCAACTGGAACTGCCGTTGGGGCTGATGACCTGCGTCACCGGTGTTTCCGGTTCAGGCAAGTCGACGCTTGTCAATGATACGCTGTACCGGATTGCCGCAAGCGAATTGAATTATGCCGGCGTCAAACCGGCCCCTTACCAGTCGATATCCGGCCTTGAGTATATCGACAAGGTGGTGGATATCGATCAAAGTCCAATCGGGCGCACCCCGCGTTCAAATCCAGCTACGTATACCGGCTTGTTCACCCCGATCAGGGAACTGTTTTCTGCCACCCAGGAAGCGCGTTCCAGGGGGTACAAGCCAGGACGCTTCAGTTTCAACGTTAAAGGAGGGCGCTGTGAAGCCTGCCAGGGTGACGGCCTTATCAAGGTCGAAATGCATTTTTTACCTGATATTTATGTAATGTGTGATGTCTGCAAGGGCAAACGCTATAACAGGGAGACCCTGCAGGTCCGTTACAAGGGGAAAAACGTCCACGAAATACTGGAAATGACGGTGGAAGATGCACGGGAATTTTTCTCTGCAGTACCAATTATCGCCCGAAAACTGCAGACGCTGATGGATGTGGGCCTGGCCTATATCCGTCTCGGACAGAATGCCACAACGTTGTCAGGGGGAGAAGCACAACGGGTCAAGCTGTCCAGGGAGTTATCCAAGCGGGACACCGGCAAGACCCTGTATATCCTGGACGAACCGACCACCGGCCTGCATTTCCATGACGTCAAGCAGTTGCTCGGCGTTCTGCACCAGTTGCGCGATCACGGCAACACGGTTATCGTCATCGAACATAACCTGGATGTCATCAAGACCGCGGACTGGATAGTCGACCTGGGACCGGAAGGCGGCGACGGGGGCGGGGAGATCATCGCCAGCGGCACACCAGAAGACGTGGCAAGACAGGAAAATTCATACACGGGCCGGTTCCTGGCGCCGGTCATCCGGAAACACAAGGCCGTTAAACCCGCACAAGCTGCCAGACAGGCGGAACTGTTACAAACCGGCTACCAGGAGATGCAGGGATCATGACTGCCCTCATTTGCGGCTCATTCGCCTACGATCAAATTATGGTCTACCCGGGACGTTTCAGGGACGATATCCTGCCGGACAAGATACACATCCTGAACGTCTGCTTCGTGGTGCCCGAATTACAGCAGGAGTTCGGCGGGTCCGGAGGAAATATCATCTACAACACCAGGTTGCTGGATGATGACTGCCTGCCTATGGGCACGGTCGGGACCGACTTTGCCGCATACCGCGAATGGCTTGGAAAGAACGGCATCGATACACGTCATATCAGGGTCATTGACGATACCTATACGGCACAATGTTTTATCACTACCGACATGGATGACAACCAGATTACCACGTTCCAGGTCGGCGCCATGGCTCACTCCCATACGAACAGGGTATCCATGGCGCAAGGCATCACTATTGGTATCGTCGCCCCTGACGGCAAGGAAGGGATGCTGCAGCACGCCCGGCAGTTTGCCGAGGCAGGCGTACCGTTTTTCTTTGACCCCGGCCAGAATGTGACGCTGCTGACCGGCGCTGAATTGATGGAAGGTATCGAACATGCCAACTGGCTGATATTCAATGATTACGAGTGGCAGATAGTTGAGGACAAGACAGGTTTGAACACGGCCAGTGTCCTGGACCGGGTAGACACGCTGATCGTTACCCGCGGCGCTTCAGGTTCGATAATCCATTCACGCGGCAACCGGATTGACATCCCGGCTGCCAGGGCTGAGAGCCTGGTCGATCCGACCGGCTGCGGAGACGCGTACCGGGCCGGTCTCCTGTATGGATTGATGCACGGCATGGACTGGGAGACGACGGGCAGGATTGCTTCCCTCATGGGTAAAATCAAGATCGAAGTGCGCGGCACGCAGAATCATCGATTTACCGAACAGGAATTCGCAGAATTGTTCAATCAGCACTTCGGATATTCGTTCCGATAATTAACATCGATGTTAAATCGTCAGCTTGCAACATCCTTGCCGTTACTCTATACTGCGCATCCCTAATCCTTGCCTCACCGCCACGACGGGAGGCTTTAACCATGAGGATACACAATGAGACATTATGAAATCGTCTTTCTGGTCCATCCGGACCAGAGTGAGCAGGTTCCTGCCATGATCGACCGGTACCGTTCCATGATCGAGTCAAACCAGGGGTCCATTCATCGCCTGGAAGACTGGGGACGGCGGCAGTTGGCATATCCGATCAACAAGATCCACAAGGCCCACTATGTTTTGATGAACATTGAATGCGAGCAGGCTACGCTGGACCAGTTGAATAACGCTTTCAGATTCAACGACGCCGTGATCCGCGACCTTGTGATCCGCATGGAGAAGGCCATCACGGATCCCTCACACCTGGTAAAAATCAAGGATCAGGAACAGGAGGGGGATGTACCGGAGAGTCCGGACCACCTCGGCTCTGCAGAACCAGTCGGGGGCTACCTCGGGGATGAGGAAGCCGGCCAGGAAGTCACTACACCGACTGAGAGCGCAGAAGAGGAAGAGGAAGCCGAAGCAGACGCTTGATATGGCCTTTTTCTTTTATTCCCGGAACAACACAGGTGTGCAAACCAGCAAAGACAAAATGATGAGATAACGGAAAAACCGTATCTCAGGAGAAACACATGGCGCGATATTTCAGAAGAAAGCGGTTTTGCAAGTTTTCGGCAGAAGGCATAGAAGAAATTGATTATAAGGATATCAATACGCTGAAAGCCTATATTACTGAAACCGGTAAAATTGTCCCCAGCAGGATTTCAGGCACTAAAGCAAAATATCAACGGCAACTGGCCACGGCAATCAAACGGGCGAGATACCTGTCTTTACTGCCTTACAGCGACGCCCACTGATCGCAGGCGTTCCTTCAGAACTCACTCCATTGGCGCGGGTGATGGATTAATCCTGTCATGAAGGCTCTTGGCATTTACCTGTTAAAAACCCGCATCCATGGGATTTTTACTATCAGTGCGCTGTCCCTGCTGTCGTTATTTATATCACCCTTGTCCTATTTCATCAGCGGCGCGCCGATGGGATTGCTGGCTTTGCGCAAGGGACCCCGCACCGGTTTGCAGGTCGCGTGCGGTTGCCTGTTGCTGACAATACTGATGGCAATGGCGCTGGGCGCGCAAACGGGTATCCCGGTCGCCTTCATGGTTTCCGTCTGGTTGCCCGTAATCCTGTGCGCAAGCATATTGAGGAGAACGCAATCCCAGGGACTGGCGGTCCTGTGCGCCGGTGGGGCAGGCGCCATCGTCACTGCATACATTTACCTTGTTCTGGACGAAATTCAGGCATGGTGGCAGGACTGGTTTGCGCGCTGGCAAGAATATGCAATTTCCGGGGAAACCGCATCACAACTGGAGCAGATCAACGAATCCATCACCCCGCTGCTCTCGGCATTTATCACGTCAGGTTTCGTTTTCAGCCTGATTACCACCTTGTTGCTGGCGCGCTGGTGGCAGTCGGCACTGTTCAATCCCGGTGGCTTCAGACAAGAATTTTATTCCTTGCGGCTGCCGCGCGCATTGCTGTTTCCGGCCCTGCTGGGATTGTGCGCATTATTGCTTGCAGCGGATAACGCGCCGGTCCTGGTTCGTGACATGGTGATTTTGATGCTGATTCTGTACCTGTACCAGGGATTGTCGGTAATACACGGGGCCGTTCATGGCAGGCCTCTTTCCAGGCTCATGTTAACGGGGCTGTATATATCGTTTTTTCTGTTACCGCATGCCGTCCTGATGTTCGTAAGTTGTGCCGGCATTGTCAATTCGTGTATAGGGAGGGCGCCGGTACGGATCACGGATGAGAATGTGTGATTATGCTATGATTAACAATAAATCTGGAGTATACAAATGCAGGTAATCTTGCTGGAAAAAATTGGTAAACTTGGCGACCTGGGACAGCAGGTCCACGTCAAACCCGGGTATGGGAGGAATTTCCTTATCCCCAGCGGCAAGGCAGTTCCCGCCACGCCCGGGAATATAGAAAAATTTGAAGCGCAAAGGGCTGATCTGGAGAAAGCACAGGAAGAAGTCCTGACTGCGGCACAGGCCAGGGCGGAAAAACTCAATGAACTGGAAGTTACCCTACAGAGGAAAACCGTCTCTGAGGACAGGTTGTTCGGTTCGGTGGGCGTAACCGATATCGTTGACGCGGTTAGTGAAATGGGTCAGGAGGTTACCAGGCATGAGGTCAGGTTGCCGGACGGACCCTTCAGGACTTTGGGGGAATACGAGGTGGAACTGCATTTGCACGCGGACGTAAATGCCTGGATAAAACTGACCGTTGAGGCAGAACAAGGCTCGGAAGAAGGCTGAACCGGACCCGCCTGCAGTATGTACTGGGCCTGGCACGGTTCCAGGCAACAATTTAGAACTCGCGCCGGCAGTGACCGGCGCCGGGAGTGACAGGAATAATTCCTTGCTGCTATGACTGAACCCGCATATACCACGGCTGATCCGGAAACGGCGTCACTGAAAATCCCGCCGCATTCCATTGAAGCCGAGCAGTCGGTGCTGGGCGCACTTTTCCTCGATCAGGATGCGCTCATAAAAGTTGTAGAACGGGTACAGGCAGGCGACTTTTACCGCCAGGATCACAAGCTTATATTCAACGCCATCCTTGGCCTTGACCAGGACGGAAAACCATTTGACCTGGTGACGGTTGCCGAATGGCTGGAGTCGCACCAGCAACTGGATGAGGCCGGCGGTTTGCCCTATCTTGCCGCCCTGGTCGAGGATACCCCCAGCGCCGGCAACGTGGGTGTTTATGCCGATATCGTGCGTAAACGCTCCGTACTCAGGCAACTGATATCCGCTACGGTAAAAATTAATGAGACTGTGTTCAACCCCAAGGGGCGCAGTAGCGAAGAGGTGCTCGATTTTGCGGAACAGACCGTATTCGAGATCGCCGAGCAGGAAAACAGGGGGAAACGCGCCTATAAAATAATCCAGGACCTCCTCACAACTGCGCTTGAAAGGGTGGACGAAATCTATCGCAGGAAAACGCCCATTACCGGTATCGCAACCGGGTTTGAAGACTTTGATGAAAAAACGGCAGGTTTACAGAGATCGGACCTGATAATCGTCGCCGGGAGACCGTCCATGGGCAAAACGGCGTTTGCCATCAATATCGCCGAACACGCCGCAATCAAGGAGCAACTGTCAGTCGCCGTGTTCAGCATGGAAATGCCGGGCGAACAACTCGCCATGCGTATGATGTCATCGCTGGGCCGGGTAGACCAGCACAAGGTGCGCACCGGGAAACTGAATGATGAGGACTGGCCGCGCCTCACTTCGGCAGTAGCGCTCCTGCAGGATAAAAAGCTGGTTGTCGATGATACCCCGGCATTGACGCCGGCGGAACTGCGGGCGAGATGCCGGCGTATCGCCAGGGAACACAGTCTTGACCTGATCATAATAGATTACCTGCAATTGATGCAGATCCCGGGTACATCCGAGAACCGCGCCACGGAAATATCCGAGATTTCCCGCTCATTGAAGGCCATGGCCAGGGAACTCCAGGTTCCGGTGGTGGCGTTATCCCAGTTGAACCGCAGCCTGGAACAACGTCCCAATAAACGGCCGGTCATGTCCGACCTGCGTGAATCGGGCGCTATCGAACAGGACGCCGACGTGATCGTGTTTATTTACCGGGATGAGGTCTATGATGAGGACACTCCGGACAAGGGTCTTGCCGAGATTATCATAGGCAAACAACGTAACGGACCCATCGGCACCGTGAAACTGACATTCCTCGGTCAATACACCCGCTTCGAAGACCACATCGAAGAACCGACATATATGCCGGGCAGAGGTGAATGACCCGTCCGGCCAGGGTAATTATCGACCTTGATGCGCTTCGCCATAACCTGTCACGGGTCCGGCATTATGCACCGAACAGCAAAATCATGGCTATCGTCAAGGCGGACGCCTATGGTCATGGCATTGCCCGGGTAGCCGGGGCACTGGCGCACGCAGACGCTTTCGGGGTCGCCTGCCTGGAAGAGGCGCGGCAGTTGAGAGCAGCGGGAATAAGGAAACGGATACTGTTGCTCGAAGGACCATACACGGCTGAAGAAATGGATGACATCCGGCATTTCCACCTTGACATGGTGGTACATCACCGCTTCCAGGTCGACCTGTTGGAAAACGCCGACAGCAATGCCCCCGTCCACGTCTGGCTCAAGGTTGACAGCGGCATGCACCGCCTGGGTTTTGCGCCGTCGGAAGTCGGTAACGTCCGGGAACGGTTGCGCCAACTTGGAGGCGTGGCTGCAGGTATTCGCTTTATCACCCACCTGGCGTGCGCAAATGAACAGGATAACGCCATGACCAGGCAACAGGCGGACATCTTTTTCGATGTGACCAGACCCTACCAGGCAGAAAAATCCCTGGCTAATTCTGCGGCGCTGCTAGCCCGGCGGGAATACTGTCTGGACTGGGTCAGGCCCGGTCTGATGCTGTACGGGGTATCACCGATTGACGGGCAAACCGCTGCCGGGTTCGGGCTCGAACCGGTAATGTCGCTCGAGTCTGCTCTTATCTCGGTCAAACATCTGAAGCGCGGCGACCCCGTGGGATATGGTGCAAGCTGGCGCTGTCCGGAGGACATGCCGGTAGGCGTTGTTGCCGCGGGTTACGGGGATGGTTACCCGCGCCATGCAAAAACCGGTACCCCCATACTGGTCAAGGGAAAACCATGCGTCCTGATCGGTAACCCTTCCATGGACATGATGACGGTTGACCTGCGCGCCTGCCCGGAAGCCCGCATCGGAGATCACGTGTTGCTGTGGGGCAGGAGACTGCCCGTTGAGGCAACCGCCCTGCACGCAGATACCGTCCCTTACGAATTGTTGTGCGGGGTGCACAAACGCCTGGAGTTTGTTGAACATGGCCGGCAAAATTAAGACCCGCTACCAGTGTAATGAATGCGGGGCCGTCACGCTCAAGTGGGCAGGGCAATGTATGGATTGCAATTCCTGGAATACATTGACCGAGGTTGTTATTGAAGGCAAGCCGCTGGTCAGCGAGCGGTTTCAATCCCATGCCGCAGAACAGGCTGCGATCCGCAAACTCAGCGAGGTGGACCTGGTCAGGCAACCGCGGGTATCGACCGGATCGGCAGAGTTCGACCGTTCCCTGGGCGGCGGACTGGTCAGCGGTTCAGCGATCCTGCTTGGCGGGGATCCGGGTATAGGCAAATCCACCCTGCTGCTTCAGGTACTCTCGTCACTGGCTGAGAATGACGGGATCAATACTCTGTATATCAGCGGCGAGGAATCCATTGAACAGATCAACCTGCGCGCAGCCAGGCTTGGTTTGCCGGCAGACGGGTTGTACGTCCTGGCTGAAAACCAACTGGAAAATATCTTTACGGCTGCAGACCGGCACAAGCCCAGTGTGCTGGTAGTTGATTCAATCCAGACCGTATTCTCCGAAGCGCTGCAATCTGCTCCCGGCGCGGTTGCCCAGGTGCGCGAATGCGCAGCGCGCCTGGTCCGTTTCGCCAAACAGACGCGGACCACGGTTTTTCTTGTGGGCCACGTGACCAAGGAAGGCGCCCTGGCCGGGCCCCGGGTACTGGAACACATGGTTGATACTGTCCTGTATTTCGAGGGAGACAACAACAGCCGCTACAGAATAATCCGTTCCGTCAAGAACCGTTATGGCGCGGTCAATGAACTTGGTATATTTGCCATGACCGACAAGGGATTGCGGGAAGTCAACAACCCGTCCGCAATCTTCCTTGCGTCCCAGGACGAGCAGGCGCCGGGTACGGCCATCCTTGTGACCAGGGAAGGAAGCCGGCCGCTGCTGGTTGAAGTACAGGCCCTGGTCGATCAATCCCACAGCCAGCAGCCGCGCAGGGTAACCGTAGGGCTTGAGCAAAACCGTTTATCCATGCTGCTGGCAGTACTGCACAGGCACGCAGGTATTGTGACCTACGACCAGGATGTCTTCGTCAATGTCGTCGGCGGCATCAAGCTCACGGAAACCGCTGCAGACCTGGCCATACTCATGGCCATTGTGTCGAGTCTGAAAAACCGCCCCCTGGCCAAGGGCCTGATCGTCTTCGGAGAGGTCGGACTGACCGGTGAGATAAGACCGGTACAGGAGGGCCAGGAAAGATTGAAGGAAGCGGAAAAACACGGGTTTGACAAGGCTGTAATTCCGGCCGCCAATGCACCCAGAAAAAAACAGGGCAAACTTGAGATGCTCCCGGTAAGGAAGCTGAGTGAGGCAATCGAGGCGCTGAACTCGATTGAATAGGGAAAAATTTATTTTTTTACGGCCAGGTGCGTCCGTATCTCTGTTGTAATTTCCCGGGACCTGCTGATCTCCTCGTCTGACAGTTCCTGCAACAGCGCATCGCGCCGGTGTATATCCATCTGGTTTCCTTCCTCGGCCAGCATGCTGTACCAGGCCAGGGCCAGGGGCCAGTTCCGGTCTATGCCCTCCTGGCCATTCAGATAAATCAACGCCAGGCTGCGCTGGGCGATGACATGGCCCTGCCTGGCCGATTTTTCGTACCATTCGACGGCTTTGGCCATATCTTTTCCTGT
>MKWU01002366.1_pt1 | contig 28591 bp, 21 predicted proteins | sample 809101 | NCBI WGS metagenome assembly MKWU01 (sample SAMN05860141, study PRJNA318959) | sponge metagenome | host: Aplysina aerophoba | place: Slovenia: Piran, Adriatic Sea, Gulf of Piran | collected 2013-05-07 | reverse complement strand
CGATCTGCGCGAGCCGACCAAACCGGCCGTTCCTGACCAGCAAATATGCGCTGTTCTTGACGGCCGCTAACACTTCGCGGCGGGCCGTCTCGATGCCCAGGGAGAGCGAGGGCAGCCGGTCCGATGCGAGCCGCCAGCCGAGGCGTTAGTCCCGCGCGCCGGCCTCGCCGAACCCGAAGCCCGCATAGGGCGTGCCGGTCACGCCGCCCGACAGCGGCAGGCCGTAGCCGAACTCCGTGTCGAAGCGCACGCCCGGCAGCTTGCTCCCACCGTCCCCGGCCAACCCGCCGGGCGCCGCGTCTCACAGCCGCCCGGCCTGCCCCTGCGCGCCCCATGACGGCGTCAGCGACAGCGACAGCCCGCGCCCGGACGGACCCGGAACCATCCGCAGCGAACCGCTCGCGCCCCATTCGTCGTAGCCGCCCGCCTCATGCGCCGCAAGGCCGTAGAGGCGCAGGTCCGAGGTCACCCCCCGCAGCCGGCGCGGACCATGACAGCCCGGCGCCAAACTCCACGCCCGAACCCGTCTCCGCATCGCCGCCGTCATGGCGCAGCCCGAGCGACAGCGACGGCGCCAGCGTCCCGCCCCCCGTCACCGCAAACGCCCGCGACCCTTCCAGCACCGCACGCAAACGGCTGGCATCGCCCGTCGCAGCCGCGAGATTGCCGACGCCCGGCGTCGAGACCCGCGCCGACTCGCTCCGCACGAAGAACGCATCCGTCTTCAGCGCAAGCGCAAGCCCGCCATCGGCACCGGGACGCAGCAGCTCCGCGCGCCCGCTCGCAGCCGCAAGCCGCGTGGCGATGTCCGCCGTCTGCCATCCGCTGCCCCGCGAGAGCGACATCGAGCCGCTGCCCGAGCTGACCGCGCTCCAGAACGACATGGGGCATCCAAACAGATACCGGTGCCCATCCCTGTTGGAACAACATCGTCCAAGACCCCAGGATAATGATGCCAGCGCGGCTTGAGCCGCTTGGACTGCGTCGCCCTTTAATCTGCTGGAGGAAGCCGGGCTTCCTAGAGAGTTTGCCTGTAGGGCAACAGTCTTTTGAGACGCTTCACGAGTCGCTGCCTCCGCGCATCGTAGAAGGCACGGAAACCGCAGAGATCTTCGGGCAGAGCCCGCCAGTCCCCCAGATCCTGCAAGTCTGCATAGCTGTCCCGGGACCGATCATCGGCGAAGGCATCCGATGACTCCATCCACTGACGCGGGAGTCTCGCCGATTTGCTCTTGTTTTCTCGCCCGTTGAGCAATTGCAGATTAGGCAGCAGGTTTATGCGCTCCGAGATGTACTTGCGATCGTCATCGTCCAGACCGGCGCGGTCCATCTTCGCCGACGTCGCCTGCGCGCGCGGGATGACGTGGTCAATGTGGAAGACATTGTTCGCCGTATCGACATGATCGAACAGCAGCGACAACAACGAATAGGCCGACCAGTCGCCATAGGACGTGTCGGCGAGATCCTCTATCTCCTCCTCGGTGAAGTCCATGCCGCCAGCACCCGCCATCGCGGATGCGACGGCATCACCGTGGAAACCGACGCCACAATGTTTCCTTATGGCGTTGCGGGCGCGCCGGAGCAGGGCGTCGGTACTCACCCAGAGTCCGCGTTTGACCAACACCGTCATCAACCATTTGCGGATGGCGCTACGATCCTCGCTGGACGCATCAAGGACGCTGCTTCGATCGGAGCGGCGGCTGAGATAGTAAGCAATGATCATCACCGCGTTCTGGTTTCCGAAGTTCATGCCCGAGAAGCCGAACGACGAGATTAACTGCACCGCCGTCGTCAGTGACTCCGTTATCAGGTCCCATTTCTGCTCGACCGTCATCATGTTATCACGATTGAAGTTCGTCACCTTAAAGCGGATATCGGACAGATCAGAGATCAGCAATCCCGCCTTGAGAACCATGTCCTTGTTGAATTGAAATTGCCCGCCGATTTCGTTCAGATCATCGACCAGGCCGTGGATCTCCTCTCGCGCGTCCCGCCCCTGCCATGCGGCGACGGCGACGCTCATCAGAAGGTCGGAATGGGAAAGTTGCGTTCCGCCGCTATTTGTGCGGATGAAGATATCGAGAACCTTGTCGACGTTTTGGTCTCTTTCTTCATAAAACGAAATCACTTTGTCAGAGTAAACTACTTCGCGAAGTCGGTCCAAATGGTCGAACGCCAATGGGTGGTCGGCCAAGTTGAGGGTTTGGAGGTATCTGTGTATCTCCCTCGTATGCTGGAATTTTCGAATATCCCTGACGCGGAACCACGAGGGATCATCCGCTGCTTCTCTCTCTGGCATCATCTTGAACAGGAACTCGGAGCCTGACTCGTCGCTATCGGCCTTCTTAGTCAATTTTAGATATAGATGTCTCTTCGGAAAGGCATATGGATTGTTCCACCACAGCCGTGGGAGCTTTTCGGCGTAGCTGCCATAAATGCCGATATTGAGCGCCGTCAGTCGCTGCTGCCCGTCAAGGATCGCTGTGACACCTCGCGAACGGTCCGCTATCGGTAGCTCGTGGCAATGTGGGTCATCCTTCTGGTGGTATCGGGTGATGAATTCGTACCAGTTGTGCTTGCCTAGCGATTTCTTCTTGACTTTCCAGAACAGGAACGCGCCGATCGGATAGCCGCGCATGAGGCTGTCAAACAGAGCGCAAATCTGCTCCTGGCTCCAGACGAACTCGCGTTGGATCGCCGGAAGGGCGTATTGCCGCTTGTGTATCCGCTCAAGCGCGTCGCTGATCGTGATAGGCGTCTGGAATGCCATCGGAATGATCTCCTTCCGTTCGAAGCTACTTCAGATTCCCAGACAATGCCCCGACGGAATCCGAGAAGTACGCACACTGCAGGTGAAATCGACAATTCTTGCCGTTGGACATGAGATCACCTTGCCGGCGCGCGATGAGCACGGTACTTCCCCGGCCACTCTTGGTCGAGATCGCGATGCGCACTCAGGCCGGGCCTGCGGTCATCGTTCCCGTCATCGCACTGCGTGCCCCAGCAACAACGTCGTAGATCTCCTTTTCGCGTTTGGCCGCGCGAATGGTGTTGGCGCTGAACCCGAGACCGATCACGGTCAGCTTCTGCTTATTTCACATCGGTGATCTTCAACGCCCGGGCATCGCTGGACAGAGCGGACACTCCGAATTCTACCGGGTTAGTGATGAGCGGGACGAGCATGGACGATTCCCGTTCCTTGAGCATACGCGCGAAGAGTTGCCCGACGCAGCCGTCGATTGGCCGGATTCCGCACCCACCCACGAGTCGAGGATGATCATCTGAGATGGGCGCGCCGGGATCGACGTTAGCGTACGCTCGCACCCTCGACGACGGGGCCGGGGACGACTTCGTCGCCGCGCTCGACGCGCCGGTGGAGTTGGCCCCCGCGGTCAGGATGCGGTACACGCGCCCGCCGCAGTGGGACCGGTAGGACCGCTGGAGCCGCTTGTCTCCCGCCACGATATCTCGCGGTTCTCCTCGGGCAACCGGCAAATCAGTAATGGTGCTGTCTGCGGCGGTGTGACGACAAGTAGCGGAACTTCCGGAGGTGTCGATCAATGATAGCCGATCCGCATTTTGTGGGATCTCCTCGTGTCATAAACCTTTGACAATTGGGGATTCTATCTTCAACACGACTACAGTTTTCGATCCATATGTACCAACGGAAGAGCCGGGCTTGGGACTAACCGGCCCGAACACAGGAATTTTTCCGGAATCCGGGAGGACGCCTGCATTTGCGGCTCTCGCGATGGCGTCGGCGGCCATCCGGCTCGGCCGGTTTGGGGAATAATGAGATCTCTACGGATCAGGCTGTGGGGCGAAGTCGCGACATATGATCGTCGCCTGAACCTCCACGCCTTCAAATAGATCTCCAACGGAATCCGCGTGATTGGCGCCGCACACGAAGAGTACCGGCCACTCATCGCCGGAGAGCACGCGGGCTACCCAGACACGCTCACGTACTGCGCTAACAATAGAACCGACAACCCAGGACAGGGCGCTCCCGCTGATGCCTTCAACCATCATCAAGTTGGACAAGCATTGGCCGTCCCGTACTCGCAAACGGTCCCGTTCCCTTTCGTCAAGGTCAACGAAATCAACCCCAATGCCTTCGTCACGGGCAATGCGCTGGCAAACCGTTCCGCGGGCCGCCTCCTCACCGAGTTGATCTCGAAGCGCGTCCTCTGACATTTCCTCCGCAATGCGTCTGATGCCGTGTTCGGACAGCGCCTGCCGAACCTTCTCCTCCAGAAGGGCGATGCGGTCGACTCCGCATTCCACAGCCCCGCACTGCAACGGATGGGATGTTCCCAGGATAAACACGGCCGGTCTCATGCAGTTTTGCTCCGAAGGGTGCAGGTTCAGGCTTCGCCGAGAATCCGGCTCACGCTGCGTTCTCCATGGGCGATGAGTTTCCTGTCGTCGGAAGTCTTCATGCCGGAAGCGGGTGAAATTCAACTGCTGAGCACGACTGACCCCTCATGACCATAGCGGCGGAATTTCGAGCACCCTCGGCATTCCACCGCCTCCGGTCATCCAGGATGGACACGCCGTCTATTCGGCCCGATGCGCAATGCCTCCGGCTCATCGCTTCGGACGCCGCGATGCGCTCCTGTGGCTGGCGAGCGGACCCCGCCGGCGCCGCGCCATGTCCTCCATGCCGAGACGGGCCCGCGCTTCGTCGAACCCGATCGGATCGAACGGCCCGCCGTACCAGTCGAGCATCGCTCGGTGCTCCTCGTGCGCCGGATCGAGCATCGCCTCCAGAAAGTCCATGAAGCCGCCCGACCCACCGACATCCTCTGGCGGACAGCGCCGAGCCCCATCCACGAAGGCCGGATACTCGATATTCGGATTGCCGTCGCGAACCTCCTCGACGATCACGTCGTGGCGCCAGTTGTCGCCCTAATCGTAGACATAGACGAACCGCTCTGTCCCGCGCCCGATCACGGTACCCAGTCGCAGCCCCTTCGCCTTGTAGATAAGCGGCTCGTCGTCGAACCCGCGAAACGACGGATCACCGTAGCTCCGGCCGCCAATCTCGAACTCCCACAGGTGCGAAAAGGTCCAGCCCACGGTCATCTGGATTGCCTCGTGCAGGCCCTCCAGTGTCATTGACAGCGGCTCATCGATCCGCCGCCAGATCTTCGGTTCGAGTTCCTGAAGCTCGATGCGCAGCCGCGCGATTCGTTCGCTCACCGTCACCTTCCGTCGGCCTGTCCATGGCCCTTCGGCGCATAGGACCTCGGCATCGCAGCGTCAACCGGCGCATCCTGTGGCGGCCCATGTCGCCGCCGCTACCTCTATGCCCCTATTTCGTCAGAATCGCGGCCCGACGCGGAGACGGCACGGGCAACCCGGCGGAATTCCTAGGTTTTCTGCTCCATCCTCAGAACCGGTCACGACCACCGTCTTCATCCCGTAAGCAGATTGAATCAACCTAGCGGCCCTGATTGACCTTGTTGGGGCCTACCGTGTGCTAGCCGCCTCGTTCTCGTATCCCTTCCGTCCAACCGTGGCAGCCTGCAAGCGCCGAACAAGAATCAACCCTGACGGCCAACCGATCTCATCCGATGAGGTATTTCTACCAGTCCTCACGGAGGCTACTCCTGCCCTCCGCCCTTGGCCATTCCGACTCCCCGTCGATTCCCACACCGTCCCCTCACAGCAGTCGACTCCCAACCGGCGCTCCCGCGAGATCCCGTGCATCAACCTTTCACTATCAAGACATCGAACGATGAACAGCGGTTGAAGAAGGGCGCCCAAGCCCAAGCTCTCTCTTCTCCAGCACTCGGGCATTGCAGTCGACCGGAATTTACCTAAGCTCCAAATTGAAACAGAATGCGCAGCAACCCCAGCAACCACACTCGACATCAGGAAACCTACCTTTGAACGAAATACTCTCCAAACCGGCACAGCAAATTGAACTCGGTGATGTTCATCGGCTCATTGCTTCAGAAGTCCCTGAAACAGATCAAATTGAATTCAAAGAAACTTTATCAGCAGATGGTAGATCAATCGATCCTTGGGTACAGGGTAAGAATCACATCGGCAATCTAGCCAAGGACAAGTTGCTTAAGGAATGTGTCGCATTTGCCAATACATACGGTGGAGCACTCTTGCTAGGAATTCGGGAATCTAACGCGAACCCTCCGGTTGCTACTGAAATAACGCCATTGCCAAGGGTCGCGGATTTAGCCGACCGTCTAAGGCTGGTTTTTCGCGACCGAGTAGAACCCCAACTTCCTCTACTTGAAATAATACCCATTTTGACAGACGGCACCAACGGTGTAGTTATCATCCGCGTCGGTCGTTCGCGACAGGCGCCCCATCGGGTGACCAAGACGTTAGTATGTCCAGTTCGCCGGTCTGATCGATGTGAGGAGTTAACCATGCGTGAAATACAAGATATGACTTTGAATGTATCACGTGGAATCGAGCGTCTGGAGAGGACTCTTTCTCAGAGAGCAGAACAATTTCACACGCAATTTTCTCGACTCCAAACTCCCGATGATGTGTTAGCACTTCGCTTTACAGCTGTTCCCATAGCGGACGACATACGATTTGATCGAGTTTTTCGCCATGGAGGTATTATCCAACAGTTTGACAAATCTTGGTGCTCCGTCAATCACTCAAATGGAAATACTCTGACGTTTCCGCACGGCTTCCCACCTAACTACTGGCGCCCCATTCTCCGAGGGGCACGCGCAGAAGACATTCATGATACGATACCTACCATTTATTTTGGCTACAAGGAACTTCATTGCGATGGGCTCGTAGAGTTATCCTTTATCTCGCACGGCACATATTTTCGTAAAGAATATAGTCTTTCTCCTGATTGGCCACTCGTTATGTTTGCAAATTTAGCAGTATGGGCCAACCACATCAGAAGTGTCGCCGAGGTTCCCACGGCAGAATTTGCCATTGAAGCCGAGATAAGAACTCTCGGTGGTCCTGTATACGTTGGAAACAATGTGCCTCTTTTCCGATCTATGGTGGCTGGTGCCAGTCTTCCACCCGAAGTATTTCCAAAATTATCTAATGTGAAGTTTCCCACATATTCCCTTGGTAGTCATGACGAAATATCCACGCTTCTAGAGTTATTCCATCGGGATTTCTGGCATGCCCTTGGGAATGACGCTGCGGATGTCGCTTTTTCGATAGTGGAAGCCTCATGAAACTTGCTTCTCATAGATAGTCCAGTCTTTTCTTGTGCGCCAAGGCACTCCAAAGAACTATCGAGATTGCCATTGTTGTAATTCGGTGTAAGCGGTTCCGGCGAATCGCGCGGTTGTCGGCTTGACGGCGGCTTGAAGTTCCAGGGGAGAAAGTCGGCACTGCGGCTGTTGGGTAACCTAAGTTCTGAAATCTCCCTTGTCTGATGGGAAGGTCAGGCCCGAGGCCCGGTCAGGCCTCATCACCCGTCGCGGCCGGGACGAGAATTCCTTGCGACCGGGCCCATTAGGCGTCCGGTGACGCGGTGCGAGCCGCGACCGGACAGGCCCCGATCATCCAGCCCACCCCAAGCTTTCCTATTTGTTCGGTTGCATGCCCTTGCGGCCGGCAGGAAAGCGGACATAAACAGAGCGCTATGGCTCACCTTGCCGACCACGCCCGAGAGCGCGGCGAGCGGAACCACCGCCGCCCTTTATGCGGACACCCAAGGCGCCCACATCGTGCCGGGGGTCACGGCCGACAAAGGCTTTCCTGCCTATGTCGGCATCTAGGCGACTCACCGGGGTGCGAACTCCGCGCCACCCCCGGACAGCACACTATCCAGACCACGTTGGCCGGCCTGGCCGCGCGGCTGCCCGCGCGAAGCCCTCCGCCGCAAGAGTGTTCGACGCCACGCCATACCTGCGTTGCACTCGCGGCTGCATTGGCTAAGCCGGCTGGAAGTGGCCTAGGGCGGCGAGTCGTGGAACATCGTCCATGACGCCCGGTGAGTTGCAGAACCTGTTCGCCAATCTCAAGGTTTGGCATGGGCAAGGATGGCGGGCTCCGAACAAGCCCTTGCTTGCGTTATGGGCAATAGGGCGGTGTCTTCGGAACGAGGTGCGCTTGGCGCCATACGACGAGATCGCCCGCGAACTGGGGAGTTTGCTCCGCCGTTTCGGACCACCGCGAAAGCGCGTAAACCCGGATGTCGGTGACGGCCTGAAAGTGCGCTTATTTGCTGTAGTCGTGCGTTTGGTTGGGGCGCGTCAAACAGGGTGAGACTCGCGATGACCGGTGTCGGACGGGGGCCGGGGATGGAAGGAGGGCGTAGCCCGACTGGAGTCCCCGGCCCCCGTCGCGCGGAGATTTTTGCCTCCTGGGGGGAGGAGGTCTCCTGGCGATAGCGGCCGCCGTCTTCGGGCCGCGACAGCGGGACCGGCGGGGGTAGACTCAGGCTATTGAGAACGATGCGGCGCCGGTCCCGTTTGCTTGCTGGCAACGACCGGCGCCGCACCCTGCGAGCCATGCAAGGCACGGCCCATAAGCGCAGTATCGTGCGGGTTTGGGCGTGGGTCCACTCCGTTCTCGTCGGTCTGTGCGATGAGGAACACCGCCCGCCTGTTCACCTGCTCTTGCTGCCATCGCCAGGTGGTTCTGTGCCGGCGCTGCGATCACGGCAACATCTACTGCTCGCGGCCCTGTAGCGCCGGAGCGCGGCAGCGCTCTCAGCGCCTCGCCGGAGCGCGCTACCAGCAGAGCCTCCGGGGCCGGCACAAGCATGCCGACCGTCAGCGCCGCTATCGCGAACGCCGGCGCGTCCGGGAGCCGGAGGATGGGCGCCGAGCGCAGAAAGTGACGCATCACCCTTTGACCCGTTCGCCGCGTCGTCCTGTTGTGACGGCGCTGCCGGCGGGGCGCGGCCGGACATGGCCGCTCGGGCGTGAGCCGCCCGCCGCGGTGTTCCGCTGCCACCGCTGCGGGCGGTTCTGCGGGCGGGCGGTCTATCCGGGCCTGCGCCCGGGACGAAGGGGGTGAGATGGCCATCGACGAGAAGACGCGCGCCGAGATCCTGCGCCTGTATTACGCCGAGAAGTGGAAGATCGGCACGATCGCCCGCCAGCTCGGCGTTCATCACGCCACGGTCGAGCGCGCGGTGGCGGCCACCGGAGAACCCGTGCATCTGAGACGGCGCAGGCCTTCGATGATCGATCCGTTCCTGCCCTTCGTCCGCCAGACCCTGGCGGTCTGGCCCGGGCTGCCCTCCACCCGGCTCTACCAGATGGCGGTCGAGCGCGGCTACCGGGGGAGCCAGAGCCACTTCCGCAACATGATCGCGCCCGAGCGGCCGCGACCCGTGGCCGAGGCCTATCTGCGCCTCAAGACCCTGCCCGGCGAGCAGGCCCAGGTCGACTGGGCCCACTTCGGCAAGGTCAGGATCGGGCGCGCGGAGCGCCCGCTGATGGGCTTCGTGATGGTGCTGAGTTACTCGCGCCGCCCCTTCCTGCGCTTCTACCTCAACGCCGGGATGGACAACTTCCTGCGCGGCCACGTCGAGGCCTTCGAGGCCTGGCAGGGCGTGCCCCGCGAGCTCTGGTACGACAACCTGAAGAGCGTGGTGGCGGAACGCCGCGGCGACGCCATCCGGTTCAACCCCCGCTTCCTGGACTTCGCCGGCCACTACCGGTTCCTGCCCAAACCGGTCGCGGTCGCGCGCGGCAACGAGAAGGGGCGTGTGGAACGGGCCATACGCTATGTGCGCGACAGCTTCTTCGCCGCCCGTGCCTGGCGCGACATCGACGACCTCAATGCCCAGGCGCAGGCCTGGTGCGACGGCATCGCCGCCGACCGCCCCTGGGCCGAGGACCGCTCCATCACCGTGCGCGAGGCCTTCGAGCGCGAGAGCGGCTCGTTCATCGCGCTGCCCGGCGACCGCTACCCCGCCGACGAGCGGGTCGAGGTCAGGATCGGCAAGACCCCCTATGCCCGCTTCGATCTCAACGACTACAGCGTGCCGCACACCCACGTGCGGCGCATCCTCACCGCGGTCGCGACGCTGGAGGAGGTGCGCATCCTCGACGGCGCCGACGTCATCGCCACCCATCCGCGCAGCTTCGACAAGGGCGCTTGCATCGAGATCGACGAGCACATCGCCGAACTGGCCAGGCGCAAGAGCCATGCCCGCCGCCTGCGCGGGCAGGACAGGCTGGTCCGGGCCGCGCCGAACAGCGAGCGCCTGCTCGCCGAAGCCGCCCCGCGAGGCGCCTATATCGGCGCTACCGTCGCCGCCCTGTTGCGCCTCCTCGACCAATACGGCGCCGCCGAACTCGAGGCGGCCATCGACGAAGCCCTCGAACGCGGCGTCCCCCATCCCAACGCCGTGCGCCTCAGCCTCACCCGGCGCCGCGAGCAGCGCAACGAGCCGCCGCCCATCCCGGTCAGCCTGCCAAGCGATCCCAGAGTGCGCGACATCGCGGTCCGCGATCACGACCTCGGCGGATACGACGGGCTGGCCGGACAACCCGAGCAGGACTGCGAAGAATGACCGACCCCCTCATGGAACGCGCCCGCGCGCTCGGCCTGCACGGCATCGTCGCCCACTGGGACGACATCGAAGAGACCGGATGGCTGTCCGCCCTGATCGACTGGGAAGAAGAAGAGAGGCGCAGCCGAAGCCTCAAACGACGCCTCGCCGACGCCCGCCTCGGACAGTTCAAGCCCCTCGCCGACTTCGACTGGGACTGGCCCAGACGATGCGACCGCATGGCCGTCGAGGACCTCATGACACTCGACTTCCTCAAGGAGGCCGCCAATCTCGTCCTGGTCGGACCCAACGGCGTCGGAAAGTCCACAATCGCCGCAAATATCGCCTACCGCGCCGTGCTACAGGGCCATACCGTGCGCTTCGCAACCGCCGCAAGCATCCTCGGCGAGCTCGCCGCCCTCGACAGCGATACCCTGCTCCAGCGCAGGCTGCGCTTCTACGCCCGACAGCACCTGCTGGTCATCGACGAGGTCGGATACCTCTCATACAGCAACCGCCATGCCGACCTGCTGTTCAACATCGTCTCAAGCCGAAGCCAGCAGAACTCCACCATAATCACCACAAACCGACCCTTCGCCGAGTGGGGCGAGGCCTTCCCCAATGCCGCCTGCCTCGTCGCCCTCGTCGATCGTCTCGTCCACAACGCTGAAATCGTCGCCATCGACGGCGACTCATGGAGACGCAAGGAAGCCGAAGAACGACAGAAGCTGCGCAACGCCGAGCGACGCAAACGGCGCGGCGCAAACCGGCGACAGCCCGACAGCGTCCAGAGCCACGGAGAAACGAAACCCGCCTAGCCGCGCTCGAACCGGCGCGCGTGCTACAGGCAACTACAGCAAATAGACGCACTTCCTAGCCGTCGCCAACACCCGGATTTGCCGTTCTGGCATCTGCGCCGCGATGGTGTTTGGGAAGTACCGGAAGACGATCGCATCACCGAGACATTGAGCGGCCACGCGCATATCGGCTCATTGCGTCGGGAAGGGGCGCAGGGAGGTTTGCCAGCCGACGTCTTCCTCGCGCTCCGGCAGGACAAGGTAACGGCTCTCGATATTACGTATTCACTCGTCGACGCCCATTTCCCTGATACCCTGCACGATGACATACTGCGCGCAGTCGGGATCTACACTGACTACGCAGAGCCCGCCGCGCCGGATTCGCGGGCCAAGGAAGGGCAAGAAACTGCACAGGAGTTCGAACAGGTTCGGCGCAGGTGGCGCGATCCGGCGTTCTCCAAGGCAGTGCTGGAAGCCTATGGCGAGCGGTGCGCCGTATGCGCCTTCTCTGTTCGCCTGCATGACGCGCCTGTGGCGCTGGATGCAGCACATATCAAGTGGCACCGGGCCGGTGGCCGCGACCGGGACAAGGTAAGAAACGGGCTTTCTCTATGTGCCTTGCATCATCGGCTATTCGATGCCGGTGCATTTACCCTTTCGCCAAAGTACACGGTGATTACAGCGCCTGCAGCGGTTGGCCCCGGTAGAAACCAATCCCTTGAGCAGTTCTCGCGTTGCTCGATCCTGCTGCCCGAGAAAACGGAAGACTATCCGGATTGGAAATCTCTGAAATGGCATCATCGCGAAGTGTTTGGACCAATCACTGAAGGCGTCGACTACTAGGAGTCTCCTGAACGCCCTTTGAAGCGACATGTCGCACTAGGGGCCGCCATCTCCCGCTATCCTCAAATCGAATCCTCGTTTTCCGCACTGCTCTGCGCGGATCAGGCCGAGCGCGCCAACCCGGCCTTCGACAACCTTGTCAAGACTCCTTCGATCATCGCTACCGCTTGTTCTACGTCTTCATCAGTCGTTCCGAAGCCCAGGCTGAAACGTACGGTTGCTTCGGCGTCGTCCCCATCGAGGCCGATCGCCCTCAAGACGTGCGATGGCTCCGGGATACCCGATGCGCATGCGGAGCCTGTTGAAGCCGCAAGACTAGGTTGAAGCGCTCCCAGTATCTCGTGTGCGGTGAACCCATGGAAACAAATGCTCGCATTACCGGGGTGCCTTGCCTCACTTTGGGGGCCGACTAGCCAGATAGGCCAGTTTGAATCCGTCAGGCTGCGTACGAAATCATTGCGCCTACAGCGCAGCTCGTCACATTTGTCTTGGGCCTCTTCGCTGTCTAGCAGTTGGCTCGCGGCACCCATGCCCACGCAGAGCGGCACCGGGACAGTACCTGAGCGAAGCCCGCCCTGCTGACCGCCACCGTAAATCAACGGTTCGATCCGATCTTGCAGGCCGCGCGCGATGTAGACGATCCCGACTCCTTTCGGGCCGTACATCTTGTGACCGGACAGGCTCAACAGGTCCGCGTGTGTTGCGACTGCGCCCATCGCCATGCCCATCGGCGCTTGCGCCGCATCGCAATGAAATACAGCCCCGTGGCGGCGAACGTGGCCGGATATCGTCTCGATATCCTGGATTGTCCCGATTTCGTTGTTCACAGCCATGACCGACACAGCGAGAACATCTTCGCCGAGCATGTCTTCAAGCGCCGCCAGGTTGACGCGGCCTTGCCGGTCCACCGGGATCTGCTCGACGGCAAATGCGTGCGGTTCTTCAAGCGCACGAACCGATGCGAGCACACACTTGTGCTCGATGGCACTGACAAGGATGCGGCGGCGGTTCCCTCCGGCGGCCCTGCGTCCGAGCCCCAGCAGCGCCATATTGTTCGATTCGGTTGCACCCGAGGTGAAGAAGATTTCGTCGGGGTCCGCTCCGATGAGCCGTGCAACCCGTGCGGCGGCTTCGTCGACGGCGCGTGCGGCTTGCCAGCCCAGGCAATGGTCCGACGAATGCGGATTGCCGAACGATTCGGCATGGTGGGGAACCATTTCGGCCAACACCCGCCCATCGAGAGGTGTTGTCGCCTGATGATCGAGATAGATGGTTTGCCCGATTCTCATTTTATTTCAATGTGTTACTGCACCATCGCCTCGACGGCGTCGAATCTCGGAAGCCGGCTTAGGTCTGGCGGCGGCCTCCAGCTTCCATTGACCGTAGCATATGGCCTGCGTTAGGGTCGAGCTACTGGATGCAGCATCCAGTAGCCAAGGATCGGACAGTGCGCGGACCGCTATTTCAGGACACCTACAGCCCGCAATTTTCTGGCCATGAAACCTTCCCGCTCCGTTATGGGTGGCTGAAGAAGGCGTTCGACCGAGTCGCGGAGACCGAGCATCTGCCCGAGAACCGTAGCGCCTGTTGGGGAGAAGAAGCCATAGCGCGATTCGGCGTCGGCAAGAATATGGTGGCGTCCATGCGTCATTGGGCGAAGGCCGCCGGCGTCATTGAGGAGCCCTCGACCAATTCAGTGCAAACGACAGAACTCGGACAGCTCCTTTTTGGCCCCACCGGGCTCGACCTGTACATGGAGCACCCCGCAACACTCTGGCTCATCCATTGGCGATTGGCCGCTCGTTACGAGAAAACGACCTGGTTCTGGGCGTTTAACCACTACCCCGCCGTCACCTTCGAACGTGTCTCCCTGATCAAGCGGCTTGAACGTCTTGCAATGGACCGACAGTGGTCCCGCGTCGCGAACACGACGATCAGGAACGATGTCGCCTGTTTCATTCGCACCTACGTCGCGCGTCAGCCGTCAGGCAAGGCAGGCCACGACGATGCGCTCGAGTCGCCACTGACCGAATTGGGTCTCATCAGAGCCGTTGGCCAGAAAGACGGATTCCGGTTCGTCCGCGGGCCAAAGACCACCTTAGGCGATGGTGTCTTTACCTACGCGCTCTTGGACTTCTGGTCGCGATACTCCACGGCAGCCTCACTGTCATTCGAAGCTATCGCACATGCGCCCGGCGGGCCGGGGCGCGTGTTCCTTTTCGACGAGAACGATGTCGCCGATCGTCTCGCCGCCCTCGACGACGCAACCGACGGTGCATTGCAGTGGTCGGAAACCGCCGGCATCAAGCAGGTCGAGCGCAACATCGACATCGGCGATGAGTCGGCCCTTCCCTGGATTCCAAACGATTACGAAGCGCATGCCGGGAAGGAAGCCGCCTGATGCCTGCCGGTCATCGCGCCCACATCGCCCGCCGTTTCCTTCGATCAATTCGAATCGACTCCGACTTCGGCGAGGTCACCAGCCTTGAGGGTTTCGTCTGCCCGCAATCCTTCGCCGACGTTCTCCTGACGATGGCCCGGCATGTTTCCGAAACGGGGCAGGGTGCATACACGTGGACCGGTCCGTACGGCAGCGGCAAATCGAGTTTGGTCGTCGCGCTCAGCGCCTTGCTCAACGGCAATTCCGGACTTCAGACAGAAGCGGCCAAAGTCTTCGGCCGGAAGGTCACGAAGGCGATCCAGGATGCACTGCCAGTCGGCACGAAAGGGTGGCGTGTTCTTCCCGTCGTCGCGCGGCGCGACGATCCCGTCGCGGTCATAGGCGAAGCTGTCAAGCGAATGAACCTTGTATCTCGTCAGCCGCGCGGCGGTTGGACCGAAAGCAATTTAATTGCCACCCTAACCAACGCTGCAGCCGAAAGGCCCCGAACACATGGTGGGCTCGTCATCTTTATCGACGAGATGGGCAAGTTTCTCGAGGCCGCCGCCCAGGACGGCTCCGACATCTACATCTTCCAGCAACTTGCCGAAGCGGCATCTCGGAGCAATGGGCGCCTTCTACTTGTCGGCGTGCTGCATCAGGCGTTCGAAGAATACGCCCACCGCCTATCGCACGAAATGCGCGAAGAATGGGTAAAGATACAGGGCCGTTTTGTCGATCTCATCGTCAACACCGCAGGCGAGGAACAGATTGACCTCATCTCCCGCGCGATCGAGAGCGATCATCGCCCGGCGAAACCAGGCGCGTTAGCTTCCGCCGTCGCAGCGTTTTCGCGGCGGGATCGTCCCCAGGACGCCGAGAGGCTGGCTGCCGCGCTCGAAGCATGCTGGCCACTGCACCCGGTCGTGGCGTGTCTGCTGGGACCGATTTCCCGCCGGCGTTTCGGTCAGAACCAGCGCAGCATTTTTGGCTTCCTCAACTCCGCCGAGCCGCACGGCTTTCAGGACTTCCTCAATCATGCCTTCCCCGAGGAGTTGTACAGCCCGGACCGGCTTTGGGACTACCTCCGCGCCAACCTTGAGCCGTCCATCCTAGCGTCTCCCGACGGGCACCGATGGGCGCTGGCCGCTGAAGCATTGGAGCGTTGCGAGGCAATCGGCGGCGACGCCCTTCATGTGCGCCTGCTCAAGACGATTGCGGTGATCGACCTGTTCAAGGAGCGCTCGGGCCTCGTTCCGCATTCTGAGCTTCTGCGGACCTGCTTTCCGGAAACCTCCCACAGCGAGCTTGAGAAGACCCTCTCGCAGCTGGACACCTGGTCGTTCACGATCTTCAAGAAGTTCCTCGACGCCCGCGCGATATTCGCCGGCAGCGACTTCGACATCGACCGCGCCGTTCGTACCGCGCTCGACGAGATCGACGAGATCGACTTCCACGAACTCAAGTCGCTGGCGGGGCTCCAGCCCATTCTCGCCAAACGCCATTATCACGATACCGGCGCGCTGCGATGGTTCGACGTGAACATTATTTCCGTCTGCGGCCTCGCCGAACTCACCGCCAGTCCTGAACCGGAAAACGGCGCCATAGGTCAGTTCCTCCTGACCATCCCGACTGCGGGTGAGAGCGAGACATACGCCGAAGGCCTGTGCCGTGAGGCGACACGCCACAGTGATGAATGGGACACGGTCGTCGGAATTTCCAAACGATCCTGGGCCATCGTGCCGCTGGCACGCGAACTGTTAGCTCTCGAACGCGTCGCCAACGATCACCCGGAACTCGCTGGCGATCCCATCGCCCGACGAGAAGTCTCCGCACGCCTTGCAGCCCTGCAGGCCGTCCTGGAAACAGAGCTGCACAAGGCGTTCGACAACGCCCAGTGGTTTCGCAAGTACCACCAACCGAAACGACTGCGGCAGGCCAACCTGAACGGCATCGCCTCGGAGCTGGCAGACCTCCGCTTCGAAGAATCACCGCGCTTGCACAATGAGCTTCTCAACCGACGGAAGCCGTCCAGCAACGCCATCGCCGCGCAAAACAACCTTTTGCGGCGCATGGTCTTGAATCGGGGTGCACCGCGTCTCGGCATCGACGGGTTCCCGGCCGAGCGCGGTTTGTTTGCGTCCCTGCTCGAAGCGACGGGCCTCTACGCCGGGCGTGGAACTGACTGGCGCTTCGTCGTACCGACGACAAGCGATAACGATCCCTACCGCTTGGCTCCCCTTTGGGACAAGGCAAGCCAGTTCGTGAAGCGGAACGCGAATCGCACGGTCGCTGTCTCCGAACTATTCGACGAGTGGAGGAAACCGCCTTACGGCGTGAAGGATGGTCTCATGCCGATCCTCGCCGTCGCATTTGTCCTGTCGCAGCGCGACAAGCTCGCAGTTTACCGAGACGGCGTGTTCCGGGCCATATTCGACGATGTGGACGTGGAATACCTTGCGAAGAACGCAGCCGTCATCCAGTTGCGCTGGATGGACCTCACGGATACCGCCCGGCGCCTGCTATCGGGTATGGCGGACGTGGTGCGCGATCTCGACGAAACGAACGAACTTGCGCACTTGAAACCAATCGACGTCGGGCGCGGCCTCGTTGCGATCTACGACCGGCTTCCCAGGTGGACTGAGCGGACAATGCGGCTATCTTCGAACGCCGTGAGTATCCGCGAGCTCTTCAAACGGGCGCACGACCCCAACCAGTTCCTGTTCGATGACATCCCCGGAACCCTGGGCGAAGACATTTCGCTAGCTGACGAAGACACCCTGCGCCGTGTGATCGGCAGTGTCCGCGAAGGGCTCGAGGAGTTGGTGCAGGCTTATCCCTCCATGCTGCATCGCTTGCGCGACATCATGCTCGCAGAGCTGCAGGTGCCGAATGTCTCGCCACAAGCTCTCGCGGAATTGCGCGAGCGAGCGGAGAACATCAAACAGCTCGCTGGCGACTTCCGTCTTGACGCTTTCGCAGGACGTCTCCTGCAGTTCGATGGATCTCACGAGAGCTTCGAAGGCATTGCCAGCCTAGCCGCGGACAAGCCTCCGCACGATTGGGTCGATCCCGACCTCGACCGCGCGGCAATCGAGCTCGCCGACATGGCACAAAAGTTCCTTCGCGCGGAGACGTATGCGCGCGTCAAGGGCCGTCCCGACAAGCGACAGGCGCTCGCCGTAGTGATCGGTATGGACGGCCGCCCGGCGCCTATGCTGGAGGAGTTCGACATCGCCGATTCCGACCGCGCAGCCGTCACCGAGCTCGTCGAGCGTGTTGCTGGTGCACTGGAGGGAACCGACACCAGTCGCCGCAGCATCATTCTCGCGGCGCTAGCGGAGCTCAGCACGCGCTACATGCAGGAGCGCCCACCTTCCAAAAAGGAAGGGAAAGGAAGAATCGCTTCATGATGACCGATTCCGTGAAACATGTGCTCGGACTGTCCGGCGGGAGGGATAGCGCGGCGCTCGCAGTTTATATGCGGCAGCATCATCCCGAGTTGGAGATCGAGTACTTTTTCACGGACACGGGCAAGGAACTGCCTGAGGTCTACGAGTACCTGGGGAGGCTGGAAGGATTTCTCGGACAGCCGATACGGCGGCTAAATCCCGACCGCGACTTTGACTTCTGGCTCAAGCAGTACAACGACTTTCTTCCGTCGCCCCAAACACGCTGGTGTACCCGACAGCTCAAACTCCGACCCTTCGAGCAATGGCTTCGGCCGATCCTGGCCGCCGGCACCACCGTCTACAGCTATGTTGCGATCCGCAGTGACGAAGAATACCGCGAAGGCTATTCATCGAAGCACCATCGCCTTGTTATCAAACTGCCCTTCAAGCAGTCCGGTGTCGACAAGGCGGGAGTGCTGGAGATTCTGGATGGAGCGGGGCTCGGCCTGCCGAAGTATTACTCCTGGCGCACGCGCAGCGGCTGCACCTTCTGCTTCTTCCAGCAGAAGATCGAATGGGTGCGGCTCAAGGAGGAACACCCCGCGGCATTCGAAGAAGCCAAAGCATACGAGAAGAACGCCGTGGAGCACGGCTCACCATTCACATGGAGCCAGGGAGAGTCTCTTGAAGATCTGGAACGGCCGGAACGCCTCGCGCAAATCAGACAGGATCACGAGCTGAGGCTAACTCGGATGCGCTCTCGCGCCACGATCAATCCACTGCGGCCCGACCGCGAACCTCTGGACATCGATGATCTATATGGTAAAGCAAAAGTCTGTCTAGCATGCCACAAATGATCAATTGAGCCACGGCCATACATAATCCCAGGTAAGTTCGGCGGTGTTGCGCGCCCGCGCATTGATCACTTCGCGGCTCCACTCTTCGACATCTCGAAGCGGCTGAAGCAATGCAAGTCTCTCCCCTTGTCGCAGTAGTTCCGACGTATAGTTCGAAAACTGCATACCCAATGCAGCGGCTTCGTCGATCCGTTCTTGCTGTTGCTCCATCGTTTCCTCGGTGAGGGCGGCATAAAATACTTGTTTGCGTTTCCAACTATCGTTACCAATAGCACCGTTTTCTTTCTTGGGCAGCAAAACCAAATTTCCTAGCGAGTGACGTAAAATCATGTTTCTATAAATCTCTACATTCCAGCCACTTTTCGGTTCGTTCTCCGGCGCTATATGTTCCACTGTCTCGTATAATTCGCCATTCCACGTTTCATGAGTAAGAAAGTTGTTGATGTGTGAGCTCTTTTTGACGCCAGCTCTCTCCCAGCAACCTGGCGTCTCCGAGGAGGGAATTGACTGATGAGCCGCGACAAGGAGCATGAACCGAGCCACAGTCCTTGCTTGCTGGTAAAGGGGGTTATCGACAACCTGATCCACCCACTTTTCCTTCTGAGAAATTTTGAACTTGCTCCCAGCAAGCAGCTTCTTGAATGCAGATTTGATCTCGTCGACACTAAGTCTTTGATTTTCTGACTCTATTCCGACACATAGCTCGAATTTCTTGGTTGAACCGTTCTTGGCCGCCATCATCGCGCGGAGCTCACTGTCTATTCCCGCAGTCCCACCCGATGCAGCTCGTCTCAAGATCAGAAAGGCCGTGACAGCCTTGAGAACTTCCAAAAACTCGCCATCTCCCTGTCTCTTGATTTCCGGGCTCCAGTACCGGCCCAAGATCGGCAGAACCAGTTTGGTTTGCATGTCTCTGACGAAGGACATCAGAAGCTGAACTTGTCCCAGATTAGGCTCGGAGTGAAACAACCCGAGTTCCTCTATGCCCTTACCTGACCAGTAATACCTCCTAAACTCCGCCATATCGGCAAGCAACGACACAAAGCGTTGAGCGTTTTCTCGGGAAACCGCAGCCGCCCGATCATATCGCGTTCGGAGGAAGTTTCGTTGTGCTGCAAGGTGCTCGGGCTGTTTGGTTCCTTCCATGTACAAAGCGAAACTAACCAATAACTCCTTTGTTTCCCTTTGCTTTTGAGCCGTGTCCCTATACCACTCATCAAGGTTCTCCTTCAGCCGTATGAAAGCAATTTCCGATGTCGTGCCAAAAAACTCCCCTTTCGAGTTTTCATACTGAATAACTCGCGGTTTGAGCGTTTCCAATGCAGTTAGAGGTTCACCAGTAGTATTGAGGGCGTCGAAGATATCGAATGCCGCGCTTTCATCGTCTGTTGTTACACGAGTAAGGACTATGCATCGGCAGAAATATGCCGCAAACAGGAGAGTTCGAACTAAGTCGTGTGCTGTTTCGCATTTTCTTAGATCTTCAATAGCACGGTTCTGATCGTCCTCATTCTTTACAATATCTGCAAGACGATCTAGCAAGCTTCGGTACCCAGAACGGTTTAGATAGTCGATTGAAACTTGCTCGCACTCGGCATCATCGTACCACTCCGCATCATTAAGGTTCTCAAGTAGTCCCCTGACCAGTTGATAATTTGCCCCCAACTTCTGCGCGTCGATGCCGCTTCCAAGGGACGGAGGAAGAAATTCTTGGACTTCGCCGCTGGCATATTTTGCAAATGCATTAAGAAACACCGCCAAAGCAGAACGGTATTCGGATGTCTGTGATGAACGCCCCCTTTGGTCTTTGGTTCGTATAATACGCGGGTATGGATACGTCTTATTTCCTTTGATCTTTTGCGTGCCGACAGCGCATTCGAGAAGATCGGCCATTCGATCCTCTATTTCAACCCTAATCCATTTCTTAACACCCTCCTTGAGTGCGAGCAACTCCAGTGCGTGAAGTGCAGCATTGAGCTTTTCATACAGACCGCAGGCAAGAAGCGTCAGCGTCGTCAGGCGCTGTTGTCCATCGACGATGGCTACGGAGGTACCGCCAAAATCCTCTTCTTTGCTCCTCTCTTCTACGAGAATCAACGTGCCCAGAAAAGTGAAAGCGTCCGCATTCGGACTTGTTGCGAGCCGGTTGAGGCCGCTAAGGCAGTCACTATACAGTCGAGTGATGTTTTGTTTTGACCAATCATATTCTCGCTGATACTCAGGGATTCGAAAGCCAACAGCTCCATTGTGAAGCATGGCAGTTTCTGAGGGACTGGAAGCCTCCGCTTCAAAAAGCTCTTTGATTTTCTTCATGGAGATCTCATCAACCCCAATGATCTTCTGTGAGTTTGCGCACCGTTACTTCAATCGCGTGATCAAACAGACGCGTGTTTTCGCAAGAGTTCGTCAATAGCGTCCGACAGGTTCCATATCGGTTCGGATTCGCCTTCCTTTAGCATTTCGATGACCCTGGGAAGCCCCGCCACGGCTAGCCCGTTGGCAAGCGTCATCATCTTGCGCGGCTCGGAGACGATCTGAACATCGCCGGTCTTGCCTACAGCGACCAGCATCAACGTATGAACCCTCCAGGGATCGCTGCCGAAGATCGAGCCGTCGATGATTTTCCGTGTGTCGAGTTTCGTGATATCGGCCGGGTCGAGCCCGAGCCGGGCTGCGACGCAGACGGACAGGAACCAGAGGTCCACCATTCGCGGAAAAGGGCTCTGGTCCAAGATGGAGTTCGCGCTTCGCTGGCAGTACCGAGTGAAAGCCTCGTGGAATTCCACCGGTACGTTGATGTCGATCGCCTGAAAGGGATTGAAGTAGCGGTCTGCCATCGTTTGTTACCTATGAGGCCATTCTTAGTTCGACCTGCACATCGGGATGGCGATGGCAGAGCTGGCATTCGTTCCTGTGATCGCATTCGCAGCGCAGAACCTTGCGGTCTTCCACGCCGGGATCATTCACTAGCATCTTCGGGAAGTGCGCCGGGTTTGTCAGCGTGAGTACCACTCCCGCGGCCTGATCGATGATTTCTTCGCAGCCCGCAATTTCATCGTGCGTCAGGAACAGGATCAGCTGCGCGCTCTCGCGCACTGCCGTCCGCAGGATGGACCGCTTCACGTAACCGCTCGTCATCCCAAGCGGCGTATCAATCACGTTCGGCGCTTCGACCTCGCTGACCTTCGTCAGCGCGAGAATGAATGCGAGCGTCAGCGCCCTCCGTGACGCTCCGTTCAGGTCACGATCCGGGTTGAGTGTCCTGTCGTTGGGTCCATACACGATTATGTCGAAATCCCGGCTGATTTCGGCACGCCGGATGATTGCCCCCTGCTCCGGATCCGCGCCGATCATCTCCAGGAATACGCTGTTCATCAGATCGCTGACCTTTTGCAGTTCCTCGTTCGTGATCCGCTCATATGCACTTCTCAGAACCTTCATCACATCCTGTGTAACTTCCAGCTCTGCGAGAATTCGCGCACCCTTCTTCTGCTCGCGTAGCAATCGGTCGCGCTTGGATTCCAGTTCTTCGCGGTCCCGCCTTAGACCGGCGAGCTGGGTCTCAAGGCTCGATTGCCTGGCCAAATAGCGATCTCTCTGGTTCTTGTACTGGCGGCGCGTTTCCCGAAGGCCCTGAATGTCGGTGTCAGGCAGAGAGTCCAGTTGCAGCTCCAATGCCCGAAACTTGCGGCCTGATTCGTCGCGCAGGATTTGAATGCCGTCACGCCGCTCCACAACCTTCGTGTACTCTTCAAGCCACGTGCCCGATACAGACTCACCGCCGCTCTGCAACGGCTTGGCACCGTAGTACAGATCAGTGATGATCTCCTGGATTTCGTCAGCACGCTCGCTGTCATCGATCAGCTTCTGGATATGTCTGCGGCGCTCTTCACCTTCCGGGTCGTCTACTCCCAGCGTTTCACCGCAGATGCAGACTTCCGCCTCTAGCCGGTCCTGCAATACCGGGATAGTTGTATTGGGAATCTTGCCTTGATCGTGTAGCTCTTCTAGCTTTTCAAACGCTCGATCCAGCACGGGTGCCAGCAGGTCCGTCGCGATCGAGCGGCTACGAAATAGCGCCGAGTGTTCCTTGTTTGCAGAGGCGAGTTGCGCATCCAGCCGCTTTATCTCGCTCTTGGCACCCTCGAGATCCTTGCGGAGTTTTTCCTTATCTCCCTTCTGGAGTGCAGCTGCAATCTTCCGGTCTACTTCATCAACTTTCTCATCGAACGCCCCAAATTGTTGTTTGGCATCTTCCAGATCAGTTTCAAATTCCTCGCGGCTGTTTTCCATCTCTTCAAGGCGTGAGGCGATCTCATTTAGCTCACCGCCTGTCCCCACTTGCTTTGCCTTTCTGTTTACTTCCCCCGCCGCTTTGCGCACGTGCTTGATGGCATCGTCGATAACGCCCAGACCTAGCAGCGAGCGAATGGCGCGCTGCACCCGCTCGCGCTTCGTGGACACAGCTACGTCCGCTTCAATGAAACTCAATGCCCGGTCGCCATCCGTGAAAAACACTTCCCGTAGTTCCGGCGGCAGCTCGTCGTTGATCAGTGCTTCCGGCACATCGATAGGACTTGCTCCAGTGTCGTTCAATGCAAACAATTTCACCGTCGAGTTAGAGCGACGTGCCTGGCTGTCCACGTCTTCAAACGCGGATCGCACCAGGCGGAAGCGCCGCCGGGTCTCGCGCACCTCTCCGCGAACCCGCCGGTGCGTCGTCACTTCAAATTCAACCGTGGCTGTGATCGGTACACGCTTGCCACCACCCACTTCCCAGTCAATCGGATGCAGGCGAAACCCCTCGCCTTTCCCGGGCAGCGCCGCGTCTCCGTAGAGCGCCCACTGAAGGCCGTGCAGAATCGTCGTCTTCCCCGACTCATTTGCAGCGCGGATAACCGTCAAGTTCCGGTCGGGATCGCACGAAAACTCAAGACTCAGATCTCGAAGCAGCCGGAAGTTCTGAAATTCCGCACGGAGCAACTTCATGAGGTTAACCTCTCCGCTCCAGAGTCCTCTCCACGTTGCGTCGCTAGGAACCGCGCAGTCGCATTGCACTTGTCGTTGATCTTCTTTTGGATATTCGTGGCCGAGACGCGGTGACCGCGCTCATATTCAAGAATCTCGGAAATCACTTCGATGAGCTCTTCCCGATAGCCGTTGCATCGCTCATCGATCCCCTCACATTCCTCTAGGATGATCGAAATTATCTTTCTGTCGTTCAGTGGCATCTGTTCTTCCCCAAACCTTACAGGTACGCGGCGTGCACCATTCTGTCTATCGTGGCCAGCGGCCCATCCGGTCTTCCCGCGTTTCTCGCTAGCCCGGCAAACTCCTGAGCTCGACGCAGTTCTGTGCGAACGAGCCCGCGCGCATCGGGGTCGAGCCCCTCTTCCATGCCCGGCGGTAGGGCCAGCAGGTCGTGGATCACGCTGTGCGTCTTGCCGATGGCGCTGCATGTCCGCAGCAGCCGTCCGCGGCGCTGCACCCATTGCCGCTCGACCGTGGTACTTGCGAGAATGAAGGCCTTGCGTATCTGTGGGATGTTCACTCCCTCGTCCAGTACGCGCTTCGCAGTAAGCACCTGTATTTCGCCGTTCTGGAAGGACGCGATGATCTGCTTCGTCTGCTCGCGGTTCCCTGTCTCTTCGGCTGTCAGCTGATGGAATAGGATGTTCTGGTCGCGCAGCAGGTCGTTTACGTTGTCGAGCTGCTCCGGCCCCTTGTCCGAGGTGTAGACAAGCGTGTGCTGCAGGCCGCCGGTATCCTCTTCGTCAAGCAAGGCCTTCAGCTTGGAAACCTTGCCTGATGCCGTTTCCAGAAGGGCGCGACGGTCCCGCAGCAACTTGGCTAGATACTCGTCCGGCTTTCCGGCCTCGCTACGCCACGCGTTCTGCCTGATCTTGCCCGTCAGTTCGAACCATTCGTCCATCTCGACATCCGTCAGATAGACCGCGTGGACGTAGTAATCGTATTCGACGAGGCATCGACCAATCGCCTCCTCAAGGGCGAAACGGAACGCGACAGGTCCGAAGAACTCGAGCAGTGCCTCGGTTCCCTCCTCGTCATATTGGCGAATCGGCGTCGCCGAGAGGCCAAGCCGATGCTCGAAGAAATCCGGCGGATCTTCGATGAATGACCGTCGGCCGAGGTTATGCGCCTCGTCTGCGATCAGCATCCGCGCGCAATCGAAAGCCCTAACGGCCTCCTGAAATTCCTTGGTGCACAACGTGTCGTGACTGACCACGACTACTTCCACACCCGCTAGGCCAGTGCGCAGGCGTCGTCTAAGTCTTTGCAGTTCTTTCGCCCGCTTCGCCGCGCTGCCTGCTCTCGTGAGATTAACAGGCCTAATTCCGAACGGCACAATCTCTCCGCACCACTGTTCGATCAGCGGCACATAGGGTGCTGCAACAACGATCAGCAACGGCTTTTGATCTTTGTACACACAGTGTGCACCGATCATCGAGGTAATCGTCTTGCCTGAACCGGTCGCCATTTCCAGCACGCCGCGATACCCCGCTTGGCACCAAGCATTCACAGCTTTTCCCTGGTGCTCGAACGGCCCGTCTTCGTATCTCAGCCAGTCAGGAATCTTGAAGCCCGCACTCGCCACCGAAACCGGCTCGGCTGGCTCCACTTGTTCGGTCAGTCCTTTCGCGCGGGTATAAAGCGCGCGCAACTCGTCCTCGCTCGGGGCAAACTCCGAACTGTACGTACGCAGTAGGCGCTCCTTCACAGCCTCCGGCATCGGGATTACGATACAGTTGTCATCCTTTCTCTCCCAGAGCCGTTGGAACTCATAGCTGAGTTTTTCTGCAATGTATCTCTGGTTCGGGTCCTGCCATGACCGCGATATGACAATCTGCTCGATATTCATGCGAATGCCCGCATAGGTGGCGTTACCCGACCCGTGTGCCGCGACGACATCGCCTGAGTGCTTGAAGAGCCACACCTTCGGATGAAAGAGGGCATCTTTCATCAACGCGACCTTGATTTCGATACGCTTCTCTCGCAGCAGCCAGGTCAGGCACTTCAATGTGTAGCGTTGAAGCATATCCTCCGTGACGATTAGTTCCTCAAGAATACTGTCCGCGATTTCCTCCGCCGATTTCGACCCTTCCTCTATCGCCGCTAGGTCTTCGGCCCGCAGCAATGGACTTACGACAAGCCGGAAACTGTTGTCGGAGCCGGTGACATAAGTCGCAAGGCCGGGGGCGAGCGACGCCAGCACTTCGCTTGAGAAGAAACCCACCATGCAGTCGACTTGCCCTGCCGCCCGGAAGCCCGGAATCAGAACCTCTTCCGCCAGCGGGTCCGTCGGGAGAATGTAGAGGGGCCGGACTCCATCGAGCGACCGCAGCGCTCGCAAAGCCGTCACCGTCGCCCGATCCCCCCTCACTGCCGGGTCATTTTTCACACGATCTCCCGACTTTGGCTCCGTGGCCATTTCCGACCCCGGCGAGAAACCCTGCTACGCGCGCAGATTGTGTTTCTGCCTGTTCTGTCATAACGCGCTGCCTGCGGCCGGGCCGACCGCCGCAACTCCAGGCCAAGCCTCGATTCTCCACTCCACTGGAAGGAACGGGCAACGCCGCCGGTCTTCGCACCGAAAGCGGGTGATTTCAACCTGCTGTCCCTCGCTGGCTTCGCGTGTCCCCGATCCCCGGCCAAATGCGGTTCATCCCGCATGTCGAGACTTCACGGCTTCCTTCAGCGTGTTGCCGGCCTTGAACAGCGGAACCGTCGAGGCGGCGACCGACAGGGTCTCGCCTGTCCGCGGGTTGCGCGCGGCGCGCGCTGGCCGGTTCCGGGTGCCGAACGTGCCGAATCCAAGAATCCGCGCCTCCTCGCCATTCGTCAGGGCTTCGCCGATCAGGTCGAATACACCGTCGACAGCGTCTTTCGCGGCGGCCTTGCTCATTTCCGTCCGGCCTGCCAGACGCTCCGCCAGTTCCGACTTGTTCATCCATGCGCTCCCGTTTTCGCTGACTGTTCCGTTCCGAGCCTGAGTAGCATGTTACGCCCGGCTGCGCGATATCCGCGCAACTCCCGTTCCCTGCCTCCTGGCGCATGGACAGCCGGGTCCGGAGTCTGTGTCATGACCGCTGATTCCTTCGGTCGGCGGTTTGGTTTGCGATGACGGGTGACGAACAGCTCCGGGCATGCCGATAACCGGATTATGCCGCGTTCTGGTCGCAACCCCTTGATCAGACTGACTGCCGGTCTCGGTTTCGCGGCATAATCAAAGCGCTTCGAGGTAATCCAGCAGGGCGTCGGATGGCCGGTATCGGCCGGGTGGCGTGTCGACCGGCCTAGTCCTCTCCATCGCCTTTTCCTTCACCTGCAGATCGGCGTGGAGATAGATCTGGGTCGTCTCGACCGATTCGTGCCCGAGCCAGAGCGCAATGACAGTGCAACCGACGCCATTGTGCAGAAGCTCCATCGCCGCCGTGTGCCGCAGGCAATGCGGGGTGACATGCTTGCCTTTGAGCGTCGAACAGCGCTCGGCCGCCAGAGCGGCGTACTTTCGGACGATGCGCTCGACCGCGTCACGACTGAGACGGCCATTTCGGTTGCTCACGAACAACGGCCGGTCGGCCGCGTCGGCCCGCTCGTCGAGCCAGACGCCGAGTATCGCCGCCGTGTCCGCCCTGAGCGGTGTCGAGCGATCCTTGCGCCCCTTACCGCGGCACCGGACGTGGGCACCCGTGCCGAGAACGACATCACCGCAGCGGAGGCCGATCAGCTCGGAGACCCTGAGCCCGGTCTGCACGCACAGATGCAGCAGGGCCCGGTCCCGCCGCCCGTACCAGGTCGACAGGTCGGCGGCAGCGAGAAGCGCCTCGATTTGCTCGCGCTCGAGATAGTCGATCATGCGCTTCTTGTGGCGTTTCGAGGGCAGGGCGAGCACCCGCTGACAATGGTGCAGGAGCGCCGGCTCGTTGATGGCGACGTATTTGAAGAACGACCTGATCGCCGCCAGCCTGGTGTTGCGGCTGCGGGCACTGTTGCCCCGCGAGGTCTCGACGAAGTCGAGGAACCTGCCTACAAGATCGGCATCGATGTCGGTGACCAGAAGATCGGTCGGCTGGCGGCCGAGACGGCTTGTGGCGAAGGTCAGCAGCAGCCGGAAGGTGTCGCGATAGCTTGCCACCGTGTTGGCGCTGGCCGCGAGCTGGTTTGTGAGGCGTTCGGTGAAGAAGCGTTGCACGAAGATGGGGAGCGGGTATCTCGTCACGATCCCTCTCCATTGTCGAAGGAGCGTTCGGCGCGCTCGCTGGCCAGCTGCAATAGTTCGGGCACGGCCTCGATGTACCAGTAGGTTCCAGCGGGGTCTGTATGGCCCAACCAGGTGCTGAGCTTGTACATCTCGCGATCGGGGTCCCGTCCCGACCTGAACCAGTCGAGGATCGTCATCGAGGCCATGGTGTGGCGCAGGTCGTGCAGATGTGCGTCTCCGAGGTCCGCCTCGGCGCGGACCCTGAACCAGAACTGATCCAGCCAGTCGATGCTCCGGTGCCGATCGCCCCGCAAGGCCGGGAACACCCAGCGCCCGTTTTTCCCGATGCCGTCGAGAATGCTGCGTGCCGGTCCGGACAACCAGACGGTTCTCGGACCGGTCTTGCTGTCGCGGAGAAACAGGTGACCGTCGCGGTAGAAGCGCCATTCGAGGGTAACGATCTCCGACTTCCGGCAGCCGGTCAGCAGAAGCAGGCGCAGCGCCGCCGCGTGGAATGGGTATTCTCCCTCATGCCGGTCCAGCGCGATGCCGAGGCGGCGGTATTCCTCCGGCGACAGGAAACGCTCCGAGCGCTTCTGCCGGTAGCGCTTTATGCCCTTGCAGGGGTTGCCGCCAT
>MKWU01002362.1_pt1 | contig 28647 bp, 15 predicted proteins | sample 809101 | NCBI WGS metagenome assembly MKWU01 (sample SAMN05860141, study PRJNA318959) | sponge metagenome | host: Aplysina aerophoba | place: Slovenia: Piran, Adriatic Sea, Gulf of Piran | collected 2013-05-07 | reverse complement strand
GCTACGAAGTGCTGGCAGGGGAAGCCGAGGTGGTGCGCCAAGTGTTTGACAGCTATACGCGGGAGCACTGCAGCATGCGGGCGATCGCCCGCCACCTGACGGAACAAGGGATTCCGACGCGCACCGGGAAGGGGTGCTGGGAGCGGTCGGTGATCTGGGCCATCCTGCGCAATCCGGCCTACTGCGGGCGGGCCTGTTACGGCAAGACCGGGACAGGCCCGCGGCAGCGGCTCACGCGGCCCTTGCGAAAGCCGGGCAAGTTCGCCAGCCGGCAGGTGGCCGGACTCGAGCGTCCGCGCGAGGAGTGGATCGAGATCCCGGTGCCGGCCTTGGTTAGCGAGGAGCTGTTCGAGCAAGCCCAGGAGCAGCTCGAGGCGAACAAGCGGCATGCGAGGCGGCGGACAAAAGAACCGACCCTGCTGCATGGCATGCTGGTGTGCCGGCGTTGTGGCTATGCCTACTACCGCTGTACCACGCGTACGACAAAGCGGAAGCTGTACTACTACCGCTGCCTGGGCTCGGACGGGTGGCGTTACGAAGATGGCGTGCGCTGTGCGAGGAACTTGCGCTCGAACTCCTCGTCGTAGGACAGCTTCAGCGCATCAACCTCCCAACGCTGGCGCGATCCGCCATCGGGCATGATCCAGATCCTCTGCGCCGGGGCAGACGAACGCCCGAACGTTCACGTCGGTCGCGAGTCTTCCGAGGACACCGTGCGCGGAGAGCCGAATCCGGCCCTCCTCCCCGATTCGTTGATTGCGGCTCGTACGGCACCAGTCGCCGCGGCTGGCGAAGTCGGTGGTCGTCGCGCATTCCTGCGATGTGGAGCGGCTCGGAAGTATGCCCGGAGGCGGTGGTTGATGCCCGGTCTGCCGGAGCCTGGCGGCCTTCAGCTCTTAACTTGCACGAGGCCTCGGGGGTGTTGCTTGTCATCGACGCCCAGCCCAACCTCGCAGCCAGAGATCCCGCCCCTCACGCCACCTTGCCAGTAAGCCCCTGTAGTTAGGACCGGACAACGTTGGAGACGCCCCGGTTCGCTGGGTGCGACCGCCATCCTTCCGATTGCCCCAGCCAATCGCCATCGCGCAGTTCTCGCACCCGAACTGCAGCGGTGACCCGTCCTGCGTCAGAACCTGCAAGGCCCCGAAACCGAGAAATGCCACTGTCGGGCGGCAAGCACTGGTCAATCCGTTCGGTTGGATGACCCGCTCGTGCCGATTTGGTTGTTTTCTGGGGAATTACCCAGATTCTTCCCTTGACAGCCAAGTGGCTCCAGAATAGACTCGGGCTGACAGCGGGCCGCTCGGCCCGAACCGGGGGCCGGGGCTTCTGGGGCTGCGACTCGATCAGGCTCGTGGGTGTTTGAAGCCCCCGCGACCGAGCAAGAGAGGAGCGCAGCAAAATGAATTTGAAATCAAGTTCCCCGATCCGTTGGGTGGGGGTCGCAACGTTGCTGGCATTGATGTCGGCTTTCGCGGTGACGGCATTGGGCCAGAACACGTATGGCACACTCGTCGGGCGGGTTTCCGACGCTCAGGACGCCGTGATACCAGGCGCCATGGTCACCGCGACCAACCAAAGCACGAACATCGCCCGGTCCGTTCAGACCGGCGCGACGGGCGACTACAGCGTTCTCAGTCTCTTGCCGGGAATGTACGACGTGAGCGTCGAGATGGATGGGTTCAAAAAGACCCTGATTGAAGGCATCAACCTCCGTGTCAACGAGTCTGTCCGCATTGACGTGGCGCTAGAGATCGGGGATGTGGTCGAGACGATCGAGGTCTCGTCGAGTGTGGCACCGCTGCTGGAAACGACACGCTCAACGTTGGGCACGGTCGTCGCGAACGAGAAGGTTGTGGAACTGCCTTTGAACGGTCGCGACATGACCCAGCTGACGATGCTGCTGCCCGGGGCTTCGCCGGGCGCGAGCGCTGGCGGCTTCTTCATCATCGGAGGCCAAACTGTCGCCGTGACAGGGAATCGCAGTGACCAGAACAACTACACGCTCGACGGGGTCAACAACAACGAAACCTTCTTCAAGCATTACGGGATCCGGCCCTCCTTGGATGCCATCCAAGAGTTCACCGTGCAGACCAACATCACCAGCGCCGAATTCGGGGATGCTGCTGGAGCGAACGTGAACGTAGCGATCAAGTCCGGGACCAACGAGATCCACGGAAGTCTCTTCGAATTCTTCCGCAATGACAAGCTGGATGCCCGGACCTTTTTCGCGCCGGAGAGAGCTGCGTTCCGCTGGAACCAGTTCGGGGCCGCCGTTGGCGGGCCTGTGGTGCGCAATCGCACGTTCTGGTTCGCGAACTGGGAATCCTTTCGATTCCGCCGGGAGAGCACGATTCTCAGCTCCGTACCGACACAGGAGATGCGGGAGGGGCGTTTCCTGACGAACATCGACGGCTCTCCGATCGGCCAGCTCTACGACTTGCTCAGCACGCAAGAGGGGGCGGACGGCATGCTGACTCGCCAGCCGTTTGACAACAACACCATTCCCCAGAGCCGATTCCACCAGCTGGCGCGTACTTGGCAGGAAGGAGTGTACGGGCCATTCCTGCCTAATCAGCCGGGCCAGGCGCCCAATTTCATTAACACCACTCCCGACCGCCGGGACGACGACCAGGTGAATCTCCGGCTGGACCACCAAGTGAGCGACAACAACAATTTCTTCGTCCGGTGGTCGTGGGCTGACAACGAGAATCTTTCGCCGCAGTCGTTCCCCGGACGAGAGGTTTCGTTCTTCAACAAATTCCGGAACATGGCCGTCAGCGACACCCATGTGTTCAGCCCGAAGTCAATCTTCGACTTCAAGTTTGGATACAACTCCGACAACATTCAGCGCCGGACGGACCCGCTTGGCCTGGGGCAGCTGGTTGTCGGGTCCCCGGCCATGTTCCGCGAGGACTTCGATTTCCCGATCGGGATCGGGATCACCGGGTTCGCTGGGGCGGGCTTGACCGCCTTCGTTTCCGGACCCCAGCGCACGTGGCAGTTCATGCCCTCGTTCACGCAGATTGCCGGCAAGCACACCGTCAAGATCGGTGCCGACGTCAAGGTGCGCCACGTGCTGCACGACGGCGTGTTCGCCAACGTCAACCACGACAAGATACCCACGTCGGACCCGCAGGACACCGTCGGAGTGACGGGCTATTCATATGCCAGCTTCCTGCTGGGATTCCCGTCATCAGGAGGCAGGATCCAGCCACTGGAGGCCCCGGGCTGCAGCTCCTGCACGGAAGCCAACATGAAACAGGACCTGACGCACATCTACTTCCAGGACGACTACAAGATGACCCGCAATCTTACGCTCAACCTGGGTCTGCGCTACGAATGGACGTCCTGGTACAGCAGCCGGAACGACCCTCCGAACGCGTCGTGGTTCGATGCCATCGGGAATCAGTTCGTGTTTGCCGGGCCCAATCCGATCACCGGAGAGCCGGCGAACACCACTCCAACCTTCATCGTTCCGGACAAGAACAACTGGGCGCCTCGCTTCGGATTCGCCTACCTGCTAGGGCAGAGGACCACGGTACGGGGCGGTTATTCGCTTTTCTACGGTTCCAACATTGCGTGGGAAGGGAACCACATGCGTGGCAATTTCCCCTTCGCCTTGGGCCAGAACTTCGCGTCGGCGAACAAGACCGTCTATCAGGTCTCATCGAACGACCCGTTTCCGGCTCTCGACCCTTCGAGGCCCAGCGCCCAGCACACCGCGCGTCGCGACAACGTCATGCCATACGTGCAGCAATGGAATCTCGGTGTCCAGCGCCAGCTTGCGGATGATCTGATGTGGGAGGTCAACTACGTCGGGTCGAAGGGAACCAGGCTGAGTTCGTTCATCGATGGCAACAACGCCTTGCCCGGGCCGCCGGCGGACGGCGACACCATCCAGCAGCGCAGGCCGTACCCGATGCATACTGGGGCGTTCAGCGAGAACCAGTCCGATGCGGTTTCCAGCTATCACGGGCTCACCACGAAGCTCGAAAAGCGCTTCAGCCAGGGGCTGAGCTACCGGCTGAACTACGCTTGGTCGAAGTCTATGGACCTCAATTCACAATGGGGCGGGACGTCAGCGCAGAACGCTCTCGACGCGCGGAGTTCGATCGGGCTGTCGGACTTCCACAGGGCGCATATCTTCAGCGCGGACATGGTCTGGCGGCTGCCCCGCTTGCAGGGCCTGACGGGCGCGCTGGACAAGATCGTGAACGACTGGCAGATCAACACGATCATCCAGCTCCGTAGCGGAAGCTATCTCACGCCCACGCTGACGGGTGACCACAACAACGTAGCCGGGCGAGGAACCGGGCAACGTCCGGATCTGGCCGGCTCGGAAATTCGCTACCTGAGGACGCCCGAGCGATGGGTCGACCCGGCGTCATTCGCCCTGCCGAACCTCCCGGAGTACGTCGGTGACGAGAGCGGCTTCGGAACTGCTGGCCGCAACATCATCGAGGGCCCGGGGCACGCTGGCGTCGATTTCTCGCTGTACAAGAACGTCCCGATCACGGAACATCTGGGCGCCCAGCTACGGTTCGAGTTCTTCAACATCTTCAACCGGGTGAACTTCAACAATCCGGGCACGGGTGGCTGGGATCCGTCGAACTTCGCCAGCTGGGGCAGGATTACAGGAACCGGGGACGCGAGGCAGATCCAGATCGCAGCGAAGTTCTATTTCTAGGTCCCGTCCCGGCGATCGGAACGGTCCCGGCTAACACGGCGGGGCGTGATGGCGTACACTACGCACGGCGCGCCCCGCTTTCTGCTCCCGTCCTATGTCCACCGCGTGCTTCCAGCGAGGAGTCGCTGTCTGTGCACTCGTCCTCCTGCCAACGGCATCGCTCGATGCCCAGCCTGCCAATCCGGCGTCACAGGACCGGCTCGAGAGCCTGTATTCCGAACTCACTCGGGTCAGCCAATCGCAAGACCACGGACGCCTCAGGGCAATCTATACCGAGATCGCTGCCTTGCAGCCTGCCAGCGCCGAAGCCCGGCGAGGACTGGGGCTGGCCTGTTACTTGCAGGGGGACTTCGCAGCCGCGGTGCCCGCACTGGAGGAGGCGGCCAGCTTGCAGCCCGACCTGGAAGGTGTCCGCTTGTACCTCGGCATCAGCTATTACCGCATCAATCGCTTCCCAGCGGCGCTGGCTGAACTGGAACAGGCTCCGGAACTCCGTGCCAACGATTCGATGGCCAGGTACTGGCAAGGGGCCACCTATAGGGCGCTCGGCCAGCTGTCCGAGGCTGTTGCAGCGCTGGAGGCGGCACGGGAACGGGCCCCGGACAACCCGGATGTCCTCCAGCTCTTGATACGGGCGTACTCGGAACACTCGTCCGAATGGTTCGGCCAGTTGCTCTCGTCAGCTGCGAGTTCACCGTCCGGGCGGCTGTTGAAGGCCGAGGAGCTGGCCATGGACGGCGTGTTCGAGGCTGCCCTGCGGGAGGCGGACGGCGCGCTCGAAGAGGATCCCGGGCTGAGTGGATTGCATCGAGTGAAAGGCGAGGCCCACTGGGCCCGGGAGGAATACGCGCTCGCCGCCGCAGCGTTCCGTCTCGAACTCGGGACCAATCCGTGCAGCGGGGAAGCCCATCTCCGGCTCGGGGCGTTCCTGCTGGACGCAGGCGACCCCAGCGGCGCATCGCGCCACCTTCGAGCCGCGAATCGCTACAGCCCCCGGGACAAGCGCGTCCTCGAGTTGCTGGGCCGGATCCCGGGTGATTCCGCAAGCGCGGGCCGGCCTCCGGCAGGTACGGACCACGCAGCGGCGCCAATCGGCCCTGGGCTCGATGCCGCGCGGGACGCGTATCGGAGCGGCGATGCCGAGCAGGCCAGCCAACTGCTCGACGACCTGTTTCGCGATCGGCCCGAGTTACTGGAAGGGAGGCGGCTGCTGGCGAAATGCCGACTTGAAATGGCCGACATCGAGGAGGCGGTGGCGCTGTACCGGAATCTCCTCGCTCAGATTCCGGGCGATCCCGAGGCCCTTTATGGGCTGGGCAGGAGCTACGAGCGACTGGCGTCCCGAACGGCCGATCGCCTCTTCGACGTCAATCCCAGTTCACCGGGTGTCAGGCTGTTACGGGGCGAGTCCTTCGAGAGAGGCCCGCAGTACCAGTTCGACAAGGCGCTGGCGGAGTTCCGCGAGGCGGAAGCGCTGAGTCCGTCGGACCCCTCTGTCAGTCACGCCATTGGACGGGTGCTCTTCAAGATGAAGCGGTTCGACGACGCCGTCCCACATCTGGAAGGCGTACTGGCGGCGAACCGAAGCCATGGCATGGCGAACTATCTGCTCGGCAAGATCCGTCTGCTACAGGGGGACCGCGTCCTGGCCATTGAACTGCTGCGGACTGCCGTAGCCGCGCGTCCTGGCCTAGTGGATGCACGGAGGGACTTGGCTAGGGCGCTGGTCCTCGAGGGATCGCTCGACGAGGGAATAGCGATCTACGAGGCATTGCTCGAAGGCCATCCTTCCGACTCGAGCCTGCACGCTCTCCTGGCAGGAGCCTATCGCCGGGCGGGCCGCTTGGAGGAAGCGAAAGCGCAGGCCGAAAAGGCTAGCGCGACCGCCGCGGCAGCGCAGCCCTGACCCGGAAGGGGGTATGGATTTCGCACGTCAGCGGATCCAAGTTCCTTGCACCGTCGCCCTTGGTCATGGGTCCCTGGAATTCGGGAACCGCCCGTCTTGCCCTCGCTGACGTACTGCCAGCGGCCCGCGGAATCATAGCGCAAGGATGGGCAGGCCCCGATCGATGGCCCGACGCGCTACCAATCGGAGCGTTCCGCCGGACCCGTTGAGGGCGACGTTCCGACTCGCGGCGGCATCGGACGGAACCAGCGGTCAAGCCCGCAGGACTTCGCTTACCACCCGGGCTGGGAACTCGTCTGTCAGACGCTCGTCGCGACCGTCGTGGGTATAGACTAGATCGCGGTGGTTCAGGCCGATCAAGTGCAGGATGGTGGCATGCAGATCGTGTACACTGACACGGCTCTCGACGGCCTTGTATCCGATCTCGTCGGTCGCACCGTGAATCGTGCCACCCTTGACGCCGGCACCGGCTAGCCAGACCGTGAACCCGGTCGGGCCGTGGTCGCGCCCGGACACCCCGGCATCCCGGCTCTGGGCCAGCGGGAGCCGGCCGAACTCACCGCCCCAGACGAGTAGCGTCTGGTCGAACAGCCCAGTGCGCTTGAGATCCTGAATCAGCGCGGCGATGGGCTGGTCGGTTTTGGCGCAGGCATAGCGCAGTTCCCGGTCCAGGTCCGAATGGTTGTCCCAGATCTGTCCCTCGATGTAGACCTGTACGAGTCGGACGCCCCGCTCCACCAGCCTGCGAGCCATCAGGCACCGCCTGCCGTACGACGCGGTGCGCTCTTCGTCGAGGCCGTACATGGCGCGTGTCTCTTCGCTTTCCTGCGTCACGTCCAGGGCGTCACTCGCGGTCAGCTGCATACGGGCGGCCAGCTCGTAGTTCATCAGTCGCGCCTCGAGCTCGGGGTAGCCGGCCCTGGCGTCCCGATGCCTGCGATCCATTCGGGCCAGCAGAGAGCGAGCCAGGTCCAGCACGGGCGGGGGGTACTCTTCTTCGGGCTGCAGGTTCAGCAGCGGCGAGCCTTCGGAGCGGACTCGCGTCCCCTGGTACACCGGCGGCAGCCAGCCCGCCTGCCAGTTCTGGATATGGTTGACGGGCAGCCCCTTGGGATCGTCCAAGACGACATAGGCGGGCAGGTTCTGGTTCTCCGAGCCCAGCCCGTAGACGAGCCACGAGCCCAGCGTGGGGCGGTTCGAGAACTGCCGCCCGCCCTGCATGATGAAAATCGCCGGCTCGTGGTTGAAGTGGGTGGTGTACATCGACCGGATGAAAGCGATGTCATCCACCCGTGTCGACAGGTGCGGCAGGATTTCCGACACTTCCATGCCGGACTGCCCGTGCTTCGCAAAGCGGTAGGGGGACGGCATGAACCCGCCGGCCTCGTTGATGAACTCGATATCGTTCGCGAGGTCGCGCCCCGGGGCCTGGCCCTCGTACCGGGTTAGGGCGGGCTTCGGGTCGAACAGGTCGACTTGGCTAGGTCCGCCGTTCATGAAGAACTGGATGACGGACTTGGCCTTGGGTTCGAAGTGCGGGTCCTGGGGGGTCAGATCATGAGAATTCCGAGGCGCGGCCGCTGCTTGGGGGACCAGGAAGTCGCTGCCGAGCAGGGAGGCCAGCGCGGCCCCGTGCAGACCGTCCCCGACCCGCGAAAAGAAGTCCCGCCGCGTCGGGCCGACCGTGCCTCCCCTCGGGCCTCTCGAGGACTCGCGTCTCGGTTGCATCGCTGCTCCCTCCATCTCAGTCGATGTACACGAATTCCGCAGAATTCAGCACCGCATGGCAGAGTGTCGCCAACGCCAGCCAGTCGGCCTTGGCACGCCTAGGTTCCATCGGAACTTGGTCGTCGAGCCGGCGGCCCCAGTCTCTCGCCAGTGCGTCAAGCGTCCGGATGCCGTCGGCCCGCTCGTCGTCGTCGGGTCCACGCCCTAGAGCAGCCAGGTAGACCCGCTCGACCTGCGCGGCCCGGTCGTCACCGACGGCGTCGATCACGCGCCCGGCCATGTAGCGGGCGCTCGTGCGCAGGATCCCACTGTTCATCATCTGCAGGGCCTGAGACGCCACGGTCGACTTCGTCCGCTCCAGGCAGTTCGGCTTCAGCTGGGGAGCGTCGAAGGCCTCCAGCATTGTCAGCGGTTTCGACCGTCGCTGCTGGACGTAAATGCTCCGGCGCTGCCCCGCATCGGAGCCCGTGGCGACCACCTCGCCGTCCGGCTTGACTTCGATTTGCTCGGGGGGGCCGGAGGGCGTCGGATCGAGCCGCTGCGCCACCTTGAGCACCGAGTCGCGGATCGCATCGGCGTCGAGTCGCCGCAGTGGGAACCGCGATAGCAGGGTGTTGTCAGGATCCGCCGCCCGCCTCGCGGCGTCAAGCCGTGAACTCTGCCGGTAGGCGGTCGAGGTGAGGATCAGCCGGTGGAGGGCCTTCAGGCTCCAGCCGCGCTCGACAAACTCGACAGCCAGCCAGTCGAGGAGTTCGGGATGGGTCGGAATAGCCCCTGTGCGGCCGAAGTTGCCTGCGCTCTGGACGATCCCCCGTCCGAAATAGTGCTGCCATACGCGATTGACGAGGACTCTTGCCGTCAGCGGATGGCCTGGCTGCACGAGCCATTTCGCGAGCGCAAGTCGACGGCCGCTTGACCAATCCAGTGGCTCGAGCTGGTAGGGCTGAATGCCCGAGGCGAGCGCCGACGGCACCCCCGGCTGGACCGGAGGCCCTGGATTCTCGTGCTCGCCTCGATACAGGACGTGGACGGGTGTCGGCTCTCCTCCCATGTCGAACAGCGCGCGGACCCGTGGCGGCGTGCGGCGCCGGAGCATGGCCTCGACCAGCGAATCCAGCAGTGCGGACGCCTCTGCACGTGCGCTCTCACCGTCCTCCGCGCCCGGTGAGCCGTCCGAACCGGCGCGGGAATCCTCGGCGAGTCGCTCTGAGACGATCCCGCGCACCTCTACGAGTGTGGAGATGTGGACTTTCGGTACTTCCTCCGCGAGTAGTTTCTTGCGCAGTGGCGCAGGCAGATCCCTGACCTTCCTCGCCAGGCGCTGGATCTCGGCCTCGATGGGTGCGTTGTGCCGCTCCACTTCCAGCGCGTCCTCGGCTGGGGCGCCCGGCATCAGGCGGGTGTTCGTTGCGTTCCAGTCAGCATCGGGCCCGATATCGGCCTCGTTCGGCGACAGCCAGTCGTAAGGATCGTACGCGCTCCGGAGAATGGCGCTCATCCGGTAGTAGTCGCGCTGGGGAATCGGGTCGTACTTGTGGTCGTGGCAGCGGGCGCATGCCACTGTCAGGCCCATGATCGTCGAAGTGAGGATCTGGAGCTGGTCCGCTACGACCGTGAGCCGCTCGGCGACAAAGCCTTGGGAGACGCTGTAGGTGCCGTCGGGACCCATCCGCAGAAAGCCGGTGGCTACCAGCTTGTCGCTGTCTGCGCGTTCCAGCGGGAGCGCCGCTTCCCGGTAGTTGAACAGTTCGTCGCCGGCAATCTGCTCCAGAACGAACTGGTCGTAGGGCTTGTCCTCGTTAAGCGATCGAATTACCCAATCGCGGTATCGCCACGCGTGAGGCCGGACAGCGTCGAAGTCCACCTGGCCTTCCGAGTCCGCGTATCCCGCCGCGTCGAGCCAGCGCCGCCCCCAGTGCTCCCCATACTGCGGGGACTCGAGCAGCCGGTCGACCATTCGCCCGTAGCTGCCGTCGCTTCGGTCCGCGAGGTAGCTCTCGACTTCCTCGGGCGATGGCGGCAGGCCGATGACGTCGAAGTACGCTCTCCGCATCAGCGTCAGGCGCTCGGCGTCGGGCGAGAATGCCAGGCCTTCCGCCTCGAGCTTCTGCAGCAGGAACGCGTCGATCGGTTGCCGGATCCGATCATCCGCGCCGACCGTCGGCGTGGCCGGCCGTCGCGGGGGCTGGAAGGCCCAGAACCTGCGATCCTCCTCGCTGACGAGCGGATCGGAGGCCGGGTCGACCGGGCTCGGTCGCTCGTCGTCCCACGGGGCGCCGTTCCGGATCCACGAGCGCAGGTCCGCGAGTTCGTCCGACGTCACGGGCCGGTACGACAAACGTGCCTGATACTCCACGGGTGGCATCTCTTCTGCAGCGATCCGCTGGATCAGCAGGCTCCGATCGGGATCCCCGGGAACGATCGCCGGGCCGGACACGCCGCCCGCTAGGACGGACTCGCGGGTCCGGAGGTCAAGTCCGCCCTCCTGCCTGCGCCGCCCGTGGCAAAGGAGGCACTTGACGTTGATGGTCGTGACGAGGATCTTGCGCGGGCTGACTCGCCCGTACGCGCTCGGGCCGGCCGCTGCGCTTTCCCCTTGAAGGAGCGCGCCGCCTTCGATCCAGCGGCGAAGAACCTCCACTTCGCGGGGCGCCAGCTTGCTGTCGCCCATGGGCATGGCGCCCGAAGCGGTCTTCTGCAGGAGTAGGCTGTCAAGCGGTGACCCGGGTACCAGTGCGGGCCCGGACTTGCCTCCTGTCAGCAGACCCTCCCGCGTTCGCACGTCCAGCCCGGCCTGCGGCGACGCCTCGCCATGGCACGCCACGCAGTTCGCGGCCAGAATCGGCGCGATATGGGATTCGAAACGAGGAGCCGAGACGTCCTGGGCGTGCAGGCACCCGGCGACTACGCACAGGAATCGCCCACAGCCTCGCAGGAGCGTTGCACGGCGGTTGGTCGGGAAACGGGCTGCGGAGCGCATTGCACGGATCTCTGGAGACGGCCGCTCTTCCGGCTGGAGTGTATCACAGACTCCGCCGGTGCTGATCGGATCAGTGGCTTCGTCCGGACCGTTTCCGGCCGAATCCCGCGAGCCGACTCCGACATGGGAGCCTGTTCGGTTGCGGGCTGGACGGTGGCCTCCTTCCAGGTTGTGGATCGGGCCTCGCTGGCGGCCTTTTCCCTCTGGAATTCCTCGAGGTACGCGCGAGCCTGGACGGGGCGCCTCTCTCTCGCGTGGATTCGGCCCAGCACATTATAGGCTTCGTAGAACTCTGGCTCGGCTTCGATGGCCCTGCGTAGCTGGTCAGCGGCTTCGTCGCTGCGGCCTCCCCTGATCCAGACCCTGGCCAGCTCGTAGCGGGCTGCGGCCTCCGACGGGTCGATCTCGACAGCCTTGCTCAGAGTCTCGATGGCCTTGCCGCCGCTGCTCCCGTCCGGGGTGCTTGCGGCCAGCAATCGTCCCAGTTCGGCGTAATACGCCGCCGCGTCCGGCTTCATTTGGATGGAACGCTCTAGGGCCGCCGCGTTGCGCCTTGGCTCGCGCCGCTTCCGGCAGGCACGGCCGAGCAGGAAGTAGGATTGATGGCGTTGCGGGTCAAGCGCGATCGCTAGCTCTAGCGGACGCGACGGAATCTCGTTCTCCGGCGCGAGATTCAGGCAGCTCAGCGCGAGGGCGTGCAGCAGCTGCGCTCGTTCCTGCCGCGAGTCATCGACATGCGGGTCTGCGAGGCGCAGCAGTTCGACGGCAGTCCCATGATGATGCCGGCCGCTGAGCATTGCGGCGAATTCGGAGAACCGCGTGCCTTGCTCCCGATCGGAGCCCGCTGCCTTCACGGGCAGCCCCGCGGAGACCTCCCGGTAGGCGTCCTCGCACGAATTGCGCCGAATCGCGTAAGAGACCTTCGGGCTTGACGCGCTGGCATCCACGCGCATCTTGCGCCACCACTCCATGGCCGGCCGCGCGCGTCTCGCCCTGCCCGACCAGGACTAGGCCGAGATTCAGGTACGCGTGCGGACTCGAACGATCCTCGGCAATTTCCCTCTCGAACAGGGTCTCGGCCACGCCGAAGCAATCGAGCGACGCGTGTGCAGATGCCAAGAGGGTCAGGGTCTAGGCACTAGCTGGGCCGCTAGGGTTGGCAAGAGGCTCGAGCAGGTCCACGGTTCGCTCGTGCTCGTTGAGGAGGAAGTTGGTCAGAGCCAGGTAGGAGCCGCTCTCGAGAGACTCGTCCGAGCGCGACAACGCTGTCTCGAACGCGTCGCGGGCGTCCCTGTAGAAGAGGTATTGAAACAGGAGCCTGCCTACGCGAAGGGCCACGGCTGAGCTCGGGGGGCCGGGCAAGAGCATTGCCAGAGCGGTCGCGCGTCCGTCCGTCAGCACGCCGGCTGCGAACTGGGCTGCAGCGAGATGGAAATGGACTCCGGTATTGCGAAAGCCCTGCCTGATCGATTCCTCGAGGTGGCGGGCAGCCCTCGGATTTTCCCCGATCTGGCGGAGCAGGATGCCCGCCTTGTAGTGCAGGACCGCCTGCGCCGGATCCGCGGCGAGCGACTGCTCGTACTGGCCATCGTCACCAAGTCCGGCACCAACGAGGTCCACGGCACGGCCTCCGAGTTTCTCCGCAGCGACGATCTGGATTCTTCGGAGTTCTTCGCGAACCGGTCCGGCAAGCCGCAGCCCGAGTTTCGCCAGAACCAGTTCGGCGCGACGGTCGGCGGTCCCATTGTCCGGAACCGGACATTCCTCTTCTTCATGTATGAGGGCCAGCGCCGGAGCCGGGAGTCCACGCTCCTGAACGTCGTGCGCACGACCGAGATGTTCGGCGGCGACCTCTCGCAGGACACCCAGGGCCGGCCGCCCCGCTCTTCGACCCGTTCAGCACGGTCGAGAACCCGGACAGCTCGCTTTCCCGCAAGCCAATGCCGAACAGCCGGATTCCTTCGAGCATGATCAACCGGTCCACCAAGCAGCTCCAAGAGACCCTTTGGAGCGCTCCGAACCTGCCGGGCCGGGCGCAGAACCTGATCAACACCAAGGCCGCGCGGATTGACAACGACCAGTGGATGGGCAGGGTCGATCACCGGTTCGGCGACAACAACATCCTGACGGGCCGCTACAGCCTGAGCGATTCGGTGAGCCCCCGCCCCACCGCCCACCTCTCGGTCGACAACCTGCTGGTCACCACGTTCACCAACATCATGATCAGCGACACGCACACCGTGAACCCGACCACGATCCTGGACATGAAGGTCTCCTACCATCGAAACAATCTCCAGATCGCCGACAGCGCACCCGGGGGCAAGGAGGCCATCGAAGGCTTCATCACCGGCAACAGCATCCAGGGAATTCCGGTCCTGAAGAGCAAAGCGGTCCCACTGTTCCCGCAATGGAGCATTCCGGGCTTTGCCAGTCCGAGCCAGACGGGGTTCCCGTTCCCGGACGACTCCTACAGCGCGTACGCGACGATCACCAAGATCGCTGGCGGCCACACCATCAAGGCCTGGTTCGAGTTCAAGCACAGCCGCAACCTGGACGACGGGTACTTCACGGGCGATATGAGCTTTGACAAGGTGCCGACCGAGGATCCGCAGAACGCGGCCGCAACGGGCAACGCGGTGGCGTCCTGCCTGCTCGGCCTGCCGACGATCGCCCGCCGCACCATCGGCGAGGGCACGACCGCCATCATGCGGAAGGAGGATTACAGCCTCTTCTTCCAGGACGACTGGCGGGCCACGGCCAACCTGACGGTCAATCTCGGTCTCCGCTGCGACATGAGCGAATGGCCGAAGCATCGCGACGACCTGCTCGCCTCGATCGATCTGGGCACCGGCCAGTTCCTCTGGGACGGGCACAATCCGATCACCGGGGAGGGGCCCAACGTGCGGCGAGGGATCGTGGAGCCCGACAACAACAACTTCGCTCCGCGCGTGGGGATGGCGTACCGGCTCGGGGAGAAGACCACGGTCCGGTCCGGATTCGGCGTCTTCTACATGACCAACTATCTCTGGGAGGCGCAGAGCGTGCGCGGCAACTGGCCGTTCGCCATCAGCGAGAACTTCTCCAATCTGAACGACCGCGGGCCTGTCAGCCCGGTCGTTCCGCTCGGAGCTGTTCAACGCGTTCAACAATGTGAACTTCGGGAAGCCCAATGCGGATTCTGACGCAGGGCCCGGCGTGTTCGGCTCGATCGGGGGACTGGCGCCGCAGCAGTTCGCACGGCAGGTCCAGTTTGGCTTGAAGATACTCTTCTAGCGGTACGCGCCTGCACCCGAGCTGGACGCTGTGTTCCGGCCGGGCCGCGGGCCGCTTGCCGAGCCGCCTCCGTGATTGGCGCCCGCCTGGCCGGCCTGCCACTGCCGGAGCGGTCCCTCGCATCCGGTGCCCCCACGGAGGCGCCTTTGGCGGCACTTGCAAGACTGCCCGGATGGTCCTCCGGAACTTTGCCCGACCAGGATGCTTCGGCGATACACTTAGGGTGACGTGCTTTGCCCGTCAGAGCGGCATTGCCTTTCGGGCTCGACATGCTGGTTCGGATTTTGGGATCTGCGGGGAAGCTGGCGTTTCGGGCGTTGCACTTCGCATCGGCCTTCGCGGCCCTCTCCTTGGCGCAGCTGCGGGCGGCTAGTGCTCTCCATCGCCTAGGCGCTTTCCGCTGCCGGCTTCGACCGGTCAGCCTCCCGCTTGCCTTGCGGAAGTGGGCCGTCAGCCTGTCCCTCGTGATCTCGGGCGCGCTGCTGGCCCAGGATCCCCAAGCGGCTCTGAATCGCCACCTCGAGCAAGCGCAGGTGCATCTGGACGGGGAGCAATACGGACTGGTCGTCGAGGAGCTGGAGAAGGCGATCGCGATCCATCCGCGGATCCCCGGTGCCTACTACCAACTGGGCCTGTCCCACTGGCATCTCCAGGACATGGATAAGGCCAGGCAGGCGTTCCTGAAGGAGTTGGAGTTCGAGCCTCCGGACGCGTATTCGCTGTACTACCTGGGACGGATCGGCCTCAGCGATGGCGATACCGAGCAAGCGGTCGAGTACTTCGAGCGAGTCATGCAGATCGGAACGATCCTCGATGTTCGCGCCCGCCTGGCGAGCGGGTACCTAAGGCTCGGCCGGATACCCGATGCCGTGACTCTCTTGGAGGAGACCGTCAAGACGTGGCCCGAGCAAGGGGAGTCGCATTATCTGCTCGGTCGCGCTTACCAGAGGCAGGGAAGGGCCCAGGAAGCGCGTCTCGAGTTCGAGTTGGCCGAGAGATGGAAGAACAAGCTGCAGGAGGAGATCCGTGGGCTCGTCGAGCTGCGGATGCTGCTGCAGAACCGGAGACTGGCAGATGCCAGAGCGAAGGCCCAGGAGCTGGCTGCGTCCGGCGACCCGGATGTGATGCTCAGCGCTGCGATCGCGCTCGGGCAGAGCGGATTCCACGCGGAGGCCCTTCCCATCCTCAGCCGTGTCGTGGAAATCCGGCCGCGCTATGCCGAGGCCCACTACAACATGGCGCTGGCGCACGCCTCGATGGAGCGGACCGAGGACGCGATCCCCCGTCTGGAGACTGCGGTGGACCAGCGCCCGGAGTTCTTCGAAGCGAGGATGCTGCTGGGAAACCTTCTGGCCCGGAACGGAAGCCACGATGCGGCGATTCCGCACCTGCGGATGGCGGCTAGAATCCGTCCGAACAATGTCAAGCTCATCGCGTTCCTCGGCCTCCAGTACTTGCAGGGTCGCTTCTACGGCGACGCAGTCAAGAGCTTCCGGACGGCCGTCGAACTCGATCCCGAAAACGCTGACCTGCGATTCCTCCTCGTGGACGCGCACCACAAGAACCACGACTTCGACCAAGCGCTGCTGGAGGCCCGTAACGCGCTGGAGCGGTTTCCCGGCCGGGCCAACAGCCACTACCAGGTCGCCCTGCAACTCGAGAATCGCGGCGAGTTCCGGGAATCTCGGCACCATCTCGAGCAGGCCCTTTCCATCGATACCGGGTTTACCGAGGCTCACCGGTTGCTGGGAGAGGTGGTGCTGCGACTGGGCGACACCAGTGGCAGCCTAGTTCATTTCCGACGGGCGCTCGCCCAGGACCCGGCTTCGGCCCAAGCGTACGCGGGCCTGGGCAAGGCGCTGATCCAACTAAGGAAGTTCGACGAAGCAATCCCGGAGATGGAGACGGCGATCAAGATCGATCCCGGTCTGGCCTCCCTGCGCCTCTACCTTTCGCAGGCGTATCGGGCGGTGGGTCGAATGGATGATGCAAAGCGCGAGGCAGCCGTGTTTACCAACCTCAACAGGGAGCGGGCTCAGCGGCGGGACCGGGACGTGGAGCGCGAGTACGTGCCCGGTGGGTCCGATGAAGACCGCTAGGCGACGGATCGTCGGGCCGTTCCGTAGATTGAGATGCCACTGGGCGGACTCCAGGGCAGCCGCCGCTCTTGGCACTGTGCCCCGCCAGCGGGGCCGTATCAGGGCGCTGCATGCTTCGCGTTCGCCAGTACGGTGGTGTTCGCGGGCTCCAGGCCCTTGGCCTTGCCGCGAGTGCCGGGCTGGCCCGGTCCGGCCGAGCTAGGATGTCGATCGCAAGGAATCGCGGAATGAGGCTCAGGTTGGTGGCCGCGGCATCCTGCGCCTTGCTGGGCTCGTTGTGTCTGCACGGTGACGACGGGAGCTCTTGGGAGCGGCGGATTGAAGGCCTCGTCGACGGCGGCCAGCTCGATGAGGCGGGCCGCCTAGCCGGGATCGCAGCAGGGGAGCCGGACTCGGCGGCAGCCGGGTACGGCTGGCTTGGACGGATCTCCATGGCCGGTGGCCGGTTCGAAGAGGCTTTGCAGCACTTCAACCTGGCACGGAGACTCGGCGCGCGGGTCGTTGAGATCGCTGACCCGTGGGCGACGGCCTTGGAGCGGCAGGGGAGGACGCCGGAGGCGTGCGCACTCCTGAGCGAGGCCTCGGCGGCGGAAGAGGGCAGTGCCAACCTCCGATACCGCACCGGTGCGTGCTTGCTGCGTCTCGACGCGCCGAGCGAAGCGTTGCCCCATCTCGAGGCTGCCCGCCGACAGGGTCTCACCCACGCGGCTGCTTCGCTCAAGCTGGCCCAAGCGCGGTTCGGCATCGGCCGCGAGGACCTCGCCGTGGACCTCCTGACCGGAATGACGGAGCAGGGGGCGGACCCCGGGACGCTGCTTGAGATCGGCAAGATGCTGTTCCGGGGCGTCTTGTATCGACACGCGCTCGCGCCGCTGCAGAAGGCTTGGGCTGCGCGGCCGGGCTGGTATGACGCAGGGATGTACCTGGCCCTTGCTCGCTACCAGCTGGAGGACTACGAGGAATGCGTTCAGGTCCTTTCGCGCTTTCCGAGCGAGTTCCTTTCGTCGGAAGCTCGGATCCTCCTCGGATCCGCGCTCGCACGGCACGGCGACACCTCGGTGGCGCGCCAGGAGCTCGAGATCGCCGTGCGGATGGCCCCCCGGAGAGCCGACGGCTACCTGAATCTCGGACTCTTTCACCTTGATCAGGGCATGGGCGAGGACGCTAGGCGGGCTTTTGCGCAGGCCGCGACGAGGGATGCACAAGGTGCGAAAGTCCTTTACCGGGTTAGTCCCCGGGGCAACTGCCGCGGCCTGACGCCTCCTCGGGGACTCCCTGGGGGCGACTCGCGCCAGGCACTCTATTTCAGCCAGCTTGCGGACACCCTGCTCGCCGGACAGCAATGGGGCTCGGCGCTGGCTGTGTACCTGGAAGCGCTACGGATTGACCCTCGGTTGTCCCGCCCGTACGGAGGGATCGGCCTGATCTGCCAGGAGCTCGGCACGGTGCAGGTAGGTCTGGAGTTCGTCAAGCAGGGGCTGCGGCTCCATCCAGCGGACCGTGAGCTGCACTACTACCTCGGATCCCTGTATGACCACCTTTCCGAACCGCTCCGAGCTATCGAGAGCTATCGAACCGCCTTGGGACTGGGTGAGACAGGGGCTGTCCCGGCCCGTTACTGGCTGCGGTTGGGAATGGCCCAGATAGACGCGGGACAGGCCTCGAGAGCGGAGGAATCCTTCCGGACGGCCCTCGCGGGCGAACCAGGCCTCGCGGAAGCCCACTACCAGCTCGGCAGGCTGCGATTCGGAGAAGGACGATACGCGCTCGCAGAGAGCCTGTTCGAACGCGCGGTGGCGCTCGATCCCTCGCTGGCGGAGGCCTACTATTCGTGGGGGCTTGCCTGTGTCCGCAATGGCAAGAGCGACAAGGGACGCGAGATCCTGGACAGCCACCGCAGGAAGTCGGCACTCCGCAAGGCCAACGCCGACGGGTTGCCATAGGAACCAGCCGAGGACACACGTCGAGCGTGGCCATACCCGCATCGCTGCGGATTTCGCTCTGTCAGGGCGTGCCGCCGATGTGTGGGCTATACTACCCATGGATTTGCCACCGGCCGGCGGATCGGTGTCCGTCGATGTACGCGCTAGGCCAGCGCGGAGGGATGGCGGCAGAGGGCTGCCCGAACCGTGGTTCTCGGAGCGGAGTCGGAGGCGCGACGTGCCGGGGAATTGGGTCTCCGCAAATGACACCGCCAGCACAGATTCTCGTCAGATGGATCGGCGTGCTGCCGCCGCTCCTATTGCTATCGGGACTGGCGACGCCGGGCCCGTCTGCCGGGAGCGCGACCGACGATTCCGGGCGCGAGATTGACTTCGGCTCCCAGATCTATCCGATCTTCGAGCGGCGCTGTCAGGAATGCCACGGCGCCGCTCAGCAGATGGGTGAGTTCCGGCTCGATTCCCGGGCGGTTGCTCTGGAGGGGGGCGTATCGGGGCCGAACATCCTCCCCGGGCAGTCCGACGCAAGCCCTTTGTTCCAGAGGATTGCGGGGATCGGTGACTTGAATGCCATGCCCATGACCGGCGAGAGGCTCTCAACGAAGGAGGTGGATCTCATCAAGTCGTGGATTGACTTGGGCGCGAAGTGGCCGGAAGACGTCGGAACGGACGCGGCCAAGGCCGGACGGCACTGGGCCTACGTGGCTCCTGTGCATCCGTCACCTCCTGTGGTCGGGCGGGCTGAGGCGGTTCGCAATCCCATTGACAATTTCATCTTGGCCCGTCTCGAGGCCGAGGGCCTGTTCTTTGCACCGGAAGCGTCCAAGGAAGCCCTGATCCGGCGGGCGAGCCTGGATCTCAGGGGCTTACCGCCGCGTATCGACGAAGTGGACGCCTTCCTCGCGGACACGCGACCCGATGCCTACGAGCGGCTCGTCGACCGAATGCTCAAGTCACCGCATTTCGGCGAGCACTTCGGCGGCTATTGGCTGGATCTGGCGCGCTACGCGGACACGAACGGGTACGAGAGCGACGAGCCGCGCACGATCTGGCCCTACCGCGACTGGGTGATCGACGCCTTCAACCGGAACCTCCCCTTCGACACGTTCACGATCGAGCAGCTCGCAGGCGATCTGCTCCCGAATGCGACTGTCGACCAGATCGTTGCGACGGGCTTTCACCGGAATACGATGCTCAACAACGAGGCGGGCTCGAAGAACGACGAGTTCTACGACGCGGCCGTCAAGGATCGCGTCGACACGACCGCCACGGTCTGGCTGGGCTCGACCGTAGGCTGCGCGCAGTGCCACGACCACAAGTACGATCCCTTCAAGCAGAGCGAGTATTACCAGCTCTACGCGGTTTTCAACAATACGGCGGACAGCGCTACGAAGATCTCGGCCGAGAAGGACGTGTTCGCGGGCGACAAGGACGAATTGCAGCGGCGTATCGACGAGGTCGAAGCTCTGCAAGCCGTCCTCGACGCGCCGACCCGGGAATTGGAGGACTCGCAGCGTGCCTGGGAAAAGGAAACTGTTGCGGGTCTCGATGCCTGGGCGAGTGCGTGGAGAGTCTTCGAGCCCGTCGAGGCCGCAGTCGTCGGCGGTGCGGAACTGGACGTGCTGCCTGACGGTTCGATTCTTGCCGGGGAGCCGACCGGGACCACCCAGGTCTACGAACTGACCTTCGAAACGGGGCCGACCACCCTGACCGGGCTCCGCATCGAGCCGGTCTCTCACCAGGGATTGCCGGCTGGGGGGCCCGGCTGGGGGGCCGGGGGTGGGTTCTCCCTGACCGGTGTCGAAGCCGAAGCATGGAGGCCGCAAGCGAAATCGGCTCGAGAGGCGGCCCGCCGAAGCGAGCCAGCCTGGGGAAGCTGGCACGCGATCGGCCCGTTCAGGGTCAGCTCGCGGGACGAGGCCTTCCGGGCTGCATTTCCTCCCGAAGGAACGGTCGACCTCAGCGCGACCTATGAGAACGGACACCTAGCATGGCTGGAGCGAAAGGACTGGGCGGACGGCCGGATCCATTACCTGGGCTATATCCCCGACGACTCGGAAGCGAATTGCGCAAGCTACGCTTATCGGACGGTCGAGGTGCCGGAGCCGACTTCCGTCCGCGTCTCGATGGGAAGCCTGAAGGGCTTGAAGGTCTGGCTGAACTCGGAACTCGTTCTGGCTGCGGACCCGACGCGGCAGATCGCTCCGGACCAGGAGGATCTGACGCTCGAGTTGCGGGCCGGGGCCAATGAGATCCTGCTTAAGCTGACGAACGACTTGGGCCCGTACGGCTTCTACTTCCAGCCGTATTTCGGTGGCGAGCGCGAGGCGCGACTACGATTCGCGCGGGCAACCACTGAAGATGGCAAGTGGATGGCCGCGGACATTGCCGCTCTCGTCGACGGTCGGTCGGAGACCGCGTGGAAGCCCCCGGCTGGGGACTTTCGCGCTACCGAAGGGCCGCAAGCGCTACTGCGACTCGCGACGCCGGCCGCCATGTCGCGGGGTTCGCTGCTCAAGGTCCGCTTGATCCACGACTCGCCGGGCGACGGCAAGAGTGCATTGGGACGGTTCCGCATCTCGGCCACCTCGCTTGGCGTGGAGCGGCTGGCGGCCTTGCAATCGACGCCGGCCCAGGTTCGCCGGGTCCTGGCGATCCGTCCTGCGCAGCGGACTGAGCCGGATGCCCAGCGGCTCGCCGCGCACTTCCGCTCGATTGCTCCGGAACTCAATCACGAGCGGGGCAGGCTCCTCGCGCTGAAGGCCAGCCTGGAAGACTTTCGGAACAACCACACGGCTAAGACGCTCGTCATGCAGGAGTTGCCCGAGCCAAGGGAGACACGAATCCAGAATCGGGGCAACTTCCTCGATCTGGCGGAGCGCGTTTCTCCGGGCGTCCCGTTGGTGCTGAGCGCGGATCGTCCGGCGTCCGTTACCGACAGGCTGGAACTGGCCGAGTGGCTGACGTCTGCGGAGAATCCTCTCACCGCGCGAGTGCGGGTCAACCAGATCTGGAACCGCCTTTTCGGTCGCGGCCTGGTTCCCACGGAGGAGGACTTCGGTTCGCAGGGAGACCGGCCGACCCATCCGGCATTGATGGACTGGCTCGCCACGGAGTTCGTCCGTTCGGGGTGGGACACGCAGGCCTTGCTCAAGACGATCGTGACTTCAGCAACCTACCGCCAGGACTCGGCAGCCACCAGGGACAAGATCGAGAAGGATCCCAACAACGAGTTGCTCTCGCGAGGAGCGCGGAACCGCGTTGCCGCAGAGATCGTTCGCGATATCGCGCTCGCGTCCAGCGGTCTCCTGAGCCGGGAGGTTGGTGGGCCGAGCGTGTTCCCTCCCCAGCCGGCCGAGGTCTTCGGCGACCACTTCATCGAGGGCGGATTCAAGTCCTGGCCGACCAGCGAGGGCCGCGACCGGTACCGCCGCGGCCTGTACACGTTCTACAAGCGCACGGTGACTTACCCCACGTTCATGAACTTCGATGCCCCGGACCGTACGGTCTGCACGGTCGACCGATCCCTGTCCAATACGCCCTTGCAGGCCCTGAACACCCTGAATGACCCAGCGTTCGTCGAGGCGGCCGGATCACTTGCCCGGAGGATGATGTCCGAGACGGGCGACAATCCGGCGGACCGCATCACGCACGGGTTCCGCGCCGCTCTGGCCCGCAGGCCGTTGCCCGAGGAGCTGGACCGGCTCTTGGCGTTCCACGCTCGGATGAAGGAGAGATACGAGTCTGAGCCCGGCCAGGCTGCTGAACTGATGGCGAAGGCGATTGGACAGCGCGCCGGTCCGGTTGACGATGAACGGGTGGCTCCTTGGGTCATGGTCGCCAACGTCCTTCTGAATCTGGACGAGACATTCACCAGGGAGTAGTAACGATGAGTTCGAAGGACAGCGTCGGCCTGGCGACAACGCGTCGGCACTTCTTTTCCACTGCGGGCCTGAGCATCGGCTCGCTAGCCTTGGCGTCTCTCCTCGATAGGGATGCCCGGGCTAATGCGGCAAGTGGTGCCTCTGGAGGCGGTGCGGGGAAGACGCACTTCGCGCCGAAGGCCAAGGCGGTCATATTCCTCTGCCAAGCGGGAGCCCCCTCACAGCTGGATCTGTTCGACTACAAGCCGAAGCTGAGCCAGTTCCACGGCACGCCCGTGCCGGAGGAACTGATCCGAGGCGAGCGCTTCGCGTTCCTGTCAGGCCGCCCGAGCCTGCTAGGACCGCAGTTCAAGTTCCAGAGGCATGGCTCGACCGGAACTTATGTGTCCCAAATACTCCCCCACATCAGCAGCATCGTGGACGAAGCGGCGTTCCTGTATTCGCTGACGACGGACCAGTTCAACCACTCGCCTGCCCAGCTCAAGATGTTCACCGGCCACGAGCGGCCGGGCCGGCCATCGATGGGGGCGTGGCTGAGCTACGGGATTGGCAGCGAGAACGACAACCTGCCAGGCTTTGTGGCGCTGTCATCCGGTCGCGGAGCGCGCTGCGGTGCCGCGTGCATGGGGGCCGGCTTCCTGCCGACAGTGCATCAGGGTGTCCAGTTCCGCTCCGGCGGCGACCCCGTGCTGTTCCTCTCGAATCCGAGTGGCGTGACTCCCGGCATCCGGCGGGACTCGCTGGACGCGATTCGCGAGCTCAATGCAATGCGCCACCAGCAGGTCGGCGATGCGGAGATCGAGACGCGCATAGCGTCGTACGAGCTGGCCTATCGCATGCAGACCGCCGTCCCCGAATTGATGGACATTTCGCGCGAGCCGGCACGGATTCAAGAGATGTACGGCACGGAGCCGGGCAACAAGTCGTTCGCCAACAATTGCCTGCTGGCACGACGCCTAGTCGAGCGGGGCGTGCGGTACGTGCAGCTAACGCACGGGGAATGGGATCACCACGGCGGGACAAGGACCAGCTTGCCGCGCTTCCTGCCGGAGCGCTGCCGCGAGGTAGACCAGGCGACCGCTGCTCTGATCCGGGATCTGAGGGCCCGCGGAATGCTCGACGAGACCTTGGTGATCTGGGGCGGGGAGTTCGGTCGCACTCCAATGCTGCAAGGGGAGCCGGACGATCCCAATGTTGGCCGCGATCACCACCGCACTTTCACGATGTGGTTCGCAGGGGGCGGGATCAAGGCCGGCGCACGCCTCGGAGCGACCGACGAACTCGGCTACCGTGCGGCGGAGCATCCGGCGACGGTTCATGACCTGCAGGCCACGATCATGCATCTGCTGGGACTCGATCATACGAGGTTGACGTTCAAGTTCCAGGGGCGCGACTACCGGCTGACGGACGTGCATGGGGAATTGCTGCGGCCGCTGGTGGCTTAGTCTCCTGGAAGAAGCACGCGGTTAGCGTGCCGCGCGCTAACGTCTGTGGGCCGAGGTCCAGTCGCGTGGCCTCTGGCCGAGCACTGAGTACGGTTTCCAGCGGACGACAGTCCCGTCGATTCGAGGAATCGACGGGACTGGAACGCCTTCTTTCGCCGGATGGGCTTATCAGGGGCTGCATGTGATCCGCAGCCCAGAGGGGCTTGACGGCGGGACGAGTAGACAGCCGGCTGCAAGTCGGCTCCGTCAACCGTCGGAGATTCTCCGCGCAATTTGCCTGCGCGGGCCGCACCTGCGCTGGGAGCGCCCAAGAATTGCGGCCCGAGTTCAGTTGTGGGTTAGGATTGGCCTGCGGCCCGGCTGTCGTTTGCAACGATGTTACGGGAGCTGCGGGCTTGGAAGTACGCTGAGGCGCTTGCATGGAGACGCTGCTCGACCTCCTGCCTCGGATCGATCGTCTCGGATCCAGAGAGGCACTGCGCTTTTGGAACGGATACCGCACACGGCGCTGGACCTACAGCGACCTCGACGCTGCGATCCGGCGCTTTGTCGCCTTTCTGGACGGTAGCGGAATCGGACACGGCGACCGTCTGGTGCTGTGGTCCGAGAACCGGCCCGAATGGGTTGCTGTTTTCTGGGCCTGCCTGGCGCGGGGTGTTCAGCTCGTACCCCTCGACCATCAATCCTCGCCGGAATTCGTCCACCGGATCGTTCTCCAATCCGGCGCGAGACTGCTAGTGCACAGCGGGGCCGCGGACCGTTCGGTCGCAGCCCCGGAGTGCTTTGCGATTGAATCGCTCGACGGCCTGCCGCACGGGCCCCGCTTCAGCCCAACTCCGATGAGCGGCAACGACGTGGTCCAGATCGTGTTCACATCAGGAACCACGGCCGAGCCCAAGGGAGTGATCCATCTCCACCGCAACATCTGCTCCAATCTGGACCCGATTCGACAAGAAATCGACCGGCACAAGAGATGGGCCAAGCCCTTCCAGCCGATCCGAATCCTTGACCTTCTACCGCTCAGCCACATGTTCGGGCAATCGATGGGCGTATTCATCCCGCTTCTCCTCGAAGGTTCGGCGGTGTTCATGACGGGGCTGCACCCCGGCGTGATCCGCCAAGCGGTTCGGAAGGAGCGGGTTTCCGTTCTTGTGTGCGTGCCCCGGATCCTCGAGAGCCTGCGAGCTGATGTCGAGCGGAGCTATGCTCGATCCAAATCCGTGCCGGCGAAGCCTGGCGGGCCGCTCCGCAGGTGGTGGCGTCACCGGGACATCCATCGAGCCTTCGGGCTGAAATTCTGGGCGTTCGTCGTCGGTGGCGCAATGCTGGACCCGGAGGCCGAAGCCTTTTGGGCGAGGATCGGCCTACTCGTAATCCAAGGCTACGGTCTTACAGAAACGAGCCCGGTGGTGTCGGTGAACCACCCTTTCCGCGCACGAAGAGGCACGCTCGGCGAAGTGATCGGCAGCCAAGAAGTCCGGATCGCGGATGACGGGGAGATTCTGGTTCGGGGGGATAGCGTCGTAGGCGAGTACCTGGAGAGCGGCACGCGCCGCGCGCGCGCCGTGGACGAGGATGGCTGGTTTCACACGGGAGATATCGGCGAGCGCGATAGCGGTGGCAGGCTGGTCTACAAGGGACGGAAAAAAGACGTCATCGTCACCGCGGACGGCCTGAATGTCCACCCTGAGGACATCGAGCGAGCGCTCAAGCTCGAGGATGGAGTGCGGGACGCGGTGGTTGTCCCGGTAGGGCCGGCGGGGGCGGAGAGAATTCACGCCGCGCTCATCCTTGAGTCTCCCGGTGAGGGCGTTCTAGCGATCGTCGAAAGGGTTAACCGCCGACTTGAGCCGCACCAGAGAGTCCAAGGCGCCTCTGAATGGCCGGCAGACGAGTTCCCCAGCACGGCCTCGACCTTCAAGACGCAGAGACGGAAGGTAGCCGAGCGCTTGTCGCCGGCGGCCCCGATGCCAAATCCCGACGGTGCGTCCGGCCTTGATGAAATCCTGCTGGCGCTGACCCGACGCAGCCGGGAGGACCTCTCCGACGATCATCGCTTGGCAGAAGACCTTGGGCTCTCGTCCCTCGAGCGGATCGATATGCTGGCCTCGCTCGAAGCCCACTATGGGATCGAATTGAGCGAGACGGCCTTCTCAACGCTATCGACTGTCGGGGAGGTTCGCGCCTGGGTAGCCGGGCAAGCTGCGAGCCCGGCAGCGGACCGCTCGGACGGATCTCACGGCCCGAGCGCAACACGGCGCGAGTCCACTGCACCTCACATCCGCCCCCCGCGCTGGGCCCGCAGCCGCCCTCTCTCGACGATGCGCGTTGCGCTGCGGCGGGGGATGTTCCTTCCGCTATTCCGCCACTACATGGAACTGGATGTTGCGGGACTGCCAAATCTGGAGCGCGTCGTGCCGCCAGTCATCTTCGCGGCCAATCACACCAGCCACCTCGACACCGTAGCGCTGACGGCTGCGCTCCCCGCCAAGTGGCAGAGCAAGCTGGCTCCGGCCGCGAGCCAGCAATACTTCTTCCCGTCAGGCGGGACTCCGGGAGTAGGGCGGAGGATCGGGATGCGGGCGCTGTATTACCTCTGCTGCGGACTGTTCAACGCCTATCCCTTGTCGCAGGACTTAGGCCAGGTCCGCGACTCGCTCCGGTACACCGGTGACTTGGTCGATGCGGGCTTCTGCCCGCTGGTCTATCCGGAGGGAAGGTTCACCGCCGACGGATCGCTTCAGCCATTTCAGGCGGGAATCGGACTCATGTCTCAACGGCTCGAAGTGCCCGTCGTGCCGGTGTACCTGCATGGGCTCTTCGATGTGATGTCCATGCACGATTCCTGGCCGCGCAGAGGGTCCATCCGCGTCGAGTTTGCAGCGCCGGTCGATCCGGTCAAAGGCGAGACGTACGTTCAGCTTGCTCAACGCGTCGAAGCGAGCTTGCGTCAGGTGGCCGCAGGCAGTCGGGAATGACGGATTGGCGGCCGCCAACTGCCATACCGCATGGCACCAGAATCGCGGCCTCTGATCGGGTCCGTGCCACTTCGCAGACGGCCAGGCCCGACCAGCCCGGATCAGCGAACGGGAAAGAAGATGTCCGTGCGCCACTTGGACTGGTCCGTCTCGGCACCAGGATCGGTCACGTAGACCTCCCAGGGCGCCCCGGCAGCTTCCAGGCCCTGCGACCGGATCCACTCCGTCAGTGCCGTCCAAGTGCGCGGCAAGTCATCGTACGGTCCCATGTGCGTGACGGTGGCCACCGCCCCGCAGGGAAGCTCGCCCGGCTGGACGCGATCCGTGCCGTCCATCTGCGAACCGACGGGCATCCCGCACTCGAGTTCGACAGTGTCGCCCTCCATCGAGTGGTAAATCGCGAACGGCATTCCAGTTGGCTCTTGCCCGCACTGCTGGATGTGGCCGTAGACCTCCCCGAACAGCGGCCCCATGGTCGCGCCAATCTTGTCCAGCGTTGTCGTGGCACGAATCCCTAGATAGGGCTGCGGTCCGAGTTGGGTTGTGCCAAATTCAAGGTTCATTCTTGTTTCCCGTCAGTCAGCCAGTCCGGCAACTTGAATGTGCTCGCTGGCGTGTGCTGATCTCATTCATAGCATTTCACACTTGGGAGGTTCACTGAGTGCGCGGTGAGCCCGCCGGACCCGCTCAGGTGAGTCACTTCTAACTTTCGCCTGACACTTCCTTGCGCCAAGGCCCTGCGACTCCAACGCAGCGCGCTTCACATGATTGCCGAGGGGCTTTGCAATCAAGAAATACGAATCTAGTCAAGGACTTCCAGTCGATGGCTTACCATCCCAAAGGCGTGAAGTTTGTCCTACCGCGCCGGACACCGAGAGCACCGAACTAAGGTCTAGCCCTTGGAAACAAAGCACCGGAAGCAGACGCTCGAGGAACTGGCTCGCATGAACAATGCGCAGACCTTCCACTTCTATGGAACATCCCGGATTCGCAACGAGGCTGCGCTGCCCCCGAATCCGCTCCAAGTCGTCGTGAACGAGGGCACGGGCGCGATGGCAGAGGAGAGCCCCGTGCCTTCGGTCGCCTATGCGGAGCACACCGAAACTCGTGAGGTTGGTGCCGGATTGGTGTCGGGAAACTCAGCGGCGCTCGCTTCCCTCGCGTGCCGATGGCGTTTGCGGCCTGAATCCGTTGGGGGGTATGCGGCGGACTCGATCGCTCACGCGGCTGAAGCTGTGGCGCTTGGTGACCCGTTGGGTCAAGGCCCCTGACGAGCGCGCGGCCCGGCGGCCCCAAGCCCCGCATCGGGCGACACGATTCTCGAGGCGGTATGTTGAAAGAAATGTATCGCCAGATCGAGCCCCACTGGCTGCAGTCGCCGCACTGGGACCGGGATCTAGTCTCAGATTTCCGAACATGGAGCGCGACGAGTTTGTCACTAGAGCGCCGTGATGGGGCTCGGAGAGTTAAGCTGCGAAGCCCCGGTCGGGCGGGCTCGCAGCAGTGTCGGGAAGGATCTCATAGACCAAGCGCAGATGCGTGCCCGGGTAGAGCGTGCGGGTTTGGTTGAGTTCCTGCAGCAAGGGCAGCAGGGCACGATCTTGGCCCCGGCTGGCTTGGTGCAGCAGGCGTACCGTGAGCGTGCCGGCGGCCGCGTCCGGCACGAGGCTGGCATCGCTGCACAAGAGTGCCTTGATCAAGGTGCGGGCGGTTTCGGGGCGGCT
>MKWU01002361.1_pt1 | contig 28655 bp, 26 predicted proteins | sample 809101 | NCBI WGS metagenome assembly MKWU01 (sample SAMN05860141, study PRJNA318959) | sponge metagenome | host: Aplysina aerophoba | place: Slovenia: Piran, Adriatic Sea, Gulf of Piran | collected 2013-05-07 | reverse complement strand
AGCTCTTCTTTCTGCGGTTGCCTAACCCTGAACTGGCCATCGACCGGGTCAGGCACCGGGTGCACGAGGGAGGACACAATGTTCCGGAATCGATTGTCCGTCGCCGATTTGACTCAGGTTGGCGGAATTTCGAGACGATTTACCGTAATCTCGTCGACGAATGGGCTGTATACGACAATTCCGGGGAGACACCGATACTCTTAGAAGAGGGGAGTCGATCATGACGAAGCAACGGAAAAACACAACTTCAAAGGGACCACCGGGATCCGACTCTGCATCAGCATTGGAGGCACTGCGAAGAGCAGCCGTAATTGCCCGTAGGAGAGCCATCGAAACCTCCGGATATGTAACTGTCTTCAGGGACGGCAAGATCGTACGCGACACTACTGTCGAACCTCCCGACCGCCCGTCCGAGCATAGCTGAGATGGCTGGCGTGACACCGCAGATAGACGGGTTGCAGCGCCTTGCTGGCTGAGAGTTTGTTCCGTCGCACTGCCGCTGGCTGTGCTTGGTCCCTTGCGAACGCCCAGAGTTGATAGAGCGCGAGTCATCGCGAGTCTCGCCGAATTTGCAATCTGAGCAGCCGGGTCAGTGTTTCCGCGCACTATGCAGAACTTGATCCGGGGATCGAAATCTAACTGCTTGTAACTGAAGAAGTTACGCGAAATCAACCTCGGCCGCCCCGCAATCGTCAAATTCTTCGTAGCATTTCCGACATTCCGTGGAGATTCGGCTTAGAATGCGCTCAGCGTGAGGCCACCGGCCGTAGGTGCTGGCCTCAGTCCACAGCTAGGAGGGACGGAAATGAGGTCCAAGTTCTTTTCTTTGAGGTCCGCAGGTCAATTAGCCTGAAACCGGTGGCATTGTGCCAGGTTGAGAGGTCCTGGCAGCCCACGCCCGAGCAGACAATTGGTGTGTCTGCCCCGACATTGCTACGAGCCGAGCAGTCGATCGTACACTGTCAACGCTTCCTCGGAAGGTCTTCAAGAAATCAGGGACCGACGGAGTGCCGTCCTGAACCCGGAAACCCAACCCGATGAGGGAAGCCATGTTCGCACCAACGGAGAAGCGTGCATCGTGGTGCCCGGCCCCGCTCCGCTGGCCACGGAGGCCCGTCCCGGAGTACACCGCCCGAGGCTTTTCCCTCGTCCGGAGCCGCCAAGGCTGCGAGGCTCGTCTCGGTCGGAATTCCTCTTGCCACCAGCGTCCCGTCTGCCAAGGCTTCATCACGTGTAACTGTCCATCCCCCATGGAGTTGGAAGAGAGTCTTGGGTTGGCGATTTGAACTGACCGAGAATCAACCGGGGCTCTCCCACCGGCCAGCTAGCGAGCGAAATGCGGCCAGCGCTCTTTCGCGCCCTTCTTTATGTCCGATGATGGGTTGGCAGCCTCCCGAGCCGGGTTCATAGCTCGCCGCTGAGGGCTGCCACCTGCGAAGGTAGTTGCCCGTTCGATCGAATCTTGTGCCTTGCGTGATCGGATTGAAGATGCGGAAGTACGGTGCGGCGTCCGCTCCGCAGCCAGCGACCCACTGCCAGCTCGCGATGTTCTGAGCTGGGTCGGCGTCGACGAGGGTGTCCCAGAACCACGCCTCCCCGGATTGCCAAGGCAGCAGCAGATGCTTAGACAGAAATGAGGCCACGCCCATGCGAACCCGGTTGTGGATCCAGCCCGTGACCCAGAGCTGCCGCATTCCCGCGTCGATCCAAGGGTAGCCGGTCCTTCCCCGCTGCCAGGCACGAAGCGACGACGGATCGTCTGACCAGGGAAACCGCTCGAACTGTTCCTGGAACGGCCGGTGGCCGAGATCCGGGAAGTGGTAGAGCAGATTCGCCGAGAAGTCTCTCCACACTAGTTGGCGGAGAAAGGAATCGATGCCTTGGTCCGAGCCCGGGCTGGTGTCCTGGAACTGGCGGGCCGAGTGCCACACCTGGCGGGGGGACAATTCGCCGAACGCGAAGTACGGTGACAGCGCCGATGTCGCGTCAAGGTCGGGTCGGTCGCGGTCCCGACTGTACCCGGAGACCCTCCCCTCCAAGAACGTGGACAGTTTCGCCTCGGCCGTGCCGGGTTCAGAAGGCCAGGTGTCGCGCAGACCATCAGCCCAGTCCGGTTTCGTCGGAAGCAAGTCCCAGTCGGCGAGCGCCTCGGACCTCGTTGAAACACTTGGTGGCAACTGGGGTTGCGGGGCTTGAAGTGGTCCTGGCGGCTCGCCCATCGCCAGCGAAGCTCGATAAAACGGCGTGAAGACCTTGATCCAGTTGCCTTGCTTTGTCGTGAGATCCCACGGTTCGCGCAAATAGGCCCCGGGAAAGTCGCCGACGGTTGTTCCGCTCGCCCGCAATGCGGCCTTGAGGGCTCTGTCGGCCGTGATCCCCCACGGTGTGTAGCGACGGTTCCAATAGACGGCGCCGGCCTGCTCTTCTACGGCGGTGTCCAATACCGTGGTGTTCTGATCGCCGCGCCTCAGTATCAGGGGCACGCCCAAGTCTCTTAGCTGTGCTTCGATCCGAGCGAGCGCGTGGTGTAGCCACCAGCGCGCCGCGCCGCCGAGCGGGCGGCCGTCGGCGGCACTGTCGAGGACATACAGCGCGACTGCCGGACCCGTGGCCATGGCGGCGCGTAAGGCGGCGTTGTCTGCGATACGCAGATCACGGCGGAAGAGGACTATCGCTGGTGCGGGCATCCGCGTTCTACCCGACAGGGCAAGCCGGCTATTCTCCCATCTCCCGATCCTGGGTTGTTGCAGGGTCGTAGTGCTAACAGGAGCTGGAAACGGATGCTCTCGCGCGGAGCGGCACGATCCGTCAACTGAAGTTCGCTAGCTGCCGGACCTCGGCCATGGTCTGTGGGAGCGTCACGCTCGGGTGGTACTCGAGCCCCGAATAGCCATCGAACTTTCCGGCCTCTTGCAATTCGTAGATCGCCCGAAATACGTTGCGGTAATTGATCTCGCCGGTACCGGGCTGCATGCGGCCGGGATGGTCGCCGATCTGGAAATGGCCGATCCAGTCGATATTGTTCTGGATCTGGAGGATCAGGTCGCCGTCAGTGACTTGGACATGGTAGATGTCGAACAGCAGCCTGACGTTGGCCGAGTCGACCCGGCGCAGCATCTCGAAGCCTTCCCGTGCCCCCGCCAGGAAGTATCCGGGACGCGTCACAAGAGTATTGATCGGCTCGACGACTATCGTCATTCCGGCTCTTTCCAGAATCGGAACAGCCTCCCGCAATCCGGCGACGCAGCTGTCCATCTGCTCGGCCCTCGACACGCCTTCACGCTCGAATCCGGTCAGGACGACCAGTCTCCGGCAATCGAGCTCTGGCGCGATTGCCGAGGCACTTGCGACCTCCTGAAGGAACCCGTCTCGTTCTGATGGATCCGTCAGGCTGCATCCCGGAGCCCGCACCCCCTTGCCCGCCGTGATGCAGACGGCTTCGAGGCCGTGCTTGCGCATGGCCATGGAGTAGGCGGACCGCTCCTCCTCATTGCGCCAGTCAAACATTTCGAAACCCTCGTAGCCGTGACTCTTGGCGAGGGCCAGGGCCTCGTCCGGCGTGTACTTGACATCGGGGTCAGGCCGTGGATCCTTGCCGTCTACCGTGTCCACCGGCAGTCCGCGTTCATTCCCGCGGAACATGTCGCAGGTGACCGATAGCTTAAGGCCCTTCATAGGGGCCTCCTCCGGCTGTTCGCAACCAACCGCTAGCGGCAATGCGCCAGATAGCGCTGCGACGAACTCTCTACGATTCATGATGGTTCCGAATCTTGGGGCCGGGCTGGCGGTGATGCCGTTAGCCGTTCATCATTGCCTCCCACGTCACCTCCCCGCGAGCGTCCATCGCCATTCTGCCCAGGATCGCCGTCAATGTGCTTTCGGCTCCGCGCACTCCGGTATTCTCCGGCTTGCCCTCGGCGATTCTCTGAACGAACGATTCCATGGAGTCAAGAGTATTGCTGCGCTTCGATGCCTCCACGGTTTCGTCGCCGCGCGCGCGGAAGTGCCGCCAGCGGAGTTCCGACGTCTCGATCATCCCCTTGGTCCCGAAGAACTGCTCGTGGACTTCTCGGTAGCCGCTGGAACCGAGAGTGGATCCGGCCAGCGAGGCCAGCACTCCGTTTTCGTATTCGTAGACGACATTGTTGTTATCCCGCATGTCGCCGGCCCGATCTGCGGTCTCTGAGCCACGGCCTACTGCGCTGACGGGGTGACCTTCGAGGAACCAGTTCAAGATATCGATGCAGTGGACGTTGTTCTCGACGATGAGGTCGCCCGCCAGGTCTTGCCAGCTGTGCCACCGGCGGATCTTCTCGATCTCGGTTGACGGAGGAATTCGGTCGGCAGATGTCCGCGGGCTCGGACCCGCCTTGAGGAAGTGGGCGTGGGCCATCCGGATGTCGCCGATCGCGCCCGCACCGTGAGCCTCCTTGGCTTTGTTGTATGTGGCGGCGTAGCGGCGCTGGAAGCCCATCGTGATATTGAGATTGCGGTCCGCCGAATCGGACGCGCGCATGATCCGCTTGCAGTCTTCGACGCTGACGGCGGCGGGTTTTTCGATGTAGATGTGCTTGCCTGCCTTGACCGCTGCTTCGAAGTGCTCCGCGTGTAGGAATGGAGGAGTTGCGATGATCACGGCGTCGACGTCCGTGGCGAGCAGCTCGTTCATGTCGCGGTACTCCTTCGGAGACTGCAAGCCGATCCGTTCCTTCGCCTTGGCAATCTGCTCATCGAAGAGATCGCACATGGCGACCAGCTTGGCATCGGTGGCTTCCAGCAGGGCGATAGTGAGCGAACCGCCTCGCCCCCCACATCCGATCAAGCCCACGGTCGGGGCCGAATTGGCGGCTGTGCCGCGAATCGCGGTTGCGGGCAGCACCATGGCCGCCGCCTGTAGCACCGCTCGACGTGACGAGGTTCTTTGTTCCGGCATGATTGGTCTCTCGGCCTTCCTTGAACGCTACGACATGACGCCTGATGCTCTCAGGAGCGTCTCGTGAACCAAGAGTTCGTGATCGTAGCCGTACTTGAGGGGGGTATTGGTCTGGAACGCTCGCGCGAACTCGACGAAGTCAGCGGTGTAGCGTGGCTGCGGGCCGAGTTCCACTGTTTGCCACCCCTGCTTGTAAGGCCCGCGCGCCTCGCGCATCGCAACTTTCATCACCGAATTCCCGCCGAGCGGCTGGATCATGAAAGTGCCGTCCGTGCCAATGACCTCGAACGACCTGTGGTCGCCGGATCCGTACATGCGGGCCGTCGTTGATACGAGCGCGAGTCCACCTTCGTATTCCATCACTGCAAGTGTGTTGTCCTTGAGATCGTCGTCGACGCCGGTGTCGTGGCGCAGCCAGGTGTGAACCTTGTCGGGCCGTCCGGTGAATTCGAGCACGCGGTCGATCACATGCCCGGCGAGTTCGAACATTGCTCCGCCCGGATACCGGGCTTCGAGGTCCCGCTGAGGCTGGTCGCGATCGGAGTTGATGGTCGCGCGAACCAAGTGGACGTTGCCGAGCCAGCCTTCGTTAGCCGCGTGGACGGCCGCGTCGATACCTGCCTGTCCGCGAAGGACCCACCCCTTCTGGAGAAGCAGCTTCTTCGAGCGGGCTTCTTCGACCAGTTCCTTGAATGGCTCGTAAGTGTCTCCCGCCGGTTTCTCCAAGTGCAGGTGCTTGCCTGCGGCGATCACCCTTTGCCCCCAAGGAATGGCTTCCCACGGCTTGCATTCCACAACCACGAGATCGATTGACTCGTCGCCGAGCAACTCGTCTTCCGACACCCACGTTTGGCCCTCGAACAGCGGATCCGCCGCCTGCTTCTCTTGGACGGCCGGATCGTGTTCACAGATGGATACCACCTCGTAATCGGGCGAGTCGATCATGGCCTGGAGCTTGCCGCGGACATGGCCGTGTTGCGTGCCGAGCACTGCAGCCCGGATCTTGGCCCCGGCTCCTTGCGCGCACGACGCGGCTGCCATAGCCGCACCAGACGCGATTAGAAATCCCCTTCGATCGATTGACATTGTGTTGCCTCCGAATTTGTTTGGTTTACCGGCACTGGACCCGGCTTTCGGATGGAAACCCCGGTGACTCCGTCCGGTGTCAACCGATGGTTCCGAATCCGAAAACTGGACCAATTTGTCTATATCTTACGGATCACGCCGATGATTGATCATCGACGTGACTCCTTTTGTTCCGTGGCTAGTGTCGCACTTGCGGATAGCAGATAGCGACCGGGCGTTGACAAATATGCCTTCTGCCGGCCGAATTCCAGTCGCAGACGAACATGACGAGCAAGCGGGCCGGTGGCTGCCGATCACCCAGACTACAACAGGAGGGCCTTGGGTGCAATCGGCCAGCCAGGGCACGAACAGACCTTCGTCTCGCCAGCTTGTCGCTCTTGGCGTTGACGGTGCCAGCAGTATCCGCGTATCCGCGCAAACCGAGCCCTCGGGACCGTCCGCCGCGGTAAAGAGCTGTCGCGACCTGATCCTGAACAATCGTGTGACGCTAATCTACGCGGACGGGCGGACTGCAGGGGCGCCGGCTCCCGCTCACTGCTACGTGAAGGGGATCATTGGCGGATCCATCACATTCCATGTGCAGTTGCCTTATCCGCCGGACTGGAACGGGCACCTCGTGCATCGCGGCGATGGCGGAGCGGACGGGGACCTTGATTTCAGCGACAGCCTGGTAGGGCGGGGATACACCGTGGTCAACAGCAACACCGGCCATGATGTAGGTGCCACGGGAGACCAATGGGCCTTCCGGGACAGCCGTGCCGAGGAAGATTTTGCCTATCGGGCTGTCCATTTCGCCACGAACGCCGCCAAAACGGGGGTCCAGGCGTACTACAGAAAGCCGCAGGACCACGCTTTCCACATTGGATGTTCCAGCGGCGGCCGCCAGGGTCTGCTCGCCGCGCAACTCTTTCCGCACGACTTCGACGGGATCATCGCCGGTGCTCCCGGACATCGCCGAATCGCGCGGAGGGTGTAGCGGCTGAGCACCTAGAAGAGGCTGTTTGCGAACGACTTTGCCACCAATCTGGCATTCGATGCGGAGCGAGACGGAAAGCAGGAGAGCCTGGGGAAGGTTGACCTGCTTGCCTCCGCCGTGCTTGCTCGATGCGATGCCGCGGACGGTATCAAGGATGGCATCATCGAGCCCCCGTTCTGCAAGTTCGATCGTCGTACCGACCTGCCGGTGTGCTCGTCGCGGTCTGATCGCGAAGACTGCTTGACCTTGCGACAGATCGAGTCGGTCGAGCAGATCTACGACGGCGTGCGGAACAGCTCCGGAGAGCTGCTATATCCGGGCGTTCCCGTGGGGACCGAACGCCAGTGGCCACGCCTCTTGATCCCGCACGCCGGCAATGGCTTCGTTTCCAACGCGCTGCGCACCGGCTCCGCACTGGCCCATACCTTCTATCGGGACGATCCCGGGCTGCCGCTCCCCGGTCCCTCTCTGTCCAACAGAAAAAGTGGGCCTGGTGGGAGTTTGAAACTGACCAATTCGGCTCGGATGCGATGTCCGACGCCGTCAATCTTGCGAGCGCAACGGATGCGAACATCGAACGCTTCCTTCTCCGCAACGGAGGAAAGCTCCTGCTCTATCACGGCTGGGCCGACGGCGTCATTCCACCCCAACCCACTTTGATTATCACGACGAGGTGGTGGCGGATTTATTCGGTGGCGATGCAGGCGAAGCGGGACAGCACATGCGCCTGTTCATGGCACCGGGCATGGCGCATTGCCGAGGCGGGGTCGGACCGAACGAAGCTGACTACTTAGCTGTCCTCGACACCTGGGTGATCTCAGACACCGCACCTGAATTTGTCTTGGCGCGGCACAGGACCGATGGACGAGTGAACAACGAACGTCCCCTGTGCCCGTATCCCAAGCGCGCGGTCTATACGGGGCCTCCGGACCAGGTCAACGATCCCCGCCATTGGATCGCCGCGAATTTCAGCTGCCGCTAGCGAGTTCTGGCCGTTGTTCCGCAGGATGCCGGACGTACGCGATTTCCTGTCCGTTGACCGGTGGGGTAGCGCAGCTGATATTGCTGCCACGGCCCTTCGTCGGCAAGCCCGTAGCAGGGTGCTCCCAACAAGGGACGAGAGGTGGTGGGAGGTGAACAGGTCTATTCCCTTCGGGACGCTCTCGGATACCATGAGGCATGCCTAGCCCCAGAGCGAGAATGCTGATCCTTGCTGCCAGTCTGCTCATTGTCCTGAGCGGATGCCAACCCGCTGGAGTGCAGGACCTTGGATCGGGGATACCTGAAGCTGTCGGGGTTTCGTCGGAGCGTCTTGAGCGCCTCGACGTGGCGATGCAGGGGTACATTGACGACGAGCGCTTGTCGGGCGCGGTTGTGTTCGTTGCTCGGAAGGGCCAGGTGGTTTATCACAAGGCGTTCGGAGAGCGCGACAGGGAGTCAGACTCAGCGATGCAGAACGATTCCATTTTCCGCATTGCCTCTCAGTCCAAGGCGGTGGTAAGCGCTGGGATTATGGCACTGCAGGAGCAAGGCAAGCTTCTGATTACTGACCCGCTGGCAAAGTACTTTCCCGAGTTTACGGAGACTAGTGTCGCGGTCAGAAATGACGAGGGTGGATACGAGGTCGTGCCGGGGCGCCGCCCGATTGTTCTTCGGGACCTGCTCACCCATACAGCGGGCATCAGCTACGGCCAAGGCCCGGCGAAAGACCGGTGGGCGGAGGCCGGGATTCAAGGCTGGTATTTCGCCGACCGTAGCGAGCCTGTAGGAGACACTGTGGCCAAGATGGGGGCGCTCCCGTTCGACGCTCAGCCTGGGGAGCGCTGGGTCTACGGCTACAATACCGACATCCTGGGCGCGGTGGCGGAACGGGTCAGCGGTCGGCCCTTGGACGAGTTTCTCCGAGATACGATTCTTGATCCCTTGGGTATGAATGACACTCACTTCTACCTACCGGAGAGCAAGGTTGATCGGCTGGCGACGGTCTACTCTACATCAGAAAGCGGTCTCGAGCGAGCCCCGGACCCGGGGCACATGGTCGGACAGGGACAGTACGTCAAGGGCCCTCGTGTCAGCTTCTCTGGCGGGGCTGGACTCGTCTCGACTGCCAGTGACTATGCGAGATTCCTGCAGATGATGCTCAATGGTGGGACCTTGAACGGCCGACGCATTCTAAGCCGGAAAACTGTTGAGCTGATGACCGTGGATCACCTTCATGGAATTGAGTTCAGGCCGGGCCAAGGCTTCGGGCTGGGCTTCTACGTTATCGAAGAGGTTGGAACTCGCGGTGTTCCTGGCACGGCCGGGGAGTTCGGATGGGGAGGCGCCTACCACTCGACATACTGGGTCGATCCTGCGGAGGAGCTTGTCGTCGTGTACCTAACTCAGCTGATACCGGCCGGCCGTATCGACGACCATTCGAAGCTTAGGACGCTTGTCTATCAGGCGCTCTCGGACTAGCGCTGCCGACTGCGCCGTACACGCGAGTTCGGCGTCTGGGCAGATTGCCCCTTACTCGTCAGGTTCCCGCGGGCGATCGGGAACTGCCAGTCTCCTGTTCTTGAGGTTCGCGATAGTCCCTTGGATGAATCGCGAACAAGGCCTCGTTGCCGCCATGTCGTCCGTTGTGAATTGGATGCAGGCCCTGCAGGCGGGACCTCAGCTACGGCCCGAGGCGAGTTGATACAGCTTGGCGGTGCATTCTTCCAGGGCCTCTTTGAGCAGCGGGTACGGCTCGCCGTATCCATCGAGCAAGCCGGAGTGCTGGCGGTCTTGTTTCCGGGGGACCCGGTTCGAGGCATCAATCAACCCGCAGTAGTGCCAGCCGACGAACTCCGGGCGCGAGAATGCGCTGCGGAAGAACTCGACTGTCCAGCTGGCCCGCTGCTCAAGACTGTCGGCTACCGGTCCAAACGGTCTTGGCATGCTGTCGGTAATCATCGTGTATGCAGAGTCGCCATTAACTACTGGCTTGTCGACTAGCCCTGACCAGCGGTCAAGGCCGGGCCTCTGGACTTCGTATCGAGCGTACATCTGATAGAACACGATGTCGGTGAACTGGCTTGTGACCGGTAACACAGTATCCAGCGTGTCGGTGTTGGCATTGATCTTGTCACCGAAGAACAGGTGGTTGGGATCGTGGCGACGAATCGCGTCTCGCGCCGTTTGGTAGTACTTGGCGACAACACGCTTGAGGAACTCGACGTTGTCACGGGTCTCGGTGCCGTTCGATAGGTCCGTTCCCGGTCGCCAGTTCGCCGCGGCTCCGAGCGTGTCGAAGGAGTTGAAGCGCGTGCCATACGTCGCGTTGAATTCTCGAATATTCCCGTGATAGAGATCTCTCACCGTCTCGACGTAAGCCATCTTCCCCGGGGCCTTCCCGTCCAAATTCCGCAATCGGCGTGGCCAGCCGATTCGGGATTTGCGCCGGGCTCCTCCGATGACGTCGGGGCGCTCTCGGCAATCCTCCTCGGTTAACAGTGGACAGTCTGTCATGGCGTAGCCGAGTAGGAACGGATCGTCCCGGGCGGGGGCGGCGAATTGGGCAGCCATCCGATCACAGCTGCGTGCGAATTCGTCTGCAAAGACGTCTACGAAGTTCTCGTCGGGTATCTCGGTCTTCCAATGCGGAATGTCCACGAAGCGGATTGGCTGCATATACGGCATCGACGGTTGCGGGGTGTTCACGATCCCCAGGGAAGTGTGAACGCCCACGGTGTTGAAGCCAAACTCGCGGCATGTCTGCAGGAACCAGGTCTTCAGCGCCTCTCGGAATTCGGGGCCGGACAGGCTCTCAAGGTCTAGGCGGGCCTTCCAGGCGTCGCGATTGTAGTCCTGGTTCCACAAGTCTGGGTGCAAGTGATTGATCCCGAAGCTCAGGAAGGCATTCCCCTCGGGACTCACCAGCCACCATCGGTCTTCCTTTTCGACGCGGAAGAATCCGGTGGCTTGAAACCTCTTGCCACTCCAACCACCGAACTTGTCCAACTCTCCGCTACCTGAAATGCGACGGACGAACGGATGGCAGACCGCGGCCATCATCGCGCCGCGGATCATCTCGCGTCGATTCATGCTCATCCCCACCGTCAAGGCCAGCCTCTTGTCGCAGTTCTAGGCGGGATGGCGCACGGCAAAGTAACCAGAGGCCTAGGTTTGGATCATTGTCTCCAAGCCGGCGTTGTCCATATCGGGGTTAGCCGCGAAGGGGGCCTCGTCGGGTAGTGCCCACTCACGGTTACGCCGGTGGATTCCTTGCGACTCCGGAACCGTGACGAGGACCGCATCCGTTCTGGCCAATGGAGTCCAAGACTCCAGTGCAGCTCACAGACCCAGGTCCGGCATCGACATCGAACCATGGCATGATCGCTCGATCAATGCTGAGGCACTCCAGGGAAACCGGGCACTGTACGGCACGGCCACAAAGATGGTCATGTTGATGACCTAGAATAGGATCATGATCAAGGTAAACGTTGCCGAGGCAAAGGTGCGACTGTCATCGTGCTTGGATCGAGCGCAGCAGGGGGAGACGGTCATCATCTGTCGCCGCAACGTGCCGATCGCCGAACTTCGGCCGATTCCTCAGTCGCCAGACAAGCAGCGCCCGACCGGAATTGATCGCGGAATGAAGGTCCCTGACAGCTTCTTCGAGCCGCTGCCAGACGATGTGATCGAGGCCTTTGAAGGAACGTCTGAGACAGAATGACACTATTGGTAGACACCTGCACGTTCCTCTGGCTGGCGGCCGACGATCCGAAGCTGTCGGCAACAGCGCGGTCCAGCTGTGTCAGCCCGGAAAACCAGGTCTATCTCAGCGCGCTGTCGGCGTGGGAGATCGCGGTCAAGTATCGCCTAGGGCGGCTCCCGTTGCCGGTACCGCCCCACGTGTACGTGGAAAGCCGCCGGGAGTGGCTTGGGCTTGCGCCGCTTGCCCTCGAAGAGAATTGTGCGGTTCACGATGCTCGCCTCCCTCCACTTCACAGGGATCCGTTCGACCGTGGCCTCGTCGCACAGGCAATCTTGCACGGCATGACAATCGTCACGCCTGATCCGGCGATTCATGCCTACCCGGCACCGACTCTCTGGTAGCCCCGAATTGCGGGTCCGGAGCTCGGCACCGGCGATCCATTTCAACGATTCTCACCACGGGAGACTGACTTGAGTTCGCTGCAAGACAGGGCCCCCGACTCTCGCCGACCCTCGTTTCGTCGCGGGTAGCGCTGACGCGACTACCGATAGTGCCCGCATCCACTCGGAGATAATTCCGAGTCCCGGATTATTCCGAGCTCGGAATAACGGAGACTGGTACTCGCGCCACCTTCCGCCGGTGACGAGCACCGTCCGGCGGGATCACAATAGCTTTGTCGAATCCAGCAAGATCGTGACAGGACCTTCGTTTACGAGCGACACTTGCATGTTCGCCCTGAATACCCCAGTGGCGACGTTCACGTCTACTGCCGCCAGCATCTGGACATACTTCTCGTAGAGCACCTCGGCCAGTTCGGGGCCGGCTGCACTGTCGAAGCTGGGGCGAAGTCCGCGCCGGACGTCTCCGTATAGAGTAAATTGCGATACCACAAGGACAGCTCCGCCAACGTCCCGGACGGACTGGGTCATCCGACCGTCCAAGCCTTCGAAGATTCGCAGCCCTGCCGTCTTGCTCGCGAGGTAGGCTGCGTCCTTGTCGGTATCCTCGTGCCCGACGCCCAGAAAGACCAAGAGGCCCTTCCCGATCCGTCCCGTGCAACGCCCGTCGACGCTTACTTGTGCTGGGTTCACGCGTTGGATGACGGCACGCAAGGATCGACTATTGTACCGATCGGTCAATCCGAGCGTGTCTGATTGGGACTTCCTCCCACTACGCAATCCCATTCCCGCCTCCGAGTGCCGAGTCGCCCATCAACATGCCGGGAGGCACTGCGAAAGCAGTTCGGAATTCTGGCCGTTTCAGGCAACCCAGCATGCCGCCCTGTGGCAGCCTACGGACGGACTAGCCAGTCGTCAGATGGCGAAAGACGGGCTCGCACTCGTACCTGCCGTCATCGAACGTCCCAGATCGCCTCCAGGACGAGGAGAATGCCCCGGATTTGCAGCACCAGTTGCAAGGTAGCCGGTCGCTCACTCAGAGGTCGGGTATTCTATGTGCCATGCGATTAGGCGTGCTGGTGGTTCTTGCCGCCCTGTCTCTTAATGCCCAGATTGACCAGCGGCGACTGGACCAGGCTGCATCCGAACCCCACAACTGGCTGACCTACAACGGGACCTACTACAGCCAGCACCATAGCGGCTTGGAAGGCATCGACCGATCCAACGTCGCTGATCTTGAACTGCAGTGGGTTTACCAGGCCGCCTCGACTGACAAATTCCAGACGACGCCCCTGGTGGTTGACGGCCTGATGTACCTCACCGAGCCGCCCAACAAGCTCGTCGCCCTGGACCCGACCACCGGCCGCGAGTTCTGGGTCTACGAACACGAACTACCAACCCGCATCTATCCGTGTTGCGGCCGCGTAAACCGGGGAGCCGCCATCTGGGGCGACACGCTCTACTGGGGCACGCTCGATGCGAAGCTGCTCGCGGTTGACGCCCGGTCGGGGAGCAAGGTTTGGGAGACGACTGTCGTCGAGGACTACGAGCGGGGCTATGCCCTGACGGTGGCACCGCTAGTAGTCGACGGCAAGGTCATTGTCGGCACCGCCGGGGGCGAGTTCGGGATTCGCGGGTACTTGTCTGCGTACGATGCCGCAACCGGAGAGGAAGAATGGCGGTTCTACACGATTCCCGGGCCTGGGGAACCGGGCCACGAGACATGGGAGAACGACGCATGGAAGACGGGCGGCGGATCGATCTGGCTGACCGGATCGTACGACTCCGAGCTGAACCTCACCTACTGGGGCGTAGGCAACCCGGCCCCCGACTGGAACCCGGATGTGCGGCCTGGCGACAACCTGTACACGGATTCCGTCATTGCGCTGGATGTGGACTCGGGAAAGCTGGCATGGCACTTCCAGTTCACGCCCCATGACGAGTGGGACTGGGATGCAGTGCAGATTCCCGTGCTCGTCGACATGGAATGGGAAGGGGAGATGCGCAAGCTGATGCTCTGGGGCAACCGCAACGGTTTCTACTACGTTCTGGACCGCGAGACGGGGGAGTTTCTGCTTGGCAAGCCGTTTGTCAAGCAGACCTGGGCTGCCGGGCTCGACGAGGACGGTCGGCCTGTCAAGATACCGGGACGCGGGCCCAGCCGTGAAGGCACCAAGACCTGGCCCGGCGTTCAGGGCGCGACCAACTGGTATGCACCCTCGTTCAGCCCTGTCACGAAGCTGTTCTACTTGCCAGTTTGGGAAGGGTACTATTCGGTTTATTTCAAGTGGGATCAGCCCTACGTGCCCGGCACTCGCTACCTGGGCGGTTCACCGCGGAGCCCAGTGTCCTCGACGACTCGTCGTCGGTTCATGAACTATACCGAGGAAGACGGCTACGGCGCTGTCCGCGCGCTCGACCCGTTGACCGGTGAGATGGCGTGGGAATTCTCCATGACCGATGTCACGGATTCGGGTCTGCTGACCACCGCCAGCAACGTGCTCTTCTCTGGTAGCAGGGAAGGGCATTTCTACGCGCTCGACGCCACGAACGGCAAGATGCTTTGGCAGCGCTACCTGGGAGGGCAGATTGCCGCGTCTCCGATTACTTACGAGTCCGGCGGCAGACAGTACGTCACGGTTGCTGCGGGTCATGCCGTGTTCACGTTCGCGCTTTCCAAGTAGACTGTAGGTCGGGAATGAGGGTCCTGTTCATGTCATTGCTCGGTTCTTCGCGCTTGTTTCCAATTTCCTTGGTGGTCGCAGCGGTGGCCGTCGCATGTTCCGAGGAGGAGCGGACCGTGAAGCACTGGGTATATTTCGGGACGGGCGCAAGCCACATCTATGTTTCGGCCTTCGACCCGGTTAGCGGTCAGGTCGGTACGCCACGGGAGGCTGCTGAAATCGGCCGGCCCGGATTTCTGGCCATTCATCCAAGCGCCGACATCCTCTACGCAGTTGGCCGGGACACCAGGGAGGGTTCACCGCCGGAAGGATTTGCTGTCGCGTTCCGGATCGATACCGCCACTGGGGACTTGCAGGAAATCAACCGAGGGCCGACGGCAGGTCGAGGCGCGTCCCATGTTGCGGTGAATGCAAGCGCAACCGTCCTTGCCGCAGTGAACTACGGCGATGGCAACACGGTCTCGCTGGCCTTGAAGGCGGACGGGCGCATCGGAGAGTTGGTGTCGGACCTGCCGCATTCGGGATCGAGTGCCCATCCGCAACGACAGACCGGGCCGCACCCGCATTCGGCCAATTTCACTCCTGACGACAACTTCCTGATCGTCCCTGATCTTGGCACCGACGAACTGGTGGCCTATTCCGTTGATCCCTCCACGGCCCGCTTGGCTAGACGTCCTGATCCTCAAGTCAAGATGGCACCCGGGTCAGGCCCCCGGCACATGACATTCCACTCCAACGGTCGCTGGGCTTATGTGATCAACGAATTGGCCTCGACGATCACAGTGTTGGAGTACGCTACGGGCACGGGTGCGCTTGAGCCGGTCCAGACGATCAGCACCCTTCCGGGTGACTATGATGGCCCGGCGAACACGACTGCCGAGGTGCTTGTCCACCCCAACGGGCGATTCCTGTATGGATCGAATCGCGGCAGCAACACTATCGCGGTATTTGCGATCGAGCCGTCGACCGGGCGACTGTCCCCGCGCGAACTGGAATCGACCGGTGGCGACTGGCCTCGCAACTTCCGTCTCTCTCCAGACGGCGCGTTTCTGCTGGTCGCGAACCAGCGCTCCGATGACGTTCACGTATTCCGAGTCGATTCCCAGACGGGAGCCCTGACCCCGAGCGGTGACAGCGTTCCAGTGCCGGGGCCCATGTGCGTGAGGTTCGTACCAGCTCAGTAACGCTGCCCGATTCGAGACCGGCGATTCGCACGGTCCTCCCTCTATGGCACCAGCCCGCTTGCCGTCCCCCTTGGATTTCGCGGGGAAGACCGCATGAATCGGCTTCTTGTGAAGGCTCGGGGTGGCCCTTGGCTGGGCATTGCAATCATGTTGCTCTTCTTCCAGGGGAGTGCATCGACTTATTTAAGCCCCGATGTTTCTGTGACTCAGAGATGAGCAGCGTCCGGACGAGCGTTGACATCCCGCGCGACCTGCATCGACAGTTGCGTGAAGCTGCCGCGAGGCAGGGCTGCTCCATTCGTCAGTTGATCCTCGAGAGCATTGAGAGGCTAGTGACCGAAGCGGCTGGGCAGCGACCAGGCAGACGGCTGTCCCTCGAGCCCGCACCGATCTCTTCACGAGGGCATGTGTTCGAGTTGTCGGCTGATCAGATTCATGAGCTCATTGAGTTTCCCTGACATCAACGTGTGGCTCGCTCTCTTGGTCGAAGACCACAGGCATAGGTCTCCCGCGTTGGGTTGGTGGCGGGCAGACCAGTCTGACCGGATAGCATTCTCTCGTCTTATTCAGATCGGTGTGTTGCGCGTTCTGACCACCGCCGCAGCCATGAACGACCGGCCCCTCAGAATGGCCGAGGCGTGGTCCGCGCATGATTATTTGTACCTGGACGACCGGGTTGTTTTCCTGCCTGAGCCGACGGCGATCGAGCGAAGTTGTCGTCAGGCGGCTCGCTCGGGTCGAGCCTCTCCCAAGCTTTGAGCAGATGCCTGTTTGGTCGCATTCGCAGACGTTGCCGGCGCCGAACTGGTGACGTTCGACCAGGCACTGTTCAAGCGTCCCAAGAGGAGTTGACTGTTCGCGTGACTACTGGCTGTTGGGTCCTCGTTGGGTAGCGTTCACGACTTAGCTCGGGCTGTTAGCAGATCGGCGTTGACCGGCACCCTTCCAGATCGGGCCGAGTAGTTGGCCCGCCCTACGTTCGTACCCGGAGCATGAGGTAAGTGCCGCCAATGGCGAAGAGAAGGCAGGGCGCCCATGCCGCCACCGGAGGCTGGAGTTGGCCGGTGCGGCCCAGTTGCTCGGCCAATGCGTTGGATGCGTAGTAGGTGACGATCAAGCCCAAGCCGAAACAGACGGGCCACATCGTGCCTCGCGTGCCCATCTGCATTGCAAAGGGAATCGCCAGCAGCGCCATTGAGAACGCGAAGAGGGGGAAAGCCAGTTTCTTGTGCAGCTGCACCTGGAGGCGGATCGTGTCAAATCCGCTCTGCGTCAGGTCCAGGATGTAGGCCTGCAACTGTGCCAGGTTCATTTGCTGGTCATTGCGGTCGCGTTTCAAGAAATAGTCCGGCGGCTCGATGATGCTGGGGAACGCTCGCTCCTGAAAGGTCTCGAAAGTCGTAGTTTCAATGCCGTTGAAGTCGCGCACCCATCCGTTCACGAAGACCCACGTCTCACTCGACGAGTCCCAACGGGACTGCTGGGCATATATTTGACGGCGCAGTTCGAACGGTTCGCGGCGCAACTCGTAGACACTGATTCCCGAAAAGACTTTGGCGTTGGAATCGAAGGCGCGGTGGTAGAAGATGCGGTCCCGCATGCCGAATGTCCATTGCCGGTCGGGTCTGAGGTAAGTTCTCGGCGGACGGCCCTTGATCTCGTCGCGTAATGCGTCCTGACGTCGGTTCGCTTCCGGGAGGTACGACTCCTCCAAGGCGAAGAGGCCGCCGCTGAGACCGGCCGATACCAGTAGAACGGGTAGTGCAAGTCGGTAAAGGCTAACGCCGCATGCCCTGAATGCGGTGAGTTCGTGCTGTTTCGAGAGCAGTCCGAAACAGACCAGCGTTGCAACCATCACCGCCAAGGGAGCCGTGTTGTAGACCAAGAACGGAGTGAGGTAGTACAGGTAAGGCACGAACCGCCCGACCCGGTCCCGGGCTAGCATGTCATTCAGCAATTCGAAGAAGGAGAAAACGTACCAGATCGCGATGAACGCGACTAGGAAGACGGCTAGGTAGAACAGAAACTTGCGTAGCACGTAGCGGTCAACCACGGGAACGAGCAAGTTGATAGGGCCACGAATTGAACCGCCATTCTGTGCGCTGGTGCCAGCGACGATCCTACGTTTCAATCGACGGATCCTCTTGACGGGCCGGCTAAGCCAGCCTGCCTGCCCAACTCTTCGCTGGGCCTGAACAGGTGTATCGATCCGGCGCAGCAGAAGCGCACCGAGAATTGCAAGGGCTCCGTTGGCGGACCATGCGGCAACGTCAGGCGGTAATGTCGCCTGCTCGGCCAAGGCCGTGCCTGCCAGCGAGATCATCCAGTAAGCGAAGCAAAGCAGCATCGCGAGTATGACTCCCGCTGATCTGCCGGTATTCCGGGCCGACACCACGAGCGGCAAACCGGCCAAGGGCAGAATCAAACAGGCGAATGGCAGCGCGAACCGTCCGTGCAGCAGCAGGCCGGCTTGCGGGTCGCCGCCTTGCTCTGCCTCGCGCATCAGCGCGCGTGTGCTCAAACTGTCGTAGTGTTTGGCGGCGGGGTCAAACTGCCTAGGGCGAGCTTGCAGGACTTGGTCGGCGCTCTCGGATCGGACAGCGAGATATCGTTCCGGGTCGCTTGATTGCTCGTAGGTCGTAGTCAGCGGAAACCGGACCTGGATTCTGTTCTGCTCGGGCCTGGGCTGGACGAAGGCCTCGGATGCCAAGGTGATCCGTGGCCCGTCAACCGCCGCGTTGAAACCGCTGATCGAACCCCGTACCCCTGGCGAGCGCATGTCGGCCATGAAGATTCCCTGCCAGTGAACCCCCTCGCCGGGTAGCACGTCCTGCACCCAGATGACGTGTTCCGGGAAGTCCTCGATGAACACTCGGGGCTTGACCTCCGAACCGGCCAACTGAATTCGGAACGACTCGGCAATGCGAACTTGCTCCCGGAGAGACCAGGGTGTGAGCCACAGGGTCGTTGCCGCGCAGGCAGAGAAACCGATGAGCGCAGCGAGCGTCACCGGACCCGCCAGCCTGCGACCTCGCACTCCGCAGGCCGTCATCGCCAAGACCTCGTTATCGCTGGATAGCCGTCCGACCGCTACGAGGATACCCGTCAGGACTCCCATGGGGACTGTAAAAGGGAAGGCTTGCGGGATCGTCAGGGCAAGCAGGCGCAGCATCTCGGATGCAGGTGCTCCACGCCCGACGAGTAGCTCCATCACTGGCTCGACGCGCTGGAGGAAAAGCACGAGCGTGAACAGAAGTGTTCCGACCAGCGATGCGGCAGCTACTTCGCGGAAGACGTAACGGTGCAGGATGCGCACGTCAATGGCGCCGAAAACGGCTTGAGACTCATTATCACAGCCCGGACGGGCAACTCCGGGCCACGAGGCCGATGTGCGAAGGGGGTGGACCGTTCGGCGCACTCGACCTCAGTTCGAAGGGAGCGGAACGCTGGGCTCAGCCTCACGTTCCGTATTTGCCAAGCACCCGTCCCTTGAGCGGCATTGTGGTGAATTCGCGAAGGGATGGTTTTTCTGGTCTGGCCAGACGGGACCAGTTTCCGATTGACTGAGGGGCTTTGCTTCCGTGACCCTTTGCGTCGCGCTCGCAGCTCGGAGGCGGCGGGAAATTGTGGTATGCCCCCGTCTTCACGGCTACCGAAGGCTTGCTGGAGGCGGTGACGGCGCTGCTGTCGGCCTTGGCGGCAGGGACCGCGGAGACACGGACGTCGACAGCCTCACGCTGATCGACCCCCTGCTGTTGGGTGACGATCTGCCCGACCCCACGCTGGCTGAGATCGTGGCGGACGCCTCGTCCGAGGCAGGCCGAGCCGCCGGAGAGCAGCGCGGTCAGCGCATTGCACGGCTCGGTCACTCCGTGCTGCGCCAGCCCCGGCAGGACGGCGATCCAGAACCTGGGGGCGTACCGCCCGACCCACGCGCTGGGGACGGAGCTCTCCCGTGCGGGGTGCAGTAGGACGAGAGATGCGATGCCAGCCGCCACCAGCGAGGCCACCATCAAGCCAATCCGGCCGCCGGCCAATCCGAGAGGACGAGCACCCCCAGGGAATACGCGGTGCGCACCACGAAGTAGAGGCAGACCAGGGGGATGAGCACCAAGGCGAAGGCGCGGATGCCAACCGGGTAATGGCCCACCCGGTCGAGTGCTTCAAAGTCGAGTGGACCCCCCGCGAGCGCGAACCGGGTCTGGAACACGACGCCGAAATCCGATGAAGACGCGACAGTAGGCTGCGGACGCGACATCGACTGTGAACTGGGTATCGAGCCCGTCCACGGCGGCGGCTAGGGTGGCGAGGATCCCCCACGTGCAGACGGCGCCGAGCAGGAGGCGCAGAGCGAGCACCCGGTTGAAGTGTCAGAACCAGATCGTCTCCGGGCGGCCCACGTAGGTCGTGGCCATGAGACCCAAGGTCAGCGAGCTAAACAGATGGACGAGTTGAAGTCCCGTGCCCGCGTCCGTCCACGCCTCCGAACACCAGAAGAACGCGATCGGTATCAGTGTGATCTGGACCGCCAGCAGCCAGGCTTTCGCACCGGTCAGTCTTCACCTCTCAGCAGCCAGGCGGACACGGAGAAACAGCGGGAGTCCGAGTGCCGCGGAGGCCAGCATTCGCAGCTAGGCGTCTGGCTCCTCCGGCCCGCCAAGGAACATGGTCGCGGCACCGCTCGCCACCACGGCGGACAGAAGAACAAACGGAAACCGGCAGGCCGCCATCGCCACCGCATGGACCATGCATCGCTGAGCATCAAGCGCCGCCCCTTCATGCGTCGCTCCCGCCAACCGGCGGTGCCGGCGATCGTTCCCCGACCGGGCTCAATTGTCAACCCACTCTCCTACCAATCTTGTGGATGAGACTTGCTTGGTCCGATCAACCAGACTAGAATAGTCTCAATGACAACCGCGTCGATTTCCGAGTTGAAAGCGAATCTATCCCGTTACGTCAATGAGGTTCGTCGTGGTGGCGAGGTCCAGATCCTCGATCGCGGGACGCCCGTTGCAAGACTTGTTCCCGCAACTGCCGGAAATGATCCGAAGGCACTTGAGAGGCTGGTCAGTCAAGGATTAATCAGGCCGGGCAGGAGTGATCCGGCCGAGGTTCTCAAAAAGCCCCCTCTCGAGCTTCCAGTGAGCATTTTGGATGCGCTACTCGAAGATCGGGAGGATCGGCTGTGAAGTACTGGGACGCGTCCGCACTCGTGCCGCTGTTAGTGTCAGAACAGGGTAGCAACGCCTCGCTTGAATGGGTAGGTCGGGATGGGCAGATCGTTACATGGCTGTGGACTCGAATTGAAGTGGCAGCTGCGATTGAGCGTCGGACGAGAGAGGGTGCACTGTCTCGTTCGCAGCGTCGCCAGGTCCTTGCCCAGTTGGACGCACTTGCCGAGAGATGGAACGAGGTGACCGATGCGCTCGCTGTACGTTCCCGAGCAATCAAGTTGCTGGCACGCCACCCGATCCGCGCCGCTGATGCCGGTCAGCTTGGTGCAGCATTGTTAGTCCAGGACCACGTGGCGGGCTCCTTGGAGTTCGTCTGTTTCGACAGGAGACTGTCGCTGGCGGCCGAGTTGGAGGGTCTGCAAGTCCTTCCCTAGGATAGTTTCCCGGCTAGGTCACAACGGGCTGAACCACGCCCAAACCAGCATCCGATGGGGTGATTGCCGAATAGGACCCCATGAGACCGTCACAATCGCGGAAGTCTCCGTCGAAACCAAGTCACCTCGGCGAGCGATTGCCACTCGGCTAGCTGTAGCCACCCGAGCGGTGGGCTAAGCCAGCACGGCCCGCAGTACCGTCCCTCCAATCGTCAGTGAGTCTGAAGTCTTGCCCACCATGCCGGTAGGTCACGCGTTCGTGATCAACACCGATGCAGAGGGGGACGGTCGCCTGCGGGTCGTGGATATGCACCGGATCGTCTTCCGCCCTCAGGCCCAGTTCGTCCGTGCGCCCTATGATCTGGCCACCTTTGACGCCGCCGCCGGCCAGCCGCACGCTGAAGCCGTCTGGATGGTGATCCCGCCCAATTCTGGCCGGATCGGGTGGAGTGCGGCAATCCGCCAAGGAGATGCGCCCGAATTCCCCAGCCCAGATGATCAGCGTCTCGTCCAGCAGGTCCCGCTGCTTGAGATCCTTCACCAAGGTCGGCACTTGCTGGTCCGTGGTTCGAAGCTTCTGGCTGAGGCCCTGGTCCAAGTTCGAATGATGGCCCCATTGGGCGTGCTGGTTCAGCACGAACCGCACAGCGCGCTCAATCAAGCGCCCGCCAACAGACAGGTCGTGTCATAGTCCCTCGTCGAAGTCTTGCCGTACATCTCGCGAACCGGCACCGGCTCATCCAAAGTGTCGATCAGGTGCGGCGCGGATGCTGCATCCGAAACGCCAATTCATGAGATTCGACGCGCATCGCAATCTCTTGATCTCCAGTCCGTGCGAGGTGCCCGCGGTTGAGTTCGCGGATCAAGTCAAGGTCGGCTCGCTGCATCTCTGGCGTGACGCCAGATGGGTTGGACAAATGCAGGATCGCATCGCCCTCGCTGCGTAACAAGACGCCTTGGTAGTTCGAAGGGAGGAATCCGTCGTTCCAATTGCCGGTTCTGCCCCGGACACGTGTACCTGCAGACGACGGTGCTGGGTATGCAAACGCTACGGGGTCCCTGACCGAGATGGCGCTGGGTGCAGAATACCGGGCTAGTTCCGCTTGGCGCCTGCGTTTACTGTGACGGATCGCTAGGTCATGCACCTGACCTGCCTGCTATCATGCGATTGAACGAGGCGCTATCGTCTAAGGGTTAGGACAGAGCCCTCTCAAGGCTCAGATCGGGGTTCGAATCCCCGTAGCGCTACCAATTCCTCCTGGCATAGCTTCCCTCTACGGATCTGTTCGTGTATCGGAGCGCGGGGCTGATCGCCACTTAGAACCTCGCCGGGATCGCAGGGAAGGTCAAATGCTTAGTCTGCCCGTCTCGGGGAAGTCGTTGGGCCTGGCTGCCGGAGTCATCGGTTTCCTGCTGGTGCTGGCTCTGCCTACGCCTGAGGGTCTGGGCGCCAACGGCCAGAAGGCCGCCGCTGTCGCGGTGCTGATGATCTGCTGGTGGATCAGCGAAGCGGTTCACATAGGGGTGACCGGATTCGTGCCAGTCGTGCTCTTTCCGTTACTCGGTGTTTCCTCCAGCGGGACAATCTCCGCGCACTACGCGAATCATTTGATTTTCCTGTTCATCGGCGGATTCATCATTGCGTACGCGATGGAGCGGTGGAATCTCCACCGTCGCATTGCACTCTCAGTGATTGCCCGGTTCGGATCTAGGCCGCAGCCCATCGTGCTCGGATTCATGGTCACTACCGCGCTGCTTTCTATGTGGATTTCGAATACGGCCACTACGATGATGCTGCTGCCGATGGCGATGGCAGTCGTAAACCAGCTGTCGGCATCGGCTGAGATTCGCAACGCCCCAGCGGGAACCGACCAGACGAAGGTTGCGCGTGAAGTGTTCGGCTGTGTCCTGCTGCTGGGCATCGCCTACGCGGCGAGCATCGGTGGCATCGGCACGATCGTCGGATCACCCACGACTGTGGCCTTCCTCGGTTTCGCCGCCGAATCGTTTCCTGACCTGCCAACGATCGGCTTTGTCCATTGGTCGATGGTCTGTGTCCCGATCGTGATCACGTTCCTGCCATTGGCCTGGCTGTATTTGTGCCGTTTCGGCACGGCGATCCCGCTCTCGCATGTCCGCTTCGCCAGCGACCAAACCGTCATCAAGCAGGAATTGGCCGCCTTAGGTCCGATGAGCGTGCCGGAGCGGCGCGTGTTGACCGTCGCTGCCATCACGGGCCTGTTGTGGATTTTCCGTGCACCGCTGGATCTCGGGGGGTTCTATCTGCCGGGCTGGTCACGACTGTTTCCCATGCCTGCCCATGTGCACGACTCAACAGTGGCGATGGCGATGGCGGTACTTCTGTTTGTCTTCCCGGCGGGACAGCGCAAGCTGGGCGAGCGGCTCCTGGACTGGAAGAGCACGGCACAAGGGATCCCTTGGGGCATCGTCTTTCTGTTGGGCGGGGGCTTCGCACTGGCAGCGCAGATATCGGACACCGGCTTGGCCGAGTGGATCGGTTCCTCATTGGCTGCAATGCAGGGCATGTCGAGTTGGGTTCTGGTGATCGCGATTTGCCTGCTCACGACGGTCATGACCGAAACAACGTCGAACGTGGCTACCGTGCTGATGCTCTCCCCTGCGGTCGCCGCGATGGCAGCCGAGCTTGGAGTGCATCCGTATTTGCTGCTGATACCGATGGCCGTGACATCCTCCTTCGCATTCACGATGCCGGTAGCGACGCCCCCTAACGCGATCATCTTCTCAAGCGGCTGGATCAGCATGGCCCAGATGTTTCGTGCGGGAATCGTGCTTGACATTATCGGCCTCCTGATCGTGCCCGTGGCGGTCTACGCACTCGGTGCAAGTCTGCTCGGATTTGGATGATCGCCAACCTGTCTCGCGGCATCACAAATCCATTACAAATCCAAACATTTTACAATTTAACCGGCCGAACGTAGTAGGATGAGATTGCCGTGACACGAATTGTCCATGTCCTCATCCTCGCGCTCCTGGCGGTCGCTCTCGCAAACGCCCAAGCGAGCACTGGTCGATTGGCGGGCACCGTGCTGGATCCATCCGGTGCCGCGATCCCCGCAGCTGCAATAACGGTTCGCAGCGATGCCACCGGAGCTGAGATCGAACTCCAAACGAACACCGCTGGGGGATTCCTCGCGGTTTCGCTAATGCCCGGCAACTACACAGTCGAAGTGCTGGCAGAGGGCTTCAAAGCACACATGATCGAGGCGCAGAAAGTCGATGTTGCTCGCGAGACATCGTTGCCGCCGATCGTGCTGGAAATCGGTGCTGCAACCGAGGTTGTCGTCGTCGAAGGTGGCGTGAGCCAAGTTCAGACCACAAATGCCGAAGTCACATCCGTTGTGACGGCTGATCAGATGGCCGACCTTCCGCTGGTTGGACGAAACCCACTCGAATTCTTGGCGCTCCAGGCTGGCGTTGCCTACACCGGGGCCAGGGCCACCGTGATCAACGGACAGCGCACAGCGTTCTCGAAGGTGACCCTGGACGGAATCAGCATCCAGGACAATTTCATCCGCAACAACGCCCTAGATTTTCTGCCCAACCGCACGCTCTTGGACCAAGTTGCGGAATTCACCGTAACCTCGCAAAACGGTTCGGCAGCTGCCAGCGGGGGAGCTTCCCAGGTGAATTTCATTACCCGCTCGGGCGGCCCGGAGTTTCACGGTAACGCCTACTGGCATTGGCGCAACGAAAGGCTCGCAGCGAACGACTGGTTCGCGAACCGGAACGAAATCGAGAAACCGGAGTTGAAGATCAATCAACTCGGCGGATCGATCGGCGGTCCTGTGATCAAGAACCGCGTGTTCTTCTTTGTGAATTACGAGATCCTACGCGATCGCCGTGAGTCCCTTGAGAATACGACGATCTTGACGGCAGACGCAGCTCAAGGGATTTTCAGCTACCTCGATCTGGGAGGTACGCTGCGGCAGGTCAATCTGCTGGAACTTCAGGGCTTGCAGGCCGACCCCGTCGCAGCCCAGATTCTCGCCAGGATCCCCGGTCCCAACATGATCAACAATTTCGATAGGGGCGACAGCACGAGCGAGCGCATGCTCAACACGGGGGGCTACCGCTTTCTTACACAAGACAACGCGAACCGCGACGCGTTGACGGCCCGTGGTGACTGGAACCTCACCCCGCGCAACGCATTGGGCGTGACATACAAGACTACTGAAGAAAACAACGACCGGACCGACGATGACATCGGAGTGGGCTACTACGATAGTCCCCCGGTCAAGGACTTCCAGCACACGAATTTCCTATCAGTCAGTTGGCGTACGAGTCCAGGCCCTCGCTGGACCAACGAGGCGCGGTTCGGGTTCAATCTGGCTCCCGGCGACTTCCGCAATAGTGCCTTCCCCGAGCGGTACCGGGTGACGGGAACGCTGTACACGAATCCGGATGTCAACTTCGCTCCTCAGGGGCGCGCCACGGACACGTACAGCTATAGCGACAACGTCATGGCCCAGATTGGCCGGAATACGCTGCGGTTCGGTTTCAATGTAGAACAGATACGGATCAACAGCTTCAACGAATTCGGCGTCATCCCGACGATGGGGCTAGGCATCTCTGTTGACAGCCCGTATCAAGTCCCGGGAGCCTTTTTCCCCGGGGGAATTGCGGCCGCCGACCTTGGCACGGCCTCGGCGTTGCTGTCTACGCTTGCCGGCATGATCGAGGATGCCGACCAGAGTTTCAATGTCCGTGACACAACTTCCGGATTCGTCAGTGGCCAGGAAAACCGGCGGCGCTATCGCTACGATTCGATGGGGATGTATCTTCAGGACAATCTCAAGCTCACGCCCCGCTTCACGGTCAATCTGGGCGTACGCTGGGAATACTACGGACGGTTGGACGAGCGCGACGGACTGATGCTGCTTCCCGTGCAGGCGCATGGCACGCTGATCGAAACGCTCCTCTCGAACGCCGAGTTAGATTTCGCCGGGGGAGCTTCGGGACGATCTTTGTGGGTGCCCGACCGCAACAACTTTGCTCCGAACATCGGACTTGCTTGGGATGTCTTCGGAGACGGCAAGACTGCTGTCCGGGCAGGTTACAGCATCAACTACGTCTATGACTCCATGATCGAAGCTGGCACTAACGCTATCAGGGCCAACGATGGACTCCAAGGCACGAGGGAATTACAGAATCTCACAGCATTCCTCGCTGACGGACCGGTGCAGATTGATCCGCCGGAATACAAGGTTCCCCGTCGCTCCAGCGACAACCAGCTGTTGGATCCGTTCTCGGCAATATTCTCGATCGATCCAAACTTTCGCGCTCCGTACCTGCAGCAGTGGACACTCGGCTTGCAGCATGACGTTGGCTGGAAAACAGTTGTCGAGGCCCGTTATGTTGGCAACAAGGGCACCAAGTTGGTGCGTGCGTTCGACTACAACCAACTCATTCTCAGGGAGAACGGATTCCTGGATGACTTTCTCAGGGCCTACAGCAATGGAAACCTGGCGCGCGACGCCACAGGCAGATTCGATCCCAGGTACAATCCGGGGATTCCCGGCAGCCAAGAGGTGACAGTTTTCCCGCAGTTGGTCGCCGGAGGCTTACTTTTTCATCCGGTCGTCCAGAGCACCATCGAGACGGGCGAACCTGGCAGGCTGGCCAACATCTATGTGGCGAACAATCTTGTGGGCCCCAATTTCAGTTTTCGCCACAACCGGGATGCCTACGTTGCCGATCTCGTTACGAACTATTCGAATTCCAGTTACCACGGCCTGCAGCTGGAGGTGCGGCGGCGAGCAGCCAGTGGCGTGCAGTTCCAGGGAAACTACACCTTCTCCAAGGTGCTCACCGACTCAAGCGGCACGCAGCAACGCTTCGACCCATTCCTGGATCTCGCCCAGCCCCACCTGGAGCGTGCCCGCGCCGAATTCGACCAAAACCATGTATTCAACGCGAACGTCGTCTGGGAACTGCCGTTCCAATCCGGGAACCGACTGACGCGGGGCTGGACGCTGTCATCGATTGTGACGTGGCAGTCCGGCGCGCCAATCTCGGTTTTTTCGCGACGCGGCACAGTGAACCGCAGGGGTCGGTCCGGCCAGAACACGGCGAGCACTGAGTACACGAAGCAAGATCTAGAGCATATAGTGCGGTTCCGAATGACCGACGACGGACCGTTCATCATCGCCGAGGGTGCGATCAACCCGCGCGACAACAGCGGCGTTTCGCCAGACGGAGCGGACCCGTTCCTCGGCCAGGTCTTCTTCCACCCTGGTCCCGGGGAGGCGGGATCGCTGCAGCGGCGGTTATTCTCTGGCCCGACTGGCTTTTTCCTTGATTTTTCTGTCAGCAAGTCGACACGGATCACAGAAGGCCAAATCGTGAAGGCCGGAGCGCGAGTCGAGAATCTCCTAAATCACCCGGTGTTCTATGCCTCGCCGGTTCAATTGATCGGTTCGTCCCAGTTCGGTCGCATCTCCGAAACGCTGTCCCAGGAGCGCCGGATCGAGCTCTTCGTTCGCTACGAATTCTGAGATTTTGCGCGACTGCTGTTGCCTCTTCGACCTTCGAGCCCCCGACCGAGCGGTTACGAAGGCTAATATAACGTCTCACGGCTGCCGGATCAAAAGTCCTTTACTGAGAAACATTGTCGCGCTGGAGGCACACCTCTCGCGCAACCCCGCGGTCCCGAAGTTCCGCGGGTGTTGTTTTCCACACTGATTCGTTGAATCGTCACGATCTTGAATCGGATTGTCTCGTGGCGGATCGGGTGGGAAATTGGGTCAATCTGGTACGGAGAGCCGTGTCGTAGAACGAGAGCGGCGGTCGCGAAGCTGACCAGGCCGGGGCTCAAACGGAGGCACTGATCGCCGTCAGGGGCGGCGTGTGGCGTGGATGGCGGCCGGGGTGCGGATCACGCAGGAACCGGGCCAGCCCCACTGCGATTGCGTTCAGAGAGCCGGCCCGGTTGACTAGGGTGGCCCGCGCGATGGCAACTCGCCGGGCCGTGGACGGCGTTATCCAGTTTCTCTACGGCACGGACCTCACCGCCGAGGACTACGTTAAGCGCCAGGCGTGGTGGGATGCAAGCCCGCCCGAG
>MKWU01002359.1_pt1 | contig 28677 bp, 20 predicted proteins | sample 809101 | NCBI WGS metagenome assembly MKWU01 (sample SAMN05860141, study PRJNA318959) | sponge metagenome | host: Aplysina aerophoba | place: Slovenia: Piran, Adriatic Sea, Gulf of Piran | collected 2013-05-07 | reverse complement strand
TATATCAGATTGACTCGTCGTCGCAGCGATGCTCCCGCTCGTCCATCTTCTTCTGGCACGGAGCGGGATCGCCGAGACCTCCACCCGAACGCCGGGTGCGAGTTGACAACCGGTCACTCCATATCAGGATTCCGACAGCGGCAATTCGGCCAGATGCTCGTCACGCACCCGTGCTCCCCGTCGGTAGCGGGAGTCCCCCTGGACGGGCGTGCGGACAGCTCCCCTGGCCGGTCCTCATCGCCCGAAGGGATCCGAGACCGTGACGCTGAGGGTGGCGAACTGGAACGTCGAGTGGGCCACGCCCCGATCGCGGCGAACGCCTGAGATCCTGCGCCGGATCGCTGGCTGTGCCCCCGAGCTGCTCTGCCTCACCGAGTCTGACCACCAGTTGCTTGCCCGCGAGGGCTACACGGTCTGCTCGCAGGCCGACTATGGCTACCCACTCCGGGCGAGACGGCGCAAGGTCATGCTCTGGTCGCGGGAGCCCTGGGAGCAGGTCGACGACGTGGGTATCGACACGATGCCGCCGGGGCGGTTCATCTCGGGCGTCACCCAGACATCGCTGGGGCCGGTCACCGTAATCGGGGTCTGCATTCCCTGGTTCGGATCACGGACCGAGGCGAGACGAGGGCAGGCGCGAAGGCGCCCATGGAAAGACCATGCGCAGTACCTGGCCGGCCTCGCGAAGATCCTCCGGCGGGGGGCCCCCGAGCGCCGGGTCGTCATGGGTGACTTCAATCAGGTCGTGGGGTCGGGCAGCCGAGCACCGGCCAAGCTCCAATCGGCGCTAGGTCAGGTGTTCCCGGCTGGCATGACGATAGCGACGTCGTCAGTTGCCTTCCGGGGTCGCAAGAGCATCGACCACATCGCGCTGAGTGATGACCTCGCAGTCGAGCGGACCTGCGTGATCAGCAACAGCGACGGGGAGCGAACGCTCTCCGACCATTTCGGCGTCGCCGCGGACCTCTCCGTGCTGCGGTAGCGGTCGGTGCCTCTGCGGCGCTGCGGAGCGTGAACGATGGTGACGGCAGTCCCTCTCTACGCGGCGCCGACGTTCGAGCGGGCCTGGGTGCGCCTGATCAGCGACCAGTCGCTGTCGGGGCAGCTGGTCGAGTGCGTCGAGCAGTTGCTCGCGGATCCGTGGCACCCGGGCCTCCGCACCGAGAAGCTCGAGGGCGTGGGGGAGCTTTACTCGGCGCGCGTGAACGACGACTACCGGCTCATCTTCACACTGCGCCCCGATCAGGCCGCCGTTCTGCTCCACGTCGATTCCCACGACAGCGCGTACCGGTGGGCCGACCGGAATCACCGCAACGCAGCCCGCCTCCGCGACCGAGCCCGGGAATGGTCGACGCTGCGCTCCCGCCGGCAGACGGCCCTGCCCCTCCTGCGGTCCGATGACCCGATAGCGATCGGCGGGACCGATGAACTCCGCGAGATGCTCGAGCAGGGCATGGCGCGGTACTTCACGCATCTCGACTCCGGACAGCGGAGCCTGGTCGAGCTGGATACATCGCGGCGGAGCGGCGTCCTCTACGTGAGGGGCGGCGCCGGGACGGGAAAGACAGCGGTGGCCGTCCACCGCGCCATCCACCTGGCACGCCAGCCGTCGCTGGACGAGGGCCGGCTCATCTATCTCTGCTTCAACCGCGTGCTCGCGGAGACGGTCCGCGACCTGATCGGCGATGTCGGTGGACCCGATGTCGCCGGTCGCGTCGACGTCACGAATTTCGACAGGTGGGTGCATGGCTATCTGGCAAGACGCGGCCACCGGCATCCGCCCGTCGATTGGGACGGCGCCGCACTGCGGGCGGCGATGGAGAAGGAACTCGCGAATCGCCAGGAGCTCCGAGAGGCCATGGGAAACCTCGACCCGACGCTCGCGTTCGGCGAGGTCTTCGAGATGATCCGCCCCTACCAGTTCGGGTCGCTCGCGGAATACCTCGACGCCGACCGCACGGGCAGGGGGTTCGGCTTGAGGGCTGAACAGCGTCGGGCCGTATGGGCGCTCCATGAGGCTGCGTCACCGGAGGAGACGGGCCATCTCGCTCCGGACGACCTCACAAGGCGCGCGCTGGACGAACTGGCCCGCGACCCCGCGCGGGTGCCGTATCGCGCGGTGATCGTGGACGAGGGGCAGGACTGCTCCCCCGTCATGGCGCATCTCTCGCTTCAGCTCGCCGGAGGCCACCGGAATCGACTCACAGTCTTTGCCGACCCCCCACAGGCCATCTACTCGCGCGGATATCGGGGGGCGCTCGCCGCGCTCACTCCCCGCGGTCGCGACGTGCGGACGCTGCGGAAACCCTACCGGAGCACGAGCGAGGTCTTGGAACTCGCCCGGTCGCTGTGGGATGACGATCAGGAGATGACGAGGGAGGTCGGAGAGCTCCATCACTCGAGCAGGCACGGGCCGCGGCCGGTGATGCACACGCGCTCGAGTCGCACCGAGCTCAACTCAGCGGTTGTCGACCGCGTACGCGGGCAGATCGGCGATCGCTCGCCGTCACAGATCGCGATCCTCACGTCGACACGTGCGCGGTGCCGGGAGCTGCAGCGCGTACTCGCCGCCTCGGGCATCGAGGCGAAAGTCGTGATGCGCTCCTCCGTCGTGGCGAGCGGAGCGAGCGTCACGATCGTGACCGTGCACTCCGCAAAGGGGCTCGACTTCCCCTCCGTCCACCTCGTGGACTTTCACCCGGTCGGTCCCGAGGGACAGAGCGCGCGCGCGGAACTCTACGTGGCTGTCACCAGGAGCAGCTCGGACCTCGACCTCTACGTCGATCTCACAGACTTCCCCGAGGAGATGACCTGGCTGGAGGCGGGGCGGTACGACCTCGACGGGGCGTCCATCTGACGCGCGCCCGATTACGAGACTTCGATCTCCAGGCGACAGTGGTCGCTGGGGCCCCACTCGTCCGGCTCGTTGAGCGCCCGCACCCGCACGGAGCCTGCCAGCTCGCTCGAGGCGAAGACGAAGTCCAGCTGGCGGGTCGCCGTGTGCGGCGTCTGGCGGTTCGTGTGGAATGTCGGGACGTTCTTGCTCGCCCTCGGGAGCTCTCGCGGCCAGGGATCGGCCTGGCGTCCGTGTGGCGCCTGCGGGCCGACGAAGGGAAGTCCCAGCGCCTCCATCCTGTCGAACACGGTTCCGTAGCGCGAGGCCCAGTAGGCGCTGCCGCGCTCTCCATGGCCGTGGAGGATGTTGAGGTCCCCGGCGGCCAGGATGCGGTGTCCGGACTCGCGGCCGACAAGGGCGGAGAGGTCGGAGACGACCCGGTGGGCCGGTGCATCCGAGACGATCCGCCTGCTGCCGGTGATGACGTGCGGCCTCCTCCACGGCGCGTACATGGAGACGACCAGAAAGGGTTCGATGCCGGGAGCGGAGACGCGCGCGGCGGTGAGGGTGCCGGCATGGCTGACGGCCAGCTCCGTGCCGGCCGCGTCGAGAGACTTCGCCCCAATCCACTCCAGACTGACGCGCGGGGAGAGTCTCGCGATCGCCGTTCGCCAGCGTTGCGAGGCGCGCGCGCTTGGCTTCGGCCAGGGTGCCGGGTCCAGCTCGATGCGGGTTGCGACATCCCGCGGCGGGCGGCTCGCCTCTTGGAGCAACGCGACATCGAGCTCCATCTGGTCGAGGTCGCGCCACGGCTTCCGCCGGCGTGCGACGTTCCAGGAGACGATCTTCACTGTCACCAGGCGGATGTGCCCTTCCTGCGCTCGACGTGGCCGGGAGCGGGAGCGAGGCGCTCGGTCGGCGATTCTAGCGGTAGCGAGGTTCCATACGAGCCAGGTCTTGACCTCTTGCTGCCGGACCCACGCATTCGTCGTCGGCGCTCCCGGCCGTGCCGCGGTTGGCGGCACGCGTCTGCGTCGCCGCAGCGCCCGGCGGACCGCCCGAACTGACGCATTACCCTCGGATCTGCTCCACGGCACGGCGCAACGCCGAGGGATCCTCGCCCGACGTGGCCATCTGCTCGATCACTCGCTCCAGGATGGGAATGGCGCGGTGCTCCCGGAACTCGACGAGTTGATCGACCGCGACCCAGAGGGCAGGCCTCGTGAAGAAGTGGTAGCCCTCGTCGCTGCCCGCGTCCGGGTCTTCCAGCAGCGAGAGCAGGTGAAGTCGAATGATCTCCGTGTCGGGGGAGTGCCGCCACTGCTCGCGCCACGAACGAAGCTCGTAGTGACCCGGTTCAATCTCCACGCTTTCGCCCTCGTGCACGGTCACCGGACCGATCGGTATGGGATCGCGCTGGGGGCGGTGGTACGGATGGTTGGCGCAGTAGGTGTAGAACGGGTTCGGAATCTCGAGTTGGCGGATCTCGCAGTAGCTCGGGATCTCATGATTGTGATTCGCGCTGCCCGGCTCGCCACCGTTCGCACGGTTGAACCAGCAGGTCCCGCAGCAATCCGAGCCGCCGTTTGGCATTGAGCCGACGCCTTCCCCAACTTCCGCACCAAATCCTACGAGGCCGCAATCACTCCGAATCGGACCTGATGGAGCTCAGCCCGACCGCGTGCGGGAGGCGGACCAGCCCAACAGCACGTAGGTCTACCCGCACTGCTCGAGGACTTCACAATCGAGATCCTCGGCAGTGCTGAATTCGCCAAGCTTGGCAGGGGACGTCATCACGCGGGCGCTCGGATGATCTCGAGGTCAGGGATCCCGGCGAAGTCATGGTCATGCGATACGAGAGGACAGTCGAGCATGACGGCGATCGCTGCGATCCACGCGTTTGGCGCTCGTCGTCACGATGCCCTAGATTGCTGTCGTAGTGAAGATAGTTCATTTCTCGGATCTCCACCTCGACTCCACGTTCACCTGGGCCGGCGCCTCGGGTGACGCCGCACGACGACGCCGTCAAGCGCTGCGGGACACCCTGCGGCGGATCGTTGACGTGACGCGGAATCTGGAGGCGGACGCGCTCTTCTGCGGCGGCGACCTCTACGAACACGAGCGCGCCGGGCCGGACACGGCCGAGTTTCTGCGTCAGACGTTCGCAAGCCTCGATCCCGTCCCGATCTATCTCGCACCGGGAAACCACGACTGGTACGGGCCCGACAGCCTCTACTCGCGCGTTGAGTGGAGTTCGAATGTCCATATCTTCAGCGAGTCCGCGCTTCGGCCTGTCGAACTCGATACTGGCTTCACGCTCTGGGGTGCCGCGCACTGCGCACCGGCGAATACCGGCAATTTCCTCGATGGGTTCCAAGCTGAGGGGTCGGGCGTGCACCTCGCGCTGTTCCACGGCGCCGAGAACTCGTGGTTCAGCGAGCAAGGCGAGGGCAAGCAGCCGCACGCACCCTTCGACGCCGACCAGATTGCGGAGGCGGGGATCGATCACGCATTCCTCGGCCACTACCACCGCGCGAAAGACGCCGAGCGGCACACCTATCCGGGCAACCCCGACCCGCTCGCGTTCGGTGAGGACAGCGAGCGCGGGGCGGTCGTGGCCATCATCGATGCTGCCGGGCGGATCACCCGTGAGCGGCACATCGTTGCGCGGACGGCCGTCCACGACATCGAGATCGACATCTCGGGCTACACCACCCAGCAACAGATTCGAGACGGCCTTGCAGTGCAGGTGGACGGGCTCGGCGGCTTCGCGAGGCTCACCGTGCGAGGAGAGATCGCGCCGGAGATCAGTGTCACCGAGAGCGATCTGCGCGACGCTATGCGCACCTTCGACGCCGTGCAGATCCGACTGGGAGCGCTGCACCCGGGCTACGACTTTGAAGCGCTTCGTAGCGAGCCGACGGTGCGCGGACAGTTCGTCGCTGCCGTCTTGGGTGCCGGCCTCGACACGGCGGAGGAGCGACGGGTGCTTATGACCGGGCTGCGAGCGCTCGAAGGCCGGCGAGACCTCGAGGTGCTCTGATGCGCTTCGAGTCGGCGAAGGCCTACGCCTTCGGGCGCTTGCAGGACGAGACGCTCGAACTCGCCGCGGGGATGAACGTCCTCTACGGGCCGAACGAGGCCGGCAAGTCGACCTGGCACGCCGCACTCTACGCGGGCCTCTGCGGCATGCGACGAGCGCGCGGGCGAGCGCGTACCGAAGACAGCGACTTCCAAGTGCGCCACAAGCCGTGGGACGGCGAAGGCTGGGAGGTTGGAGCGACCATCGCGCTCCAGGATCGGCGGGTGGTACTGCGGCACGACCTTGAGGGCCGTGTCGATAGCAGCGCCCGCGACGCCGATCTCGCCGGGCGCGAGTACTCCAACGAAATCATGAACGATGGTGCCCCCGACGGCGCACGCTGGTTGGGGCTCGATCGAAGATCGTTCCTGAGCACTGCATGCGTGAGCCAGACGAGCATCCTCGCCGTGCTCGACGACCCTCGTGACCTCCAGGACGAGCTGCAGAGGGCCGCAGCCACGGCTCGTACCGGTGAGACCGCGGCCGACGCCCTCGTACTGCTCAACGCCTACCGGACCGAGCACGTTGGCACGGAGCGGGCACCGACGAGACCACTTGCCCGGTCGCGGCGAGACGGCGAGAACGCTCGAACCGCACTCACGTCGGCGCAGAGCGCGCGCACCGAAGCCGCCGAGCGTCGCCACCGCGTCAACGACCTTGAGGCCGCGGTGCAGAACCTCGAAGGCGAGTGGGGCGCGACAGCGGCAGTGCTCGCTGAGGCGGCAGCCCGGTCGGCGGAACGGCAGCTTGGCCGGGCCAGGATTTTGACTGCGGCCTTCCCGGAGGGGGAGGCGCGTCACCCGGCCGTCGACAGCGATCTAGCGGAGCAGGTCACGAGAGCGCTCGAGCGGTGGGGAAACGCCCTGCAAGTCGATGAGCCCGAGGGCCCGACCGTCACTGAACTACGAGCGGAACTCGCTGACGAGGACCTGCGACTTGCCATCGTTGCCGAGGTCGATGCATCGGCAGCCGAACGGCGACTCGCGCGAGCGAGCGAGCTGGAGGCGGCCTTCCCGGACGGGGCCCCGAGGCGCCCGAGCGAAGAGGACGCACTTAGCCAGCAGGTCGCGAACGCGCTCGCCGCCTGGGATGCCCGTCCCCCCGCGAGTGGCACGCCGATTGGCGAATTGCGGCGCCAACTGGACGAGATCGACCAGCGGCCTGCGGACAGCCCGCGTGGCGGCCTCGTGGCCATTCTGTGGACGATCGCTCGGTGGTTCGCCCGCCTGCTTGGCCTTGCTCCGCCGGCATCCAGGCCTGCGCTCTCGGACCTTGCCGAGAGCCGCCGAGCCATTGAACGTCAAATCGACGAGACATCACGGGTCGAGGAAGCCGTGGGCGCCGTCCGCAGCGCAGCGCGTAGCGCCGGACTGCCGGACGGTTCGCCCGATGCCCTCGTGCGGTCCCTCCGCGAATGGCAGCGGACGCGCACCGAGCAGATGGGCGAGACCGACGCGAGGCTGGGAGACTGGCAACAACTGCAGCGAGTCCTCGGTGAGCAGACACGCGATGATCTCGACGCCGACGCCAGCAGTCTCCGGAGCGAAGCAGAGTCCCGCGCCGCAGGAGTGAACCCCGGCGAGCTCACGGACGCTCTGGCCCGGCGGCTCGACGACGCTGAACTTGCCGAACTCAAAGGACGGACAAGCGCCGCGCGGCGCGCCGAGACACTGAGCCGCCTGCGCATGAGAGAGGCTGAGGACACGCGCTTTGAGGAAGCGGCGCGCAGGCGACGAGAGGCATCGACAGAACTGCACGATGCAGCGCGGGCGATCGGGAGTGAAGCGCCGACCTCCCACGAGCAGGAATCGGCGCTCGCCGAATGGCTCGAGCGCAGGCGCGCGATGCTCACCGAGGACCGTCGCAAGGTCGCTGAATGGGAGGAACTCCAGCGAGTGTTGGGCGAGCGGACGCTCGCTGACTTCGAAGAGGAGACGAGCCGACTACGCAGCGAAGCCGACTCCCTGGTCACGAGCGCAGATCCAGGAGCATTAGCGGAGGCGAGGGCGCGCGAGCCCTCCGCAGGAGACCTTGAGGTTCTGGAAGCGGGCCTGCGCGAAGCTCGCGGGCGCCGCGACACTGCGCGCGGCGAACTACGCGAGTTCGAAAGCTTGTTGTCGGACGTCGCGGAAGCCCAGGAACAGGTCGAGCGCGCCGATGCCGAGCGCACGCGCGTCGAACGCCTCGACCAGACGCTGGGGACCGCCGTCCGATTCCTCGAGGCCGCTCAGGAGCGAGTACACCGGGACATCGCTCCGGTGTTGCGCGCAACCGTGCTGGAGCGCCTCGAGCAGGTGACCGGGGGCCGATACACTGATTGCCGCATCGACCCCGAATCTCTGGAACTCGAGGTCGCCGACGCAGATGGGCGGTGGCGTCCCGCCCGCCGCTTGTCGCATGGCACGGCCGAACAACTCTACCTGCTGCTGCGCGTCGCACTCGCGCGACACCTGACCGAACCGGCGGGAGAAGCGTGCCCGCTCATCCTGGACGACGTGGTCGGCGCAGCGGACAGCGCACGCAAGAGACAACTGCTCGAGACGCTGTTGTCGATCAGCGAATCAACGCAGGTGATCCTGTTCACCCACGAGGATGACGTGAAGTCGTGGGCCGAAGAGAGACTCACCGACGCGAGTGACCAGCTCACTGTGCTTGCCGGGGAGGCCTGATGGAGTCTCTGGACGGCATTCCTATCCTTGGTGGCGTGATCCGTTGGTTGAGGCAGGATCGTCCTAACTCTCGAGCACCCGACCGCCCGGGCGAATCAGCACACCAGTCGCATCGAACGTACCCGCGCCGTCCTCCCGTATCCGGCGGACGAGCCGTCCCTCCAACTGTCGCGGATCGACGACTGGAAGAAGTCGCCCGCGCAGGTCAGAAGGCATGGGTTTCTGTCGGACAAGCGGTCACGGTGCAAGGCAGGAGGTTGCCCGGAGGGATGATCTACGTCGGGTCACGCCTCCGGGGGGTTTCACCGCACGCCTCAATTGAGCCCGCACTCGTCAACCCCATTCTCAATGGCGCCCATCCCACCCCTGACCGGTCCGGACACTTGATGGACTACTGGCCGTCTTATAGCCACCTCGCACCAGAGTCACGCACGGCATACCTCGACTGGCTTGCGGCGGGGCGCCCTGGCGGCGCGCATATCGGGTACGTGTTCCTCTTCTTCTATGGCATCGAACGTCGCGTCCTCTTTGACGCTGCTTACATTGATGAGGCTCGTCCAGAGATTCCGGCGCTGCTCGACGAGGTCGAACGGCTTGTCGATCTCTATCAGGGCAATAGTTCGTTTCAGGGATATGCCGGCGACTTCCTCTCGTCCGCTCCTCTCATCCGCGGCGCAGTGGATGTCGGAGACTTGACGCCGCCACTCGCGCGGCGTGGTTGGGACTTCCCGGTGGAGCTCAAACTGGCTCTCGGAGCGATCGTCAATGCGTCCGAGCCGCTGCCCGCGCCGTGGGCATTGTCGTGGCTCCGCACGCACCCGGAGATCCAGTTGCGGACTCCCGCGACTCGCTGTGACGACGAGTTCAACGAGCTCTTCAGAATCCGCTACCGGGCACAGTACGGCGATGGGATGACGATTCGACGTAACAAGACCCGGCTGAGGCTCTCGTACCATCCCGCCAGTGCCAGTCTCCGCGACACGATCAGAGTCGATGCGGGCGACCTCCCAGACGTGTGCCGACTGAAGGCGCCGGTCCGCCGGCTTCAGCAATTGGCGGGAACAGTCACCGAGGAACTTGACGCCTACAGCCGCTGGGTCGGGAGACACAATGACCGTGAGAGTCTGGCCGCCATCGCGCTTCTGCCGCGCGACCTCGCCGAAACCCGACAGCCAGAGGAGCTTCGACGTCTCGTGCAGAAAATCGAGGCGGCGCTGGGCGACAATGATACAGCGACACTGTCGGCACCAGATCTCATCGCGACGTACCCGTCGCGGAAGCCAAACACACTGACCGCCCGCGAGGCGACGGCATTCACTGAATTGCTGGAGCAAAGTGGATTCGGGGTCGCCCCGGACATTCGCTACTCCGGGATCAATCTCTCGAAACACCAGCATGCCGCCGTGTTCCGGCTACCTGACGAGCCAGCGGAACCCGCGGAGGACTACTTGGGCGCGACCGTCCTCCTGCAGTTCGGCGCAGCCGTCAGCGTCGCCGATGGCACGGTTACAGAAGATGAAGAGCGGCACCTCGAGGCGCATCTTGAGCAGGCGCTGAATCTCTCGCGAGTCGACCGCTGCCGACTCCGGGCCCACCTGCAATGGCTTCTGGCCGATCCTCCGAAACTCACCGGAATGAAGTCTCGCCTTCAAGCTCTCACGCCGGCGCATCGCGATCTGGCGGGGCGTTTTGTCTTGTCCGTCGCGGCTGCGGATGGGTACATCAGCCCGGAGGAAGTCAAGGTCCTCGGACGCATCTACACGCTGCTCGGCCTTAAATCCGATCAACTCCATAGTCATCTTCACGCGCTTACATCCGGCCCAGCGACCCGCCCCGTCACCGTGATTCCGAGCGACCAGCCGATCGGGCATCGGATTCCCCGGCCGCCCGAGGCGGCGGTCGCTCCGGCGGATGCGGGACTGACTCTGGACAAGCAGCGAATCGCGGAGGTTGTCGCGTCAACTCGCGAAGTGACTCAGTTGCTCACGGAGATCTTCGATGGCCCGATCGAGGAGGGAGCGGAGGAGTCCGAGTCCGTCGAGACCATGACCGACGAACATGAGCAGGCGGCTTCGGAGTCCCCGCTGGATAGCTTGGACTCGCTGCATGCCGAGCTGGTCCGCTACCTGGCCCAGCGGCGAATCTGGTCCCGGAGGGAGTTCGAGCAAACCGTGGGTGAACTCGGCCTGATGCCTGCCGGCGCCATCGAAACGATCAACGAGGCGGCATTCGAGCGTTGCGACGAACCGCTCCTTGAGGGTGACGATCCACTCGAGGTGAACGACGAGGCGCTGAAGGAGCTACTTGATGGCCGCTGAATCCCGGCTCCGCCCCCGTGATCGCGATGCGATTCTCCAGTCGCTGGCGGCCGGTGTGGTACCCAGACGCGGCCTCCAGCACGTCCAGGTCGGGCGCACGGGCGAGGTATCTGCGCTGCTGAGCGATCTTGAACGGATCATCGACGGGGGGTCGGCGATCCGATTCGTGATTGGAGAATATGGCAGCGGAAAGAGCTTCTTCCTTCACCTGATCCGCTCGGCTGCGTTGGAGAAAAACGTCGTGACCATGCACGGCGATCTCACGCCGGATCGACGAATCCACGCGACAGGCGGACAGGCACGGAATCTCTACGCAGAGCTCGCGCGGAATCTCGCCACGCGCACGAACCCCGAGGGCGGCGGACTCGCCTCCGTGGTCGAGCGGTTCATCGGACAGGCGCAGCAGGAAGCGCGTGCTGCGAATGGTGACGTCGAAGACGTCATTCATCAGCATCTCGACAAGCTGTCCGAGCTCGTCGGCGGCTACGATTTCGCCGAGGTGATCGCGGCATACTGGCGTGGCCACGATCAGGGAGATTCGAGCCTGAAAGCGTCGTCTGTGCGCTGGTTGCGAGGCGAGTATGCGACAAGAACCGATGCGCGCCGAGATCTCGGGGTCCGCACGATCGTCGACGACGGCACCGTCTACGACCACCTGAAGCTACTCGCGCGCTTCGTTCGTCTCGCCGGGTACACCGGGCTTCTGGTTGCGCTGGACGAGTTGGTGAACCTGTACAAGCTCGCGAATACCCGGGCGCGCAGCAGCAACTACGAGCAGATTCTGCGAATCCTGAATGACTGCCTTCAGGGAACGGTATCCGGCCTCGGCTTTCTCATGGCCGGGACCCCGGAGTTTCTGACGGACACGCGGCGCGGGCTCTACAGCTACGAGGCGCTGGAAAGCCGGCTTAGCGAGAACACGTTCGCCTCCGCGGGCTTGAGGGACTTCTCGGGACCGGTTATCCGGCTTCCCAATCTCACCCCGGAGGAGTTGTTCGTCGTGCTCACGAAGCTCCGGCACATTCACGCCGGCAGCGACTCCGCTGCCTCCGCCCTGCCGGACGACGCCCTGCGGGCGTTCATGGAGCACTGTTCGCGGCGGATTGGTGAGGCGTACTTCCGAACGCCGCGCGACACGATCCGGGCGTTCGTCCAGATGCTCGCAATCCTTGAGCAGAATCCGGAAGCGGCGTGGAGCGACCTCGTCGGGAACGTCCGGATCGAACCCGAGGTGAACCCCGACATTGTCGGGCTGGAGGAAGTCGAGCCAGCCGAATCCTCCGGCGACGAACTTGCCTCGTTCCGCCTGTAGGCGCACCGATGACAGAGGCATCGTCCGAAGCGTTCGATCAGCTCGACCGCTCAGTGCGGCGCTGGGTTTGGCGCCAGCAGTGGAACGAGCTACGGGAGATCCAGGAGCGGGCGGTCGTGCCAATCCTGAGCGGGCGCAACGTTCTGATCTCGTCCGCAACGGCGTCCGGGAAGACGGAGGCCGCATTCCTTCCGATCAGCAGTGCGCTCGCTGAGGAAGGGGCGGAGTCGCTCGGCGTCATCTACATCGCGCCGCTCAAGGCGCTCATCAATGACCAGCATCGCAGGCTCAGTCCATTGTTCGAGTGTATCAACGCAGCAGTGACGCCATGGCACGGTGACGTCGCGAGCAGCACAAAGCGCCGATTCGTGGAGCGGCCAAGGGGCGCGTTGCTCATCACCCCCGAGTCCCTCGAAGCGCTGTTTGTGACGCGCGGGACAGCGGTCCCTCGTCTGGTCGAAGCGCTTCGATACGTCGTGGTGGACGAGCTGCATGCGTTCATCGGGACGGAGAGAGGTCGGCAGCTGCAATCACTGATGCACCGAGTGGACGTGGCGGCGAAGAGACGCGTCCCACGTGTTGCGCTCTCCGCCACACTGGGGGATCTCGACTTGGCGTCCGAGTTCCTCCTGCCGCGCCGTGGCGGTGAGGTCGAGCGGATTACCTCGTCGGCACTCGGACGCGAAGTCAAGATGCAGGTACGCGGCTACCGCATCACCCGGCCGCAGATGGGCGAGAGTGAAGCGGCCGCCGCAGAACGGGCAGGTGCCCCGGTCGAACTCGAGCAGGTGCTGACCGGCGACGACCTGGAAATATCTCGACATCTCTACGAGACGCTGCGCGGTGGCACGCACCTCATCTTCGCCAATCGCCGTGTCGAGGTGGAACGCTTCGCCGATCTGCTCCGCCGGCGCGCGGAACGGGCAAGATTGCCGAATGAGTTCTGGCCACACCACGGCAGCCTCTCCCGCGAGATCCGTGAGGAATCCGAGGAACGGCTGCAGGGAACTCGGCCCGCTACTGTCGTTGCGACGACCACGCTTGAGCTTGGTATCGACATCGGCTCTGTCGATTCAATCGCACAGATCGGCGCGCCAGGTTCCGTCGCATCCCTGAAGCAACGCCTCGGCCGCTCGGGACGACAGGCGGAGGCGCCATCGGTGATCCGCATCTACGTTCAGGAGCAAGAGATCGGTGAGAACACGCCTCCGCAGGACCAGCTGCGCGGCTCGCTCGTGCAGACGGTGGCCATGATTCGCCTGCTTGTGAGCCGCTGGGTAGAGTCACCTCCGCCTGCCGCGCTCCATCTCTCCACGCTTGTGCAACAGGTTCTGTCGCTTACCGCCCAGCATGGGGGATTCCGTGCCGCGGACGCTTACCGGGCCCTCTGTTCGTCTGGTCCATTCGCGGCGGTCGACGAGTCGACGTTTGCCCAACTCCTGCGCGATCTCGCAAGTCATGAGCTGCTCTCCCAGACACATGATGGAACGCTGGTGCTCGACCTCGCTGGAGAGCGGCTGGTCAACCACTACGACTTCTATGCGGCATTCACGTCACCGGATGAGTGGCGACTGCTCGCCAACGGCCGTGCGCTCGGCACGCTGCCCATTACATTTCCCCTTGCTTCAGGCCTGTTCCTGATCTTCGCAGGACGCCGCTGGCGGGTCGTCGAGGTTCAGGAAGAGCGCCGCGAGGTCGATCTGGAACCTGCCCGTGGTGGAGTCCCTCCACACTTCGGCGGATCAGGCGCCATGATCCATGATCGGGTTCGTGATGAGATGCGGAGAGTCTACGAGGACAAGGACATCCCGGTCTTCCTCGACGCAACCGGTCGCGAACTCCTCGCCGAAGCGCGGAGCGCGTACCGGCGCTTCGGGTTGCGTGATCGTCCGTTCTTGCACCACGGGCGACACACGCTGCTGTTTCCCTGGGCCGGTGATCGCATCACGAATACGCTGGCGCTGCAGCTGCGCGCGCGGCGAGTCGCGGTCGCGATCGAAGGCTTTGCGATCCTTGCGCGTGACACTACCCCGCCCGATCTCCACGCACACCTCACGGCGCTCGCTGAGGCCGGGCCGCCAGATACAGGAACGCTGGCTGCCTCCGTCGAGAACAAGCGCACGGAGAAGCACCACGCGTTCCTGGGCGACGAGTTGTTGAACGCCGACTACGCCTCCACTCAACTCGACTCCGAGGGCGCATGGCGGACAACCGTGCGCCTCAGCACGCTCGAGCCGGAGCCGCCAACCAGCACGGACGCCTCTTGGCTTGGAGATCGACTGTGAGTACATCGACCTCGATACCCGACAACTACGTCGTGTGGGTAGTCCATGGACTGCTTAATCGTCGCGCCCACGTTTTCTTGACACGTGTGCGAACGTACGGCTAGCGTACGTACGTTCAGCATATGGAGGATCATGTGAGCACGACTCGCCGGGACCACCGGATTGAGCTCCGAACAACAAGCGATGAGAAGCAACTCCTCGCGGATGCAGCCGCGTGCCAGGGCATCGATGTGACGTCCTTCATTAGGGCTGCCGTCTTCCCCCGGGCCCGCGAGGTGGTTGACCAGACTGAGCGAGTGTCCTTGTCGGCACGAGCAGCGATGCAAATGCTCGAGCTCCTGGACACCCCGCCCGAACCAAGCGATGCCCTCATCGCGGCAGCGCGGCGGCGCACCCGACTCGTCTAGGTCGCTGTGGATTGGCGTGAGGAAGCGATTTCCTCACAGCACGATCGTGCCAACTTTGACTGCGGATCCGAGGAACTCAACGACTACCTGCGACGGTTCGCTCGGCAGAACCATGACCGCGGCCATACCAAGACGTACGTGGCAGTCCCCGTCACCGAGAGATTCCGCATACTCGGCTACTACTCGATCACGCTCGCGTCGGTGGACTTTGGCGCGGTGCCCGAGAGCCTCACGAAACGGTTTCCCCGCTACCCGATTCCTGCCTTCCGCCTTGCCCGGCTTGCCGTTCACCTCGATCTGCAGCGACGAGGATTGGGCTCCGGCCTATTCTTCGCGGCGGGCCGCCGTTGTTTGAGAGCGGCTGAGGAAGTGGGCGGGTTCGCGCTTCTCATTGACGCGAAGGACGAGGCGGCCGCGAACTGGTACAGACGCCTCGGCGCCGTCACGCTGCTCGATAGTCACTCTCGGCTGATCATGCCACTGGCGACGATCTCGCGGACGATGGAAGCCCTTGCGTCGGAGACGACCCCAACGGAGTAGCTGCGCGCCGGATAGCCGCGAGGGAGCACAGGAAACGCCGGGGTGACGAACAGTCGCTCAGGAAGGGCTGAGCTTGACTTTCAGTGCACGAATATGGGGGTTGAGTGGTCCTAGCCGTCTCTAGTTATCATTCCTCTTTGAGGGCAGCTCTCTTCGCTGACGAAAGAGATGCTCGATGACCTCTACGACGGTACGCGCCTCATAGACGATTCTAAGGTCGATGATTTGAGACGTCCTGATGACGGGCCTGACGACTGCTGTTACTTCTTCAAAGCTGACGCTCGTACTTTTTTCTCGACGATACACAATCCCCAAGAAGACCCGGGCACCCCTAGCCGTCCTCCCTCGAGTGGGAGCGCCGCGCCGTCTACCCGGCGATGATGGCTGTCCGCCCCCTACCTCCGTTACTTCGCCCCGTCGCGCCCCACCGACGACCACGGTGTGCGGCCCACCCTGCTGGTGGTGTTCGACGACGAGCTCGCAGAGCATCACCTTCTACGCGTGCCGGCGGCGAAATGCAGCGCCCAGGGGTCGAAGTGCCCGTACGCCTCTCTCACCGGAAGGTGCTACTGCGAGACGAGCCGCTGGAGCTGGGGTTGCCCGATACGCTCGCGCCCCAACCGCAGTTCGCCCTCTGCAGCAGACATGCTCCCTCGGCCCCCTTGTTTCAACGAGACATAGCACCCTGCCGCATCTGGACATACAGTGGCCCGGTGCTGACCCTCCTTCATCTGTCCGATCTGCACCGGACCTCGGGGCCGCGTGTTCGCAACGACGAACTGATGGCGGCGATGGTCAGCGATGCTAGGAGGTGGGAGGCGGAAGGGATCCCGCGGCCTGAGCTGGTCCTAGTCAGTGGCGATTTGGTCCAAGGGAGCGCGCTCGACACGGACGACCCCGACGCGGAGATCGTCGCTCAGTACGCTGAAGCAGGCGATCTCCTGCGCCGTTTGGCCGCCGAGTTCGTCGGGTCTGACTGCTCGCGCGTGATCGTCGTGCCTGGCAATCACGACGTTCACTGGCGTCGTGCCCGAAGCGCGATGACGCAGCTTCCAGAGTGCCCGCAGGGCATTGCTATCGACGCCTTCCGACCCGACTCCACGATCCGTTGGAGCTGGGGCGAGCAGCTAGCGTACAGAATCACCGATGCCGAAAAATACGATTCTCGATACGATCACTTCCGCCAGTTTCGGACCGACTTCTACGCCGGGATCGACTCCGTTACGGTGCATCCTGACACTGACCTCGTCTTTGCCGAATACCCGTCACTCAGTCTGGCCGTTGTCGGGTTCGCATCGTGGCACGGGAATGACTGCTTCTGCCACGTCGGAGATATTGACCCCGCGGCACTCGCCGTCTCTCAACAGTTGCTCTCGGACTCCACGGCTCAGGTGAAGGTCGCGCTGTGGCATCATAGCATCGAGGGAGGACCGCGGGCTCACGACTACATGGATCGACGCGTCGTTCATCGCCTCATTGACTTTGGCGCCAACGTCGGGCTCCACGGCCATCGGCACTATCCTGGGGCGGCACCGTACGAGTTGCGCCTCCCAAACCGCACCTCGATGGCCGTGGTAAGCGCCGGCTCGCTTGCCGTCGGGGACGCCCAGCTCCCTGCGGGTGAGCGTCGCCAGTTCAACATCATTGACATTGACACCGAGGATCGCACGATCACGGTACATGTGCGGGCAATGTCGGCAGACGGTGTTTTCACGCGCTCCCATCGGGATGACTTCGGTGGGAGCGCGTCCATCACACTCGACCTCCCGATTTCGCACGCACATCATCCGAAGCCTACCGGCACTCAGGCGGCGCTAGACGAAGCGATAACGGCCGTCAGGCAACGCCGATTCAAGAAGGCCCTGGAACTGCTTCCCACGATCGACGACTCCGCCCACTCACACGCGAAGCGACAAGTCACCATCGAAGCGATCGTGGGGCTCAAGTGCCATGACGAGCTCCTCCGACTCCTCAATCCTCCTCAGAACGCGGATGAAACTGTGCGCGGCGTCGCACTCCTCCTCGAAGCCAAGCGCCACGACGATGCCGCGGCCCTACTCCAAGCAGGATCAAGTCTGCTCGATGCTGCTACGCGCAAGGCACTGGCTGAACGGATCGCTATCGGGAGGACACGCGAGTGACGCAGCCCGAACGGAAGATAGCCTTCAAGGTCGAGTTCTCAAGGATCCTTGAGCTTCTCGCTGATCAGATATATCAGTCGCCCCTTGCCCTCCTGCGCGAGAACACGCAGAACGCTTTCGATGCGATCCGCATGAGAGAGGCCGAGTCACAAAACTTTGACCCTGTAATCGAGGTGACCCTCGACAATGAGGAAATCGCAGTCGTCGACAACGGTATCGGAATGACACCCGAAGAGATCGAAGAGAACTTCTGGTGGGCAGGAAAAAGCGGAAAGAACACCGACGCCGCCCGTGCCGCGGGCGTGGTGGGTACGTTTGGCATTGGTGCGCTCGCCAACTTCGGTGTTGCCGATGTTCTTTCTGTCGAAAGTGAATCGGCGCTCACTGGTGAACGAACCCTTTCGACCGTGCGAAAGTCAGAGCTCTCGACTGAGACCGAGGGCATCTTGGTCACGTCGATGGAACCAGCGGGGAGGCCTGGAACCACCGTTCGAGCTCGGCTCGCCGGAGACCGCCGGATAGCGCCTCGGGAAGCTCAGCGCTACCTCAAGGACTTTGTCGAGTTCGTCGACGTGCCCGTCTTGTTTAACGGTGAGAACCTCAGTGGTGCTCGTCACAGGGACGCGCTTCCCTCAGAGAGGCATGCTTGGGTTGAGCCTCTCCAGGGTGTTTCGATGCCCGGCATTCTCTCCGCTGACCTTGAACTGCTCGGCATGGCGTCGGGGGAGCTTCGCGTCGTTCTCGAGAACATTCAGACGCCGACTGGGATCGGCAGGCCCGGTTCGATTGTCCTCCTGCAAGATCGGAATGCCATCCGCACACTGCGAACCGGGTTCGGCCTTGCCACTGTGGCGGCAGATTCCTTCTACCGTTGGGGCGGCGTGGTTGACCTTCCGTTTCTGAAGCCTACCGCGGGCCGTGAGGCGCTTGACGCCTTCTCCAGTCAGCTTGTGCAGCAGATGGTCGCCGCCCTCGACACGGTGGTCTCGCAACTCGCCGCTCAACATCCCGAGTCCTTCACTAATGAGTGCTTCCTTCAGTGGATCGTCGCAACCAAGCAGTTTGAGCGCTGCGGCCCGCTGGAGGTGACAGTTCGTCCAGCGAGAGACTCGGAGACGCTTGAGTCGGCGGTTCAGCACAGTCGTCTGCGGTACTACAGCGGTCGCGATCCAGCTGTAATCGAGACCTATGCCAGCGACGACGAGCCGCTATTGGTCCTCTCGAGGCGCTCACCTCGCCGTGCGTGTGAACGAGGCTACCTCCTAGCACAGAGCATAGAGGAGGTCGACACCACCCCCCGGCTAAAGAGGGGCATTCCACTAGAGGAACAGACCTTCGCCCATTCAGCCCTCTCAACGAGAATCGGCAGGATCCTCGAGGAGGACTACTTTCTCCCGGCCGACATTCGATTTGGGTCCAACACTGCGGGGCTTCCGTTACTCGTTACTGACAGGGGGACTCCAGTTGTTATCCACCTGGATGCGGCCTCCAGCACCGTTGCCCCCCTCTTGGCCCTGTACCGGGAGGACTTCGATTCATTCGGTCCATTTGTGAAGGATTTCGTGCGATCTGCGGTGTTCCCTCGAGTATCGAACCTTGTCCCCAGCAGCACGAAGGAAGGCGCCGAGGCCTTCCTTCGACATCTTCGCTCGAATCGAGAGTGGTTTGAATACGAGCTGGAAGACAGGGAAGCTCTCGAGGACCTGCTCGAGGAAGTACAGGCCGGAACACTGACGATCGCCGAAGCGACGAGGAGGCTGACGAACACTGATATTTCCGTGCTTGAAGTCACTCCTTCCACTGAGGTGGAGTTATCTTCCGTCCTTGGTGGCGTAGAGGACGATCCTCAAGACGACTCTACTACAGAGCCGTTCGGCCCAAGGCCAGGAATCGATCGTCGAGAAGAGCAAACGAGCGCCCGCATCCTGACAAGCGAGGCCTCAGGTTTGAATGGTTACACGTGCTTCTTGGCTCTGAGTGATCGTGTTCAGCGGGAGAAGGGGGACTTTTTTCTGCAGCCGCACTCGACGGAAGTGGTGTGGGGCGGCGGTAAGGTGGTCTTCGTATTCCAACACCATTCTGGCCAATTTGGCCTGTACTACGACATTCTCTGCCAGAACCTCGTCGCGGAGACAGCTGGAGGCGGGAGAGGTATCACCTCCACCATTCTCACGAAGGACCGGACGTTCATTCCGATCCCGACCGAAATCTCCAATTCGTTTCTTCCCAGCCCGGGCGAGGTCAAGCGCTTAGAAATAAGGTGCGACGTCCTGTATCTGGAGGAGTGGTGAGGCGAGTCTGGTCCCCGCGCCTCGGCAGTCTAATTCGGTTGCGGCGAGCGCCGGGCGCAGCTCCTCTGGGAGTGCTCCCGGGCTCGCATCGGAAGGGCCGGCGTGGTGCTGCGCGGGAGCGCCGCGGCCAGACCTTGACCGCGCCGTGGCCGTGGTTGACGAGCATCGTCCGAGCACGCATCAGGGCGTCACGGCTGCGGCGGGTCTGGAGGTCCGCCTGCGCCTCCGCTCCCCCGTGACGGATGGGAAAGAAGCAGCTTCGCGTCGAGCCGGCCGAGGCGTCCCAGCTGCTCGGAATCGGAACGGTCGGTCTAACGCTGGGTGCGTGTGATCATCGCCCGCCGTGGGTTGGCGAGGATCACCTCATGCCCGAGCCGCGCGAACATCCGGCTCGTCCACGGCGAGGGAGGGCCCACCTCTAACAGCACCTGCGCGCCGAGCACGGCGGTTAGCGCTTCTGTGAGCGCCGGTGGCGCGTCTCACGCGTCGCACTCCTACTGGTCGGTGCGGCCTGAGGCGGCGCGGTGCTCGGTGGATCGCCACGTCACGGCCGAGCACGCAGAGACGGCATCTCGTGTCACACTGCCGATACCGCGATCCCGCTTACCGAGAACGACAACGATTCGAAGCGCATCGAACGGGTCTCCCGGTATCCAGTATCCGTAGCTGAACTCGTATGCGACTGGTCCGTTGGCTATTCGCGACAACAACAGCGTTTGGCCATCGGTGCTTGGCGAGACGTTAGGAAATGTTCTCTTTAGTTTGTCGAATTCGGCCGGTTCAATGTCACTCGAGACCTCTCGGAAAGTCCGGTCGAGCGCTTTGTGATCATAGCCCAGCAGAACGGTAGGTTCCTGCGCGCCCCACTTGATTGCACCTCCGTATTCGAAAGCCTTGTCGACGTGCGGCGTTACGTAAATCGGTGAGTCTGACGGTTCGACATCGACTCCCGAAGCAAGGACGATAGGCAATCGGTGGAGTGTGACGCATCGCCAGTGGGTCACGCCTATCGCAACCCCCAGCTGGAGGCACGCCATCCCGAGTGCATCGACATCCAACTCCTCACCGAAACTTGCGACGATCAGGGGCCTCGGCGTGCTTGCAACCACATCGATCTGTATACCCACGGCCTGGAAACGGGCTATCGCCCGTGAGATAAGACCTACAGGGGACTCAAGGTCATCGTTTGCTGTCACCAGAGTGCCCCCCTGACTTCACTCAGGTTGTGGGGTCCGGCGGCCGCGCACCCTCTGAGCGCAGGTCGAAGCTGCGCGACCCGTCCGCCGGGATGACGTTAGCGACCTCGTCGCTCGAATTCCAGGGACGGAGGAGCATCGACCAATATCGCGTTTAGAGAGGATCTGGAAGTCGAATCGGTGGATGTGCTCGGCAATGTCCACGACCACGGGAAGCTCTTGGACCACTTCGGCGTGGTTGCAGACGTGCGTAGCGACGCTCGAGGTAGGGAATCGTCACCGCAGGGACTCGGTAGCGAGCAGAGCCCGGCGCGGCAGGGCTTGACTCTCAGTTTGCCCGACTGAGGGTCACGCAGGTCGCGGCACGGGTGATCAGTACAACGCGCCACGGACGCGCTGCCAGAGATTCTCGAACTCGAGGAACGCGAGTTCGGTCCCATATTGCTCCAGATTGTCTTCGACGTTGACAATCAGACAGGAGTCCGTGCCACCATTCGCAGGCCCACGCAATCCTCGTCCCACCACCTGCTGGTAGAGTCCCGGGCTGTAGATCGGCCGCGTGACGAACACGGCCCGCGTCTTCGGCGCGTCGAAGCCCGTGGTGAGGACACCATAGTTGGTGAGCACCTGGATGTCGTTCCGTCTGAACCCTTCGATTGCGTGTCTGCGGGCCACGGCATCGGTCCGAGAAGAGACTGCCCGGGCGGCGATGCCGCGCAGGGAGAGCTCCGCGGCGAGCCATTCGGCGTGGTCGACGGAGGCAGCGAACACCAGCGTCGCCCACTCGCGGGGGAGCCCTGCAATCCGCTCGATGATGCGGTCGTTCCGACCATCGTCGCGCCCGATGCGCGCCTCAACATTGGCGGGGGGACGGTCGAATTGGCGAAACTGTTCGAGTTCGGGCTCCGAGAGTTTAAACGAGACACCATCGAGCCGCGCGAATTCGGCGTCGGACAACACCCCCATCCGCCGCAGCTGCGGGTACGAGCCGTCGTCGCCGAACACGCCGTGATCGAACCGGCGGCCGCCGTAGCGCCACGAGGGGGGTAGTCTCCGCGCCCCCATCCGTCAGGCGTCGCCTATTACGAACGCGACCTGCTCAATGTGCTTCGGCAGGGGCGCGGAGTCCCCGCTGTGCCACTGTGGATGATCGGAGTAGCGCCGTGACCGAGAAAAAGGCTGGGCGCCCAGCGAAGCCGATGCCGGAGCCCATCGACGCACCGCCGGAGGACGTGGCAGCCGCGCTGATGGCAGCGCCCCCGAAGCGGGAGCGGGACTGGCGCTACAAGGAGCAATCAGCCCGCTAGCCGCCCTCGCTGGTCACTTAGGTACGTAATCCCCGTTTGCTTGCAGTCCGTGCAGTTCCCGTGATAAGTACAAATGTTCGTATAGCCGATGCGCGGTCGCGGATGGGGCTAGGGGCTCTTTCTGGGCCGGGGAGTGTCGGCTCGCCGGGCGTAAGCGAATTGGAGCACTGCGGAAAAGCTAGTTGAGAAATAGTGTAGAGCTACCTATAATGGTGACGATGGCACCAATGATTTCGCCGATTCGCCTGCTGCAGGTACGCAGCGCGCAGATGCTGAGCCAACAGTCGCTCGCTGAGCGGGCGGGGCTTTCCGTGGGTACGGTGTCGCGAATCGAGAGGGGTCTCGGGAAGCCTACTCTCAAGACCATTCGGAAGCTCGCCAACGCTCTCGAGATTGAACACGGAGTGCTCATCGAATGACGACAGTCGAATCTCACCAGGCTCCAGCGTTGGAGGAAAACGAAGCAACAGGGGTCATCGTCGGGGACAACCTCGCAGTGATGCGTTCAATGTCGGACGAGATGGCAGACCTTGTGTATCTCGATCCGCCCTTCAACTCGGCTCGCGAGCGCGTTGTGGAAATCGAGTTAGGGGGGGAACGGCGAGGGTTTCACGACACGTGGGAGTCCATCGACTCATATCTTGAGTTCATTCGACCGCGACTTGTGCAGGCTGTGCGGTTGCTCCGCAAGGGCGGGGCACTCTTCATCCACTGCGACTGGCGCACGAGCCACTATCTGCGTGTCGAAACAGACCGACTACTCGGATACGGGGCTCTCGTGAACGAGATCATCTGGCGTCGACACAACGGCCACAACGATTCGCGTCAGGGCACTCGTCATTTTGGCCGGGTTGCCGACACCCTGCTCTTCTACGGAAAGGGCCCAAGAAGCGTCTGGAGGCCAGCACATCGCCCGTACGACCGGCGATACGTCGATAAGGCCTATAGGTACTGTGAGGAGGGCACAGGCCGCCGCTACGCATTGTCGGACATCTCGGGACCTGGCGGCACGACGGCGGGCAACCCCGTGTTCGAGTTCATGGGTGTGACCCGCGCTTGGAGGTACTCGAAGCAACGGTTAGAGGAGCTTGCCGCCGATGGCCAGATCGTGCTCTCTCGTGATGGTGGTGTCCCCCGGCGCAAGCGATACCTTGACCAGATGCCTGGTCAGCTTGTACAGAGCATCTGGGACGATATCCCTTGTCTTCGCGGACGTGAAGCAGTCGGTTACCCGACCCAGAAGCCTGTCGCTCTGCTGGAGCGGATCATCATGACGAGTACAAACCACAATGACCTCGTCCTCGATCCGTTCTGCGGTTCGGGCACCGCTCTTGTCGCGGCAGCCAGGACCGGCCGTCGGGCGCTGGGAATTGACGACTCCGAGGTGGCCGCACACATAGCATCCAGACGCCTCGAGGGGTTGAAGGCGGCCTAGCCGCCTACAGCATCGAAGAGCTTCTTGAGAAGAATCACGGGCACGACGCCAGACTCACCACCCGAGCGCAACTCGTGCGTTTGCGCGGGGTACTGCCGTAGTGAGAGTTGGGATGGTATCTGTAGTTCGGTGAGTTCGTAGTCTTCAAACTTCTCATCGAAATTGTCGCTTGCGTCCCATGCAATGGCCAATTCAACGTCCTGAAATTTCTTTCTCTCAGCACGCAAATCAACAACGAGGCCATCTAGTACAAGCTTGTACTCGACAGCCTCGATGATCGCATCTCGAGTAAGTTCGTGCGCACGATAGTCTTCGACTCCCCAAGGGCACTTGCGTCGATCGTAGATGACCTTAGCTACGTCGTCAGCGCTAAGCTCGATTCGCATCAATGAATCGTATTGTTCGTGTTGGCTGGTCGAAAGCACCCGGTAGCCCAGGAGGGCTTTGGCGCCAAGCAGTTCGTGGAAAAGCGCGACAACATCCTGCTCACGATCGGGAATCGATGTTATGCAAAGGTCAGTGCCCGGCCAGCTCGGTAGGGGGTGCTTTTGCTCGTGGTCACGGCTGCTGAACTTCCACTCTTCTAGCCGGGCCCTACCCTGTCGTGGCCCGACTTCCGACCTCAAGAATTCATTCCATGATTGGAGTTTGCGCTCGATCAGCTCCTTGGCGAATGCCTGACCGAGTTGGGTGACCTGGTCGCTGAACCCCTTTCGTCCAATATCCGGCTCGGCGCCGTCAATGTGCAGCACCATGTGGACAGTGTTTTGAGAGTATGTAAAGCGATTCAAACCGGAAATGCGTTGAGTGGAGCCGATGGGCATAGAATCCGCCGCGATGCGTATCCCTGCCACCATGCGCCGGCCCTCGGGCGTGCGATTCTGCTCGCGGAAGAAGCTGGCGCTGTAGGACCTGAAGACGTAAAGCCAGAGCTTCTCATCAGGAAGCGGTAGCGGCTCAACTCCTCCAGGCTGTCGCAAGTCAGAGAATTCATCCCGGATCTGGTCATCCGTAAATTTTCGGTAGATCCCATCCTTGTTTGTGTGCTTCTTGTCGATCGCTGGTCCCGGATTGTCGGCCGCGTACGCTTCCATATCGAGAAAACGGCGATCGTCGAGCAGCTCATGAGGGAACAAGTAGCTGCACGGGATCTGCCCTTCGAGTTCCGAACCACTTTGTTGTATGAGGCGGAGCGTGATCTCGGGTGCAAAGCCGTCGTCAACAACCTCGGAGAACATCCCGATCGCAGTCTCAATCCGAAGGATACCCTCCCAGGTGGCCAAATCCACTCCGTAGAATCCGAGTGCAGCGGGACTCGTTCCCGTTCCGCAAACAACGCGTAGGAGAGTCCCGCGATCGATGCTAGCAAAATCGCGGGACTCTTCCTCATACGGCTTGAGCATCGGGCGAGGCGCAGTATCATCAAGGCCCTCGGCCCACCGACGCCCCCCATTCAACCGGCCTGTGAAGACGACGTCTCGCGAGGCCTTGCTTGCAATATCAGTTCGATCGAAGCCATAAGCAAGAAACGTCGCGCCTACACCCTTGTGACCACGGAGGCGCTGCCCTGGTTGCGCGCGGATACGAGATTTCAGCGAGAAGTTCGGGGCGAATACGTTTAGGCATTCGGTGGGAGCAATGCCCGTTCCGTTGTCGACTACGGTGAAAGAGTTTTCACTGAGGTCAACGATGACCTTCACACGAGGCGTAAAGCCAGTTTCATGTTCGAGACGCCACCTAGCGTGTACTGCATCCATGGCGTTCTGGACAGCTTCTGCGAAGAGGTCATAGTTGCTACGGTAACTCTTTAGGATGTTGTGAACGGTCAGCTGGCCCTCGAGATCGGACGCCTGACGCCTGTCTAGAGGGTCATGCTCGGCGTATTGGAAGAAATTCGGCAGGGATGGCTGCAACTGAGATTCTATCGTCTCGGGCACGGACATTGCTCCTGCTCGCTGCCGCGTTGGCGATTCGCCCAGTGTGGTCGGTCCTGGCTAGGAATGCAAAGTTGCACGTGTCCATTGGCGAGTCGTCGGGCCGGTAGCACCGCTCTCATTACACGCGAAGCTGCGACGAGACTCGGCGCTTGGCTTCGAGGACGGTCGCGCGAACGCGCACGCGTCAAGATGCTGCGCACTGCACCGTCGAGGTGTGAGGCCACCCATTCTATGCTCGGCATCCCGTCGTGAAGGGAGGCCTCACGTCAATCGCCTGTCTAGGCTCCGCAACCCCGCAAGCCCACCCTCCCCACGCACGATAGTCGTTACGCGCGGAGCAACCTCGGCTGACCCGATGCGGTGCGCGGCACGGATCCGCGGCCGCGCCGCGTTCGAGCGCGGCACCGCGGGATGGAAGGCGGTGCCGGCCGGCGCCGCCTCGCGCCGCATTCCGCGGGGAGCCACATCCGTGCACGCGCCGCAGCGGATGCAGAGGGCATCCTCCACCGTCCGCTCGCCCTCTTCGCCCGCGATCGCTTCCGTCGGGCAGATGGCGACCGCCTCCGCGAGCAGCGGGTCCGCTTGGTCGACGACGGTGAAGCGCGAGAGGCCCGGGCAACCGAGCGACCGGCAGAGCCCCTCGGACACGTGCGCCTCGTATTCCTCCTCGAAGAGCCCGAGCGTGTTGCGCATGATCGTCGGGCTCGCCTGCCCGTGCACGCAGTTCGAGTAGAGCAGCGCGTCGCCGACGATCTCGAGGTTATGTCTATCCTCGCGCCGTCCGCCCCCCTGCCCGATGCGCCGGAAGACCTCGGCCATGCGCTGGTTGCCGCCGTGGCAGGTCGTGCAGCGTCCGCACGACTCGTCCTCCAGGAACTCCGCGAACATCGCGTTGAGGTCGATGGAGCAGGCGCGATCGGAGACGAAGACGATGCCGCCCGCCCCCACCAGCGCGCCGTGCGGCCGGAAGGAATCGGGCTCGAGGGCGAGCGTTTCCGCGAGCGCCGCCGGAAGGTAGCCGGCGAGCGGCCCCCCGGCCTGGAGCGCCTTGAGGCGCCCCCCGTCCGAGATCCCGCCGCAGGCCTCAAGCGCATCGGGGAGCGGCACGCCCCAGGGGAGCTCCGAGAAGCCCGTGAACCGCACGTCCCCCGAGAACGAGAAGATCTTCGTGCCGGAGATGCCCTCCGTGCCGAGCTCCCGGAACCACTCCACGCCGCTCCGCAGGATCAGCGGCACGTTCGCGTAGCTCTCGACGTTGTTGACGTTGGTCGGCTCGAAGTAGACGCCCGACGCTGCCGGGAACGGCGGCTTGATGCGCGGCATCCCGCGCGCGTCCTGCAGCGAGGCGATGAGCCCCGTCTCCTCGCCGCAGACGTAGGCGCCGGCGCCCCGCACCACCTCGAGCGTGAACGAGAACTCCGTCCCCAGCACGCTCTCCCCGAGCAGGCCGGCCTCCTCCGCTTGTGCGATCGCGAGGCGCATCCGCTCGATGGCGAGCGGGTACTCGTTCCGGATGTAGATGAAGCCGTGTCCGGCGCCCGAGGCGTAGCCGGCTATCAGCATCCCCTCGATCACCAGGTGCGGGTCGCCCTCCATCAGGATGCGGTTCACCCAGGCGCCGGGGTCGCCCTCGTCGGCGTTGCAGACCAGGAAGCGCCGCGGTTGCTGGGCGCCCGCGAGGAAGCCCCACTTCACGCCCGTCGGGAAGAAGGCGCCGCCGCGGCCGGTGAGCCCGGCGTCCATCACCTGCTGGCGCACCGCCTCCGGCTCCAGGTGACGCTCGAGCATGCGGTTCGCGGCGAAGTAGCCGTCGCGCGCGACGTAGTGCGAGAGCTGCTCGGGGTCGATGCGCCCGATGTTCGCGAGCAGGCGCCGCCCCCGCTCGTTCGCAAGGAAGGGGTGACGCTCGATGGCGGGGATCCCCGGGCGCTCCCCCGCGAGCACGCCGACGGCGAGCTCGGCGGCGGCGCCGACGCGCCCCGTCGCCTCGTCGACGAGCATTCCGACCGACTCGGCCGTCACCGGCCCGTAGAGCACCGTCGTCCCGTCGGGCCAGGTGATGTGAGCGAGCGGCTGCAGCCACTGCAGCCCGTAGCCGACCGTGCGCCCGACCTCGACCGCGGCGCCCCGCTCCTCGATCGCGCGGGCGAGCGCCCGCTGCGTCTGCTCGCAGCCGGCGGCGAGCGAGGAGGTGTCCCAGGCGAGGTCGATGCGCGGGATATCGGGGTGCGTCCACGCCGCGTACTCCGCGCGCGAGCGCTCGAGCAGCTCCTCGAAGGTGCCCCGCGGCTCAGCCACCGGAGGGGCCCTCCCCGGAGCCTCCCGGCGCCGCGACGCCGGGCGTCCCTATCTGCGCGGGATCCTCGCCCGCGGCGAGGCGCCTCGCGATGCGCACGCCCTCGGCGGCGGTGAGGTTCCCGACGACGCGACCCTCTACCCAGATCTGTGGGGCGCGCTCGCAGCTCCCGTTGCACTGCTGGAGTTCGAGCTGGACGCGGCCGTCCTCGGTCTTCTCGCCGAGCTCCGTTCCCAGCACGGCGAGCATCGCGTCGCGGATGCCAGCGCCGTTGCGCAGCCGGCAGGCCGGGCCGCTGCACCAGCCGACCACGACCTGCGCGGGAGGCTCGACGCGGAAGTCGGCGTAGTAGGTGACGGCGCCGTAGACGTGCGCCGGGGGGAGCTTCAACTGCTCGCCGACGACCTCCATCGCCTCGGCGGAGATGTAGCCGTAGCGGTGCTGCACGCGGTGGAGCGCCTCGAGCAGGTCGGCGGCGTCCCGGCGGCCGCCCCGTCCCCAGCCGCCCCCCCCCCCCCCGCCCCGCCCCGCCCCCCGCCGCGTCCCCGCCCCGGCCGCCACTATCGCGCGCCCGGAGGGCGCGTTCAAGGAGCGGCCGGCGGCTCCGCGCCCTCGCCTCGCCCCG
>MKWU01002357.1_pt1 | contig 28697 bp, 18 predicted proteins | sample 809101 | NCBI WGS metagenome assembly MKWU01 (sample SAMN05860141, study PRJNA318959) | sponge metagenome | host: Aplysina aerophoba | place: Slovenia: Piran, Adriatic Sea, Gulf of Piran | collected 2013-05-07 | reverse complement strand
CATCATGAAGCAATTATCGATGGCGACGCCGGAGCCCTTGTTGCCGGGCAAGTGCCGGTCCGGGTAGGCCTGGCAGATGGAAAAGGATTTCCACAGGTCGCCCTTGCGGTCGAATTCCGCCTGGCGCGGAATGGTGTACGTCTGCGCATCGATATACATCACGCGCCGGCTCAACGGGTGGTTCGGATCCTTCGGCGTCCCGTGCAGTTCATAGACCTTGCGCAGCTCCCATGTGGTCTTGGGAAAACAACCTTCCACGTCAACGAACTGGTAACCATCGGGTTCCGGCGGCATATCGGTGGCCAGTTCCAGTTCGTCATGGTTATGGAACGGCAGAAAACCGTTCTTGGTGCCGATATACTCCCAGTTGTAGTCGGAAACGCGGTTGTTGTAGCCTTCAAAGTCCTCGATCATGATATCCGTGCCCAGGAATGAATCCGTCGTCTGTCCCGTAGCCAGGCGCCGCACACGCCGCTGGAAGCCCAGGTACAGCCAGGCGTCATCCCGCTTCAGGTCGTTCTTGTAGCGGTGGATAAGAAGCTGGGTGTTGGCGATGTCGAACGGTTCCAGCGCCCTGACGTAAACGGAACGGAACAACTGGGCCGGGTTATCTGTGAACTCGGGGACCGGGTCCTGGTTAACCCGGTGTTTCCAGTTGAGGAAATGAAAGCTCCACTTGATGGTGCGCTCCAGTTTACCCGTCTTGGCGTTCCTGAATTTCCAGTAAAACGGAGAGATGGCCGCGTTGTCACCCCAGTTATAGCCGTACTGGTAGTTCCAGGCCATCTTCAGACCCGCCTGGGGATCGTTGGGATCCGGTTCTGCCGGAAAGGCGCGCCCGGCAACAAAATTATCCACCAGGCCGTCAGCGCTGAGGCTGGGCGGGTTGTTTACGGCTTCCATCGTCGCGTTGATATAGCCCGGGTGCAGTTCCAGGGATTCCGTCACCTTGGTCTGCAACGCAGTCTGGCCGTTTATGATGTGGTCATACAGGGCCGGATCGAGAATATCCTTGAACTGCTCCACGTTGCCCTGGTCGATCACCATGCCGGGGGTGTATCCCGGAAATTCCGGCGTCCAGTTTTCGTAAGTGTAAAACGAATTTCTTACGTCATCTTCGGTGAAATCAGCCGACGCCGCCAGACTCAGGGCGAACAGCGGCAGAACGGCGAGATACTTTACATACTTAATCATGGTTATTAAGCCTCCTTCCTGTAAATATTATTAGAAGCGATAGCGTATCAATATCTGAAACTCGTCTTCGTGTTGCGCCATGCCGATGGGGCCGGAATAGAAGCGGCCCAGCGGTTCGTAGCCCCTGTGACTTCCACAACTGGATTCTATGACATAGGGCGTGGTGCAACCTGGTGCGTTGGTAAAGGGCGGATACGAGTTGCCGGTACGACCGTCATCAGCCATCCGCGGACCGGTGCCCAGCTTGATATTGGCGCCGACGATCAGGCGCAGGTGATCGCTGATCAGGTAGTCTATCCCCGGCCCGAGCACGGTAGCGTTGGCCCTGAAGTCATGGCCTATGATCAGGCGCGGCAGAATACGATCCTGGCGATAAAAACCCTGGATCAGAAAGGTGCCGAGAAAATCGCTCTCCCGGATCTGGTAACCTACCTGGCGTCCGCTTATCGGATGAGAGATTGATTCATGGTCAAGCAGGTGCTGGCCGAAAATCTGTCCCGACAACAGGAAGGTGCGCCTCGGATTCAACCATTTGAAATAGGTAGGCCGGTCCCAGCCGATGACCCAGCGCACCACGTCGGACTCGGAAAACAGGCGTTCTTTCGAGGTGTCGGGAAATTCCTCGCCGCTGGTATGGGCTACCTCCACCCGGAACGCGGACTTGAGCGGGTCGATGTAAAAGTCGGCGGACGCGCCTACCAGGGTGACCCGCGGAAAGTGTATATCAAATGCCGGCACATATTGCCGCACCCGTAAATGGCCCGGCGTATCCGTGGGATCAATCGGGTTAAAGCCCAGCGGACAGGCGCCAAATGCCGGACTCCACAGACCCGGTGAAGGCGTGGTCGGCGGACAGAATTGCGGGGGGATGAGGTCACCCAGGAACGGGTTGACGCCGGGGATCCCCGATCTCAACGAGGGAAGTTGCGAATAAAACGTCATGGCGTTAACGGAGAAGCCCACGCTCCTGAACACGCCTTCCAGCCGCACGCCGCCCTGGTCAAAGTCCCAGCCCGGCAAATGGACATCACGGATGCCGACAACGTGGCGCGGGAAATCCGTCGCCAGGTTGCCGTCCGGGGCAAGGCCGCCGGCAAAGTTGTTGATGGTGCAACCGTTGTCCCAGCAGTTCTTCAGGGCCCGAAACAGGTCGCCGGCCAGCAGGATGTTGTAGGGCTGGCCGCCCTGGCCCAGTACATTCGGGCGGAATTTCTCGAAGTTCCAGATCACCTGGAAGTTCAGGTCATCGAAAGCGCCCACCGCGCCGGCGCGATACTCGGCGGAGAATATCCCCACGGGAATACGGCTGTCCTCGAACTCCTCGTAGATACTCTGGATGGAAAAGTCGATGGGGTTCACCTGGTCCAGCACCCGGAACAGGTCGGTGCGGCCCCAGACCACCTGCTGGCGGCCGATACGGAAGTTGATCTCGTCGCCGTTGTTGACCGGCATGGTGGCGTCAATATAAATCTCCCGCAGCCAGCCGTGGTCGTCGGTGAACTCGGGGAAGCGCAGGTCGTCCAGGGTCGCGTCCATGTAACCGGGGATGCAACCGCGGGAATCCACGTTGCAGGGCCGGGTCGGAGTAAAGAGCTCCAGGCCGCCGCCGAACGAACCGTCATTGTTGGTGGAGGCCAGTTCGCTGCCCACCCGCTTCAAACCTTCATTGGGATTGACTGTCGTATCGAAACCGAATCCCCCGCCACCGGGCAGGGCCGGTACTCCGGCAGATACCGGTGAGGCGCCCCAGGGGGCATCCACGGTAGTGCCGCCCAATGCGTAGGTAACATTGACCACGTGCGGCACGTCATCAGGGCCTATGGCCACGGGTAAATAGACCCCTGAACCGGAACTGGTGGTCGTGACCGGACCTCCCGAGCGCTTGCCGAATGTATCATCGTTCAGGTCATACACGCCGTCGTAGGTGGCCCGCAGGGTTCCGTGAAAGGATATCTCGGAAAACAGGCCGGTGGGCTTGAAAATCTTGGACCACTCGACCTGGCCCCGCACCCGTTCCTTGGTAATACCGTAGTCATCGCGGTGATGATAGGTGTTATCGAGAAAACCGTGAATCGTCAGAGTGCCGTCTTTGGAATTCCATGCGGACACTGTCAGCGGCGTGATGACAAGGGCACATGTGATTGCGCTTGCTAACAGGGTAAGGCTGAACCTGCGGATATTCATCATTTATCCCCCTACGCTTTATGGACTAGGTTAGTATTAATTTGAAAATATCGATATTTTTGCATTATAGCTTCTTTATATCTCAATACTATCAGTATTTGATTTATTTTTGGAGGTTGTTTCCTGTCAAACCAGGTCTTCAATCTCGTCAATCGTCGAACCGGCGCCTTTTTCCCAGCGCTCTTCCGCTGCCTGCATAATGAATTTCGGCTTGAAGATATTCACCCACGCCGGCACCAGGAACATGGCGGACGCCATGTTCATGACCAGCATGATGATCAAAAGGCGCGCCGCATCGGCCTGGAAACGCAATTCGGAAATAAACACCCACATGATGATACCCCCCACCAGCGTCGTGGCGGTCAGGGCAATGGCAACACCCGTTGTGGTGACCGCTCGCCGGATTGCGTCCTGGACGTCATCGGCCACATGCATTTCCTCCTTGATGCGATCCATCATGTAAATGGCGTAATCCACACCCAGTCCGATACCCACTGCAATCATCGGCACGGTATTGACATTCAGTCCCATGTTCAGCAAGCCCATACAGGCATAGGTCAGGGTGGTGGCGAAGGTCATGGAGACCAGCATCATGAAACCGGAGTGGAACGAGCCGTAGAACCACAGGGTAAAGGCCAGTATCAGGATCAACACCGCGGGCACCACGATCACGTTGGTCTCGTAGGCCTCTTCGTTGATGGCCGCGGTCACGCCGACAGGACCGCCGGCCAGGTCGATATGCAAACCTTCAACCTGCTTGCCGGTTGTGTCTATCCATTCCTTGGCCATGTGGATGGCGCGCCGGATGGTCTCGCCGGTATGGTCCTTGTAATAGAACACCATATTGGCAAGCCGGTCATCGGTATCGATATATTCCTGCAACGCGCCCTGGGTCGGCGCCGACATCATGAACATGAACAGCAGTCCGCCGATATTCTGGTCGATGGAGGGGATCACCGACCAGCGCGGGTCGTTGTTACGGGTCATCTGGTTCACCTGCATCAGCAGGTTGTTCACTCCCTTGACCCCGCCCAGCTTCGGGTCCAGCATCATGTGGTTCTGGAAATCGGTCAGGGCCTTCATGATCTTCGGTTTCTTCAACCCGCCGTTCTCATCGGCGCGGGCGATGATGAACAGTTCCTCGGCCCCCGGGAAGCGGTCGTTTATCGCCGTTGACGAAATATTGAAATCATGGTCGTGGTAGAGCAACGGCGAACCCGGTTCAGGCTCACCGATCTGCACCCAGGAACTGAAATACGTGGCGCAAAGAGCAATAATCAGGCAGGTGACCAGCACGGCTTTTGAGCGTCCGTGCGTCCCCACAACCCGGGCGAATTTGGGGAAGACGGCACGGGCCATGGTATGCTTCACGGCCACGTCTTTCGGCCTGGGCAATTCAGCCAGCAACATGGGAACCACTATCAAGACCGTGACCACCATGCAAACTGCCCAGAACGATGCGTATATGGCCATCTTGTCGTTGATGGGCACGGAACCCAGCCCGATGAGGTACAGTGCGGAGGCGTCCGCGACGATGGCCAGCGCGCCGGGCCTGAACAAGGCATTGAAGGTGTTCCGGGCAGCCGGCACCTTCTCCCCGGTACGGGACAGTTCAAGAAAATAGCGTTCCATCTTCTGGATGCCGTGGGACATGGCTCGAGCCGAAATAAGGAACGGCACCACCAGCATCAGCGGGTCCAGGTTGTAGCCGAACACTCCCATGAAGCCCACTCCCCAGATACTGGTCAGGATCATGCCCAGCAAGGGCAACAGGATGCCGTACAAGCGGCGTGAGTAGAAGACTAAAATCGCCAGGACGATCAGTATGGTATAGAAGAATATGAGCAGGATATCGCCGCTGTAGGAATCCACCCAGCCCACCAGCACCGGATGACCGGTCGCATGGATCTTCACGCCGGGTGCGGTTTCCTCGGCCCGTATCGCCTGTATCTCCTCAAACACCTTGCCGTAATCAAGCTGACCTTCATTCAGGGTGCCCTTGATCAGGGCTGATTTCATGTCTGGTGAGACCAGAAGTCCGTATACATTGGTGCTTGCGACCACGTCCCGCTGGATCTGCGCCAGTTGTTCTTGCGTATATTTATCGTGATGCGGGTCGTAATAGTTCTGCGAGCGTATTGTCCCATCCGGAGTCAGAAAGATTTTGCGGGTGTTGCGGTGGGTCAGACTGCTCACCAGGTTGTGGTTGATGTTGGACACGCTGTCCAGCTTCTGGGTGATTCGGTGGATACGGTCCAGGGAATCATCCGTGAAGATCGTGCCCTCCTCCACTTCCATGGCCATGACGATGATATTGGCGCCGCCGAAGGTATCGCGGATGCTGTTATGCAGTTGTATATACGGGTGCTCCTGGGGCAGCAGGTCGGCAAAATCCGACAGCATCCGTACCGCGGGGATATTCCACGCGAACATTGCCGTGATCAAGAAAATCACGGCCAGAACGAATTTTCTGTTGTTGAACAGGAAATTACCGAAAGTGGGAAAAATCTGGCTGGTATCTGGTTTCATCATTTGTTATTAACAGACCTGGCAGGTTGGGGCGGTATTTCAGGACTTTTTTTCGTCCGTCAGTTTGTCGATGGAAAAAACGTGTAATACACCACCCGGGCCACTGACAATCAACCTGTGGTCAGGTAAGGTTTCTATACCCCGCAGGTACAGGCGAAATGTCTGACCATGGTCGACCGGCGTCCAGCCGGTTCCATTGTAACGGAACAGACTGCCTTCACCGCCGACGACAAATATATTTCCATCGGCGTTCGCCATCGTGTACAGGGTCACCAGGCTGCCGGTCGATTGCACCTGCCAGGTCCGTCCGCCGTCCTCCGTGGCCAGGAGAACACCGCCCAGACCGGCGACCCAGCCCTTATCCGGATTTTCAAAATACATGCTCTGGGGATAAAACTCATCAGGCATGGGGGCCATGAGTTCCCAGTTGGCGCCGCCGTCCGTGGTTTTCATTAATGTGCCGAATTCACCGGCGACATAGGCGGTCTGCTCGCCAAAAAACTGGATGTCCGTGTATATAACGTCCTCATCCTGGGAAGATACGGTCCAGTTCGCGCCGCCGTCCCGGCTTACGGATATGGTGGAAAAACTACCGACTACCCATAACACACCGGCAGGGTCGCACTGGATAGCCTGGGGCGCTTCCTCGGTCGGGAGTTCGCTTCTGCTCCAGGTCGTGCCGCTGTCCGTAGAGAGCCATACTTCACCCTCAAAGGCCAGGGCGGCAAACAGGCCGTCAGCGCAACTGGTGATATCCAGGAATGACGGCCAGGAAGAAATCTCATGGCGCTGCCAGGTTGCCCCACCATCCCGTGATGCAAGGATAAGCCCGGCAGATCCGACTGCAACAATATTCTCCTGAAAGGCGCTGACCTCCTGGATATTATCCGTCCTGCGTATTGGCGACTGCTCGGTTTTCTGCACTTCGTCCAGTACCAGCGGAGACTCACAGCCTGAAGACAGAAGGCAGACCACAGCCAACAGGCAGAAGTTTGCAGTCCTGGTCGTATCTATGATTACGTTATTAAGCACTGTCTCCCCTTTATAATCAGATGGGGACGGATTTAAATCCGTCCCCTTATCCTGAACGATTTTAGACCATCCGAAAGCTGACCTTTCCCAGATCCTGAAAACGTACATTAATCGTGTCGCCTTTGTCCACAGCCACCGCCGCCGTAATTCCCCCGGTCATGATGAATGTCCCGGCAGGGATCACTTCGGAGCGCGCCGCCAGCATATTCGCCAGCATGGCTACACTGGTAGCAGGGTGACCCAGCACCGCCGCCCCCGCTCCGGTCTCGACCACTTCGCCATTCTTTTCCATAACAACCCCCAGGGTCGGCAGGTCCACGGCATCCACCCCCCGCATCACGCTGCCGCCGACAAAACCCGCAGCCGACGTATTATCGGCAATGACGCTCTTCAGGTCAAAACGGAAGTTCTCATAACGGGAATCGATAATCTCCACTGCCCCGGTGACAAAATCCACGGCTTGCAATACCTGGCCGATATTGCACCCGGGTCCGGCCAGTTCCGATTTGGTCATCACAGCCACCTCCGCTTCGATGCGCGGGTGGATAAACGCTGCCGTATCGATCTCCGCGCCGTCGCCATAACTGCCTGCATCCGTCAGGAATCCGTATACCGGTTCGGACACGCCCATCTGGCGCATCTTGGCCTGGGAAGTCAAGCCCATTTTCAGGCCCGCGGTCCTGCCGCCGCGTTCCTCCTTGCGCCGGCGGATCTCATACTGGATGGCATAGGCATCCTCCCAGTCCATTTCCGGGTGGTCGTCGGTAATCTTCGTCACCGGCTGCCTGTTCATCTCGGCGTTTTCCAGGTACTCCGCCAGTTGCCTGATGGTGCTCTGATCCAGGGTCATTGCGCACCTCCCTGTGCGCAACCCTGACGGGCGGCCGTGCACAAATTCGCATGGAGCGAATTTGAACAGCGTAGCATCAGCGAAGCTGGCCCCGAAGGGGCAAAGTACAGGATGTACTTTGTAAATCGTCTGTCCTGACGATTTGTCATTGCACACCTCCCTGTGCGCAACCCTGACGGGCGGCCTGCGGCCGTGCAAATCGTCTGTCCTGACGATTTGTCATTGCGCAACCTTTAGTTCCCGGCGCGCCCGCGCCATGTTCAGTGCAACGTCCTCTATCATGTCTTCCTGGCCGCCGATGGTCTTCATCTTGCCCAGTTCAACCAGGATATCGCCGGATGGGATCCTGTATTTTTCACCGACCCGCTTGGCGTGCAGGAGAAAGGAAGAGTACACACCGGCATAACCCATGATCAGTGAATCGCGGTCAACCCGTATCAACTGGTCCATGATGGGCACGACCACGTCCTCTGCCACGTTCATCAACTTGAAGACATCGACACCCGTCTTGACGCCCATGCGGTCCAGTACCGCGTTGAACACTTCCAGGGGTGTGTTGCCGGCGCCGGCGCCCAGACCTGCGGCGGAACCGTCGATGCGGTCAGCCCCGGCCTCAATGGCAGCCAGTGAATTGGCGATTCCCATCGCCAGGTTGTGGTGGCCGTGAAAACCGATCTCGGTATCCTTTTCCAGCCCCGCGCGCAGCGTCCCGATGCGCGCGGAAACGTCATCGGGAAGCATATAACCGGCCGAGTCCGTGCAGTAAATACAGTTGGCGCCGTAGGCTTCCATCAGTTTGCCCTGTTCCAGCAACTGTTGCGGCTCCACCATGTGCGCCATCATCAGGAAGCCCACCGTATCCAGCCCAAGCTGGCGCGCGGAACTGATATGTTGCTCGGACACGTCCGCTTCCGTGCAATGGGTAGCCACGCGAATGGTGTGCACACCACAGTCACGGGCCATGTTCAAGTGATCCACGGTGCCGATACCAGGCAACAGCAGGGCCGACACTTTTGCATTTTTCATGCGCGGCACCACCGCCTGCAGGTAGTCCTCATCGGTACTGGCAGGAAAACCGTAATTGATCGAGGCGCCGCCCAGTCCGTCGCCATGGGTCACTTCTATCAGGTGAATACCGGCATCATCCAGTGCAGAAGCGACGCTCACCATCTGTTCAGTGGTGATCTGGTGACGCTTGGCGTGCATGCCGTCACGCAGACACATATCGTGCAGTTTGACTGTCTTTCCCGTCAGGTCCATGGTCAGTTACCTCGCTTCACGCGTTTACCGCTGCCTGGCGCAACGTCCCGTTGATCATTTCCTCGGCCAGCATCTCCCCGGTTCGTAATGCCGCGGCGGTCATGATATCAAGGTTGCCCGCGTATTCCGGCAGGTAGTCACCCAGTCCTTTGACCTCCATGAAGATGGACACGCGCCGCCCGTCAAACACGGGGCCATTTTTCAACCGGTAACCGGGCACGTACTTCTGCACCTCCCCGATCATCTCGCGAACAGAACCGGTAATCGCTGCTTCGTCGGGTGTATCTTCCGTCAGGCAATGGATGGTGTCACGCATAATCATGGGCGGTTCGGCCGGGTTGAGGATGATGATTGCCTTCCCCTGTTTTGCGCCGCCGACACGTTCTATCCCGTTGGCCGTGGTGCGGGTGAACTCATCGATGTTTTTACGGGTGCCGGGCCCGGCGGATTTTGACGCCACCGTTGCCACGATCTCCGCGTACTTCACCGGCTGGACCCTGCTCACTGCCGCCACCAGGGGGATCGTGGCCTGGCCGCCGCAACTGACCATGTTCACGTTGGTTTCCTGCCTGCCTATGTGCTCCTGCAGGTTGACGGGAGGCACACAGTAAGGGCCTATAGCCGCCGGTGTCAGGTCGACCACCAGCACGCCACGCTGCTCAAGTTTCCTGGAGTTTTCCGGATGTACGTAGGCGGACGTCGCATCAAAGGCGATTTTGACATCGTCTGTTTCGATATGGTCAAGCAACGCATCGACGCCTGCATGGGTGGTTTTCAACCCGCTCTGCCTCGCCTTTGCCAGGCCGTCGGAGTCCGGGTCAATCCCTACCATCCATACCGGGTTAACCCAGTCACTGCGCAGCGCCTTCATCATCAGGTCCGTTCCGATGTTCCCGGAACCGACCAGGGCAGCATTCACTTTCATATCAATAGCCTCGAGTGTAAGGGGACGGATTTTAAATCCGTCCCCGGAGATTGCAAAATCCGTCCCCGGAGATTGAACCAATCATGTAAACCGGACCGCAGCATTGCCAATCCCCCCTATGGACAGGCCCATGGAGTCGCCAGGCACTACCGGGTGCAGCGGGACCAGGGAACCCGACAGGATCACTTCACCGGCTTCCAGCTTGATGCCGTATTCACCCAGGGTATTCGCCAGCCAGGCCACGCAGTTCACCGGCGAACCCAGGGCCGCGGCGCCGGCGCCGGTGGCGACCACCTCACCGTTCTTCGTATGTACCATGCCGCACGTGACCAGGTCGACGTTACGCGGGTCAACGGCCCTGTCACCCAGCACGAACGATCCGCACGAGGCATTATCCGCAATCGTGTCCTGGATCTTTATCTTCCAGTCGGTGATGCGGGAATCGACTATCTCAAAACAGGGCATCACGGCTTCGGTGGCGCGCAGAACTTCGGCATTGGTTATTCCCGGCCCATTCAGGTCGTGCTTGAGGATGAATGCAATCTCGCCCTCCGCCCTGGGCTGGATCATGTCCGAACTGATGGGTATTTCATCCCCGTTGTTGTACACCATGCGGTCCGTCAGGTAACCGAAGTCCGGCCGGTTCACCTGCAGCATATTCATCACGGCCTTGCTGGTGACACCGATCTTTTTGCCGATGATCTGCTCGCCATCATCCAGGCGCCGCTGCAACAATTGCAGCGAGATGCGATAAGCATCCTCGATGGTAATACCCGGCTCCTGGTCCGTCAGGGGATCGATAGTCCGGCGTTCCCTCAGGCAATCGTAAAGCGTATTGCCGCAGGACAGTATTCTTTCTTCAGTTAAATTCATAGTTCCGTTGCAGGGGACGGATTTAAATCCGTCCCCGTTGAGTCTTTATAGTTTCAGGCACACGTTGCGCATTTCCGTGTAGAACTCAAGCGAGTGTACACCACCTTCCCGGCCTATGCCCGACTGTTTGGAGCCGCCGAACGGCGTCCTCAGGTCCCGCAGGAACCAGCAGTTGACCCAGGTAATACCCACTTCAATGGCGGCGGCAACCCGGTGTGCGCGCGCCGCGTCCCCGGTCCAGATGGCCGTTGCCAGCCCGTAGGGCGTATCGTTAGCCATGCTGACGACCTCGGCTTCCTCGTCAAAAGGCTGAATATGGCAGCAGGGACCGAATATCTCTTCCCGGTTAACCGGCGAGGTCTCGGGCAGGCCGGTCCAGATGGTCGGATCCACCCAGAAACCGCCCCCAAGCTCTTCGGGCACCTGCGGGATAGCGCCGCCGGTAACGATTTGCGCGCCCTCTTCCCTGGCCTTTTCATAATAGGAAAGCACTTTTTCCCGCTGCTGCCGGCTGATCATGGGTCCCAGCGTGGTCGTCGCGAGTTCGGGCCTGCCCTGCGCCAGGTTTTCCGCCCCAAGTTTGAGCCGGTCCACGAATTCGGCAAATATCGGCCGCTCGACATAAACCCGTTCCGTCCCCAGGCAGACCTGGCCGCAATTTGCGAATGCCGAACGCATGGTCCCTTCAATCGCCTTGTCCATATCGCAGTCGGCAAAGACCACACCCGCGTTCTTGCCGCCCAGTTCGAACGAAACGTCGCGCAGGCCGACTGCCGCGGCCTTCATGATTTCGGTTCCCGTTAGCGTCTCGCCGGTAAACGTGATGGCATCCACGCCGGGATGTTGCGTCAGAAACTGGCCGGCGGAATCGGGCCCGAATCCATGCACAACGTTATATACCCCCGCAGGGATACCCACCGAGTTCATCACCTCGCCCAGCAGGGTCGCGGTAGCCGGGGTTTCCTCGGAGGGTTTGACTACCACGGCATTGCCGCAGGCCAGCGCCGGTCCCACCTTCCAGGTCATCAGCAGCAGGGGTAAATTCCAGGGACAGATGACGCCGACGACACCCTTGGGCACGCGCACCGCGTAATTCAGCGCGCCGGCGCCGTCCGGGGTATCCATCATGAAGGACTCCGCAGGAACATTCTTGATGACATCGGCAAAGATTTTGAAATTGGCTGCGCCCCGCGGGATATCGACGTGCCGTGCCAGCGACCAGGGTTTACCGGTGTCCAGGCACTCCGCTTCAAGAAAATCGTCAAACCGGGCGTTGATACCGTCGGCAAGGTCGTACAACAATGCAACCCGCTGCTGTACGGTCATCGAACCCCAGGGACCGGTGAGGGCGTCGCGAGCCGCATTGACAGCCGCATCCACCTCTTCCCTGCCCGCCTCATGGACCTGTGCATAGGCCTCACCCGTTACCGGGTTGAGCGTATCAAACAACCGGCCGCCGGCAGACCCGATAAATTCACCGTTGATAAAATGACAGAACGGCGCGCCCGAAACCACCTGTTCAACTTTTGCATGCATAATCTTCTAACCCCGCTTACTCCAACCCCAAACTCTGCAACGCATACTCCGCGATCTCCTCATCCTGCTTCTCCGTCGCCCCTGAAACGCCAACAGCCCCGATACGGCGCCCGCCAACCTCAATGGGGACACCTCCGCCACAGGTCATCAACCGGTCCACGGACGGCAGGCCGGTTTTACAGGGAGTCGACAAGGTTTCAATTACATCTCCCCATTTCGACGTAGGCATTCCGAAGCTCATGGCCGTGTAAGCCTTGCTGATGGCGACGTCGACGGAATGGAACGCCGAACCCGGCATGCGCAGAAACGCAGCCAGGTGTCCGCCACTGTCCACAACCGCAACATTCACCTTCACGTTCAATTCTACGGCGCGCCCGACAGCGGCCTGAACCAGCGCATGGGCCGCCTCCCAATGGATGTTGCCCTGTTCCACTATTGTCTTCATAGTTACCCCGTACGCAGGTATTCCTGAATTTTACGCCACGGTTGTTCACCCTTGCTGTTCAGTTGCGCCAGCTTTTCCGCAGAAAAATCGGCTGCAACCCCGGTTTGATACGACGGCCGGTCCATACAGCGCTCATACCAGGACGCAACATTTTTGCGGGACTGGTACCAGTCAGTCCAGCCGAACTGGTACAGGGTCTGAAAATAAGGCGCCATGGCCGCGTCAGCCAGGGAGAACCGATCGCCGGCCAGCCAGTCCTGTTCCTCCAGCAAGCGTTCCATATCGGCAATGGTCTTTTCATAGGTAGCGACGGCATCCTTGATATCGGGCGCGTCATAACCCTGTTTCAACAACCGCCTCTGCCGTTCGCGCCGGGGTTTTTCCACGACCCGGTCGATAATGGCATCCATCTCCGCTGCCGACAGTTGTTTCAGTTTATCCGCCATCAGCAGCGGCCATTGCAGAGCGCCGCAACTGGGATGAACCTTGATATCCACGTGTTTCATCCAGAAACGCATGCGCGCCCGTTGGACGGGGTCCTCCGGCCGCAGTTCCGGACCCGGAAATTTATCCTCCAGGTACTCACAGATAATGGATGATTCGATGACAGGCTGTCCGTCATCGACCAGGGTAGGCACCACACCCAGGGGATTCAGCTTGAGATATTCAGGAGAGAGATTTTCCTTTTCCGCAAGTTCCACGTGGCGCTTGCGCCAGTCTAGCTGTTTCTCCGTCAGGACAATACGCACCTTCTGGGCGCAGGGAGACATGGGATGAGTATATAATTCCAGCATAGCGTTTTATCATGTCGACAATATTACCGGCGCTGTCGCACACAGGACAAATAGTTAGATCGCAACCGTATATAAAGGATATAATAATTTTTGTTTGTGTGGCTGAATTATATCGATATTTTTTTAATTTATCGATATTTTTGACATGGCAGTAAACCCGATCACTGGTTTGTCCGGAATATCGTTTTAACTTGGGCTGGCTTGTTCAATATTAACCCTGACCGTCTGTTAACAATGCGGGCTAAAACACTCGTCGAATCATCATATAACCGGCTACGTTCCGACATCATAGCCGGAAAACTCACTCCGGGCGCCAAACTCCGCATCGAGGAATTGCGGGATGACTACCGGATCGGCGCAAGCCCCTTGCGGGAGGCGTTGAACCGGCTGGCCGGAGAAGGTTTCGTCACGGTTGAAGAGCAACGCGGCTTCAAGGTCGCGCCGGTTTCACCGGATGACCTCAAGGACCTCAGCCGCATGCGCACCATGCTGGAATGCGAAGCATTGCGGGAGAGTATCGGCAACGGCGACGATGAATGGGAGGCAAACCTGGTCGCTGCCCATCATCGGCTGCAGAAAGCCGAACGGAGCTTCGGCAGGAACCTGGACGAGTGGGAACAACGCAATGAAGAATTTCACGAAGCCCTGGTAGCAGCCTGCGCCTCCTCCTGGTTACTGCGTCTGCGCCATGTTCTCTACGAACAGCACAAGCGGTACCGGTTCATCTCCATCCTCTCACACCAGCAGGACCGTGACGTCCACCGGGAACACCGGGAAATTCTGGAGGCGGCCCTGGCCCGCGATGTACAAGCAGCTATTGAGGCTACGGAACGTCACATACAGCTTACGCTGGAAAGCAGTATCCGGGTATTTTCCGTACTGGATAAAAACAACCGGGAACCGGATTCACCCCTGCAGTTAGTGCAGTAATAACTGAACGCTTGGCTGTAAACACTATCTTGCGAAATAATATCGTACGTACCATGACCACATTGAAATCCTGCTCATCTTGCCTGTCCGTCCTTATCGCCCTGCTATGCTTTAACGCCGCAGCCCAGGAGAAAAAGCCACTCCTGGAAGAGATCATCGTCACCGCGGAAAAACGTTCCGAAAGCCTGCAGGACCTGTCCCAGGCGGTCACCGCGCTGTCCGGAGAAGACATTGACGACCGGAATATCACCTCCTTCGTGGATTTGAGCAGCATCGCCCCCGGCGTCACCGTCGCCAAGAACGAAGGTTTCAAGACCGTCATCGCCATCCGCGGGGTGGGTAACGAAGCCAACCAGAACGCTATCGCCAACCCCTCGGTGTCCTACCACCTGGACGGCATCTACGTGGCCTCACCCTTTGCCCTGCATACGGACTTCCTGGACCTTGAACGCATAGAGGTGCTGCGCGGCCCCCAGGGCACACTGTTTGGGCAGAACTCCACCGGCGGGGCAATAAACGTGATAACCCAGGCGCCCGACACCGAAGAATTTTCCGGCAAGGCCGACATCACCGTGGGCAACTACAGCCTGATCAGGGCGCGGGGTTCAGTAAACGTTCCGGTAAGCGATACGGTGGCGCTGCGCGCCTCTATCGCGTCACACAACCACGACGGCTTCAGCAGGAATATCGTCGTGGACCAGGGACTGGACCAGGCAAACAGCATCTCCGCCCGCGCCCGGCTGCTCTGGGCGCCCATGGAGAACCTGCGCTTTAACTTCACCGCCCGGTATTACGATGAAAACACGAATGGCGCGGCGCAAAAGGGCATCCTGGACTCCACCCCAAATCCGCGCCGGCTGACCCAGGATTGGCACAGCAGTTATGAACTGGAAAGCCAGTTGTACAGCCTGGTTGCCGAATGGGATTCAGCGGCTTTCACGGTGCGCTCGCTGACCAGTTACCAGGATGACGATATCGCCATAGTACGGGATAACGACCGCCATGATTTCGTGAACCTGATTAACCAGGGCATCTTCCTGCTGCCCGCGATTTTCGACCCGGAGACCAACCGGCAGAAGACCTTCACCCAGGAACTCAACCTGATATCCGCCGAGCCCCTGTTCGGCCGGCTGGACTGGGTGGCCGGGGTCTTCTACCTCGATACCGAGGTGGACATCCTTATTCGTGAATATATTGACTTCAATGTCGACGGCAGCTACGGCCCCGGCACCGTGACAGTGGAGGAAGTGCTGAACTTCGGGGGGGAAGTCGGATTCATCTCCGATTCCAAACCGGAGCGGGACTCCGTCTCCGTGTACGGCCAGGGAACTTTTCACCTGACCGACAGCATGCGCCTGATTGCCGGCCTGCGCTATACGGATGACGAGGTCTATTCCGAAGTAACCAACTTCTTCGGCCGCGGCGGCACCGCGGTCCTCGAAGTCCAAAGCGAGAAACTGACCGGCCGCGGCGTGGTCGAATTCGACCTGAACGATGACACCATGGTATATGCCTCCTACACCCGCGGCTTCAAACCCGGCGGCAGCAACCTGACCTACGGCCGCGAGGATATCATCGCCCCCATCGTGGTGCTGCCGACCTTCAAGGATGAAACGGTTGATGCCTGGGAGTTGGGCGTCAAAACGGATTTCGCCGACAACCGGGTGCGCCTGAATGCCGCCGCCTTCTACTACGAATACAAGAACCTGCAATACCAGGCTACGGACCCCGAGCTGTTCGAGGGCGGTGTCGGCAACCTGCCGGAATCCGAGATTTACGGTGCGGAACTGGAACTGCTGGCTTTCATTACCGACAGGTTCACCCTGGATGCCCGCCTGTCCTGGCTGGAGACTGAGATCTCCGAGTCGCACCTGGCGCTGGATAACGTGCAGTCGGACGAGGCAACGAATGCGCTGCTGCCCCAATGCAACTTCAACATTTTCTGTGACGACATACAGCGGGCGCGCGCCGAGGCGGTCACGGACGTGAAGGGTAATGAACTGGCCAAGACGCCCAATTTCACCGCTGACGTCATGCTGCGGTACTCAGGCAGACTGGGCAGCCTGGCTGATATCGAAGGCAGCGTGCAGTATATTTACCGGGACGGCTTCCAGCATCGCATCTTCAACAACCCGAAGACCGACGATGTGCCCAGCTATGACATCGTTAACCTGATGCTGACCATCAGACCCGACGCCTGGCCCTGGTATATCGACCTGATGGGGATGAACCTGGCTGACGAAGACGGCATCAATGCCCGCTTTACCGACGTTTTCGGCGTGGGCGCCACCGGTGATGAGCTGATTGCGCCGCGGCAGTACATGGTGCGTTTCGGCATGGAATTCTGATTCTGCCCGATAGAGTATCAGCGAGATGCGCGCCGGCGCTGAATACAAACCTGCAAAGAAGCACTGCGGGAGAAGTTCGAAACGCCCGGAGATTCGGCTTTGCCGGTAATATCACTGCGAAAAAATCGAAACAGGCGCAACCAGCGGTATTGGTAAAGCCCGGCCTTGACCCGGATACGTTCTACCGGAAAATTGTACACCATCCAAAAGAATGGTATTTAAACGCTGGCTCATAATGAGACAATTGACGCCACGCTGGACTGTACTAAACTCATAATGTGTAAGCAATTACCCTTATGCCAAATTCAACTTCTCATTCCGCGACCAAGCTCCAGCCACACATACATCGCGGCCAACTATTGCCGCGCCCTCGACTACAGCGTTATATATCAGATATCGAAAATCATTTACTGGCTACTGTAATCGCGCCTGCGGGTTATGGCAAAACAAGTCTATTGGGGCAGTATTACCTAGAGCGTGCTACTGCCGGAGCCCACGTCGCCTGGCTTACTATTGACCAGTCTGACAACGATATCGCCCGTTTCATCGACGGTCTGGTCCACGCGCTCCGTGTAGGGCACAAAGACGTCGGTGAGTCCGTTCTTAGACTTTTGAATAGAAGAACCCGCCCTTCGCCAGAGGCACTGATGACGACGCTCATAAATGAGGTGGCGGCATTAAATCATAAGTGCTTTGTATTCCTGGACGATTTCCATTTGACTTCAAACTCTGAACTGCTTGATACGCTAAGTACAATTTTTCTGAGAAGTCCCCCTAATCTGCGTTGGATCATAGCAGCGCGCACGGTCCCGCTCGGCCTGCCCCTTGGTCGACTACGAGCCCTGGGACAGCTAATTGAAATTCGGGACAATGACTTGCGTTTTACCGTATATGAAAGCGCCGAATTTGTGGAAAAATGTATGAAATTGGAGTTGGCTTGTTCTGAAGTTAAGCTCTTGAATAAGCGTACGGAAGGTTGGATAGCGGGACTCCAACTCGCTTCACTCTCTCTGGGAAAAGTGAGTAACCGCCGCAAATGGATTGACGAGTTGTCTGGCGAATATCGTAATATCGCTGAATTCCTGGCAGACGAGGTGTTGCGTAACCAGGATAAAGATACCCGTGAATTTCTACTTCGGACATCGATCCTCTCACGCCTCCATCGCGATCTTTGCTCGACAGTTACACAAATGAAGGATTGTAACTCGATTTTAGAACATGTGATTTCTTCCCGCCTGTTCATTTCTTCTCTGGATGAAACCGATGACTGGTACCGGTTTCATCACCTCTTCGCAGAATTTCTGGAACGTCGTTTGCATGAACGCCATCCGGATTTTGTCCCGGTACTGCACACCCGCGCATCGCAATGGCTTGAGGAACATGGATTTCACCTGGATGCAATTCATCATGCGTGTAAAGCGCAAGATTTTGAACGTGCGGTAGAGTTGCTTGAATTCATCAGCGAACCATTATTTTCCAGCGGACAAGTGGCGACCCTTGAATATTATGCGGCACTTATTCCACAACGTGTGCTTGAAGGTCATCCGAAGTTGTTACTGGATCTTGCCTGGCAACACATCCTGATTTGGGATTTCAGCGAGGGCAGGCGCGTATTAAAAAATGTGCGCCGTGGATTGGCTGCAACCAGAGCCGACACTAAATTCCGTCTATCCCGGGAAGAAATTGAATATCTTGCCGGCAAACTCGATCACCGTGAAATGATGTTATCATTTATTTCCGATGATCTAGCACGTACTGAAGAGAAATGCATTGCATGGTTGACGGCAGATTATCGTTCAGACCCAGCGATGCACATGCTTACCTCAGTCAAAATCATTCTTCAGGCTGCCAGAAGGAATCGTTTTGAAGTGGGAGACACAATGGCACTTGCATCAGCTGTGCATGATATTTGTGTTGAACACAAAGTCTTGTACGGCAGTATCTACCATGACTGCCTGGTCGGGATCACACTCAGCATACAAGGGGAACTCGATAAAGCAGAGACTTGTTTCAAAAACGGCTTAACTCACGCCTCGGAATTATATGGGCAACTGTCGCCGCTGACGGCAATGCCTGGACTGTTACTGGCTGAATTATGTTACGAGCGCAATCGTTTGGATGAAGCGCGTACGCATATCAATGAACATATACAAAATTGTATCCGGGTCGGTATAGCCGACCAACTCATAGCCGGGTATGTCACAAAAACCCGATTACTCGCACAAGATGGTAATTTTGGCGCAGCCATCGAAACTCTGAACGAAGGTGATAAACACGCTATACGGTTCGACTTCAACCGTTTACAGGCTCACCTTGCCGGGGAACGTATACGTCTGTATTTATTAACAGGTGAACGAAAACTTGCAATGGAAATCGGGCGGAGAAACGGGTTGTTGGGGCCGCCCACAAAACTGAAACCAGGTCCGGGGGCTACCACGGCGACTTTATCTTCAGCCATAAGCTGGACACGGTTGGCACGGCATAGAGGCGACCTCGATGGTGCCGTTCGTCTACTTAAGCAATGGTGGGGATATGTGACTGAGAGAGCGTGCTGGAAACCCGCGGTAGGTATCGGGGTTCAACTTTCTAAGCTCATGGCTGAAAACGGTGATCAATCGGCGGCTCGCCGACACCTTTCGGAAACGATGTCGTTGTACAATGCCCAGGGGTTTATCCGCACCTGTCTGGACGAAGGACCGATTATCAGCAAGCTACTTGGTGAAATCGATATGGAAATAACCTCCAAACCGGGAATGGCGGTCTGCACGCTTCAAAAAGCATTAAATGCGTTATCTGATGCGGACAATGCCTGGCCATTTGATACGAAGGCGTTGCAAATCGAGGTGGTTCTTAAAGAACGCGAAGTAGAAATCCTGGAACTTGCAGCAGATGATCGTTCCAACAGCGAAATAGCATCGCGTTTGGCGCTTTCTACGAATACCGTAAAGTGGTACTGGCAGCAGATATTCTCAAAATTTGATGTAAACAGACGCGGCACCGCAGTACGCAAAGCTCGCGATCAAGGCTTGATTCTCTAGCTCGTCTTTTGATGAAAACATGGCCTTCCCATTGCTCCTGGCAAACAGGAAAAGTCATTCATATAACCAGATTGTGTGCCGGGGTTTTAACACGTGTTACTATCAGTATTTGATTGAATTTGAACTTTACGGAGAGGAACTATGACGAAGAACAAAGGAAAGATATTCCTGGTTGGAAGTATCCCACTCAATTCAGTCGAAGAAGTATTTCATTTATGCGGGACACTGCTAGCCGATCATCTGCTATCAATCCCTGACGGAGAGGTCGGAGACCGAACATTTTGGATACTGTATCTTGCTTATCGTACCTATCACGGGCATCCGGATATCGAGACCATACAACGCCCTGAACCACCCGAGTGGAAGCCGACAAGTATGGATAATTGTTGGGCATTCAAACTCAAGCCGGGTGTGGAAAAGCTACGCCTTGAGTCCCTCGGTTATGCCGATGAGGCCATCAAATCCTACATCGCTTTCAGGGACGCCCGAGAGAAAGGCGACATCCCGCCAGGTGTACGTTTTCAAATTGCCTTCCCCTTTCCCCAGGATGCCACCTATTTCTTCTTCCGAGATCCGACCGAGCACAAAGCTGTTATGGCAGCCTATGAAGAGGCGTTAAGGAGCGAAATTGAGACGATTCTTAATCATATCCCAGCAAATGAGCTATGCATTCAATGGGACGTCTGTACAGACCTGCTAGAAATGACCGGCCGCTACTATTCATGGTCGCGCCCCGAAACTGCTTGGGACCGTTACATTAGCCCCCTTCGACGACTCCCGCGCGAGGTTCCGAGGGATGTGATGATGGGTTTCCATTTCTGCTACGGCACATTTCCGCAGAAACCTGCAATTATGCCGGAAGATCTGACCCTGAGCGTGAAGTTTGCCAATGCGGCGGTTGCTGAATCGGGACGCAGGGTTGACTTTGTTCATCTGACGGTACCCAGGATCAGGACCGATGATGTCTACTTTCGCCCGCTTGAAGATCTCGATATAGGTGATACGCGGGCATACCTCGGAGTTATTAACACAGACGGAGTCGAAGCCACCAAAGAACGTATCGCAGTGGCGCGTAAGTTTTTACCGGATTTTGGTCTCGCGGCAGAATGTGGTTTTGGTCGGGAAAGACCAGAGGATATCCCCGGAATTATCGATTTACACAAACAGGTCGCCGACGATATCTTTTGATATTGGAAAAATTTTGTCTTAACAACTTTAATCCTGGAAACGATACGGAAGAATAGTATCAATCTGATCTTCGGCCTGTGTTATGCCGATCTGACCGGCACGGGATTGTTCATCAAAATCCAGATACCCATCGATGCTGCCGCGGAAATCGGCGTTGCAGTAGAAGGACTGGAACTGCAACCATACCATATTGCCGAAAATCTTGTTCAAGTTGGCCCGTGGCAGAGTTTCATATCACCACACTAAAGAATGGTGAAGGAAAAATAAAATAGTCTTACCATTCGAAATAAACTTGACAGCCCATTGATCGATGATGCGTTTTAAATGACCTGAACACCTATATTTTTCAATACGTTACAGACACAGATAGTGATATTTTTAAAAAATATATGGTACATCGCTGGTTGGGATACGGAATTACCCAGAGGCACTACCTTGGCCCGGACTATTATCAATGTTCCCATTGTCTTATTTCGACACATGGATGGTTCGGTCGCAGCTTTAGAGGATCGTTGCTGCCACCGCGCCGCTGCCCTGCATCTTGGCAAGGTGGAAGGCAATGGATTGCGTTGTATGTACCATGGCATGAAATTTGACGGTGATGGCCGATGTGTTGATATTCCTGGCCAAACTACAATCCCGAAGGCGGCCCGTGTGATTTCATTTCCAGTAGTTGAACTCGATAATTGGATCTGGGTATGGATGGGTGACCCTGAACTGGCAAACCCGGACATGATTCCACGCGGCATCAGTCCGCGCGACCCAAACTGGAACATGATTACGGGTTCGCTGACGTTTAAATGTGATTATCGCCTGATCATGGACAACCTGCTTGATTTTTCCCATGTCACCTATGTTCATCGGAAAACATTTGGAGGCTCCAATGCCTATGCGGAAACGTTACCGGATATAACTATCAGTGACCGTTCAATACATATTGAGCGATGGGTATATAACGAACCAACACCGGTCTTTACATGGGATGCGTTTGGTGGACCGGATGTGCGTATCGACATGCATTACGATTACACCTTACACCTGCCTTGTACTTTCCTGATGCGTTTCAGGCATTTCACTGCAGGAAATGTGACTGATGGTCCGTCTAATGGTCAACTAGTGCTCGACACCTGGACATCCCAGGGGGTTACACCTGTAAGTGAAGATAAAGCTCAATATTATTTTTCCTGGGGCGCCAGCTCAGAAACCGACTCACCCGGTATTGCCCCTTTATTGGAACGTGGTGTGAAAGCGGCTTTCCGTGAAGACAGGGAAACAATTGAGGCACAACATATTAACATCCAACGGGACCCGGAACGTGCATTTGTTGCTACAGGACATGATCAAGCTGCGATGCGGATGCGCCGTATCCTGGATAAAGCACTTGAGTTCGAGAATAGTAAATCTGCGGATGCCGCATAAGGAGAAGTTTACTAAGAAAACGGTTTCATTCCATAGCCGATTAGAAAATAAACCACTTACTCGAAAAAGGGAGGTAACTCCTATGATATACAAAATATTAAAGGCGGCTCTGTTGACTGTTGGCAGTTTGCTCGCATTCAATGTGGTTGCTGAAATTACCGATACCGACATCGAATACTCGTTCTGGCCTTATAAGGACGGCCCACCCAAAGTCGAAGGGATTACCGTTGGCATGAGAATTGATGCCAGTAATGCAGCTTCGCTCGAACATGCGTTTGACCCTGGTACTTATGAGTTTATCAAGAACGGGGATTATTCCATTACTGTCGGTAGAACCATGGACTTCGACATGCCCGATGTTTTTATTGAGTTGAGTAAGGTCAACAGGAATGTCGGTTTTGATGACAAGGGGCTGTTGACGAATTATGTGAATGGTCGGCCCTTTCCACATAAACCAAATGCCAATGACCCGGACGCTGGTACCAAGTTAATCTGGAATTTTCAATATGGTCGGGTTTGGGGTGATCTGGGTTGTATGGAACCTTGGTATTGGGACTTTAAGAATATGAGGACCGGCAAAGTCGAGCGCACCATCAAGTATGATCGGGTTTGTATGAAACGCTCGGCATACAAGTCTACCGACAGTCCTATACCTGAAGATTTACCTAATCCGGGCCAGGTCTATCGCAAAATTTATCTCAAAGTGGCCGAGCCGTTTGATGTGAAGAATACCCAGGTCTTGATCCACAAATACAAGGATGATACCAAGCGTCTGGATGGCTGGTTGTATCTGGGTTTCCAGCGTCGGGTACGCCGTATGGCGACCGGTCAGATTACCGATGCCTTTTTGGGCTCGGACATCATGATAGAGGATTTCGAAGGGTATGAAGGCCGGGTATCGGATTACACATGGGAATACCAGGGTGAGACCACCTTATTGATGCCTATGTGGAACCACAATGAAACAGTGAAAGGCTATTCAGATATCCAACGTTCCCATAAACCCGCTGACGATGAACATTATGATTACATCAATTTTGTAGGTAAAGGTGGGTGTTTCCCGGACGCACCGTGGATGTTGCGTAAGTTGTATATAGTGAAAGGCTCACCTAAAGACCCATACCATCCATTGAGCCAGCGCATAATTTATATTGATGCCCAGACGAATGAGATGCCCATCAGTCTGATCTACGACCGTGGTGGCAAGTATTGGAAGTGGTGGTTAATTGGTTGGCCACACCTTGACCATCACCTGGCCATCAACAAAGGCAAAGGCGCGATGATCGGTGATGCCGTAACCATGGTTGATGTGCAGGCTCAGCATTGCACAACTCTGTCTTTCTACGGGAAGGTGGACCCATCACTCGCCGATAACAGCCTGTTCACCGTACAACAGTTGCGTATATCCGGTCGCTGATAATGATGGCATATGGTCTGACTAACTGACCGGGTTTAATAATGGCAGGTTGGGCTGATTGTATTAAGTGGAGGCCAGTGTCTGGAATCCTGAAACCATATGCCCATATAACATCTGATTTGGATTATTGAGGAGACACAGATTATTTCATAGCAGTACTATTTGTGTCTCCCTGCGAGACCTCCTCCTCAATCAAAGCCTTGAGTTTGCGTCGTACACGGACATTTCCGGCATCGCTGGACAATAAAACCGGATTCAATGAAAACAGATCGGTTGTCTCAATCTCTTCCTGTTGTAAGTCAATCACAGGTTTGTCTTCCGTGGCAAAGGCTGTTCTTAAGCCCTCCTTATGCATTTCATTGTATTCCGCATCATACTGTTTATAGTTACGGGCGGAACCAAAGAAATAATGCGTCGATTTAGCCGTCTCAGGAGTCATAATATGATGATCGTATAAGACCACGCCGTCCTTATGGTAATCATCACTGCCTTGTACGGCACCAACTTGTAAATGCATATTGGATGGGGCATGCCATTTTACTGAAAAGAATTGATCAGCCTTTCCCTCCGGTTCCTCAAGATGCACGGCGAGTAACTGCATTGCCGGATCGGCCTTCCAGTCCCAGCGGATATTGATATCATCTCTCTCTTCCGTTACTTCCGGAATAAGAGGACTCAGTTTGCCATTAGTATTAATCAGTGGACCATGTAGGTGGTCGATATGGGTCAAATCCATAATATTATCGGTCATCAATTCATAATTTGCGTTGTTACGTATCGCAAAATAAAAAACCGCATCTTTAGGGCTCTTACTGAGCATACTGCAATCCAGGATCTTCGAAGGATCCGCTTTTTCCGTATCACCGAGCCATATCCACAAAAAGCCGTCACGCTCCACTACCGGGAAGGATTGTACTACAGCTGCCTTGGGGATTCTGCCATCTCCATGCGGGCTATGAACGCATTTGCCGGTGTAATCATATTTTAAACCGTGATAATGGCAAACTACTATATCGCCCTCGCGCTTACCCATAGAAAGAGGCAGAAATCGATGAGCACACCGATCACGCATGGCCACTGGTTCACCATTATGTTTTCGGTAAAGTAAGATGGAAATATCCAGAATCTTGCGACGAAAAAGAACTTCACCATCAACTTCAGTGGATAAGGCAGCCACGTACCAGGCGTTCATTAAATATCTAACTTCTCCAGTCATACAATAAATTCTCGCTCTCTATTTCTATACTAAGAAAATCCATATAAACAATAAGTTGGAAGACACTCCTGAATATACTACATGTTCCGCATACTATAGTAAGCCTGCTTAGGCGCTTCACCAACCTTTAGGGTGGTCATAACCAGCCTTGTCCAGAATCAAATAAACACAAACCTGGCCAGGAAGATCAGTGCCAGAAACCAGACGCCGGCGGAAATATCCCTGTATCTACCGCTTGCCAGTTTGACGCTCACGTAGGTGATGAAACCCACGGCGATGCCGTCTGCTATGGAAAAAGTCAACGGTATGGCGACAATCGTGAGCAACGCAGGGACCAGTTCGGTGGCATCTTCCCAGTCCAATGCGCGCATCCCGCCCAGCATCAGCATGGCTACGAACAGCAACGCTCCCGATGTGGCGAATTCAGGCACCATCTGCGCCAGCGGAGCAAAGAATACCGCCAGCAGGAACAGGACTCCCACCGTCACCGCGCTCAACCCGGTGCGGCCGCCACTGGCAATGCCCGCTACACTCTCCACGTAGCTGGTTACCGGGGTACAGCCGAGGCAGGCTCCAACCACACTTGATGAGCTGTCAGCCTTCAGCGCCCGGTCCAGGTTACGGATATTGTCCTGGTCGTCAACCAGGCCGGCCCGGTAGGCAACACCCATCAGGGTGCCGGTAGTATCGAACAGGTTGACGAACAGAAAGGCCGCCACCACGCTCACCATACCCACGTCAAGCGCACCGGCAATGTCCAGTTGCAGGAAGGTCGAGGCCATATCCGGCGGTGCGGACACCAGTCCGCGCCAGGATACCAGCCCGGTGAGCATACCGGCGGCCGTTACCGCGAGGATGCCCAGCATGATGGCGCCGGGAACCCCCCTCACGCCCAGGCCGGCGATCAGCAAGAACCCGATGCCGGCCAGCAGGGGTTCGGGCCGGGTCAGGTCGCCGAGGCTAAGGATCGTTGCGGGATTGGCAACGACGAGACCGCCGTTCTGCAAACCGATAAAGCCGATGAACAGGCCCACCCCGCAGCCCATGGCAAAACGCAGGTTCATGGGAATGCTGTTCAGCATCCAGCCGCGCAAACGGGTAACACTGATGATCACGAACAACACGCCGGAGAGAAAGACCGCTCCCAGGCCGACCTGCCAACTGTAGCCCATGTTCCCGACCACCGTGTAGGTAAAGAATGCGTTCATGCCCATACCCGGCGCCAGCCCGACCGGCCAGTTCGCATACAGGCCCATGAACAGGCAGGCCAGCGCCGAGGCCAGGCAGGTGGCGACGAAACTGGCGCCCGGGTCCATACCGGCCGCGGCCATCATCTGCGGATTGACGAAGATAATGTAAGCCATGGTGACGAAGGTGGTAAGCCCCGCCAGCACCTCGGTACGGACCCTGGTGCCGTGTTCCGACAGCCTGAACAGGCGCTCCAGGAAGGGGGTAAGTGAGTTCACCATAATGCCAGTTTACAGGGGCCGGGGATTAGGGGCCAGGGGCTGGCCCCCGCTTCATGTCGTATAACCGATTAATCCTGTCGCAAAGCCGACCCCGCACAGGTGATATATCTAATATCGTCGGCTATCATTGTCGCATAGCAGGTTCCCGATTCCCGGCAACCCGGATTGCCCGACTTGCAATATAGAACAGTATGAAAAATCATGCGCAAATCGTCATCGTTGGCGGCGGCATCATGGGAGCCGGGCTGCTCTACCACCTGGCTGAGGAAGGTTGCAGCGACGTTCTCCTGATTGAGAAAGGCGAACTCACTTCGGGTTCGACCTGGCATGCGGCCGGCCAGTGCCCGAACTTTGTCGGCAACTACAACCTCGCCAAGATCCACGAATACAGCATCTCCCTTTATAAGAGGTTGGAGGAAATCACCGGCCAGTCCGTAAGCTGGCACACCTCGGGCAGTGTTCGTTTCGCGCTGACCGAGCGCGACCTTGACTGGTTCAGGTACGTGCAGGGAATCGCGGACAATGTCGGTTTCCACATGGAAATCATCGGCGTCGACGAGATCAGGAAACTCAATCCGTTCATATCCACCGACGGCGTCCTGGCCGGAGCGTGGACGCGTGACGACGGTCATGCGGACCCGGCAGGACTCACCAACGCGATGGCGCGCGGCGCGCGCGACATGGGCGCCACGATTGTCCGGCACAACCGGGTCACCGATATTAAACTGCTGCCCTCCGGCGAGTGGCAGGTGGTGACCGAGAATGGCGTCGTCATTGCAGAAACCGTCGTCAACGCAGCAGGTTGTTATGCGAGACAGGTGGCGCAAATGGTCGGAACGGACCTGCCGATCTGCAATATTCAGCACCACTACCTCGTCTCCGGGCCGATCCAGGAGTTTATCGACCGGGAGGAGGAGATCCCTGTCATGCGCGACCCGTATGCCTCGGCCTACCTGCGCCAGGAGCAGAAGTCCGGCCTGATCGGCATTTACGAGCACGCCGGCCTGGCCGAGGCCTGGCCACCGCAGGGGCTGCCGGAGTGGGAGTCAGAGAGCGAATTGTTTGACGAAGACCTCGACCGCCTGATGCCATGGCTGGAGCGGGCGATGGAGCGCATGCCGATCATCGAAAACGCCGGTCTCAAGCGTATCGTCAACGGCGCCATTCCCCATTCCGCGGACGGCCCGCCCCTGCTGGGACCCGTGGCCGGGCTGAAGAACTTCTGGCTCTGCTGCGGTTCCTCGTTCGGCATTGCCCAGGGCGCGGGGTGCGGCAAGTACCTGGCGCAGTGGATGCTCCATGGCGATGCGGAAATCAACATGACCGGTTTCGACCCGCGCCGCTTCGGTGGTTTCGCCGATGAGAGCTACATGAAAGCCAGGGGTCGCCAGGATTACAGCATGACCTACTTCACCCCCCTTCCCGGTGAAGAGTTGCCCGCCGCCCGTCCGCTTCGCGTCAGCCCGCTGTATGAAAAGCTGCGCGCGCAGGGTTGCGTGTACACCGAGACATTCGGTTGGGAGCGGCCCAAGTGGTTCTCTCCGGATGGACGCGAGGAGGATTACAGTTATCGCCGCAACAACGTTTTCGGAGTGGTGCGCGCCGAATGCCTGGCAGTGCGCGAACGGGTCGGCATCCTGGATTTATCGGGTTTCGCCAAGTACGACGTGACCGGCGCCGGCGCGCGGGCGTTCCTGAACCGTATTTGCGCCAACAGGATGCCGAAAACGAACGGCATTGTCCTTGCGCACGTATTGTCCGAACGCGGCCGTATCGGCGCTGAGATGACAATAACGCATCTTGCGGACGAGCATTTCTACGTGTTGTCCGCAGCCGGCGCCGAACTGCGTGACCTGGATCATTTGACCCGGAGCAGGCGCGCAGGTGAGCAAGTGCAGGTCGCCAACGTCACCGATGAACGGGGGGTACTGGTGCTTGCCGGTCCGCATTCGAGAGATGTTCTTGCCCGGTTGACGGACTCGCCCCTGGACAGCGCGTTCAGGATTCGCTCGCGTGACGAAAACGGGCACTCGTTCCACCCGTTCGAGAG
>MKWU01002356.1_pt1 | contig 28701 bp, 26 predicted proteins | sample 809101 | NCBI WGS metagenome assembly MKWU01 (sample SAMN05860141, study PRJNA318959) | sponge metagenome | host: Aplysina aerophoba | place: Slovenia: Piran, Adriatic Sea, Gulf of Piran | collected 2013-05-07 | reverse complement strand
GATCGCGCGCTCGCCGAGGCCGTGCAACGCGAGCCGATACCGGTTCGCACCGAACGTGTTCGTGAGGATGATGTCGGCGCCCGCCGCGACCATGTTCCGGTGGACGGACTCGACCCGGGCCGGCTCGTCGAGGTTCCATCGCTCTCCGGACGCCCCGCCGGCGAGTCCGAGGGCGAACAGGTTGGTGCCCATGGCGCCGTCGGCGAGAACCCAGTCGCGTTCAGCCAGTAACGCTTCCAGCGGATGCATCGCCCCTACCTCGGAAGTAACCGGTCGATTCCCGTCGCGGCGCCCACGCGGGCGCGCTCTCGCTCGTCGTGTCTGCCGGGGACGACGGTCACGGCGGCGTCGTCCGTCCGCGAATGCGCGGCCCTGATTGCATCGACGCCGGTCCGTGACGGCCGCAAACCTCGGGCGCGGATCGTCGCATACGGGAACGAGTCGAGCATAGCGGGAGTGTCCGACAGGTCCGCGCATCCGCAGCCCCGAACCGGCGACCTATGGGAGGTGGGGATTCGGGTAGAATCGCGAGCCTTGTCCACGGTCGACTTCGGCAACGGAACACCATGCCCACCACGATCATCGCCGGCGCCGGTCATGCCGGCGGGCAGACCGCGCTCAGCCTGCGTCAGGCCGGATACGAGGGCCGCATCGTCGTGTGCGGCGACGAGCCGGTACCGCCCTACCAGCGCCCGCCGCTCTCCAAGAAGTACCTGTCCGGCGAGCTCGCGCTGGAACGCGTGTTCCTGCGGCCGGAGAGCTTCTACGCCACGCACGACATCGAGCTCCGGCTCGGAAACGCCGTCCGCGAGATCGATCCGGAACGCCGGTCGGTCGTGCTCGACGGCGGCGAGTCGCTCGCGTACACCGACCTGGTCATCGCGACGGGAAGCCGCCCGCGCCGGCTCGACCTCCCGGGCGCGGATCTCGGGAACGTCTTCTACCTGAGATCGCTCGCAGACGCCGACGCCATCGGGAAGGAGCTCGTGGCGGGACGCAGGCTCGTCGTCGTGGGCGGCGGGTACATCGGCCTGGAAATCGCCTCGACGGCGAAGGGGCTCGGGTTGGAGGTATGCGTCGTCGAGGCGGCGGACCGCATACTCGGGCGGGTAACCGCTCCCGAGATGTCCGCCTACTACACGCGCGCCCACCGCGCCCGCGGCGTCGACGTCAGGCTCTCGACCGGAATCGTCTCGTTCGAGGGCGACGCGACGGTCCGAGGCGTGGTCTGCGCCGGCGAGACCGTTCCCGCGGACGTCGTCGTGATTGGAATCGGCATCGTTCCCGACGAGAAGCTGGCCGCCTCGGCAAGCATTCCTTGCGACGACGGCATCGTGGTGGACGAGCGCTGCGCGACCGCTGCCGATCACGTTTACGCGGTGGGAGACTGCACCCGCCATCCGAACCCCATCCTGGGACGCACGCTGCGGCTCGAATCGGTGCACAATGCGCTGGAGCAGGCGAGGACGGCGGCCACCAACATCGCGGGAACTCCCTCGAAGTACGAGCAGGTCCCGTGGTTCTGGAGCGATCAGTTCGATCTCAAGCTCCAGATGGTCGGAATGTCCCAGGGCTACGACACCATCGTCCAGCGCGGCTCGATGGACGCGGACGACTTCGCGATGTTCTACTTGAAGGAGGGCGTGCTGATTGCCGTGGACGCGGTCAATCGTCCGCGGGAGTTCATGGCCTGCCGCAAGCTTGTGCCGCAGCGCCCGAGCATCGACTCCGCGAAGCTCGCCGACGAGTCGATCCCGATGAAGGAGATGGTCTGACGAATGGCGAGAATCACCTTCATTCAGCCCGACGGTTCCGCGTCGACGGTGGAGGTCCCGAACGGACTCACGGTGATGGAAGGGGCGATCGAGAACGACATAACCGGGGTGATTGCGCAGTGCGGCGGAAGCTGCTCCTGCTCCACCTGCCACTGCTACGTCGCGGACGAGTGGATGGGCACGCTGCCGCCGGCGGAGGAGGAGGAGACGGGACTGATCGAGTTCGCCTGGGAGCCCCGGGAATGCAGCCGCCTCACGTGCCAGATTCGCGTCACCGACGAGCTCGACGGGCTCGTGCTCCACGTTCCGGCCGAGCAGTTGTGATCGGACTCGGCACCATGACGGCACCGGGACGCAGCGGATGATTCCGCTTCAGGCGCATGCGGTGGAAGAGGGGAGTCGCGACCGCTTCGGCCGGCCGCTCCACGATCTCAGGATCTCGGTGACGGATCGGTGCAACTTCCGGTGCACCTACTGCATGCCGAAGGAGCTGTTCGGAGCGAGCTACCGCTTCATGCCGCGCAGCAAGCTGCTCTCGTTCGAAGAGATCACCCGCCTGGCCGGGATCTTCGTCGCTCATGGCGTGCGCAAGGTTCGACTGACTGGCGGCGAGCCGCTGCTTCGTCAGGGACTGGAGGATCTCGTGCGGATGCTGTCCGCGGTGGCGGGGCTCGAGGATCTGACCCTCACCACCAACGGCTCGCTGCTCACGCTGGATCGCGCTCGCCGGCTGCGTGCGGCCGGACTGGAGCGGCTGACGGTGAGCCTGGACGCAGTCGACGACACGGTGTTTTCGTCGATGAACGACGTGGGGTTCCATGTCGGACCCGTTCTGCAGTCCATCGAGGACGCCGGCCGTGCCGGACTGAGCCCGATCAAGATCAACATGGTCGTCAAGCGCGGCGTGAACGATCACGAGATCGTGCCGATGGCGGAACGCTTCAGAGGCACGGACCACATCGTGCGGTTCATCGAGTTCATGGACGTCGGCACCACGAACGGGTGGCGCATGGACGACGTCGTGTCGGCACGCGACATCGTCGAGACGATCGGCCGCGTGCATCCCCTGAGAGCGGCGGAGCCGAACTACCGCGGGGAAGTCGCGAGACGCTGGCGCTATGCGGACGGGGCGGGCGAGATCGGGGTCATCGCGTCGGTCACCCAACCGTTCTGCGGGGCGTGCACGCGGGCTCGTCTGTCGGCGGAGGGGAAGTTGTATACGTGCCTGTTCGCGAACACGGGCTTCGACCTCCTCGAGCTCGTGCGCAGCGGCGCTTCGGACGAAGCCCTGTCTGCGGCGATCGGATCGGTGTGGAGCAGGCGCGACGATCGCTACTCCGAGCTGCGCAGCAGCAATACGCCGACGCGGCCGCGTATCGAGATGTCGTACATCGGCGGGTAGAGCGGGCACGCACACCGGGTGGAGAGAAGGAACTCCGGCATGACGGAAGAAGAACGGGGCCAACCAGCAGTGGCGAGCCCGAAAGGGCGCCGGCTGACGAGACGGCGGTTCATCCAGACGACGGGGGCGGCGGGGGTCGGTGCGGCGGCGCCGGCGGTGATCGGGTCCCGTGCCGCCGCCGCAGCGAAGGCGGCCTATCCGGTCAAGTCCATCATCGCGCTTGATGAACTTTCTCCGGGAACGACCGTCCCGTTCACCTATCCGGACGACCGATCGCCGGCGCTTCTCCTGCGCATGTCCACCGAGGTGCTCGAAGGCGTGGGACCGGACGCGAGCATCGTCGCATTCTCATCCCTGTGCACGCACAAGGGATGTCCGGTGAGCTACAGGCCGGAGCACCGCCTGCTCATCTGTCCGTGCCACTGGAGCACCTTCGATCCGGAGAAGGCGGGCGGTCTCGTCATCGGCCAGGCGAGCCAGCCGCTGCCCCGGATCGAACTGCGCGTCGAGTCCGGCATGGTCGTCGCGACGGGTGTGGAAGGGCTCATCTACGGCCGGCACACCAACCTCGTCTGAGGGCCATTCGAGCGATGAGTCGCGTGCCCATTCCGCCGGCCGACGCCGAACGCCGCAACACCGTGTGCCAGTTCTGCATCGTCGGATGCGGCTACCGCGTGTACAAGTGGCCGGAGGGCCGCGAGGGAGGCCCGGCGCCGCGGGACAACGCGCTCGGGCTCGATCTTCGCGAGCCTCTGCCTCCGAATTCGGCGTGGATTGCGCCGTCGATGCACCGGGTCATCACCGAGGGAGACGGCCGCCGGTATCACGTGGCTATCGTGCCTGATGGAGAATGTTCGGTAAATCATGGACTTGCGTCGGTGCGGGGCGCAAGTCTGGCCCAGACCCTCTACGCGCCGGACCAGGAAACGAAGGCGCGGCTTCACGTCCCGATGGTGCTCGGTCCGCAAGGGCACGAACGCACGAGCTGGGAGAGTGCGGTGGATCTGGGCGCCCGGGTCGTCAAGGCGGTCATCGATCGCTGGGGGCCGGACGCGGTGGGAATGAAGTTCTTCGACCACGGAGGCGGGGGAGGGGGCTTCGAGAACAACTGGGCGGTGGGGCGGCTGTTCTTCACCGGCATCGGCACCCGCACCGCTTCGATCCACAACCGGCCCGCCTACAACAGCGAGGTTCACGCGGCCGCGGACGCCGGAATCGCGCCCCTGACCAACGCCTACCTGGATGCCCGGCTCGCCGACACCATCGTCGTCGTCGGGGCGAACCCGTACGAGACCCAGACGAACTACTTCCTCGATCACATGGCGCCGAACCTTCAGGGCGCGACGCTCGACGCCAAGCGGGCGGCCTTCGGCGCCGAGCCGGTCGATCACGGACGCATGATTGTCGTCGATCCACGCCGCACCATGACGGTGGCGACGGCGGAGGCGGCGGGCGGAGCGGACCGGGTGATGCATCTCGACATCGAGCCCGGGACCGACATCGCCCTGCTCAACGCGATTGCACGCGTGATTCTCGACCAGCGCTGGCATGACGTCGATTTCCTGCGCCGTCGCTGCGAGTGGCAGACGTTCGAGTCATGGCAGCGCTCCACCCTCCAGGTCGATCGGCCCACCAGCGAGTTCGTGGTCCGCGCGGCCCGACTGTGCGGTATCGCGCCCGAGCGAATCCACGAGGCGGCGCGATGGATTGCGGCCCCGAAGGAGGGGGGGTACCGCCGCCGCAGTCTGCTGCACTACGAGAAGGGACTGATCTGGGGTCTGAAGAACTACGAGAACATCGCCGCAATCGTGGGCCTCGGACTCCTCGGCGGCAACATCGGCAAGCCGGGAACCGGCATCAGCCGCCTGGGCGGCCACCAGGAGGCCTACGTCAGGCCGCCGTATCCCGGCGGCCGGCCCGCGCTCAACGTCGACGAGTCGGTGCGCCGGGGCGAGGCGAAGGTATTCTGGGTCGGCGGCTGCAATCCCGTGCTCACCACCCTGCGGGCCGAGGCCATGGAACGGGCCCTGGAACAGCGCGGCGGCCTGGTCACCAGGGCGCTCCACGACACGCGCGATGTCCCGGTCGGCCAACGGGTGACCGCCGTCGTCGAGGCGATGAAGCGCGGCGGCATGTTCATGCTGGCCCAGGACATCTACCTCACCGCGACCGCCCGCCATGCGCACCTGGTGTTGCCCGCTGCCCAGTGGGGGGAGATGAACCTCACGTCGATCAACGGGGAGCGGCGGCTTCGACTCTACGAGCGGTTCATGGACCCTCCGGGGGAGGCCGTGCCCGACTGGGCCATCGCCGCGAGGTTCGCGAGACGGCTTCGCGAGCTGTACCTCGAAGATCGCAATCCGCTGATGGCCAACCGATTCCTCGACTTCGAGTGGGGGACCGACGAGGACGTCTTCATCCACGCCCGCTACCAGTTCGACGGCGGCGCCGGCGATCCCATGGAGGGCTACGCAGGCGTGACCTACGACCTGCTGCGCCGGCTCGGCAACGAAGGCATCCAGACGCCGGTGCGGATGGTGAACCGCACCCCGTCCGGCACGGTTCGGCTGCACGAGGACGGCCGGTTCTTCACACCCTCGGGCAAGGCGCGGTTCGTTCCGGCGCCGCTTCCCTGGCCTGGATACGGCGCGGCGTTCGAATCCCAGCGCCGGCGATACCGGTTCTGGGTGAACAACGGACGCACGAACCACATCTGGCAAACGCTGTACCACCACCGCCATGTCGCGTTCCACCGTGATCGCGTGCCCCTCCCGTACATCGAGATGCACCCCGAAGATGCGCGTTCCCTCGGCATCGAACCAGGCGATCTCGTCGAATTGTCCAACGACGTCGGCACGGTCCGGGCGACCGCGTATCCGACCACGGCGGTGAAGCCGAGCCATACGTTCATGGTGTTCGGGCAGCCGCGCGGCGCGGTTGGAGATCTCGTCTCGGATCATGTCGATCCGGATACCACGATTCCGTACTACAAGGGGGTCTGGGCGGACATCCGGCGCGTGGGTCCACAGCCGGATACGCACCGGGTGTCGTTTCGGCCGCAGAACGTAGCGGTCTGAGGCGACTCGAGGCGACTGAACCGAAGTCGATGATCCGGAGGCAGAGCAGGGTGGCGCACGACCTCGGACGCTCGCTGGCCGGGATCCGTAACGACGGCACACGTTCGATCGCCCGCGATTCGCACTCCGTTTGCAGGCGGTTGTTCGCGGCGTCCGTGTTCGCGGCGGTCGCGGCACTGACCGGGTGGGAGGCGTCGGCAGCGCCGCTGGACTACCGGGGTGCCGATCTCCGTGGACACGATTTCTCCCGGCAAGTGCTCGATGGCGCGGTGCTGACCGGCGCGAACCTGACCGGCGCCGATCTCACAGGCGCATCGTTGAAAGGCGCCGACTTGCGGGAAGCCTATCTGCGGGAGGCCGACGGCCGCGGCGCCGACTTCACCGGCGCCGACCTCGGCAGCGCCGATCTCACCCGCGCGCGCCTCGACGGAGCGATTTTCACGAATGCGCGGTTGCTCCGCGCGATACTCGATTCGGCATCGGTCGCGCACGCGACGATGCGCGGAGCGTTGCTCGCGGGCGCATCGCTGGTGCGCGCCAACCTCGAAGCCGCGGACCTGACCGGCGCGCTGCTTGCCGATGCCGACCTCTCGCAGGCCGTGCTTCGAAAGGCGACGCTGAACGACGCGGAGCTGGGAGCGCCGGGAGCAGGACACCCGGGTCCCCGTGGGGCACGGATGCGCGGGGCCGACCTGTCCGATGCGAGTCTCGAGGCGGCCGGCCTCATCAGCGTCGACATGAGCGAGGCCGTGCTCCAGCACGCGAACTTCCGGCGAGCGCGGCTGCAGCACGCCAACCTTACGTGGGTTCGCGCTCCCGGAGCACGATTCAACGGCGCCGAGTTGTCATGGGCACGCGCCTACGGCGCCGACTTCACGGCGGCCGACTTCAGCGACGCCGATCTCACGTCTGCCCAGTTGGTCGGCGCCAACCTGAGCCGCGCGATTGCGCGCGGCGCGACACTCGAAGACACGAACATGGAACAGGCGACGTTGTGGGAGTTTCGCGTGGAAGAGGCGATTTCCACCGGAGTCCGGCTCGGCGCCGCCACCGGCGTGCCGGATGCGCTTCGACAATGATCGCGGCCGCTCCGCGAACCACGGTCGGCGGTGACCGGCTGGCCGGCACGGCGGAGCGAGAGACACGGAATGAGCCGATGGGTGGAAGGGAGCTCGGTGGCGCCGAGGGGTCGGCCGGATTGGCGTAGCGAAATCCGGCACGGTGCGGCGCGAGGTGTGATGTCGGGTTGCGCCTTCGGCTGACCCGACACCGCCACGGACTACCTTGAACAAGTGCCGATGCGGAATTCGGTGCAAGGAATTTGGCGATTCGAGACCGCCCATGGAGGACGGCCCGGGGACGGGTGAGGCGTTCCGACGGTTCCGGGCGATGGGGAGAGGACATGACCGACAGCAGCACTTCTGATGACACCGCCAGGACTTCTGCGGGGCCGGGCTCGCTACCGCTGCCCGGTGCCCTCGCGGGAGAGTTCTTCGGAACGTTCATCCTCGTCTTCTTCGGCGTCGGAGCCGTCAATGCCGCGGTGGTCACTGGCGCGCAGACCGGTCTCTGGCAGGTCGCGGTGGTGTGGGCGGTCGGCGTGAGCCTCGGCATCTACACCGCGGCGGCGTTGTCCGGTGCGCACATCAATCCCGCCATCACCGCCGCCGCCGCGGTCTGGGACGGATTTCCGTGGCGTCGGGTCGTTCCCTACTGGATTGCCCAGACGCTCGGAGCGGCCGCTGCCTCAATCGTCCTTTACGGCATGTTCTTCGAGGCGATTGTCGAGTTCGAACGCCAGCACGGACTGCTGAGAGGTGGTCCGGGGAGCGAGCTCAGCGCCATGGTGTTCGGCGAGTACTTCCCCAACCCCGCGGTATTCGGCACCGATGAGGAGGCGTGGCGGGTCGTGGGGCCCGTCACCGCGTTCACGGCGGAGCTTGTCGGCACCGCGATGCTCGCGTTCCTCGTGTTCGCGGTCACCAGCCCCAGAAATCCCGGGCGACCGCCGTCGGCAGCCGCCGCGGTGGTGATCGGCGTCGGCGTCGCGGCGATCATCTCGGTCGTCGCTCCTCTGACCCAGGCTGCGCTCAATCCGGCGCGTGATTTCGGTCCCCGGGCGGTGTCGTGGTTCCTCGGGTGGGGTGACATCGCAATTCCCGGTCCGCGCGGCGGATTTTTCACGGTCTACATCCTCGCGCCGATCACGGGCGCGATCATCGGCGCCGGCGTGTACAAGGCGCTTTCGACGATGCTGCCCAAGAGCCCACCCAACGGGGACTGAACGGGACTCGGTCGGAATCGTCGCCGTCGAACGGCCGGCCCGGCGGCTCGTACCAACGCGCAGAGCGAGAGTGGGGTGACGACACGCCGTATCGTGATTCGCGAATTCACCAGGACTAAATTGCGCATAATCAATATTATGTTAAATTGAATCACTGATTCCGGTTCGCACGGCAATCTGCACTGCCTTCCCTGCGGTAGCGGCGTGGTCGGATCTTGGTGCCCGGGACCGGGGTCGAACCGGTAAGGCCCGTGCGGGCCGGCGGATTTTACGTACCACCGTAGCTTTCGCTACTGCGCGCCGACAGCGCGCGCTCCGTGGTCTGGACTATCCCTTTGCCATATGCCTTCCGGCACTTAGGCAGGGGCCGTCTAGTCTCTACACTTTCCCATGCCCCGCATGGGCTTAGCTCGGGATCGCCATCAGCACGACCTGTTAAGGGTTCCCCGAATTTGACCCCTGTGCACCCTCGCGTTTCCGCGAGGGGGACCCTGACGAGTCCGCTGCGTCTGCCAATTCCGCCACCCGGGCGATGGAGGCCGGCAGCATAGAGAGGCACATCCGCGATGTAAACGACGGGCGGTGTGCGGGTGAAGCGAGAAAAATGGAGGCTGAGGTCGGAATCGAACCGGCGTACACGGCTTTGCAGGCCGCTGCATGACCACTCTGCCACTCAGCCCGGGCAATCAACCGATGAAGAATTGCCGTACTCGATCGATGCGGAGTCTGGAGCGGGAAACGAGACTCGAACTCGCGACCCCAACCTTGGCAAGGTTGTGCTCTACCAACTGAGCTATTCCCGCTGTATTGAGCTGGATTTTCCAGAAGGCTGCGATCCCCTGTCAAGCGATTCCGGCCCCGGGTGCCCTGCCCTGCTCACGTCGAGCGATCGCCGTCGGTGCCTTTTGCCGTCATCGTCGGCCACGCCGCGCGCAGGTAGATCATCATCGACCATATCGTGAGCACGGTAGCCACGTAGAGCAGAACGGTCCCGAGCCAGTACACCGGAACCGGACCCAGGTCGTGGCGGTACAGCATCAACGACAGCGCTACCATCTGCGAAACCGTCTTGACCTTTCCGAGCGTGGCCACCGCCACCGTCGCACGCTGTCCGAGCTCGGCCATCAGCTCCCGCAGCGCGGAGACGACAATCTCCCGGCTGATGATGATCGCGGCAGGGATGGCCAGCCACAGCGCCGGGTCGCGATGGAGCAGGAGCACGAGAGCGACTGCGACCATCAGCTTGTCCGCGACCGGATCGAGAAATGCGCCGAACGTGGAGACCTGCGACAGCCGCCGGGCGAGAAATCCATCCGCCCAGTCCGTCAATGCGGCGAAAGCGAAAATCGCGGCGCATGCCATCGGCGCCCATGCGAACGGAAGGTAGAAGACGACCACGAGCACCGGAACGAGGAAGATGCGCGATACCGTGAGCGTGGTGGGAATGTTCATGACGCGTCCCGAAAGGCCTCGTAGATCGCGAGAGCAAGATCGCGGCTGATTCCCCTGACCTGCATCAGGTCCTCGACTCCGGCTCGAGAGACGCCCTGCAGCCCACCGAATTCGCTCAGCAGCCGCCGGCGCCGGCGTGTCCCGATCCCCGGAATCTGCTCGAGTACCGACGTACGCCGGCTGCGGTTGCGTCGAAGTCGATGTCCGGTGATCGCGAAGCGATGGGCCTCGTCGCGGATCCGCTGGATCAGGTGGAGAGCGGATGAATCGGGGGGCGGCACGATCGGTGTGGCGCTACCGGCAAGAAAGAGCCGCTCGAGTCCGGGCCTGCGACTGGTTCCCTTCGCGACGCCGACGGTCACGATGCCCGACACCTGCAATTCCGCGAGCACCTCCTCCGCCTGCTTGAGCTGACCCCGGCCGCCGTCGATCAGCAGCAGGTCCGGAAGCATCGCATCATCTCTCTGCAATCGCGAGTAACGGCGTTCGATTGCGGTGCGCATTGCGCCATAGTCGTCGCCGGCCTTGCTGCCGGTGATGTTGTAGCGGCGGTAGTCGGACTTCCTCGCTCCGTCGTGCCCGAAGACGACGCAGGAGGCGACCGTGGATTCGCCGCCGGTGTGGCTCACGTCGAAGCACTCGATCCGCGCCGGGGGATGCTCCAGACCGAGAAGCTCCCGCAGCGCATCGAACTGCCCGTGCAGGTTCACGCGACTTGCGATCCGCTGCTGCAACGCAAGCTCCGCGTTGTCGACCGCCATCGCAACCCAGCGGGCCCGCTCGCCGCGCACGTTGCTGCGAATCCTGACCCTGCGGCCCGACTGCTCACCGATGGCCCGTTCCAGCACGTCGAGTCCCGTAACGGCGTGACTGAGCAGGATTTCGTCGGGGACCGGGCGTTCCCGCCCCGATCGCGAGAGGTAGTGCTGCGGGAGGAACGCGCGCAGCAGCTCCTCCTCGTCGGCATCCGCACCATGTGTCGGCCGCAGCGTGCGCGACCCCAGGCTCTGTCCGTTGCGGATGACGAAGAGCTCGATGACCGGAATGCCCTCGCGCGCGCGGGCCGCGACGACATCGACATTCCCCTTCGCTCCCGAGACGTATTGCCGGGCCTGCACCCGCTTCAGATTCGCGATCTGATCGCGATAGCGCGCGGCCAGCTCGAATTCGAGATCGTGCGACGCCGACTCCATCCGGCGCACCAGCTCGCCGATCATCTCCTCGCTCTTGCCTTCGAGGAACATGACGGCGTGGTGCACGTCCCCGACGTACGTCGCTTCGTCAATCAGTCCGACGCAGGGGGCGGTGCAGCGGCCGATCTGGTGTTGCAGGCAGGGTCGGGTGCGGTTCTCGAAGAACGAGTCCTCGCACTGGCGGACGCGGAACAGCTTCTGGAGCTGACCCAGTGTGCTGCGCGTCGCTCCGGCGCTCGCAAACGGGCCGAAGTAGCGCCCCGTCTTGCGTCGTGCTCCGCGATGGAAGGCCAGTCGCGGAAAAGCGTCGCCTGTCGTGACGTGGATGTACGGAAAGCTCTTGTCGTCCCTCAGCACGATGTTGTAGCGGGGACGATGCTCCTTGATCAGGTTGTTCTCGAGCAGGACCGCCTCGGTCTCGGTGTGCGTCACCGTGACTTCGACCGCGTCCGTGTGCGACATCAGTGCGCGGGTCTTCGGCGAGAGCTGATCCGGGGCGCGGAAGTAACTGGCGACGCGCTTCTTCAGGCTGCGCGCCTTTCCGACGTATAGAACGCGTCCGAATCGATCGACCAGCCGATACACGCCCGGATCGTTGCTCAGGGTTCGAAGGTAGGACTGTGCGTCGAACCTGGCGGGGTGCTGTTCCACGACGGAGGGCGGCTGCGGCGATCCTCTTACTGTACCGTGCGCGGTCCACAGGAGCGAAATTCGCTGCCCGTGGAGCCTGCGGCGGCTGACCGGACGGCTAATCCCGTTCGAGCAGCTCCAGCAGACCGTGCCGGTAGGACAGATGCGTGAGCTCCACGTCGTTCGACGTCCCGAGCTTGCGCATGATCCGTGTGCGGTAGGTGCTCACCGTCTTCGGACTCAGGCACAGGCGCTCGGAGATGGTCTGACGGTCGTATCCGTTGCACACCATGACCATCACCGTCAGCTCGCGCGCCGTCAGGGTCGCGATCGGGGACTGACCCGGGTTCAGTCTGTCGATGACCATGCTCTGGGCGACCTCGGCATCGACGTAGTGCCGTCCCTCGGCCGCTCTGCGCACCGCCGTCACGACCTCCACCGGTGCACAACCGCGGGTGAGGTAGCCGCTCGCGCCACTTTCCAGGGCGCGGGCAGGAATCGGGCCTTCCGCGTGGGTCCCGACCAGGATGACCTGCGTGGATCCGTTGGTCCTGCCCAGCCGCCGAGCCACCTCGAGACCACCGAGGTCGGGGATCTCCATGTCGATGAGAAGCACGTCGGCTCGATGCTCGCGCACAAGCCTGATCGCGTCTTCGCCACGGTCGCACTCGCTGAGCAGTCTGATGTCCTCCGCCTCCGCGAGCAGCCGAGTCAATCCATTGCGGGACAACTGGTGGGTATCGCACACAACGACGCCGATTCGCTGTTTCATGGGTACGTTCCTCTTCTCCTTCTCGATGTTGGGCGGGTGCCGCCAGGCACCGCTGGTTGAACGAAGTGCAGGAGCTTCAACGCCACGTTCCGTAGCGACTTCGGACCGCTCGTGCATGGGTTGCAGGTCTCCGGCTGCGCAGGCGCAGGTCCATTGATGCAGAACGAATTCGGTGTCCGGACCGAAAGCCGGGAGGCGGTGACGTCTGCGCCACCCTGGCGTACGCCCCGACGGCGTGTACGTACGCCGTCAGGACGCGATGCGGTCCAGCACCGGAAGGAGATATCCGGAGAACCGATCCGGGTTCTCGCTCATCGGGAAGTGCCCTATCCCGTCCATGATGATCGCCTCCGCCCCGGGGATCCGCGCCGCCGTCTCGCGCGTGAGCTCGGGGGTGCACGAGTAGTCGTACTCTCCGGTCATCAGAAACACCGGACAGCGGGCAATATCGATCCCCGAGCTGGTGCTCCGGTACTCCGAGTCCGTGCGGTAGAAGTGCATGTCGCCCCTGAATACCCCGGATCCGCTCTGGTAGTAGTGCCATAGCGTCTCCCAGCGGTACTCGGAAGGACTTTGCGGGGCGACCAGTCCGGACACCAGCGCCGCACAGAAGTCTCCCCGCAGGAATTCGGGCCGATCGAGCCAGGAGCCGTCGTACCACGGGGCCGGGTGATCCGATCCCTCGAGCCCGATTACCGCCCGGACCCGGTTCCCGTGCTCGGATGCGATTCGCACCACCAACCGCCCGCCCATCGAACAGCCCATGATCACCGGCCGCTCGAGCTCCAGAGCATCGAGGAAGGCCATGACCGAGGCGACATAGAACCCGCTCGTCAGGCGATACTCCGTGCGTTCCCATCCTTCCGGCGGGTTGGACTTGCCGTGCCAGGGCAGATCGAAGGCGAGCACGCGGAACCGATCCGTCACCCGCCGATCGCACATCAGGTGGCGATACTGGCTGGAATGCGCGCCCGCGGTGTGCAGGCACACCAGAGGGATGCCGGCACCGGCCTCCTCGAAGTAGATCCGGTGCCCCGCACCTTCGATGCCGAGGTGTACGTAGCGGCCGACAATCGGCTCGAAGTGTGCGGCGGTCATCGCGCTCGCGCCAGCGTTGTCCGCGGAATCTGCACAAGCTCCTTGAAGTAGCGCAGGTGCTCCAGCAACGGGCCGATGTCGCCCTCAATCCGTGCGTGGCCTCGGCTCGCCATCGCGAAGACGTCGTTGAACCCCGGCGCCGGCACCGGCGACCAGAATTCGCGCCAGGCGGACTCGTCGGCACGGATCGCGAAGCGCCAGGCACGCATCCGGAACGGGCCCCGATGCACGCCGGTGACGCGTCCGTCCTGCACAGTGATCCGGAATTCGAGGTCTCCGACCTCGATCATGAATTCCACGTTGCAGCGGCATCCCATACGCACCAGGTCGGGACATTCATTTGCCGTGGCCTTCAGTCGGTCGAGTATTGCTTCGATGTCCATGAGCTCACCGGATTCTCGAATCGGCCCTTGCCGGTACAATGGCGCACGGCCGGCATCGGTGGAAGGCCGGGGAATCATGACGGATTCTCCTGTACACGGCGACCCGTGGACGCGATGCCGGGTCCGGGGTCGGGTGGCCCTCCTTGCTGAGAATTCTTTATTGCAATGTCAACCACAGGCAATTGGAAATTCGTGAAGAACCTGTATTTTTCGCGGGCGGTGGACAATGTGCGATTCGCGATTCGCGAATGGCCACGCACGAAGTGGGTCTACGTGAATGTGATCTCGTTCCTCGTGACGGTGGCGTTGCTGGCCTACCTCGGCCCCTTCGGCACCTGGGCATTTCTTCCCGTCTCCGAGCGGCTGTCGTTCTGGGCGGCGGCGGTGGGTGCGAACTGGATCGTCGGCTACATCGCGTTCAGCGTCACGTCACGGAAATTTCGGGTCCGAGGGTGGTCCCTGTGGGCGGGGTTCGTGCTCGCCGCGGTGGTCGCCGCCCTGCCGGGCACCGGCATGGTGTGGCTGGTCGTGACCGCGTACCTGGACTATCGACCCTCCAGCGTACCCGACGTCGCCGGACTGTACGGGCAGGTCTTCGTCCTCCACCTGATCATCGGGTCTCTCGTCTTTCGTCTCATCGACAGAGCGCTGCGGCGACGAGGGGATCCCGGGGAGGATTCGGCGCGGCCCGACGGGGGTGCGGCCGTCGTGCCGGCTGTCGTGCCGGTCGTCGCGCCGGTCGTCGCGCCGGACGCCGCGCCGGAGTCAGCCTTGCTCGCCCGGCTGCCCGCCCGCTCGAGAGGCGCGCTGCTGCATCTGCGCATGCAGGACCACTACGTCGAAGTCCACACCGTGGTGGGCAGCACATTGCTGCTGATGCGCTTCCGCGATGCCCTGGGCAAAGTCGAGGGCGTGGACGGATTGCAGGTACACCGTTCGCACTGGGTGGCCCGCAGCGCCGTGGCGGGGGTCGAACGGCGCGGAGGCGGCCGCATTTTCTTGCGCCTGGTGAACGGCAACCGTGTTCCGGTCAGCCGCTCGTTTGCGCCGTCGCTCAGGTCCCGGGGGTGGATCTGATCCCCGGAACACGATCTTCATCCCCCGGCAATCTTGGGCATCAGGTGCACGTCGCTGTCCGGCTCGATCCGGGAAAAGAGTGCGTCCTGGTGGATCATGCCGTCGATGGCGAACGCAACGCCTTCGTCGAGGTGCGGGGCGAGCGCGGGGTAGCGTTCACCCAGCTTCGCCTGCAGGTCGCGAACGGTCGAAGCGTCGATCGACACCTCCTCGTCGCCGCCGGCGAGCCTGCGGAAGTTGCCGGTGAAATGCACCCGGGCCATCGCCGACCTCAGTCCGCGGCTTCCGGGATGCGCGCGTCCTCGAGCGCCTTCAGCACTCGCGGCGGCGACATCGGGAGATCCGTGAACCGGATCCCGAGGGCTCCTTCCACCGCGTTGGCGATGGCGGCCATCGGCGGCACGATCGGCGTCTCGCCGACGCCGCGCACGCCGTAGGGATGCGTCGGGTTCGCGACCTCCACGATCACCGTGTCGATCATGGGAACGTCGGAGCACACGGGAATGCGGTAGTCGAGGAATCCGGGGTTCTGGAGCCTCCCGCGTTCGTCGTACACGTACTCCTCGTTCAGCGCCCAGCCGATGCCCTGCACCGCTCCTCCCTGCATCTGGCCTTCCACGTAGCTCGGGTGCACGGCCTTGCCGGCATCCTGGATGACCGTGTAGCGCTCGATTGTCACCCTCCCCGTCTCGCGGTCGACATCGACGTCGACGAGGTGCGTCCCGAAGCTCGGACCCGCGCCCTGGGCGTTGATCTGGGCGCGGCCGACAATCGGCCCGCCGGTCTTGCCCGCCACCTTCGCGAGATCCGCGAGCGTGAGCGGATCGAACTCTCCCGCATTGGTGCCCGCGGGCCGGGCCTCGCCGTCGATCCACTCGACGGCGTCGACGGAGATGTCCCAGATCTTCGCCGCGCGTTCGCAGAGTTGCCCGATCATGTCCTTCGACGCCTCGATCACGGCCATGCCGCTTGCGAACGCGGTCCGGCTGCCTCCGGTGAGGAAGGTATACCCCAGCGTGCTGGTGTCGCCGATGAGCGGGCGGATCTTCTCCACGTCCACGCCCAGAGCCTCCGCCGCCTGAAGGCAGAGCGCGGCCCGCGAGCCGCCGATGTCCGGAGTTCCGGCGACGAGCGCGATGGTACCGTCCTCGCCGAGATTGAGCGTCGCGCACGTCTCGCCGCCGATGTTGAACCAGAACCCGGACGCCACGCCCCGACCCTGACCCGGTGCGAGCGGTGCCCGGTAGTGCTCGTGGGCCCGGGCCGCCTCCAGGGTCTCGACCAGCCCGATCGGCCCGAACGTGGGACCGTAGGCGGCACGGGTCCCTTCCCGCGCCGCGTTCTTCAGCCTGAGCTCCACCGGATCCATCCCGATTCTCCCGGCGAGTTCGTCGATGACGGACTCGACCGCGAACTCGGACTGGGGAGCGCCGGGCGCACGGTAGGCCGCGGCCTTGGGCCGGTTGACCACCACGTCGTAGCCCGTCACCTTCACGTGCTGGAGGTCGTAGGGCGCGAATGCGCACATGCAGCCCGGCTGCACCGGCGATCCCTGAAACGCCCCCGCCTGGTACTTCAACTCCGCCTCGCCCGCCGTGATTCGGCCGTCCCTCGTCATCCCGACCCGGACCCGGACCCAGGTGCCCGGGGCGGGGCCGGACGCGCGGAAGACTTCCTCCCTCGACATGGTCATCTTGACCGGGTGTCCGGACTTGCGCGACAGCGCGAGCGCAAGCGGCTCCAGGTACACGACCGTCTTTCCACCGAATCCGCCGCCGATTTCGGATGCGGTGACCCGGAGCTTCGACACCTCCATCCCCAGGAGCTTCGCGCAGTGTCCGCGAACCACGAAGTGGCCCTGCGTGGTGCACCAGAGCTCGGCCTGGCCGTCCTCGGAACAGCTCGCGACGCACGAGTGCGGCTCGATGTAGCCCTGATGCACGGGCTGCGTGCTGAATTCGCGTTCGACGACCACGTCCGCCTCCGCGAAGCCCGCCTCGACGTCGCCGTGAGTGAACTCGACCACCTTGGCCACGTTGGAGGGATTCGACGGCGCCGGATCCACTCCGGCCGTGATCATGTCCTCGTGGAGCAGCGGCGCATCGGGTGCCATCGCCTCGACAACGTCCAGGACGTGCGGCAGCACCTCGTAGTCGACCCTGACGAGTGCCAGCGCCTCTCTGGCGACCTTCTCGCTCGTGGCCGCCACCGCTGCCACCGGATGTCCTTCGAAGAGCGCCTTCTCGCGCGCCATCACGTTGCGGACGATGTCCCGGTAGTTGACCAGCATCTCTCCCGCCGGCACGAACTCCGAGGGGAGATCGTCGAAGTCGTCGCGCGTGACGATCGCCTTGACGCCCGGAAGCGCAAGGGCCGCGGACGTGTCGATCGATCGTATTCGCGCATGTGCGTGCGGACTCCGGAGCACCTTGCCCACCAGCATGTTCGGAAGGTGCAAATCGGCCCCGAATCGTGCGCGGCCGGTCACCTTGTCGACGCCGTCGGGCCGCACCGGTCGGGTTCCGACCCATCGGGTCCCGCCGTTCGCCGTTCCCCTGGTTTCTGCAGCCATCGTTCAGCCTCCTCGCATTTCCTGCGCTGCGTCCAGCACGGCGCGCACGATCTTGTCGTAGCCTGTGCAGCGACAGAGATTGCCGGCGAGCCAGTATCGGACCTCGGTCTCGGTGGGGTCGGGGTTGCGCTCCAGCAGCGACTTCGCGGCTACCAGGAACCCCGGGGTGCACACTCCGCATTGCAGTGCCGCGTGCTCCAGAAACTTCGTCTGCAGCGGGTGCAGCCGGTCCCCGACGGCCATCCCCTCGATGGTCTCGATGGAGTGCCCCTGCGCCTCCACGCCCAGCACCAGGCATGCGCAGACCAGGCGCCCGTCGACGATGACGCTGCACGCGCCGCAGTCGCCCGACGCGCATCCTTCCTTGCTGCCGGTCAGGTGCAGCTCGTCCCTGAGGACGTCCAGCAGGGTCTGCTCGGTGTCGCAGAGAAACTCGACGGGGTCGCCGTTGACGGCGGTCATGACGTGTGCCCTGGCCATTATCGCGCCTCCCTGGCTCTGGTCGCGGCAATGCGAGCCGCCCGCGTCGCCAGCACTCCGGCGACCTTCGTCCTGTACTCGGCCGTGCCGCGCTTGTCGTCGATCGGCCGGCATGCCGCCCGCGCCGCGGCGGCCATCGCCTCCAGCGCCGCGTCGTCGCACTCCGTGCCGACCAGCGCCGCTCCGGCTTCCTCGACGAGGATCACGGTCGGAGCGACGGCGCCGAGAGCGACCCGCGCCGCGGTGCATCGTCCGCTCTCGTCCAGGGAGAGGTTCACTCCGGCGCCCACCACTGCGATGTCCATTTCCGTGCGGGGAATGAACCGCAGGTAGGCGTCCGCCGAACCCGGCGCCGGATCGGCGAGCTCGAGTGCGACGACGAATTCTCCGTCGCCGAGCGAAAGCTGCCCCGGACCGGTGCACACGTCCTCGACGGGGATGCGACGCGTGCCGTCCGGGCCCGCGATCCGGCACTGCGCGGCGGCGGCGACCAGGGCGGGGACGGTATCTGCGGCCGGGGATGCGTTGCAGAGATTGCCCCCCAGCGATGCCCGTCCCTGGATCTGCGTCGAGCCGATGAGCTCGGCCGATTCGACCACCCCGGGCCACATCGACTTCGCCCGCGCATGCTCGCCGAGCTCGGCGCCGGTGACGGCCGCGCCAATGACGAGCATGCCGCCTTCCTCGCGAATCTCCCGGGCTTCGGGGATTCGCTTGATGTCGACCACCACTTCGGGCGCGATGTCGCCGGCACGAAGCTGCACGAGCAGGTCCGTCCCGCCGGCCAGGATACGCCCCCTGGGTCCTCCGCCGGCGAGAAGCCTCACTGCCGCCTCGACGGATTCGGGTGCCTCGTATTGCACTCGCTGCCTCCTTGTCGTCCTGGTCATGGGCGCCGCTTTGCTCGCCGCCACGAGTGTGGCCGACGGCCGACAAGGCATCGGCCTCGATATCGTGCCCGGAGATCGTTCCAGGAATGCGAGATTGCGCTCCAGCTTCGGTACGATACCACGCCACGCGGCAGCAGGCTGCGACCACCGACGAGGAGCCTACATGTACTTCGATGCACCCATGCGGGAGGGCGTTCGCCTGTCCGATGCCGGAGCGGAAGCGGCCCGGATCGAACGGATGGGATTCGACGCAATCTGGTCATTCGAGATCGCCCACGACCCGTTCTTCCCGCTCCTCGAAGCGGCGCTCGCCACCGAGCGGCTCCGCATCGGGACGAACATCGCGGTGGCGTTCGCGCGTACCCCGTTCTCGATGGCCGTCAGCGCGTGGGACTTGCAGGCGGCGAGCCGCGGCCGCCTGCTGCTCGGCCTGGGTACCCAGGTGCGGCCCCATGTCGAGCGCCGGTTCTCCGCCGAGTTCGACCATCCCGCGGCGCGGATCGTCGATTACATCGACTGCCTGCGGGCCATCTGGAGCACGTTTCAGACCGGAGCCCGCCCGCGCCACGAGGGGCGATTCTATCGGTTCACCCTGATCAACGATTTCTTCAACCCGGGCCCCATCGACGACCCGGACATACCGATCTACCTGGCGGGGGTGAATCCCCGGATGGCCGCCGCCGCCGGGGAAGCCGCCGACGGATTCAGCGTGCACCCCATGCATTCGCCCGCCTACCTCCGGGAGGTCGTCCACCCTGCCCTCGCCGAAGGCGTGCGAAAGCGCGGCGGATCGGCGCGCTCGCTCGCCCTGCTGGCGAGCTGCTTCGTGGTGCGGGGGGCGACCGAGCGCGAACGCCGGCGTGCGGAGCACGAAATCCGGCGCCAGGTCGCGTTCTACGCGTCGACGCCGAGCTACCGGGCGTTTCTCGAGTTCCACGGAGAGATCGACGTCGCGAAACGGCTGAGTGCCCTCATGCGCGAGGGCCGCTTCGACGAGATGCCGGACCTCGTGAGCGACAACCTGCTCGGCGCCGTCGCGATTTCCGAGGCCGACGGCGACCTCGCGAATAGCCTCCGCGCGCGCTACTCCGGGGATCTCGTCCAGCGGGTGACGCTGTACGAGGGTGTTCCGCCGGATGCCGACGAGCGGCAATGGCATGCGTTTGTAAATTCCGTTCGCACCTAGATATTATTATTTATCAATCACATTTTCATTATTTCTCGAGTTACTTACCAAGTATCGAGCGCCGATGTTGCCGACTACGCACGGCAGGGTCGAGCGCGCGGTTCGTACGAGGCTGGCGCTGGCGTGGTCCGCCGGCGCTTTTCACGTCGTCACGGCACCAGAACGGTCGAGCCCGTGGTCTGCCGCGATTCGAGCGCCCGGTGCGCGTCCGCCGCTTCGGCGAGCGGAAAGGTCCGGTTGACCGTGATCCGCACCGCCCCGCTGCCGACCACCTCGAACAGCGCCTGCGCCGAGCTCTCCAGGTCGGCGCGGCTCGCCGTGTAGGTCATCAACGTCGGCCGCGTGATGTAGAGCGACCCCTTGGCGCTGAGGACCCCGATGTCGAAAGGATCGATCTTTCCCGACGACTGGCCGAAGCTCACGAGCATTCCGCGGGGAAGAAGGCAGTCGAGGCTGCCTTCGAAGGTGTCGCGTCCCACCGAGTCGTAGACGACCGGAACCCCCGCACCGCCGGTGATTTCCCTGACCCGTGCGGTGAAGTTCTCCCGCGTGTAGACGATCGGGTGATCGCATCCGTGGGCGCGCGCGAGCTCCGCCTTCTCGTCGCTGCCGACGGTGCCGATGACCGTCGCCCCGAGATGCTTCGCCCACTGGCAGGCGATAAGTCCAACGCCTCCCGCCGCGGCGTGGAACAGGATGGTGTCGCCGGACCGGACAGGATACGTCCGGCGCAGCAGGTACTCGACGGTCATGCCCTGCAGCATCATCGCCGCGGCCTGGCGCGAATCGACACCGGCGGGAACCTTGACGACCTTCTCCGCCGGCATCAGGCGCACTTGCGCGTACGCGCCGACCGGAGGCGCCGCGTACGCGACCCGGTCCCCAGCCACCAGCGTATCGACGCCCTCCCCGACCGCCTCCACGACCCCGGCGCCCTCCATGCCCGGAGAGAACGGGAGCGACGGTGCGGGATAGAGCCCGGTGCGGAAGTACACGTCGATGTAGTTGAGCCCTACCGCTTCGTGCCGGACCCGGATCTCCCCGGGTCCCGGAGTCCCGACCTCGACGTCTTCCCACCGCATCACTTCGGGGCCGCCGGTCTCGTGGATTCGAATCGCTCTGGGCATGAACCCGTTCCTCCTGTTGATGGTGCGTGGTCGTCCCCGGCCTTCACGCCGAACGTCGCACGGGGCCGTGCGGAGGTAGCCGGCGGGCACGCGGGATCGCTGATACTAACCCGCCGCTCCCGGCGACACGAAGAGTCCATGGGTCGATTGACGATCCCCGGCCGGTTCTCGCGCCGCTCGCGGCTGGAGCGCAACGTCGCGGATGCGTCAGGCGTTCCATGCCATCCGCTGGAAGCGAAGCCCCCTCCCCTCCGGGCCGTGCAGGAGGGCCGGAAACGACGGTGCCGCGGCAAGCGGTTAGACTATTCCCGGACCGGCCGCATCGTGCCGTCGCGTCAGAATGGACCCCGAACCATGATCTATTCCCTCGGCGACCGCCACGTCCGGATGCGCGGAGACTTCTACGTTGCCGACAACGCCGTCGTGGTCGGCTCCGTCATCCTCGGCCACGGCGCAAGCGTCTGGTTCAACAGCGTCGTGCGCGGCGACAACGACGTCATCATCATCGGCGACGGCACCAACGTACAGGATTCGGCGGTTCTCCATGTCGACGAAGGCGTTCCCCTCACGCTCGGAGCCAACGTGAGCGTGGGCCACCTCGCCATGCTGCACGGGTGCACGGTGGAAGACGGCGCGCTGGTCGGCATCAACGCGGTGGTGCTCAACCACGCGGTCATCGGTCGCGGAAGCCTGGTCGGAGCCGGTGCGCTCGTTGCGGAAGGCAAGGTGATCCCGGAGCGCTCCCTGGCCGTCGGATCGCCGGCCCGGGTGGTGCGCACGCTGACCGAGGAGGACGCCGCCGGCATCGAGCGGATCGCCCGTCACTACGTCGAGAAGGCCCGGCGTTACCGCACGGAACTGCGCCCGCAGGAACGGAGTGAACGATGACGACGGGATTTCTCTACGACTCGCGCTTCCTCGATCACGACGCGGGCCACGGTCATCCGGAGAGGCGCGAACGGCTCCTCTCCACGATGGCCTGGCTCGAGGGCCGCGACTGGTTCGGCGATCTGGTGCGAATCGACCCGGTGCCGGCGGATCCCGCGTGGATCGAGACGGTCCACGACGCGAGCTACATCGCTCGCGCGGAGGAGACGTGCCGTTCCGGGGCTCCGTTCCTCGACGTGGCCGACGTCGGAGTCTCGCGCCGGAGCAGCGACGTCGCCCTCCTCGCGGCGGGAGGAGCGCTCGCGCTGGCGGACCGTATCGTCGCCGGGAGTGTCGCCAACGGCTTCGCGCTCAGCCGCCCGCCCGGCCACCACGCCGAGCGAGGCATGGCGCTGGGTTTCTGCCTGTTCAACAACGTGGCCATCGCCGCCCGATACCTGCAGCGGGCTCACGGCGTGGACAAGGTGCTGATCCTCGATTTCGACGTCCATCACGGCAACGGGACCCAGCACACCTTCGAGGAAGACCCGTCGGTGATGTACGCCAGCATCCACCAGTATCCGTACTACCCCGGCACCGGAGCCGCCTCCGAGACCGGAGTCGGCCGCGGCGCCGGCGCGACGGTCAACTGTCCGGTGCCGGCGGGTGCCGGGGACGAGGAATACGTGCGGGCGTTCGACGAGCGCATCATTCCGGCCGCGGACGCGTTCGGTCCGGAGTTCGTGATTCTCTCCGCCGGATTCGACGCACATGCCGCAGACCCTCTCGCGCAAGTCCGCGTGAGCACGGAGTGCTTCGGCTGGATGAGCGAGAAGATCGTGGAGCTCGCCGATCGGCACGCCGGCGGGCGGGTGCTGTCGATGCTGGAAGGGGGATACAACGTCGACGTGCTGCCACGGTGCGTGGCGACGCATCTCGCGGCGCTCGCCGGCATCGATGCGCCGTGACCACGGCCGCGATCACCTGCCGCGTCCTTCCGTGCCGGTACCGGGACGACGATGCCGGGCGTCGCGTGCAGCGCACGTGGGGTATTCGGACTTCCGCGGCGAACTGACGGGACCGCCCCGGACGGGCTTCCGCCTGCGCGACAACCCGTCCGGCCCCGCTCCGGCAAGGCGGTCCGCCGTCGATCGGGAACGCGGCGCCGGCGCACCTCGACTGCACCGGTCATGAACCGGGACGATTCGGAGCAAGCGTGCACAGCGAGTCCATTGTTGACACGGTCTTCCTGATATTCACCGGCGGCGCGATTATCGCGGGGCTCGCGCTGTTCGCGCGCCAGTCCATGCTGGTCGCCTACATCGCGCTCGGCGTGCTGGTCGGTCCGTGGGGCATCGGCCTGATCGAGGACACGACCACGGCGCAGGGGATCGGCGAGGTCGGGATCATCTTCCTGCTGTACCTGCTCGGCCTCAATCTGCACCCGCAGAAGCTCGGGCGGATGATGCGCGAGGCGACGGTCGTCACCCTCGGGAGCTCGCTGGTGTTCGCGGTCGGGGGCCTGGGCGTGGCGCTCGCATTCGGATTCACCATGGCGGAGGCCCTGGTGATCGGCGCGCTCTCGATGTTCTCGAGCACCATCATCGGGCTGAAGCTGCTCCCCACCTCCACGCTGCACCACCGGCACACCGGCGAGATCATCATCAGCGTGCTGCTGCTTCAGGACGTCATCGCCATCGTCCTGCTGCTCGGCCTGGACGCGGCGTCCCGGCCGAGTCTCTCGGCGGGAGACGCCGTGCAGCTCGCGGCGGCGCTGCCGGTGGTCGTCGCGGCAGCGGTGATCGTGGAGCGATGGGCCCTCACCCCGCTCATCCGGCGTTTCGACACCATTCGGGAGTACATATTCCTCGTCGCGATCGGCTGGTGCCTGGGGGGCGCCCAGCTCGGCCCCGCGATGGGACTGGCCCACGGGATCGGGGCGTTCGTCGCCGGCGTGGCACTCGCCCGGAGCCCCGTCGCGACGTTCATCGCGGAATCCCTCAAGCCGCTGCGGGACTTCTTCCTCGTCATGTTCTTCTTCGCGCTCGGCGCGGGCTTCCCGATCCCGGTGCTGGCCGAGGTCGCTCTCCCGGCCGCATGTCTCGGCGGGTCGATGCTGGTGTTGAAGCCGGTGGTCTTCGGCTGGCTGCTGAGGCGCGAGCAGGAGTCGAGGCGGCTGTCGACGGAAATCGGGGTGCGCCTCGGTCAACTCAGCGAATTCTCCCTGCTGATTGCGGTCATCGCGTCACGGGGAGACGTCATCGGCCCGAACGCGGCGTACACCATCCACGCCGCCACCCTCCTCACCTTCATCGTGTCGAGCTACGTGATCATGCTGCGCTATCCGACCCCGATCGCGGTCACCGAGGCCCTGCGGCGGGACTGAGGCGGATGCGCGCGGACATTGCGGGAGACGCCGCTTCGCCGGTCGTCGTGCGCTAGCCCGGAAATTTTGCCGACTCGCGAAGCGAGGGCGTGGAGATGGCTGATTTCGCAAGGCGAACGCGAGTCAGGGCGCGCAGGCGTACTTGACAGTACGTCGAGCACCCTGGCCGCGTTCAACGCAGCGAAATCAGTCAGATCCGCGTCCGCAGCCGTGAATCGGTGAAATTTCCGGGCTAAGATCACACCGGGCAACAGCCGGTCGGCCACGATCATCGAGATGAACGACGCAACGCGCCCGGAACCGAAAATCTCGACGGCGCAGCACGCGTTCAATCAGCTTCGCGACTCGCTCCGCACTCGAATCATCGGTCAGGATGACCTCGTCGATCGCCTCCTCATCGCCTTGCTTGCCGACGGCCATCTGCTTGTGGAGGGTGCGCCGGGGCTCGCCAAGACGACCGCGGTGAAGGAGCTCGCGGCGCGTATCGAGGGCGACTTTCACCGGGTACAGTTCACGCCGGACCTGTTGCCGGCCGATCTGACCGGCACGGAGATCTACCGTCCCGAGAACGCGAGCTTCGTGTTTCAGCGCGGTCCGCTGTTTCACAACGTTCTGCTCGCCGACGAGGTGAACCGGGCGCCGGCTAAGGTCCAGTCCGCCCTGCTCGAAGCCATGGGAGAGCGCCAGATCACGGTCGGGCGCACGACGTACGAGCTCCCCCCGCTGTTCCTGGTCATGGCGACGCAGAACCCCATCGAGCAGGAGGGCACCTATCCGCTCCCCGAGGCGCAGCTCGACCGGTTTCTGCTCTTCGTGCGAATCGACTACCCGACGGGCGACGCCGAGCAGGCGATTCTGCGCCTCGTTCGCGAGGAGGCGCTTCAATCGACCGAGGGGTGCAGATCCGCGCGGGAGACCGCCCGGCTGAGGGTGCCGGTCATCTTCGACGCGCGCCGCCAGGTGCTCGACATGCACCTCTCGCAGCCGCTCGAGCGCTACCTCGTCGAACTCGTGCTCGCGACGCGCACGCCGGAGCGCTACGGTGAGGATCTCGCGCGCTGGATCGCCTACGGAGCGAGCCCGCGCGCCAGCATCGCACTCGATCGATGCGCCCGGGCCCACGCGTGGCTGGACGGCCGCGACTACGTTGCGCCCCACGACATCCAGGCCATCGCCCCCGACGTGCTCCGCCATCGGGTGCTGCTCGGCTTCGATGCCGAAGCCGACGGCATCGACGCGGACCACGTCGTCGATGCGCTGCTCTCCAGGGTGGCGGTGCCGTGAACGCGGCAACCGCTGCGCGCCGGCTCGACGCACGGAAACCGGCCGGGAGCGTCCGTGGCCTCACGGGAGTGGCATTCTCCACCGCCGACCTCGTCAGCCTGCGTCCGCGGGCCGCGGGCCTGTCCCTGGACGCCTGTCTCTCGCGCCGCGGTGGTCGTTCGGGGATGCGGATCTCCCGGTTCCGAGGCAGGGGGATGGAGTACTCGGAATCGAGGATCTACCTCCCTGGAGACGACATCCGCAGCATCGACTGGCGGGTGACCGCCCGCACCGGGCGCCCGCACACGAAGCTCTTCCACGAGGAGCGCGACCGACCGGTCCTCTTCGTTGTCGATCTCGACGATCACATGTGGTTCGGAACCCGGCGGGCGTTCAAGTCGGTCGTGGCGGCGGAGGTCGCCTCGCTGCTTGCATGGGCCGCGGCAGAGAACGGAGACCGTGTCGGCGGCCTGGTGCTTGCCGGCGGCCTTGCGGCCGAGTCGCGCATCAGGGGCGGGCGACGCGGAGCGCTCGGGCTGTTTCGAGCGCTCGCCGGAGCCGGGAGCGAGACGAAGGCTCCGGCCGACGGCGGCGGACTCGAGATTGCACTCGCTCGCGCGCTCCGGGTGGCCCGGCCCGGAACGCTGGTCGTCGCGATCAGCGACTTCAGCGGGTTGCGGGAGCCCGCGGAACGGCACCTGACGAGGCTGCGCGAGCACAACGATCTGCTTTGCGTGTGGGTCCACGATCGCCTCGAGGCGGTGCCGCCGCCGCCGGCGTGCTACCCGATTGGCGACGGCCGGCGCACCGCGACCCTCGATACGCGGGCCGCCGAGGTGGTGCGCGCCGTCGCGCAGCGGTTCGAGGGTATCGAGACACGTATCGCCACCGCCTGCGAGCGCACCGGAGCGACGCTGGTGCGCATCCGTTGCGGCGACGACGTTCGGCGCGTGCTGCGAGAGGCCCTGACCGGCGGGCTCCGCCGATGGAAGCGTCGATCGCGATGAGCCCGGCTGCGACGAATCCTGCGGATCCGCTCGCGGCCCTTCGCGACATCCATGCTCCCCCTGCACCGGATTTCTGGCCTCCCGCTCCCGGATGGATTGCGCTTGCCTGTCTCGGGATCGCGCTCGGGCTCGCCGCAGCGGCCGTCGCGGCGCGGTGGTGGCGGGCGAGGCGCTTCCGGCGCGAAGCGCTGGCGTGCCTGCGGTCCCTTCGTGCACGGCATGCGGCCGGTGCACACGACACCGAGATCGCGATGGAGCTGTCCGCGCTCATCCGCCGTGTCGCCCTCGCCTGCCGGCCCCGCGAGGAAGTGGCGGGACTGACCGGCGATCGATGGATCGCGTGGCTCGAGTCGACGCTTCCCGGGCTGGGAGTTTCCGCGCGCACCGCGTTGCTCGAGGCCCCGTACGCATGCCGGTGCCCCTACGACGTGGCGCGCGCGCTCGCGGCCTGCGAACACTGGATCCGGCGCGCGTGAACATCCGGACGCTAGCCGCGATTGCCGCCATCGCGGTGCTCGCCCATGGCGAGGCCGGCGCGCAGTCGCTCGATGCCCGCCTCGATCGCAACCCCGTCCACGACGACGAGACGGTGCGCCTGATCGTCGAGGCAGATACGCAGAGCGGCGGCCTGGAGCCCGACCTCGCGCCGCTACGGCGCGACTTCGAGGTCCTCGGACAGTCGACGAGCACGCATGTCTCGATCGCGAACGGCGCCCGGAATGTGCGGACCGAGTGGACGATCGAGCTGGCCCCGAGACAGCCGGGACGGTTCACCATCGGGCCGCTCCGGGTCGGAACGATGACGAGTCCGGCCATCGAGCTCGATGTCCTGCCCTCCTCCTCCGCCACGGCGCGGTCGACGCACCATGTCTTTCTCGAGGTGGAGGTGACGCCGCGCGAGGCCTACGTTCAGTCCCAGCTCGTCTGCGTGCTCCGCGTCTACCGCGCGGCCGAGTTCCTCGAAGCGAAGCTCTCGGAGTTCGACCCTGGCCAGGCGGTCACCCACCGGCTCGGCAGGGACTCGACGTATTCCAAGGTGATCGACGGGCGGCGCTACCGCGTCATCGAGCGTCGCTTCGCCGTGTTTCCGCAGGCGAGCGGCCCACTCACGCTGCCGGGGTTCCGGCTCGACGCGCGTATCGCCGAGCCGGGTGCCGCATCCACCATGGGACAGTTGTTCGGAGAAGGACGTCGGGTACGGATCGAGACGCAGCCGGTCGAGGTGGTGGTGAAGCCACGACCCGGCGTGGACGCCACACCGTGGCTGCCCGCAACGGCGGTCACCTTCGACGCGGAGTGGCCGGAGGAGCCGCCCCGGCTCGTAGTGGGCGAACCGGTAACGTGGACGATGCGCCTCGACGCGACCGGACTTGCCGGCGAGCAGCTCCCCCCGATCGAGCCGCCCGAGCTCGAAGGGGTCAGGGTCTATCCCGACCAGCCGTCCATCGCGACCCGCACCAGCGCGGACGCCGTCCACGGAGAACGCGTGCAACGCGTTGCGCTGGTGCCAGGTGCCGCGGGAACGCTGGCGATTCCGGAAATGCGGGTGCAGTGGTGGGACGTCGAGGCGGACGCGCCGCGCACCGCGGTGATTCCGGCCCGGACGCTGTCCGTCGCTCCCGCTCCGGTCTCGGCCGCTGCGCCCCCCCCCGCACTCGTCGGGCCGCCGGTGACCCCGGAGACGAGTGCGCGCCCGTGGCAGATCGTCAGCGTGGCGCTGGCCGCGGCGTGGCTTGCGACGCTGGTGGCGCTCGTGCGCATTCGCGGCCGGCGGCGGGGC